>Ga0206127_1000388_pt1 | contig 55841 bp, 54 predicted proteins | sample Helgoland_Spring_6_FD_148646 | JGI IMG/M metagenome (GOLD analysis project Ga0206127, IMG submission 148646) | Pelagic subsurface seawater microbial communities from Kabeltonne, Helgoland, North Sea - Helgoland_Spring_Bloom_20160419_1 | ecosystem: Environmental > Aquatic > Marine > Epipelagic ...
GACTAAACCATCAACGGATTATTTTTGTTTTTCATTGAACCGTGCTAATTGTTCCGCCGTTGCCTCCGCTTGATATTTACCTTTCCACTCACTAAAGGGGATTCCATAAATAACGGTTTGAGCCTGATTATAATCAATAGTCTCATCTCTTTGCTCTGCTTCCGCCAAATACCACTTCGACAGGCAATTACGACAGAAGCCAGCAAGATTCATTAAATCTATGTTCTGAACATCTTTGTTAGCATCTAAGTGCGCTAACAAGCGACGAAATACTGCAGCTTCCACTTCTGTCGTTTTTTCTAAATTCATAATTACACCTTGTCGTGTTGTAGTTCGTTTAACATTTTTTCCAGCGTATCTCGTAATATTCAGCAAAATTGTATCACGGCACAGCATGGAGTGAATGGTCGAAACATTTCCTTCATTCTTTAATGCTATAAAAATCGTGAGAAGAATAACGAATCGTCTCATCTCAGTGAGAATCTTTTTCGTTACAATGATGGATTGCAACCGCTATTACTGTCTTAAACAAATTAGAAAGTTTGAATTCACCCACTCGGCTGCCGTTTTATGCCAGTAAATCAATCTAATCTATTGCATTCAATCAATTTTTGTACCGAGAGCTGAAAAACAAGTTATAATTCGTTCGGTTTTTACTCAATATATCCAACTCATTTTATTATCTTTAAAAGGAACATCAAATGGCAGTTGCAAAGAAATCTGTAAACTCGATTGAACAATTCGAAAAAGAAATCGCTCAACTTCAAGCTAAGCTAGCTAAAGCTGTACAAAAACAGGCAGGCGATGCAGGGAAAGCAGCGGTCAAAGCATCGAAAAATTTAGCAAAAACAAAAAGCACCTTGGCTTCAGCCGTCAAGAAAATGGCTGCGGCTCGTGTAAAGGCGAAAAAATCGCCGGCAGCTAAGGGCCAACTCGCTAAAGCAAGCGCTGCAGTCAGCGCGGCTACTGCAGCTAATAATGCTGCGAAAGCATCAGTAAAATCGGCAAAATCAGATTTAGTAGCTGCGAAAGCTGCTGCCAAGAAAAACTTAGCGGCGGCTAAGGCTGATGCAGCTGCCAAAAAATCACTGGCAAAGCAAGAAGCCAGTAGTGCAAAAAAAGCTGGTGCCAAAGCCAAAGTGGCGGCAAAAAAAGCAGCCATAGCGGAAAAATCTAGTGCTAAGAGAGCCGCCGCTAAAGCAAAAGTTGCGGCAAAGAAAGCTGCAACTAAAGCTAAAGCCAAGGCCAAATTGGCAGCAGCCAAAGCCAAGTTGACTGCAAAAAATGCAGCCGCTAAGGCGAAAGCCAAAGCTAAAAAAGCAACAACAAAAACAAAAGCTGCCCCAAAGAAGTCAGCTTCTAAAGCAAAAAAAGCACCGGCCAAAGCTAAAGCAGCTAAGCCTGCAAAAAAAGCTAAAGCAGCCGCCAAACCTAAAGCAAAAGCAAAAGCAAAAGCAAAAAAATGATCGGCAATAAAATCTAGCGAATAAAGCAGTTCGCTTTGATCGGTACCAATAAAAAAGGGTCGGCTATTTCAAATAGTCGACCCTTTTTTGTCCTCTGAGCTTTACTATTCATTCGATCCTCGCAGCCAATGTTATTTGACTTCGACCGCTGCTCGCTAGCCGACACTCCGCCTCGTATTTCAACTGCCGGCCGGCCGGGGACCTTGCATCAAATGGTATGCTAACAAGGTATGAGCCATCATCAGGATCTCCCACAACACTAATTTTTTCTTCTAGAATAGCCACGGATTTCATATTCCTAACGTGATTGTTCAGCTCACCAATGCAAACAGAGGCAACAGTGCTACGGTCAATTTCAGTGACAACATAAGTATCTCCGTCCTCGTCTATTTCACATTGCGCTGTAAAATTAAGCATCTTGCCCAATGATGTTTTCGCCGTGAAAGGGATTTCCAAGCTAAATATACCTTTGTTGCCTGAAATCAACTGACTAGCGTCCCCAGCAATTACAACAGACTTCATCAACACGGTTTCAGATTTCAGACTGTCTTTACAGATCGCCAAAGCACCGGATGCAACCAAATTAATAACCACATCGGCCTCTCGCTGCTCTTTTATCGTACATTTTGAATTGTAATCGATCGAAGTTCCTTCTTGATTGGTCGCGACAAAGGGAAGTTGAAATACATATTCCGCACTACTATCAATTTGGTTGATCTGCTCCTCATCAATACGAACTCGACCATGGACGGCCGCTTCTGAGCGGACACTGTCGCGGCAGATGGCAATAGCACCCTGGCGTTCAAGGGATAGCTCAATCACAGTTTCACCAGCCGCTGAGACCGAGCAATGTGCCTGATAGCGCACATTACTTCCCAGTTCACTCTTTGCAAAAAAAGGAATTATGTATGAATATCCAGAATTGACTGTGTCGGCGGGACTAGTATCCCCCTCGATAATCTCAATGCCAGTAAGATAATCAAACGACGTGCTGATTTCAATACGGCAAAGTAGCCGCGCAGTCTTTTCATCAACGCCAGTATTTTTTAGGGTTACGACATCAACTGTTTCGCGCAGCTCAGCCGACAACTGCTCTGCCACAAGATCGATGGCTGTTCCGGAAACCGGATAGCGATAGCTAAGCGTATAAGTTCGTTTATCTTGATCTCTACAAGTAATAACAAAATAATAGTGTGACTCCGAATTTTTTCGAATGATCATTTCGCCCGCTATGACGCTGAGACAGCGCTCGCTACTCTCTGCCTCTAGTGCTGTCTGCAGTAGTTTGGGAGTTATTGACTGGTATTTTTTTGGTAACCAAAGCTTATTCGTGTCGACCGCATGGACACATTGGCAAAAAAACAAACCGAGAATCAATAAATATCGACGCGCTGTCATATCCGAAACAAGCTCACATGATGAAAAATTCATTTATTATAGACCGACTACTGAAACATACTGTAAATTCAAGAGCTGCGTGCTCCATCTCCACCGACGTCGCGATGCTTGCGGTGAAACTCGTTTCTCCCGCCAGATACGAATTTTAATATGACGGAAAATCCTCCGTCGCAAAACATTCCAAACCATAAACTACCTACCCATCCCGGCATAATATTGATAGCTATTATGGCCTCTTAAATACAGGTGTGGAGCTGTAAGTTCACGCACTGACTGTAAATACGGCAGTCTACTTTTTAAATGCGCGCCGCTGGATTCATCGGCTATCAGCGCTTCTATGGGTTGACATTATCGCGATAGATGCCGATGACCGAAAACTGCATGTGAGTAATGGCTTATCGATTCGCAAGCGCTTAACAACGCGCCGCATACAATAATCAGACAACCCGTCTTCAGCATGGTGATAGTTCTACCTTCACGCCCGGGACATAAAACGATTGTCTTCGGTGTTCACTTTAATAGACTCGCCGGACTCCAGATATTCTGGTACTTGTACAACTAGCCCCGTTGTCAATGTAGCGGGCTTTGTTCGAGCAGAGGCACTCGCACCCTTAATACCAGGGGCGGTATCAACCACGGTCATAATCATTGATTGTGGAAGTTCAATGGCAATGAGCTGGTCATCAACAATCAAGCCACCGACGGATTCCATTCCTTCAAAAATATACAGTTGATCGTCGCCAAGTTCCGATGCGCTGAGTGCATGCTGACTATAATCCTCATCATCCATAAACACGAATCCATCGCCGTCATTGTAGGAATATTGCATTTTGCGCCGTTCAAAATCTATATCAGCGAGAATGTCATCACCTTTGAGGCTCTCATCAACTTTTTGCCCGGTCTTTACATGATTCATACGAATTTTATAAAGCGTAGACGCTCCCCTTGACGACGGAGATTTCGATTCAACTTTTTTAATGACATGTGGCGCACCCCTGTAATTTACAACGTCGCCCTTTTTTAGTTCACTCGCTTTTGGCATCCAAAACTCCTAAAAATGTCCAATTTTGATGGTCTAATATGCGCTATAATAGCAGTAACTGATTCGGTCAAAAACCACTAGAGCGAGCCTATTCATGACAAGGTTTGAACGTATATCCGTTGAAAAAGCACGGGATATGATAAGTACTGACAATGTAGCCATTGTTGATATACGCGATCGCGTTTCATTTAATAATGGCCATATTGACAATGCGTTGTTCGTCAACGGTGATAACATTGATGACTTTATCGCCAAAACCGATAAAGACACCACTGTCATTGTCTATTGTTATCACGGCAACAGCAGTCAAAACGCCGCTCAATTTATTGCGGAGCAAGGCTTTCCAAAGGTATACAGCATGGACGGTGGATTTGAACTCTGGACGTAAACCTGACTAAAACTATCGCTGTCGGCTTTATCCCTCAGAAATAATCACCTTTAAACCCGTCTAAAGCTCAGCACATGTACTGCAGTGCAAATAGGTATTCTGCGGGTCGTTCATGTTATCAATAAACTCCAAACCGCGACCAAAAGGCACTACCCATCGGTTAATTTGCCTCAATAGTGATTGGGATCCGGCGTGAGGGTTGCCCAGCCAGCTGAGCATTACCTCGCTACCCATCAACTCCTGTATAAACTGCTGTTGAGGCGTTAGTGGCAATTGCACCACCTCGGTCTCAAATTGATCTAGATTCGCCATCTTGGCGGCCGCAGCCACAGCTTGATCCAAACCGCCAAGCTGATCGACTAAGCCCTTATCAAAGGCGTCCGCTCCTGACCAAACTCGACCTTGTGCAACATCATCTACCTGGTCTGTTGTCATATCTCTACCGCTGGCAACAATGGTAAGAAAGCGTGCATAACCGTTTTCCAAGCTACTCTGCATAGCTCGACCAAACACTGAGTTAAGAGGACGATCAATACGGCCAGCATCGGCCATGGCGGTGGTACCTACACCATCATTTGAGATACCTAACTTACCCAAGGTTTTTTCAATCGTTGGGAAAGCAGAGAATATACCAATGGAACCTGTCAATGTTGTTGGCGTAGCCCATATTTCATCCGCAAGAGCTGAAATCCAGTAGCCACCAGAAGCAGCTGTACTTCCCATCGAAACAACAAGAGGCCTTCCCTGCTGTTTTAACAATGCTAACTCGCGCCGTATAACCTCTGAAGCAAAGGCACTGCCGCCACCGCTATCAACTCGTAGTACCAGTGCATCGACGCTTTCATCACGCCGAACCTGTCTAATAAGCTGTGCCAGCGAATCACCGCCAATATAACCCGGAGGCCAATCGCCATCTAATATCATACCGGAGGCAACGATTACCGCTATTTTTCCATCGGCAACAGAACTGGGAAGCTCAATATTTCGAATCCATAAATAGCGTTCAAAGCCGATTCTCTGATAGAAGCCTTTTTCATCAGTCGCGCCAATCTCATTGATGAGTTGCTGGTTAATTTCATCACGATCAACAATAGCGTCGACAAAACCTGTTGCCGCAGCCGCACGTGCGCTGTCACCTTGATGCTCAGCCAAAACCTGATCGAATTTATTAGCATAATGATTAACACTGTCAGCCGAAACGTTGCGGCGAGCAGCAATAGTGTCAACATACTCACCCCACAAACTACTAAGCCAAGCCAGGTTTGATTCTCGAGAGTCGTCTGACATGCTTTCGCGCATCATCGGTTCCATCGCAGACTTATAATTGCCGACTCGAAAAACATGGAAGTTTATCGCCATTTTTTCCAACGCTTTTTTGTAGTAACTCCGATAGACTCCATAGCCTTTAATACTCACCCCGCCCATGGGATGGAGGTAAATTTCGTCAGCATGGGAAGCCAATAAATATTGGTCCTGGGAATAGTTATCGCCTATCGCGATAATTTTTTTGCCACTGCGACGAAACTCTTCCAACACCAACGAAACTTCCTGAATTTTGCTGATACCACCAAAAGCAAGATCATCCAGCTTCAATACTAGTGTCGTAATTCGCTGGTCCTCGCTAGCATATCGAACGGCGTCAATGACGTCCTGTACCAAGGTCTCATGCTGTTCAGGTGTAACTCCCCCCATCAAACGCTGCAGAGGATCGACATAACTTGTTTGGTCCACCAGCGAACCTTTTAGATCTAGCATTAAAGCGCCACGCTCTGGTATTTTCGGGATCTCTCCGCCCGAAACGCCCAAAAACACAATGACTAGCACCAATAAGAAGAGCACATTGACGACTAACAGCCGAAGCGCACTAACAAACTTCACGCAGCCTTGAAACAAACGCTTGATAAATCCTGGGGTTTTCTTATCCACTGTGTTTATTTACCTCTTTTTCATTCCATGCTCGCGACTGCCAACGAATATACAACATAGATGAAACGAACAACACGGCGATGACAATGACTTCGGATAGAGTGACAAGTGAGTAGCAGGCGAATACAGTATTCACTGACAAGATAAAAAAGCCTAATAGAATGAAGGCCAATAAGGCGTGTGTACGGGTATTTTGTTTTAGTATTCCCGGCAAGAAACACAGCAATATCACTATTTGAATCCCCCACACTACGGTATTAGGGTTTCGATCGCAGCTAGGCCAAATCAATGTTCCCATAGTGATAATCAATAAAAAGAGCGCATAATTCACAAGCACCCATAAGCGGCTCCAGCGGGCCAATACTTCATATTTCACAGTCATTAATGAACTCTATTTAGTTAATCTCAAAGCTAGGTTTGCTACTCTCTTACCTAGCGCCTGGCACAGCGAGGACTCGTCCGCATCAAGCGGACGATCACTATTCTTCCCAGCCATATGACTGGCGCCGTAGGGAGTCCCTCCGGACGTCGTATTCATTAAGGCGCCCTCGCTGTAGGGTATTCCAACAGCAATCATGCCGTGATGCAGCAACGGCAACATCATTGTCAGCAGTGTGGACTCTTGGCCACCATGCAAACTGGATGTTGAGGTAAATACCGCTGCAGGCTTGTCAATCATTGCTCCGCTCAGCCACAGGCTGGAACTACCGTCGATAAAATATTTCATCGCGGCTGCCATATTGCCAAATCGCGTCGGACTGCCCATGATCAGACCCGCACAATGCTGCAAATCATCCATACTGCAATACAGTGGTCCATCTAGGGGAATTTCGTCTGCTACCGCTTCGCAGTTAGCTGATACTGCCGGTACCGTTCGAATTCTGGCCTCAATTCCCGTCACTTGTTCAATGCCACGAGCGATCTGCTGCGCCATATTGGCAACTGATCCATGATGACTGTAATACAACACTACTATATAGGGGTTTGCCATTATCGACTCATATCAACGTTAATACATTTTCAGGCGGTCGACCGATTATAGCAGCGCCATCCTTCACCACAATTGGCCGCTCTATCAACTTCGGATGAACTGCCATCATCGCTACCAAATAACCGTCGCTCAGATCTGGATTGTTCAGCTGGTTGTCTTTATAAGCATCCTCGCCTCTGCGAAGTAAGGCGCGCGCGGGAATACCCAGAGTTGCCAATAAGGTTTTTATCTCCATCTCAGTCGGCGGCTTATCCAGATAGAGAATAATGTCAGGGGTGATCCCATTATCTTCCAGCAACTGCAATGTTTGTCGAGACTTGGAGCAGCGTGGATTGTGGTAGATGATGAAATTGCTCATACTGTCCTCTTTGCGATTACTGAGTATACTGTTGCGAATTATATACCAATGAAAGCAAAATCGTGCCGATTATCAGGACACTTTTCCCATGCCCATGCCTGACGATACAAACAAAGTGTTAATCAACAGCAAGTGGCTGCAATGGCGTTATTGGCTAAAACTAGCGGTCTATATCCAGAGACACTATCTAGCCGATGGTTGCAGCCACAGTGCAGCGGCACTTACTTACATGAGCCTGTTTGCGTTAGTGCCTTTATTGACGGTGATGTATGCAATTTTGTCGGCTGTACCTGCGTTTCAAGAGGTAGGGCTACAAATACAATCGATTATTTTCGATAATTTTGTCCCGTCTACTGGTCAAGAAGTTGAGACTTATCTTAAGGACTTTTCTGTACAAGCCAGAAAGCTGACCGGCGTAGGTGTCGGCTTCTTGGGCATCACCGCAATATTGATGCTGAAAAATATCGAGAAAACGTTTAATTCTATCTGGAAGACCAGAGACAATCGCCGCGGTCTTTCCAGTTTTCTTCTTTACTGGGCAATTTTGAGTCTTGGGCCACTTTGTATCGGACTTGCACTCGGTATCAACACCTACTTGGTGTCGCTAAAAGTGATCTTTGATCAGGTTGATGTCATCGGTATAGGTCCCTATATTCTGCGGCTAACACCTTACCTTCTAACCTCAGCTGCATTCACTTTGGTTTTCGCCGCGGTGCCAAACTGCAGAGTTCCCATAAAACATGCGTTTATCGGTGGTCTGGTAACCGCCTTGGTTTTTGAAGTCGCAAAACAACTTTTTACAAGTATCGTCGCCAACACTAGCTACCAGAATATCTACGGAACATTTGCCGCTTTACCGTTGTTTCTGCTGTGGATTTATCTGTCTTGGCTGATTGTGCTGGCGGGAGCTGAGTTAGTTCACGCAATAAGCGGGTTCAACGCCCTCGGGGACGAAAACTATAGCGATATGGTGCTAACACTCGCAGTTCTGGAATTATTGTGGCGGCGCTATAAAGACGGGCATACCGTCGCCGAATTCTATATCTTGCAGCAACCATGGTTGTTTAAACAACATAGCATCTCAGCGGACCGCTGGACGCCTATACGCAATAAACTCATCAACGCCGGATTACTGCGCATTGCCGACAACGGACAGTTTATTATTGGCAGAGATTTAAGCCTCTATAGCCTGTGGGATTTATCGCGGCTTTTGGGCTATAACCCAGAGTTCAGCAGTGAAGCTATCGACGAACTACCCGAATGGTTCCAGCTCAGTTCAGAGCACATTCTGGCCGCCAAACAACAAAACATAGACACATTAAGCATACCTCTTATACAATTATTTGACCCTACACAGAGCGCATAGCGAGCAATAATGTTTTTTAGAATATCACTCATTTTAATAGCGGTTTTAGTCACTGCCTGCAGCGAACCTGACTTTACTGACCATCAGGGAAATAGCGGAAAATTCGATGACTTGGGGGGCCGCTGGATGATCATTAATTACTGGGCTACTTGGTGTAAACCCTGTATCGAGGAAATTCCAGAACTCAATCAGTTTTCCGAGGCACATGCCAATGATGTCGCGCTGTTCGGTGTAGAATTTGATCAACATCAAGGAGAGAAGCTACAAAACAATATTGCCAAGCTCGGTATCGAATTCCCGGTTCTTCTGGATGATCCAGCCCCCATGTTGGGTATCAGTAAACCTCTTGGTCTACCCACTACCTTCGTTTTTAATCGCAGTGGAGAACTTCACCAGGTATTGAAAGGGCCGCAAACTAATGAGACGCTGCTAGCTGCCATAGCTGATTAGTCACTAAAGGAAATCGCCCCGTAAAAAGCTTCCCCGACGCCACCGGCATTGTCCGAATCTGACATAATAGCTATACCATGGGCCTCTGTAATGCGCTTGCCAAAAATCCGATAGAAATCGTCAACAACATTCACCCGCTCAGTATGCCACTGATTAAGCCCTTCTGTTCCCGAGCGAACGGGGATCATTACAGCCTTACTGGTGAACGGATTAGACCAATAGTCGTCATCCACTTCATAGTTTGACCAGACATAGTTTAGCGCTTTAGTCTGCCAAGGGAAAAACCCCTCTTTAACCACAACATAAATTCGAGCGGAATAATCATCGCCGCGCTTCTTTTTTTGCTCTGTGATTGAAAAGACATTGCTGACACGCCAGCTCCAGTTCAAAAAAGGCGTCTTTTGCAGATCAATGTCCATTTCCCGATACAGCACTGATGCGCTAGCCGCAGTACGCGCACGTAAAACCTGTACACCATCTTCTTTCACCAATTCGTACTGTGTTTTTCCGACAAACTCCTCCTCTTCAAATGCGTCAATACCCTGCCGAGAAAAATCTGCGACAACCGTTTCGAGAGCAAATACCCCCTCGCTACTGATCACCACAATTATGGTTAGGCATTGCAACAATCGCTTAGTCAGTTTGAATTTCGAGACGCCAATCACATTTTCACTCCACTATTTACGCTATTCGGGCCTATGGCCCGTTCTAAAAACCCACACTGACAAATAACGACTATAATAGCTATTAAACCATGACTATCGCCTGAATATGCTTAAAAATATCGTTATTCTTACCTTCGCGGGGCTTGTGAGCTTGTCGGCTGATGCTGACATTTATAGCTGGAAGAACGACTCCGGCAACACTGTTTACAGCGACCAACATCGCTCCGGTAAAACCATCGCTGAAACGTCTACTAATCGGACTAATCACTATTCGGCGGACCGTAATCACAAGGCCACTGAATCCCCCTCTGCAACTATAGTAGCCGTCGCCACAACCCAAGCAGCAACAACGCAGCTCAATCCGGCAGCACTTTCAGCCACTACAGACCATGGTAGCCCGGCGATCACAATGACGGAAACTGAATGCCAACAGCAGTATCGGTTAAGCTGCGACCGTGTAGAAAACTGGAAACAATATGCCTCTGACGCCTGTGATGATGATCCGCGGTGCCTTGATGATGATTTTCTCGACAGAAAGTACCGTCCTCGGACAATTGAAGAAATGCGAAAAATAGCTCAGCGGGCAGCGATCCGTAACAACTTGCAAGATGAGCAAATTGCTTTATTCCTCACCAAGAAGTACTCAAATTACTGCGCCAATCAAGCGGCAATGTATTGTCAGGACAAACGCGATTCCGAGTGTGCTGCGACCATGCGCAGCTACTGTGCTGACAGCCGAGATTTAGCAGATATCTTCCAGAAGTATGGCAATTTATCCGCTGTCGAGAAACAGCAAATTATTAGCCAAGCCAAATCATTAGCTATGTCCAGTGGCGACAATGCGTTGGACTATGATCAGCTTGTTGCTAGTTTAATAGAATTGCTGGTTTCACAGACACTACTCGGACTCTAGCGCATTATTAAAGGCATCACCCTCTACCGATCAGCGGCATTGCAGTTGCCATCACTGTCATGAACTGGACATTAGACTCCAGCGGCAGCCCCGCCATAAATACAACAGAACGCGCCACATCATCAACATCCATAGTTGATTCAGGCGCAATTTTTCCATTCGCCTGAGGCACACCGCTCTTCATGACTTGAGTCATGTCAGTTAATGCATTCCCAATATCAATCTGTCCGCAGGCGATATTATGCTCCCTTCCATCTAAAGACAGTGATTTTGTTAAACCAGTGATCGCATGTTTGGTCGCTGTATAAGGTGCCGAATTTGGTCTAGGAGATATAGCCGAAACAGAACCGTTGTTAATAATCCTACCACCAGCGGGTAGCTGTTTTTTCATCAGTTTAAAAGCTGCCTGAGCGCATAGAAAGGTACCGGTCAGGTTTACATCGACAACGCGTTGCCACTGTTGAAATGAAAGTTCATCAATAGGCACCGGCGGAGTACCCGTACCTGCATTGTTAAAGAGTAGATCAATACGCCCAAATGTAGACTCGACCTGCAAAAATAAGGCCGCAACTGCCTCTACCTTACCAACGTCTGTCGGCACGACAATCACATCGACACCCCACTTAGCAATCTCTTCGGCACACGATTCCAGGGGCTCACGACGCCTACCCGCCAATATGAGTCTATAACCCTCTTTAGCCAGTGCTAGTGCACAAGCCCTACCAATACCAGCACCAGCACCGGTGACTAATGCAACTTTTTCGACCATGATTATAATCCTGTGTTTCACCTAGGCTGTTATTTTTTTCCAAAGGCTCGCAAACTATAAATATCAAACCGAATAGCTTTTCCTTCAACAGCAAAATTGGGTTTTAGTCCAGCCAAGTAATCGGCTTTCTTCGGTCTTTTAACCACCACTCGATGCCTAGCTTTCATTAGGGCCTGTTCCAGCAATTGCTCGCTATCACTGTCGGCTCCAACAATATGGTGGAATGTACGCATTTCCTTTTTTACCAACGCTGATTTTTTAGATTCAGGAAACATCGGGTCAATTACAATGACGTCTGGATTATCTATTTCATCCAAACGCTGCAAATAATCGAGCGTATTTCCCTGAATAAAAATCATTCGTTTCGCAATTTCCTCGAGTTCACTATCACCTGACCGTCGAGCACGGTCCAGACCATCTTTAAGTACCGCTGCGACGACCGGCGAGCGTTCACACATTGTCAGTGAATAACCACGACTCGCCAAAACAAAACTATCACGCCCCAATCCGGCCGTCGCATCTAATACCGATGGAGGTTGATGTTGATTTCCAGCCACTGCTTTGACTATTAATTCTCTGCCGCCGTGTTTACGCCGATGATTGGTAGCCCCTGCAGAAAAATCGACCCGGACAGGGCCAGCAGCTCCTTTTCCAGTCTGCTGGATGGACAAGCCATCCTCACTATAAACCAGCAGATAGGGGTAGCTGCCCTCTTCAGTAACCAATGCAACGCCCAGCTCATCAGCCAAGCGTTGGCACTGATCATTTCGGTCAGAATCTGACTTCACGGCAATTGAAAGCGAGAGTGGTTTCACAAAAAGAAAATCACGGACGTAACGACAGACTATCTAACAGCGCCGGATTATCTTCGGCGATGAGATTTTCAAGATGACTGCAATTGCGCTCTAATGCATCCATATAGAGATTGGCACCACCAAAGTGCGCCTCTACACAACGATAAAGGCCATTGAAATGACCATCAAGACGATTTCGAATCGTGCCTTTTATAAATTCGGGGGTTTTTAACAACAGGTCTTGCGGTGACGCATAAACGACGTGTTCAGTACCGTCAGATAACTGCTGCCGAGTAATGCCGCCCAGTTCAAATTCTGCGAAGAGTCTATCACGACATTTCTCTAGGTATGCTGGGTCGGCCATTTGCGCAATCACATCCGATGTACCCGCTAAATTGCCGAGAATTCTATGCTTCGGGTCGGACAAATCTATCTGGTCAAGTTGGTATTCATAGCCAGTAAAATGTACCAGCTTACCAACAAGCTCTACGAGGTCGGAGCGACCAACTGTTGGCAAATACTCGGCCATAAATAAGGCACTGCGACTTACGTGGGTTTTGGTAAATTCGGCTCCATGCTGAACTCCAGTTTCGCCGGAGCGGCGGATGTACCCGGAGTCGTGGAACAACGCGACGATGATACCAACTAATGCGAGCTCGGGGCCGAGTTGCTGCGAGCGAGAATGACTAGCATCATAGCCGTCTATTAATCGAGCCATTGCCAAACTTACATCAAGTACATGCTGAATATCATGGTAAGCTGTATCGCAGGGCAAAAATCCGTCAAGACTGCCCGCATAAAGCGCCGCAAAGTCAACATATAATCTTGGGATCAATTGAAAGTCTACGTCGGGATAACGACGCTTTAAGATGGCAACTACGGCATCACACACCGCTGCTGAGTCAGTGACATTAATTGTCCCGCTAACATCCATGGTCAATCGGTTTGCTTGTTCCATAACTGAATATCTCTTCTCCCCGACCCCACGCCAAGGCACAACTGAGCTGCAATATGTGGCTTAAATTATAGGTGATTTCTGCATGTTGGGGCAGCCAATAAGCGAATCACGTCACAGAATTGATGGGAACTTGTCAAAATCAATACCATATTACGTGACCGGGCCCGCCTCCTTATATTTTTGGTACTTATTGAGTCGAGTTGAGGATTAATCCACGCCTATTTCTTACTTAAATTGCCAAGCTTATGCGATGGTCTGTGCAACCATCTCAGATAGCGTACTGTGGACTGCAACGCTATCGATAGAGGCAGCTCCACTGACCTCTCTTTCAACGGACTTTGATTACACCTTAACAGCTGTTGAAGAACTTTTTCATTCATAGGCAACGGTCCAATTGCTGGTGGATTACTGCATTTTACATTTTTTGTTTAACTCGATCGGCACCACTGATAAGGTTACAACATTCATGTCTAGGAACGATCATCCATGTCAGTACTCATTTTCAGACTCAATGGCGTCAGCGATGAGGAAGCCGCTGATGTTCGAGAACTACTTAACGATAACCAATTGGCGTTCTATGAAACAGACGCAGGCAGATGGGGGCTGTCGATTGCAGCGTTATGGCTCAAAGATGGAGATCAACTGAGACAGGCCAGCTACCTGCTAACTGAATACCAACGACAGCGCGAGAACAATGCCAAAAATAACAACTCGTTATTGCAACAATCAGCTTGGCAACGAATCAAGCAAGCGCCGTTATACTACATGTTATTAATCGCCACTATAATAGCCGTAGCAACAATTTCAGTCGTACCGTTTCTAGATTTCGATAGCTAAAATGCGTCAAAAAATCATCGACACAGATCCCTCCGGCAAAGTTGCGTTCAACAAACTCTAGAGTCACCAATGTCGTTGAGTCGAAAATAAATAGCGAATAGCGAATAGCGAATAGGTAATAGGTAAAGGTTATTTACAATAATTAACTGTAATGCCAGCCATAGTCTAGACCCCGTCCGATGACTATAACGAAACATGTGTTTCTTACGGCGGGATTTTCTAATAAGCAGAATTTATGCAGCCGCACGTGCTAGCGCAACACCAACAAAAACGGCCACATGACTTTAAAATATGATGGGCCGTTTATAGCTCGGTTTTAGCGTCAGCGATCTCTTTTAAGCGATCTAAATCCAACAAAGTAATTTCCTTGCTTTCAACAGTAATGTGGCCCTGCTTATTAAACCGGCTGACAACACGGCTGACGGTCTCAACGGTCAAGCCGAGGAAGTTGCCGATATCGGTCCGCGACATCGGCAATCTGAAACTAGTTCGAGATAACTTTCTACGCGCATTGCGAGCGGAAATACTGATTAGCAACGCAGCGACTCGCTCCTCAGCACTATTCTTACTCAGTAGGGTAATCAGCTTTTGCTCAGTGGTAATTTCCTGACTCATCAGTTGAAAAAAGTGGCGCTGCATACTGGGGATCTCACTACTGAGCTCTTCAAGTCGGTGGAATGGGATCTCACACATTGCAGAAGTCTCAAGGGCTTTTACGGAGTTGGCATATTTATTTTTGCTAATGCCATCCATACCGATAATTTCACCCGGAAAATAAAATCCGGTCACCTGCTCCTGACCATCACCGGTTAGTCGATAGGCCTTGATTGCACCGGATCGGACCGCATAGACAGAGGTAAAATCATCCCCTTCCCGGTACAAGTGTTCACCTTTTTGCATAGGGCGCGAACGCTGGACTATCTCATCCAATTTAAGAATATCATCGTCTTCCAGAGCTATAGGCAGGCAGAGGGAACTTAGGCGGCAATTACCACAGGAAATGGCCTTGTTGTGAGGGCAGTAACTTTGAAGTTCTACGTTTGGACGACCAAGTGACATATCCATTTTCTTGAAACTCCTTTTATTCAAAAACTAACATGCAACGATATTTAATGAGATTTACAATACTATTACGTTATTATCCTATCATTCTTTTAGTTTCTGTATTTATACAATAGATTGCCAAAAAAAAACGTCAACCCCGACACTATTTTTTTTCGGCTCAGAATATTATTCGAAAGGCATACAAATTTGCTTTAGCATTAACCTCCCCTTGTCTCTTATCATTATCTTAGTGCCATCCCAAAAGAGAAGACCACTCCTTTCCATTACTTTTAACGCTATTAGTTCTGCCCAAAAATAGTCAGCAAAATTTATGTTAAATTCCTCTGCTATCACTTCCGTATCCAACAAGAGGTCGCATACGATTTGCATAATAACCGCCTGTCGAACACGATTATCATCATTTAATTTAATGGTATTTGCAATAGGCAAACTGTCTTTGCCCAATCGAAGGTAATAATCCTCAAGCTTGCACTCATTCTGAAAATAGGCCCCCTGCAATGAGCTGGTAGAAGATAAACCCAGTCCTATCAAATCGGGGGTCAAGCAAGTAGAGTATCCCTTAAAGTTGCTCTGTAACAAGCCATCTTTTTGCGCTTGCATTAAAGTATCGGCTGGCTTGACGAAACAGTCCATACCTAAATGCAGATACCCAGCCTTTGTCAGCTTGTCGCTAATGAGCGCAACCATCATGGCTTTTTTGTCCGCAACGGGTAATTTTTTCTGACCAATTTCAACCTTCTTTTCAGGTTCCTCTAACGACTGGCTGTAATGAAAGAAATACATTCTATCTGGCGACAGTTCAATCATCTTATCTAATGTAGTACCGAGCGACATAAGCGTCTCGGAAGGGTGGCCAAACACCAGATCATAACTAATTGACTTAAACCCGTAGACTCGAGCTGCGTTCATCCACGCCTTGATAATGTTGAACTGCTTATGACGTTTGGTTTCAATCTTCACGCGGTCGTCAAAACCTTGTATCCCAACAGAAAGCTGGTTGAAACCAAGTCCTTTTAAAAGCGCAAGGTTATCCAGGGTCACTGTCCGAAAGTCGAGTTCTACACTATATTCGCGTCGTTCAGAGTCCGTCAATTTATAGTGGCAGGCAAGATTATGCATGAGTTCTGTTAAATCGGCCCCCTTGAGAAAAGCCGCCGTCCCTCTGTCTATCTGAAGCTTTAGAACGGTCCTGTGCTTGTTGACCAATTTGGCCTGCATTCGAATTTCTTTACTTAGGTAGTCTAAATATTTTCGAGTCGCGGAATGATCCCATGCCATAATTTTATTATTGACACAGGTTTGACAATAATGCCTACAGAAGGGTACGTTAACCAAGATCGAAAGCGGCGCGATACTCTGCCAAAACTGATCTAGAGCTTCACCCCTGTACACATCGCCATCGTGATCTGTATCAGATTGGTCAGTCCATTCACAAGGCATATCGCGGCTGTCAACAAACTGTGTCTCGTTTCTACATGAAAACGGGGCTGGTTCGTCAATTAAAGTACGGTAGGGTCTCGCAATGCGCGGAAAAGCCATTATTACAACCGGAATATGAGCATCTTTTGGAGTTTCTCATATTAAGTCCCCCGCCTTTCGAAACCTTGATATAAATCAAATGAAAGTTGGTTTAGTCACAATCAATGACTCTTTACTGAGGTTCTGATGGTATTAAGACTGGGATTTACGTGTGGGGCCCGCAGAGGCAATTAATTACAAAGAAGGCATAGTGTCAGCGCGGACATTCTTTCTCAAGCAGTTCGAAATGTTTTTTTTGATCGCCGTTATAGGACTCGCTCAACTAGGAGATACATGTTTCATCAATAGGCAGCGGCTCTTTATGTCAACTAAATTGCCGGCTTTTTTAAATTGCTGTGTTGCCGTGAAATTTACTTGTTACTAAAGAGCGTTACTGTAAACACAACCATTATCAAAAGACGCTGTATCAGACTGTGACTACCCTTCATTAGCTTCTCTCTAAAAGTATAGGGAACAACGACATTGGTAAGTTATTAGCCGCTTATAGTAATGAAATAAACCGAAGCATTTAAGCTTCGATTTATGCTAATACTAGGTGCCTTACTTAATAATCGACTGGTAAGTCAGAATCTTGAACTCCGACCCCAAGCGCGTTTTATGAGGAATACTTTGAACCATAAAAATACCGATAAGTTGCTCCACTGGATCAATCCAAAATTGCGTGCCGGCGGCGCCGCCCCAGTTGTATGTGCCCGCTGATCCCAGTTCACCGATTTCACCCTGGTCTAATGCAACGGCGAAACCAAGTCCGAAGCCAACCCCACTCCTGCCAAAACCCATTGGCATATCACCTAGGTGGTTAGTTGTCATTAATTCAACCGTTTTAGGTGACAGAATCCGAACACCATTCAATTCGCCACCGTTCAACATCATTTGACTAAAAATCAAATAGTCTTTAGCGGTAGACACCATCCCGCCACCGCCACCTTCAAACGTAGCTCCTTCCAAAAAACCCGCATCAATACGGTCGCCAGAGGGCACAAGCTTAGCCGAGCTACTCACTGCCAAGAACGCCGCAAGACCTTCACCGGTTCCCTCAGGAGAGTATATCTGTGCAAATCGATCCAGTTTATTGCTGGGAACAACAAAACTAGTATCTTCCATACCCAGTGGCATGAATAGACGTTGTTTCAAAAAATCGCCAAAACTCATTCCAGAGATAGCCTCTATCAACCGACCCTGCACGTCAACCGAAACACTGTAGTGCCACTTGCTGCCTGGGTCGTACTGGAGAGGAATTTGCCCAAGGGCCGTCACGAACTCTTCAAGGTCTTTGTTACCTAAGATTCCGGCTTTTCGGTACTGCTGGTCAACTTCGGTATTACCAAAGACCCCATAGGTAAGACCCGCTGTATGACGCATCAGATCGCGAATCGTAGGCTGCCGTGTCGGCTTTCTGGTTTGACCTGTTTTACTGTTATCGCCGGACCCTATCGTGCGGCTTTGGGTGCCGTCAGATATCATCGACGTATTGCCATCGGCCGTAGACACAGCCACTTTAAGATTAGCCAATTCAGGAATATATTTAGCGACAGGGTCATTCAAAAAGAAATGACCTTCCTCATATAACATCATCAGTGCAACGCTGGTAATTGGCTTTGACATTGAGTAGATTCGAAAAATCGCATCGTCGGTCATCGCTCTATTCGCTTCACGATCACTTTGACCATAAGTTTCTGAGTAAACAATTTTACCATTGCGGGCGATCATACCGAGACCCCCTACCATAACACCGTCTACCACCGCTTGATTCATATGCGTTGTCAACTTATCCAGACGATCCTGGGAGATGCCTTCCTTTTGCGGTTCAACGACAGCTAGATCTTTTGCAGAGACTGGAGAGGCCAATGCAACGGTGATGAACATTGAGACAAAAAAAGACCTGATAGATTGCTTATTATTCGATGTTCGATTCAGCATAGGTGATGTTCCAAAGTGAGGTGGGGCCTGCAAACTGGTGCCTAGACTATAACAATCCGTAGGCAATTTCCAATCGACAGAGCGGTCATCGCCGATCGGCAAGTACTGTTCAGAGATCACTCTGGCTTTCGATAGCAGATAGACGATTTCTCAACTCATTTTTGGCGACTTTTTCCAGCGTCGACCGAGGTAATTCACCGACCACGTGGACCGAAAACGGTACTTTAAAATCTGCCAAATTATCTCGGCAGTAGCTCAACAATCTGACACCAAGATCCACATCAGGCATATTAAGAGGTATGACGAACGCCACCGGTACCTCGTCCAACATAAAATGCTTCTGTGCTACCACAGCACATTCCGCCACTAACCCACTGGCCAAAATTACGCTCTCAATTTCGGACGCTGCGACATTCTCTGCGCCGACTTTTAACATGTCCTTATCGCGGTCGCTGAAATACAAATAGCCGTCGTCCCCAATTCGAATAATATCGCCAGTATCAAACCAGCCATCAGTATCAAATGCTTTTTCGTTGGCCTCGGGACTGCCGTAATACTCTTTAAAAAGAGTCACGCCCCGCACACCTCGAATAAACAGCAGCCCTCGCTCTCCGACGCCAGCAATCTTACCGTCAGATGTCCTGATTTCAATATCATACTCTGGTGCAACACGGCCGATCGTGCCATGAGGACCTGGCTGATCTATGTCAGTGACGATACCGTGCGTGAGTGTTTCGGTCATTCCCCACCAACCCATGCCAGCAACGCCGAATTTGTCTTTTAAACCGGGTAAATGTGCCGCTGTGCCCCAAAAACGATAACTATGCTCAGGAACTGACTGATCACTGATGGCTTTAATAGCAAATGGAATTGTTGAAAGCCACGTTAAATTATATTTTAGCGATATGGGCCAGAACCGCGATGCAGAAAATTTGGGTTGCATCACAAAGGTACCCCCAACCCACAGTGTCGCTAACATCGAGTAGCCCTGTGCATTAGTATGAAACATCGGCATAAAAATGAGGGTTTTGTCCTCGTGGCGCAGCTTCATATGACTCGCGCTAATTTTCCCAGCCCAAATACCATTAGCCTGTGTCCACAAAACGGCTTTAGGTCTAGAGGTTGTGCCGCTAGTAAACTGAACAGACAGGTTGGCTAATGCATCAGCGGGGCGATCAGGAAGATCGTCAACAGCTTTAGTCAGGAGGTCATTAAAAGCCGTGCCGATTGCAGCACTGGGAATGTCCGCAGCGACACCCGCATTATTGTCGGTAACAATTACTGGGATACCCGGTGAGCAAGACCGGCGCACCATAGAAGCAAAGGCAGGTTGAGTAATAGCGCAAACGGCCTGACTGTGCTCTGAATAATACTGCATATCACGATCCACCGACCGCGTATTGGTTGAAACAGCAACAGCCCCTAGTTCTGCGCAGGCAAACCAGGCCAGGATAAACTCGGGGCAATTCTCCAGATGAATAATTACAAAATCGCCTGACCGCACTCCCACAGTGGTGAGAGCAGCAGCAAGTTGCTTAGCTTCTCTCTGAACTCGACCGTATGAGTAGGCTTCAGAGAGTCCGTCAAAAGGCTCCCATATCATAAACTCTTTATCCGGCACTCGTTGGACCCATTGGTTTAATAACCATGGGATATCCATACCGATCAAAGCAGTTTCGCGACTGTTATCTATGTGTTTTTTTAGCGACATTACCGGCCTACCACCTTAAAAATAATAAAGAGAGTAAACGATTTTGCTATGAGAATTCAAAAATCATCCGCGACATCAACAATGTATCTGCGAACCCACCTCAACATGCTGTGATATTGAACAAGCACCGAACAAACACGCTCGCTGACACGGCTGAATTAGCTAACTATCTAGCGATTTCCCGAAGGTCTTTGAGCTGAATTATTGCGCCCGCGCGTTCGATGACCTTGAGAGTTCTCACCCGAGCGCTGTCCATCTCTATGTCCAACTTTGGCTTTTTTAGGTCTGGAGGGGGTTTGTGGGCGTCGATTCAGCCGACTTTCTGGCAATTCATTAACGGGCTTAAAACCATCAACCGATTGACGTTGCAGAAGCTCGCCAATCAATCGTTCGATATCTGATAATTGCTTGAATTCATCGGCAGATACCAATGATACCGCCTCTCCGGTAGCTCCCGCTCGACCCGTGCGACCTATACGGTGAACATAATCCTCCGGTACATTGGGAAGGTCGAAATTCACCACGTGGGGCAACTGTTCGATATCCAGACCGCGCGCTGCAATATCAGTGGCAACTAAGACTTGCACTTTCCCACCTTTAAAATCTGCCAACGCTTTCGTTCTTGCGCCCTGGCTTTTATTACCATGAATGGCGGCAGCATTAATCCCTGCACCATCGAGTTGTTTCGCAAGTTTGTTAGCGCCATGCTTGGTTCGTGAAAATACCAACACTTGAGACCATTGATTATCTTGAATCAAATGAATCAACAGCTTCGACTTCTGATTCTTGTCCACTGGGTAAATCCAATGCTGAACTGATTCAACCGTCGTATTGGCAGGACTCACAGAGATCTCAACAGGGTTATTGACCAGGCCCTTCGCCAAACCGCGAATGTCGTTCGAAAATGTCGCCGAAAACAATAAATTTTGACGTTTCTTTGGTAGCACCGCCAGTATTTTTTTAATATCGTGAATAAAGCCCATGTCCAACATGCGATCAGCTTCATCAAGTACCAGCACTTCCAAATGATCAAACTTTACGGCTCTCTGGTTATAAAGATCCAGTAAACGTCCCGGTGTTGCCACTAGCACATCAACACCCTGACGAAGCTTCATCATCTGCGGGTTGATTTTAACTCCACCGAATACAACAGCTGATCTCAATGGTAAATTTTTGCCGTAAGTCGCAACACTTTCTCCGACCTGCGCTGCCAACTCACGGGTTGGGGTCAAAATAAGCACTCGCGCCTGATTCGCTTGGGCAAGTTTTCCGGGTATCAGCAGTTCAAGAATTGGTAAGGTGAAACCCGCTGTTTTGCCGGTTCCGGTTTGCGCGGCCGCCATCACATCTTTACCTCCAATCACCGCGGGAATTGCCTGCGCTTGGATTGGCGACGGCGTGTCATATCCCTGATCAGCAACGGCATCAAGAATCGGGGCGGATAAGCCCAGGGAAGCAAAGGTCATAGGATGTTCTCTTACAAAAAAGGTTAGTCAGGAGCACGCCGACGGCGGGGCGAGCATCTTACAGTAAGAACAACTTGACTACCAGCCAATCACCCCGCCAACCTCAACCCTTGATCAAAGCTGTATACCGCATTGAAGACCCAGACCTTGACTCATTTCACTGAAAAACCGCTGATTTACTGTGCTTGATTGCGCCATGGTGAGGGCCTTATGTGTATCGAAATCGAGACTGGTCGTGGTGTTCATGGCTATGCCCACAGCTCCATCGGTGCACCATGAACAAGACCTCTCAATATGTCGGTGCGGGAAACAATACCCACCACCTCGGCACCATCTCCGACAATAGGAATAGAACCGATAGCCCGGCTGCACATAATTTCTGCCAACAGTCGCACCTCCGCATTTGCGTCAGCGCTTATCACTTCCCGCGTCATCAATTGTTCAATAGAGTATCCACCGACCTGGCGATTATCATTCGCCGCATAACGCAGTAAGTCTCTATCAGAAACTATTCCCTGAAGCTGCTGGCGGTCATCGACAATCGGCAGATGGTGGAATCCTTTGGCTGCTAATAACTTCCACGTGTCATTCAGCGACAGACGAACTGACGCAGTAACCACTGGGCTGGTCATGATTTCTCGTGCGTAACGTACCCTTGCACGCTCAGAAGACTGACGATTCTGACTTTGGGATTCTTGATAGATCTCTGTTTTTTTGGACAGATTCCTCTCTGGCACTTTATCACTATGGGTGCTCACGGCCTTTACTGCGGTGGACGCAGCAATAGGTGATATGTTGGTAGATTTTAATAGCTGATCGATGGGCGTACTGATTCGCGCGCCTTGTGCAATGATATAGAACATGGCAAATCACCTCTCTATAAAATTCGAAAACGGCGCGCCCTCCAAACAGACGATGTTACATGCAATGGCGGCGTAACCAATTTGCTGCCGCAAGTACTGCAGCAACCATAAAAACCGCAAACCGGATGCCTATTATAGGGTTACCTAAGACGGTGTTGCTAGACTTACCGTAACTCGTAAATCTCGCTGCCTCAGAAGTCCCAACAATAAACTTAACGACTGCGGCTTGACTGACTAATAGGCAATCACCTTTTGAGAAGATCGTTTTCCTTTACACATCATATGCTGAAGTTGAGTAAACGGGAGCCTTAGAGCGCCACCGGATCTCTGAAAAGACGCAGGACCAACGACAAAAAACGGGTAGGCGTACCTCGTTCATGTTAAAAAGTCAGTCAGATGAGTATCGTAAATACCGGGAACCGCCTGGCTCCCTAGTCAATGATGTTCCACTTCAGCGACGTCATCACCGAGTTTATCCGTACTCGGCGAGGGCCGCTGCAACAGCAACTCCGCTAACTATTTTTGCGCCTTGTGCCGTTAAGACATTGTCCAGCGCACTCAGGCATAGCAACACATTTTTTTGGTTACTTGCGTGCCCCATTAATCCAATACGCCAGGAATTTCCCGCCAAAGCGCCCAGTCCCGCGCCAATTTCCAAACTGTATTGAGACAATAGCGCGCCGCGAACGGCGGCATCGTCAGCGCCCTCAGGAATCGAAACCAAATTGAGCTGAGGAAGTCGATGGGCAGCATCAACAACCATAGACAAACCCATAGCTTCCAACCCGGAAACTAGTGCGCGATGATTTAACTGATGCCTTGCCCAAGAATTCTCGAGGCCCTCTTCCTTCAGCATGATCAATGACTCATGCAATGCATACATCGCATTTACCGGTGCGGTATGATGATAAGCTCGCTTGGTGTTCCCACCCCAATAGCCCATGACCAACTGCATATCGAGAAACCAACTTTGAACTTTATGCTGTCGATTACTGATCACTTCAACAGCGCGAGCACTAAATGTTACGGGTGATATACCCGGAACACAGGACAAACACTTTTGCGTACCAGAATACACAGCATCTGCACCCCAGCCATCAACATCAACGTCAATGCCAGCTACCGACGTTACCGTGTCAACAATACTCAGTGCATTGTTTTCCGCAGCTAGCCGGCACAGTGTCGCCGCATCACTTTCAACACCTGTCGATGTTTCTGCATGAACAAAGGCTAAAATTTTGACATCTGTATTGTTACTGAATGCCGCCTTCACTTTATCCGCATCGACCGGGCTGCCCCATGAATCTTCGACCATGATCGCCACACCGCCACAGCGCTCTACGTTTTCCTTCATGCGACCGCCGAAAACCCCATTCTGGCAAACGATCACTTTATCACCGGGACTAACTAGATTAACAAAACACGCTTCCATACCGGCTGAACCGGGGGCTGAAACAGGTATGGTCAATTCATTGTTTGTTTTGAAGGCGTAATGTAACAAGGTTTTAATCTCATCCATCAAACCAATAAATTCAGGGTCGAGATGACCGATAGTGGGACGACTTAAAGCTTCCAATACGCGCGGACTGACATCAGACGGTCCGGGCCCCATTAACGTGCGTTCAGTCGGATGAAAGCTTGTGATCATATCGGTCTCCTTATTGGTACGATTGTTTTTTAACGTCTAAATTTAAGATGCGCACATTAGCAGTTTTTACGTCCGAGAAAAACAGGCAATCATTGGCCGCCAATAACGACCCGCTATATCTGGCTTTTAAGCCATTGAACATCAAGCCAAAGGCTCCTGTCGCCAGGCCTCGTCGATAAGAGATACACAATCACCCGCCCCTGAAACACCCTCATTGGCAGGTTCATACTGCGCGTGAACCATAGCCATACCTTCTCCGGACCGGTTAAAAGTTGGCAATGTGATAGCCGAGGGCGCACTACCGCACATCGAGACAGCTTCTGCAGCAGACTGACAATCTACCAACTCTTCCAGTGTCATGAAAGTAGGTGGCAACATCTCAATGACTTGGGCTTGTCTATCTAACAGAGCTTCTCGAGGACTGTACCAACGATGCTCAACAATCTCGCTACCATCGACAATGACATCATGGTGACCCGAAGCAGTAACATCACTGATAAAAAACCAAGTAGCGAATCGCTTCGGGCTATCTGGAGGCGTTGTCCAATGAGCAAAATAAACCATATTCTGCTCATTAATGATCAGATTAGCCTCCTCACGCGTTTCTCTGGCAGCACCTCGTCTGGCAGCAGACTCGATATCATCAAGATCATGGCTGTAATCTTCCTTATCGATTCTCCCGCCGGGAAAAACCCAAGAACCCCGAGCAAAACTGACGGCGGTTGAACGGCGAAGCATTAGCACCTCAAGCCCCGTCTCGCCATCACGTGCTAGGACAACGGTAGCTGCAGGAAAAATTTTTGACATAAGACCCAGACTCCAAAACTGATGGCGCAGTATAAGTGCGGGCTACTCACATCTCCACCCCAATGCCATGCACTATGAGCGCTATTTCACATTGCGCTTTTAACACCCCTGCGCCCAGCAACAACTAGACCCACCTCAGCCGAAGTCTGTACCGCATTTTGACAATAACTCGGGCAACCAGTTTTTACGAAAGCTTTCCCGCTTGGTGTTGTGTGCTATGCGCGGCAGCGGCACTCGCTCGCACATGAAGAACTAGAGGCCACTAGGAAGCTGAATGAATTAGATTTGGAATGTGGTTTGAATTTGACCGACCGAACACCATTGTGCCATTAACACTAGCCTGGTTTAGCCGCATGTCCCATCATTATATGTTTGTCGACCTGCCAGCATCGAACAGGCAGTAAAACAGCAATGGGATCTTGTGAAGGGCATTATTACCGGTACTGTAAGAGTCGTTGAACCGGGTAAATGGTCATTTCTGAAAAGAGCACTTGAAACCGCTCTACAAAAACTCACGCTTACCCCTAGCATCTATCAACGATCGGTTAAAACAGCGGTCGATTGCGAATATTAACAATGGACTGCTCTAATTCCTCATAGACCTCGGCAATATTAACCCGAATACCAACCTCTGCCTTTCGTGACACCTGCGTTACCGGAAAAATAAAGTCTCTATCATAGCCCGGCACTTGAAGTGATCTAGAACGGCCATACTTATCAAAATAGACGATCCAATTAAGTCCATATTCTGACTTCAACAGATTTCCAAGAATCAGCCCCATTGCCTGCAGCTTTGTCTTCTGGTCTGCTGTTACGATGTTTTCGTCCAACAATCGCTGCATAACCGCAAAATCGTTATTCTTTTTCCCGTTGAGCTGGCCACCAAAGTTGCGCCTTGCTAAGTCGTCGATGCTGTCGCGCTGATCCTCCATAAACTTTCGATCAATGGGCGAAACAGGCTCCGTTCTCACCGCTTGTACCATTAACGGCAAAGAAACCAAACAGACCGAAATCACGCATTGGAACATCCATTTTTTCACTCGATTATCTCCTCCCAAATGACAGTATGACCAGATCTTTGACCACAATTTGCCAGTGTAATTCACTAATGGGTGAAAACAACCCCCTAATTTGCCAATGACGGTCCCTTAGAGTTATTAATGCTTGAGCTTAGCCGAGGCGGTCAGTACCATGACCGCTTCCTTAAGTTGTGGAGGTAGTCAATGATTACGGGCAGTATGGTTGCACTGGTAACCCCGATGACCAACACCGGTGATATCGATTGGCCGGCACTGAAAAATCTGGTGGATTTTCACCTTCAGGAGGGCACCCATGCCATCGTTGCAGTGGGGACCACTGGTGAGTCGGCCACGCTGAATGTCGCCGAGCACTGCATGGTAATAAAACACGTAGTCGACCAAGTCAACGGGCGCATTCCAATCATTGCAGGTACTGGGGCAAACAGCAGCCACGAAGCCATCGAGCTTACCTCGGCGGCACGGTCTGCCGGTGTTGACGCGTGTCTGTTAGTCACTCCTTATTACAACAAACCGACTCAGGAAGGTCTCTATCTATTTCACAAGCTTATTGCCGAGTCGGTAGCAATACCCCAGATCCTCTATAATGTGCCGGGCAGGACAGCCTGTGACATGAGTAATGATACTGTTGATCGTCTTGCCAGCATTGATAATATTATTGGCATTAAGGATGCAACAGGCGACATAGAGCGTGGCCGAGATCTTATCGAACGCTGCTCAGATCGTATTGCCATATACTCGGGCGATGACCCTACGGCAACCGACTTAATGCTGCTCGGCGGAAAAGGTGACATTTCAGTCACCGCTAATGTGGCGCCAAAATTAATGGCGCAAATGTGCGACGCCGCAATTGCAGGTCATGCAGACCTGGCAAGAGAACTGAATGCTCAACTAGCCCCATTGCACCAAAACCTGTTTCTTGAATCGAATCCAATTCCAGTAAAATGGGCGCTGAAGGAAATGGGGATGATCGATGACGGCATCCGACTGCCAATGACCTATTTTTCCGACGAATACCACCCAACTCTGAAGCAAGCTATGCAACTTTCAGGAATTAGTGAATGAAGTTTTTGCCTAAACTGGCGGTATTAGCCGCAATCGTAACCAACATCTCCGCATGTGGGTGGCTGTTTGGAGATAGTGGAACCTTTCGAGATCGCGGTGATGATTATCGCAAAGCTAGGGTCGAGGCACCGCTTAAATTCCCGGACGCCATAGACAGTGAATCCATTGACGACAGCTATGCAATTCCCCCAATAAGCGATCGCACCACGCTGGACGAGGTTTTTGAAGTGCCCCCGCCTGAGCCTCTATCCGAGGATCTTGACCGTGACTCTGTCCGCATCAACACGCTGGGGTCAACTCGTTGGATTCTTATAGACGGTGCTCCCGGGCAAGTCTGGCCGCGCCTGCGCGGATTTCTCAACCTTAATCAGTTAACGCTTGCGCGCGTTGACGCAGTCAACGGGATCATTGAGACCGCTTGGATGCAACCTGAGGGTGACGACCTACTTCGTGAACGCTATCAGCTTCGCATAGAGCAAGGCGTGCAAAGGGCCACCAGCGAGGTTTATATTTTACAAGCCGATATTCGTGCTGGCCAAGAGCAATGGCCAGCACAGTCAACCAGTGACGATCGCGAGCAAATCATGACCACCGAGCTTGCGCAATACCTCGCAGACAGTTCCGCTTCCGCCGTATCAATGCTCGCTCAGCAAGCTATTAACTCATCGGGCCGGGTCACATTGGAAGAAGATGAGGATGCTAACACTTTTATTCGTCTAAATTTACGCTTCGACCGAGCATGGGCTTCGACTGGCCGCGCTCTGAAAAAATCCGGATTTCAGGTCGATGATTTAAACCGCAAAGAACAAATTTACTACGTTCGTTTTATCGAAGAAGAAGATCGTGATGATGGCGGTTTTTTCTCTTCCTTCTTTGGCAGTAACGATGATAAAAAAGTCTCGGATGACGCCGGCACAGCCTATTATATCAAGCTACACAAGCAAGATAAGGAAACTGTTACTCTAACCATCGAGCGCCAGAATGGCGACGTAATGAAGAAAAGCGAGACTGAGAAGCGCCTCAAACTCATTAAACGTAACATAGCTTAAGTTGTTTCGATGAGCCTGGCATTGGCATCTCTGGGTAGCGGCAGCCGCGGCAATGCTACCTTGATTAAATCTGCGAACGCGTTGCTGCTAATCGATTGTGGCTTCACGATCAAAGAAACTGAACGCCGATTGCACAACATGGGGCACCAACCTCAAGATATCGATGCTATCCTAGTTACCCACGAGCATAGCGATCATATTAAAGGGGTCGGCCCCTTCGCTCGCAAATACCAATTACCTGTCTACCTAACCCATGGCACAGGCCAGTATGATGGTTTGAAAAAAATCACTCGTATGCATCATATCAATACTCACCGACCTTTCTTTATTGGTGACATTGAAGTGACACCTGTTACCGTACCCCATGATGCAAGAGAACCCTGTCAATTTGTCTTTCGGCATGACAATAAAACGGCAGGTGTACTTACCGACTTAGGCAGCATCACGCCTCATGTTGCGGAGCAATACCGGCGATGTGATGCGTTAATGCTAGAGTGTAATCACTGTTCAGAAATGCTATCTATGGGCCCTTACCCGATGTCGCTCAAGCAACGTGTTGGAGGCAACTGGGGGCATTTAAATAATCATCAAGCTGCCAATTTACTCAGCGAGATTGAAGTCGATCAATTGCAACACCTCGTCATTTCACATGTTAGCGAAAAAAATAACACCGAAATACTGGCAAGGAATGCGATTCGCCGAGTTTATGGTACAGAAAAACCACTCATTATGGCCAGTCAAGACGATGGAATAGCTTGGCTGGACATTGTTTAGCCCGCTATTCAAACACTCCTGAAACGCATGCACGGATAGCCATGAGAAGCTTTCATATATGGACCCTCTGATGTTGCTTAGCTTACGATTCCCCGGCTGCATATTTATCCAAAAAAATCGCCACCAATAGACATCAGTGCCGGTAATGCCAAGCGGCCGCAGTTTTTCTCTCGCCATAAATCTTTCCGCCGAAGTGCTTTCAGCAGAATAGCGCTGCTCATTAAGCAATTTAGGATAACAGCAACCCTGTTTCGATCAGAAATATATGAATTTAATCACTGTAAGAAAACCCTTTCACAGCTCCTTTTCCACACTAATTAATGGATATCATTATTGACATTAATTTTTCCAATCCCTAAGATAGCCTCAGTTAAAAAATTGCCGTATCCACCACCGATGGCCCTCTAATACTCGAGGAAAAAATATGAAAACGTTAGTCGCCCTTATTGTAGTACTGAGCATCATCGCCGGGGTCAGCTGGCAAAATCGAGTTAATTTATTAGTCTGGGCACTGCCAAAAATAAACGAAATACGAAACCCAATCGGCGCTAATGTTCCAACTGAGTGGACCAAGGGTCCTGCCGCTACCACTGCATCCCCTAATGAACGTCCCCCCAATATTATTTTGATACTTGCCGATGACATGGGGTTTAACGATGTCTCACTCTATAATGGTGGCGCCGGTAATGGCGCCCTGATAACACCGAATATTGACGCTATTGCGCAGCAAGGTGTAGCTTTTAGCAATGGCTATGCCGCCAATGCCGTCTGTGCACCGTCTCGGGCCTCGATATTAACCGGCCGTTACTCCACTCGGTTCGGTTTTGAATTTACACCCTTTCCAAAAGTTGGAGCAACTATTTTTCAATGGATGCAAGAACTCGATCAGCCTGTTCTGCCGGCCGAAATAGATATGTCCCTCGTTAAAACCATGCCAGACATGACTTATCTGGGCATGCCTCCAGAAGAGATTACCATCGCTGAAGTGCTCAAAAATGCAGGCTATTACACAGCTCATATTGGCAAGTGGCATCTGGGCAGTGTAAACGGTATGAGGCCGGAAGATCAGGGCTTCGACGACAGTCTCTATATGAAAGGGATGTTATATCTACCGGAGAGCCACCCCGATGTCGTCAACGCAAAAAGGAAGGAAAACAACATCGAGCGAATGGTCTGGGCCAGTGGTACTTATGCTGCTCAATTTAATGGCGGTGAATCATTTCAACCCAGTGGCTATCTAACCGACTACTATACCGACGAAGCGATCAAGGTCATCGAAAACAATCGCAATCAACCATTCTTTCTTTACCTAGCACACTGGGGAATTCACAATCCGCTGCAGACAACCCGCGAGGACTACGATGCCTTCCCTAATATTGAGGACCACGCTTTGCGCGTCTATTCAGGTATGATTCGAGCACTGGATCGTAGCGTTGGTCGTGTATTGCAATCTTTAGAGGACAACGGTATTGCCGACAACACCATTGTCGTCTTTACTAGCGATAATGGTGGCGCAGGATATATTGCTTTGCCAGACATTAACAAACCCTACCGCGGATGGAAATTAACCCAATTTGAAGGTGGTACTCATGTGCCATTCATGGCCAAATGGCCCGCCAAAATAGCAGCTGGCACCACCTTCGACAGCCCAATACACCACATCGATTTGTTCCACACATTTGCAGCAGCTGCCAATACTGCTGTGCCAGACGATCGTAAACTCGATGGCGTAGACCTGCTGCCTTACATTACTAAACAGGTTGACGGAGTTCCCCATACAACGCTTTTCTGGCGCCAGGGACATCACCAGTCTGTGCAGCATCAGGGCTGGAAACTAATCCGGTCCGACACACCCAACAAACGCTGGCTATTCAACCTGGCAATAGACCCGACTGAACAGGAAAATCTGGCGGCCGCCAACCCCGAAAAACTGTTGTTACTCGAGGGATTACTGACCGCACACAACGCTGAACAAGCAACGCCAATGTGGCCCAGTGTAACGGATGGACCACAGTTCATTGATAAACATGGCGGCCAGCAATATGTGCCTGGCGATGATTATATTTACTGGCCCAATTAAGGAACAACAATGAACAATGTCACTTTGTACGGCTCCTCTCTTTCACTATTCACGGGTAGAGCACGCAGTTACCTGATCAAATCTGGTGTGCCCTATCGAGAGACAACGCCAACAACCGACCACTTCAAACAACATGTGCTACCCAAAACCGGCGGCCGCCAAAGTATACCCACGATCGAACTACCTGACGGTGAGGTCATTCGTGATGGCGCCGCAATTGTCGATTATTTCGAAAGCGACAACGGTCATCGCTACTCACCGATAACACCCAAACAGCACATACTGAGCCTGCTATTTGATGTTATTGGCGCAGAGGGATTACTGCGACCAGCAATGCACTACCGCTGGAATTTTCCCGAACAGAACCTCTCATTTTTACAGTTTCATTTTGAATCGCTAATGCCAGTACATCTGGATCGCAAGGCGGCAGCAGAAAAAAGCATGAATCAAATGCGCTCTGCCTGCCAAGCCTTTGGCGCCGTTCCCGCAACATTTAAATTGGTGGAAACACTCTATGAGGAGCTGCTAGAAAAACTGGATACACATTTTTCTACTCAACCCTATCTTTTAGGCGGGCAACCCTGTGTTGGCGACTTTGGTATGATCGCACCGTTTTTTGGCCACTTGGGGCGCGACCCCAAGCCCCTGTCATTCATGCAGCAAAATGCCGTGCGATTATTTCGCTGGACCGAACGAATGAACCGGCCTGAACTGGATGTCGGTGAATTTGAGAATCAGGACGGTGTTTATCTGGCCGACGACGTAGTGCCAGATTCATTGATTGACGTACTTCAGCATTTGGCTTTGGACTTCATTCCAGAAACGCGAGAAGCAGCCGACTGTATTAATCAGTGGCTTGATCAACAAAATGATTTGGAGCCACTAACAAATGCCGAGCGCGGTGTCGGTTTTGGTGCCTTTGAAGTCCGAGGCGAGGCGATTAGCGCCCTCGCCCAGCCTTATCGGTTCTATTTGTTACAACGGGTTCAGGACAGCTTTGAGGCAATGAATGCATCAGACCAAAATCAGGTTAAATCCATGCTCGAACGCGCCCACATGGCTGATGTGTTGGCGCTAAAAATAAGCCGTCGAATTGGAAGAGAAAACAACCGCGAAGTTTGGTTGTGATGCGCGGCAATCCCAATAATTCGATCAACTGTTTAACCATTTAAGTACCAGGGTATTAACCATGCAAGTTAAAAACAAAGTCAACCCAAACGAAACCCAAATGAAAGAGTTCATGGAAGGTGATGCAGACTCACCGATCCATATGGTGAATCTGCTTAAGTTTAAAGAAAAAGCCGAGTACGAAGACGGCCGTGAAACCAGTTTATCTGGTGCAGAAGCCTACGCCATTTATGGACAGGAAGTTCAAGGCCATGTAAAAAAGGTGGGCGGCAGCGGTGTTTTTGCCGGCCAAGTTAGCCGACTTATGCTCGGCGAGGTTGACGAACTATGGGATATGATTGCCGTGGTAACCTACCCCAGTAGAAAAGCCATGCTCGCAATGATCACTGACCCGGATTATCAAGAAAGCGCAAAACATCGACAGGCAGGACTAGCGGGACAACTGAATATTGAAACCAAAAGTTAATGGCGGCGTTCCGCTGCCTGATTACATAATCCACATCAATAGCAACACGCACCAAGAACCTACAAAGGATTATCCGCCATCAGTTTCATCGTGGCTTCTGCCAGCTCCTGAGGCGAATGTTCCTGCAAGAAATGCCCCGCACCCTCGATTGTAATATGAGCCTGACCTTGCGCTCCAGGTGCCGACGCCTTAAAGCGAACATCACCACCTGCAGTAACCGGATCCGAATCAGAGAACGCGCACAGCAGAGGTTTCTGCCACTGTTCAAAAACGCTCCAGGCAGCCCTATTGGCTGAGATTGCAGGATTGTCAGGAAAAATAGGCACTAGCGTTGGAAACTGCCGGCCGCCCGCCAAATAACTCGCATCAGGGAATGGAGCACCATAAGCTTGCTGCTCTTCCGGAGACAGCAAACCTCCATTGCTCATTGCAAGAACAGCCTGGGGAGAAAACCTCGGCGATTCCGAGCAGTATTAAACCCAGTGCATAAAGCCCATGCCGCTCTTATCTCCCGCCATTGCCATCTCTGGGGGTTGGCCGTGCATAAGTAACAGACCTCTCCGTCATTCGAACCTACATCCAGGTAGTGCATTCGCAGCTCACCGCCCTCACCATCCGCAACCTAAAATATATTTCGGCTGGAAGGGGTAATCCGGGAGGTTGTTAAAACATGCATCGGGTGTGCGCTTAAATTCCATGCTGCGTAACCTAGTAAGTTTGTTGATCTGTTTATTTAAGAGCAAATGTTTGAACTATCCGTTCGGTTTTCCGCGCCCATACACAAAGATATCGATCATCGCGGTAACTAAACCAAACGCCAAAAATAACAGTAAACGCGGATCACTCAGATAAAGCGACGTCTCCACCGGATAGGCAATGGTTTTGGTCATTGCTGCTAATTTAAAATCATGCCGCGGACCTATCTCAGGGTTAGTGATAATTTCGAGAAAACTGCGGCGGCTTCGATAGCGAAACAAGGCTGCAGTATCCCAACCCTCGGCATTTTCGATGCCAGAAACATCAGCAGCGAAGCCCAGACCCGATGCGTAGAATACTGGATGACAGGCGCGCGAGAACAACTCCGGGTACATATGCTCCATGTAGTGCGCGCTGTAATCTTCCGCTGTTGCGTCTGCATCAAAACCTGGCATAGTCGGCGGACTCGGATTCATTTGAATATTGTTCACCATCAAGAACTGGCGCCCACTATCATTTTCAAAAAAGGCCTGTAATTGCTGCTTACGCTTTAGAGTAAGACCATCGCGAGCATCAAAATAAGCCATCGCTTTTTTCACTTCTTCATCACTGAGAGGACCACCAAAATCGGTATACCAAGCAGTAAAAAGAATCCATATAGCCGCAGGAATACCCCACAAAATTAAGCGCTTATTCATTTTTGGCACCCAATACTAATTAAACAACTGCATAACGCCGGTGCCAGACAAGACGTTGTCGACACGGCTCCGATCCGCACTATTTAAAGACTGATAGGCCTCTCGCAGCCATTGCAAACATTTCGCTTGATAGGCAAAGGGATTTTGTTCCCAGGGGCTACCATCTAGCTCCATTTGCAACACATCTGCTTTTGCCATCACCGCTTTCGCATTGCCAATAAGATAAGGTGCGTAGATTCGACCGACTTCAGACAACACGTTCTTTAGTGCCTCGGAAGGATTATCAATATCTAACCAATCTTCATCGCTAACCAGGTAGCCTGACAAGTCTTCGACTATTTCGACCCATGCGTAAACGCGAGGACACTCTCGAAGAATAATAGCCTGTGGAGTTGGGTCGAATAAGGCCAGGCATGTTAGCTGTCCATAGATAGCAAAATCTGCAGAGCCTGGCCGCTCACCCATCAGAAAAGGTTGCTCGGTTAGCAGCTTGTCGAGGAGGTGGATAAAACGCTTAAAACTTGCCTCAATGATTGGCTTCGTTGTTTCGTTAGACCCCACGTAAGACAAACGGGAAATTTGCCGCTGACGAATAAAGTCGCCCATTGCCTGACACTGATCTTCAGGCTGTGAAATACCACCCCAACGAGGCAGGATATCGCCTCCCTTCTTGATATCTGCCTCGTAGTACCATCGATAGTGGAACATCGCCTTGGTCAACCACTCGTCGCCGTAGTCTTCCAGCAACATATCTATAAAGGCCAGCGCAGGATCAGAAGGAATAACCGATCGCCCATCATAATCAGCCTCGAACCGCCGGATCAGTGGACTAGAATCGGTAATCGCAACTTCCTGCCCCTGCTCATCCTCGAAATAAAAGGTGGGTAGCAGAGAGACCTTCGGCTTAACACGAGTCTTCCTGTGACTATCCACACTACTATCTGCCCTGTGCGAATTGTATTCGAGCCGGTAGGGTATATTTCTATAGCGCATGACGCTTAACATTTTCCGAGTATACGGTGATCCCGGAGCACCCATTAATTCCTGAACTTTTCTTTCACTAGTCATTTGAGTCTCTGCCTTCATTTTTTTTGTATCACTGCCTGATGGTTATTCGCGTGGTACCGCTATTCCATAGTGATCGCTTTGTTGAAAGCAGGTCGCGCGGCCACACGTTCAACGTAAGCCTTCAAATACTCCATTTCTTCAGGAACACAACCGAGCCGATTACTCATGAAACTGGCATGACCCAACATGATATCTGCGCCGGAAAAAGCACCAATCAAATAGTCTTTTCCCTCCAATGTTTCATTGACTGGTTGCAACGCCTTGGTCAGTAGTCGCTGCGCCTGCGCCAACACTTTTTCGTCTCTGCGGTCTGCAGGCAATAATATAGTCTGCACAACAATGGTGTTAACCGGAGGCATGACCATACCCTCGCAGTAATGAAACCACTGCAGATAGTCTGGGTATGTCGCATCGCTGACCGCCGGTTTTAGACCGCCATTTTTGTGCCTTTCCAAAATATAGTCGACGATAGCACCAGACTCGAACAGCGTAACGTCGCCATCCTCTAATACCGGCACGCGACCTAACGGATGGCGCGCCCGATGTTCATCAGACTTTAAATCTTTAGGATGAAAAGCCATTTTATTAATTTCGTAGGGTAACTGTAACTCTTCTAACAGCCAGACGATTCGACTAGCCCGGGAATTGGGTGCAAAGTGTAATTTCAACATATAAACTCCTTGTGAATAGTTTTGACTTCAAAAAAACCGCCTATTTAGTGTCTATCCTCTGCTGGTCAGCCCTTCTTTTTTCAACCGCCAGAGCAACACATCAAGACGATCTTGCCCAAAAAATGGCTCGCCGTTGAAGCTGCAGGTTGGCACACCCCAATGACCGGTCTTTGCGTGGGCAATTTGATTATGCTCGATCAGCGCTTCAAGACGATCTTCCTCTGCACTCAGACGCACCTCCATTGCCACCAAATCCAGACCTGCTCTTGCTGCTGCTTCAGCGAGAAGGTCACCTTTATGCCAGTTAGCAGTGCCACCCCAGATCAAGCTGGATATTTCATCGGCAAACTCGATACCCTGACCTAATTCAGCGGCCAAAATTCCAAGCTGGGTCAAACGTTCAATGTGAGGCTGATCGGTAGCGGTCTGGCGCAGACCTTCATCGTCCACATACTGATTAACAGGATCGGGGTTCGGCCACACAAACGGCAATGCTAAAAACTCCGCGACCCGAAATACGTCGGTCATGAAATAGGAAAACCATTGTGGGTTTACGGTATGAAAAAATTCAGGATTGCGCACGGCAATCGGATATACCGGCTTAAAATTAACTCGTAACTGGTACTGGTCTTGCCACTGGCGCAAGCGCCGAGTCGCGAGATATGACCATGGACTCCTAAACGACCAATAGACTTCGATTTGCAACGTTTCGCTCATGACATTTTCTCTTCAATGACTGCACTTTGCTCATTATCACCAGGGCTATATTGTTATAAGGCGACTATGACGACGTTTTACAGCAGCCCCTATATTCTTAACCCATACCAGCGCTGAGACATATCACTGTTGCCGAGGACGCCACTGATCAAGAAAGGCCATTAACTCACGGCGTTAGCAAAGAAAAATCTTAGTTCCATGACTCAGAGTAAAAACGCATGTTATTCACCAAACTAAACTATAGTCACTATTAATGTCAATAGATAAATGACAGTCCCTTCACCCGATTCACTTGACCTAAAGTAGTCATCCAAAGGACAGCTTTCTTTATACCATTCGAACGCGACACTTCCGTTTCCTTCAAGGAAAAAATATACTTTGCTAGGAGCATCAATCGTCAACATCTATTTTTCACCGCGTCAAAGCACTGTAGAAATGACACGGCGACGGTTACCGACATACTCACTTTACAACTTCGCAACAACTGCATTTATTGTGATATATATTGGGCAGCCAGCTTGTTGATAATCCGATGAAAATCGGCCATTGTTTCCTGAACGATTTCCTCGGCACTCAATACAGAGTCTATACGTCCACAAACCTGCCCAGTTAGTGGGATGGCGGCTTCCATATCACCGCCAAAATACAGCGATTGTAAATCAGCCATATGCTCTTGCATGCTGATTTTACCCTCAAAGGCAAGCCCCCCCGTGCGTTCGGTGCGCAGGGCTCGCAACGCAGGCCGAGACTGCTGATTTAAAAACACCGTATCCGTTTCTTTGGCGTTTACTAGTGCAGCCTTCCAATTGTCGTGTACCGGAGATTCAGAGCACGACACCATACGCGTTCCCATTTGTACACCCTCTGCACCCATGGCAAACGCACCGGCCATCGACAAGCCGTCGGAAATTCCACCCGCAGCAATAATGGGAATGTCGACTCGCGAGCGAATCAACGGCAACAAAACCATGGTTGAGACTGGGCTCGGGTTTTTAAAACCACCCCCTTCACCACCCTCTACGATCAACCCGTCAACACCCGCATCCATGGCTTTCAGCGCCATGTCGAGTGTTGGTACTACGTGAAAAACTTTGATACCCGCCTGTTGGAAGTCTTTAGTACATACACTTGGACTGCCAGAGGAAGTCGTCACGAAACGGATTCCCTGCTCGATCACAAAATCGATAATGTTGGTGCCTTTTACATAGGATAAAGCGACATTCATACCGAAGGGCTTATCCGTTAGCTGACGCATTTTTTCTACTTCAATCTTAATCGCATCCAATTCACCCGAAGAAGTCTCGATGATACCCATGCCACCCGCATTACTCACCGCCGAGGCCAACTGCGCTCGGGCTATCCAGCCCATGGGCGCCTGAATAATTGGAAAGTCTGTTCCAGTCATTGCCGTGACACGGTTGTTGATTTTCATTTCACTCATGTTGATTTCCCATTCCTCATTATTAAATTTTTATTCTGCAATATTGTAGCGACTTTGCACACCAACCTAATTGGAGTTAGCTTCCCCTTGTTGTATTACCTGTTCGCCTATCTTTGCTTTACCTAGTAGTAAAAATACCTCTGGCAATCAGATATCAATATGCCGCCGAAATAATACGGTATAATACTCTGCTATACATAGCCTAATAATTGATCTTTTATGCACAATAATGAAAATCCCTTCGCCTCTGAAGACATAACCCCTGCCTTTAATGATGAATGGGTTGCTAAACGACGAGTAGCAGACGCACTTAAACAGCTCACCGAAGTATTAGTTACCTCCTCACCAGATATCGAGCAAATGCATAGCATTGCTGAAAGACTGGAGGCGACTGCGGCGAGCTTCAGGGCATCGCCACGCCTCTTCGGTCGCAGCAGGTGGGCCGCTTCCGGTGAACATGGTAGCTTCGCTCAAATCAGTCACGAGCTCAATCCACTGTCAGGATGGAGCAATCCGATCGCGCCTCCACTCAATAGCTGGATAGATGGCGATCGAGCCTATGGTGTTTGCCAATGTAACTGGGCCTATGAGGGACCCCCGGGGAGCGTGCATGGCGGCATGATCGCGGCAATATTTGATCAGTTCTTAGGTATGGCTCAACGTATGGGCGGCCAGCCGGGAATGACGGGCTACTTAAACGTGAACTACCACAATCGCACCCCTCTCAACACAGAGCTCAAGCTCGAAGGCATGCTCACTAAAGTCGAGGGACGAAAAACTGTTCTGCGCGGTGAAATGTATGCCAACGACGTCATGACCGCTAGCTGTGAAGGGCTTTTTGTTCAACCGAAAGGCGGCATAGACGCCTTATAACGATGATCTGATGGCTGCGGAGAGCCCCGGCCGGTTTTTAATAACCGCACCTTTTATGCCGCCATCATCGTTTTTCACGGCCACTGTCGGTTATACTGTGCAAACAGCCCCGATGCTCATTTAGAAGTATTTTGTCAACCGTTGGCCAGCCTTGCTTCACTATCGCCAAAACCTGCGGGGCCGGTCACCAGAAAAAATCAATGTGGATTAGCTCGCGACATGACGATTCAAAGTACTGATCGAACAGATATCGAATCTCGGAAAAAAAGGGCAGATATTACTCGTAGTAGTATTATGCGAGCTGCTGAAAAATTGTTCGCTAAAAATGGCATAGAAAATGTGTCTGTCAGGGCCATTATCCAAGAAGCTGGTCAAAAAAATGAATCGGCTCTTCAGTATCATTTCACAAACCGGCAAGGGTTAATCGACGCCATCAATTTCTTTCGGCAAACACAGGTCGATAGTAAGCGCGGCGAGCTCTATGTCGAACTTTTGCACCGCACTGCAACACCGACATTCAGGGAAGTGTGTAGCCTACTGGTTGAACCGGTCTTTCTTTTAGCAGAAAACGATCCCGGCGTTCGACAATGGCTAAAGGCTTTCAGCCAGGGCTATGCTTCCTGGACGCCGACGGCATTGAAACGCAACTGGTCCAGTATGGGCAACAACACAAAAGAGACGGCAAAACTATTGCACTCATACCTGGATCACATCGACACCGATGTCTTTGACCTTCGTATTATTAATGCTATGCGCTTCATTGCCCTGTCACTGTCGCAGCAGGCCCATGAAAAAAAAGCCTTTCGCAATGCAGATTCTGATCTCTTTTACCATGTACTACTTGATGGCATTACATCACTATTAAGTACCGACATGTCATCAGAAACTCAAAAAGCAGTCGCCACAAAAAAATAGTTTAAATTACTCATACGTTTGCTGCCGAAATTCGTAACTTCTAATCCAATAGCGTTACTCGGTAAGCCTCGGAGAAACGGGCAGGAAACCGCGCCGGCCTGCCGCTCTGCAAATTCATGCACACAAAATCAACTTCACCCCTCATTACCGTGGTGTTTGTCGCTGGAACAATGAGCTGGTAACGACGAGTAATCCGTAACTTCCCATCACTGGCAGAAATCCAATTGCCGACAACTATTTCGTCACCTGCATAGCAGGCAGAAAGATATTCAACATTAATCCTGCGTACTGCCATTCCTCTCGCCATAGCAACACAGTCCGACTCCGATAGACCTAATGCGCTGGAATGTGCCCAAGCTAATTGCTCTAGCCACTTTATGTAAACAACATTATTCACATGACCAAACGAGTCTATATCTAAGGACGTTGCCACCACGTTGATACAAAAAGGATCATCATGATCCCAAAGGCTTAAATTATTCATCGTCTACTTTGCTAAGCTCATCAAATATAAGTGCTAGAATCTAGAAAAATCGACACAACTAATCCCGAGTTCTACTTCTTTCTGCGGGTGTAAACAGCTCTCTCAGCAAATAGCTTTTAAAGGCCTCTGCATAGTTTTGCTGCTCTAACGCGACAGTCATACATTTCAACCAGACGTCTCGCTCTTCGATGCCTATGTCTAAATGAGCATGGGCTCGGGGAATATGAATGGTTCCATATTTTTCTTTGTATCGCTTAGGCCCACCTAACCAGCCACATAGAAAACTCGCCAACTTGTCCCGCGTAATGATGAGGTCCGTCTTATGCATCGATAGAATTCCTTTGGCTTCTGGCAGTACTTCCATAGCATCATAAAACGCATCTACCAGTTTACGAATGCCCTCTTCGCCGCCTGCAGCAATAAATGATGCATCGCACTCACCGTAGGTTTTCTCGCTAACGGGCTTATCAGAGTTACTCATTGATACCCAGCAGCTCAACATCAAAAATCAACATTGATCCCCCTTCGATAGCACCAGAGCCCCTATTGCCATAAGCAAGATCACTGGGAATAAATAATCTCGCTTTTTCTCCAACGACCATTAACTGCAAGCCCTCAGTCCAACCCTTTATCACCTGATTGAGACCAAAATCGATAGGCTGACCACGGTCTACTGAGCTATCGAATACCGTTCCATCGAGAAGCGTTCCGTGGTAGTGAACTTTAACCCTGTCGTTTACCGACGGATTAACGACACCAGCCCCCTTTTGCAATACCAAATATTGCAAACCCGATGGCTGCGTTTCAACGCCCTCTTCGGTTTGATTTGCGGCAAGAAAATCTGCACCTTTTTGAATATTTTCCGCTGCTGCCGACTTGTTTGCTGAAGACCGCATAAAAACAAAGACGATAACTGCGACGACAACAACAGCAATAATAATTTTAGACACATCCAACTCCTATCCATAATGAATCACTATTTTACCTGAGATAATATCGAAATTCCGGCCTTTGAGGCGATTGTTTTTCCTCGATTCAGGAAAAAACCACAACATCCGCAAGGCCTCGGTACCTGTCCTTTTTTCACTGGCATCAACTCAGCCCATGTGGGATGATCGAAACAACAGCAATATGGGTTATCAAGCATGATCAGGTTCTTAAAGCTCCTCAGAAAGTCTCCCTTTAGCATCGTACTCGTCTTCGCTCTCGCGTTTTCGACCAGTCCGGCTAACGCTGAAGAAGGCACAGCTGATGCAATTGCCGGTGCGATGAAAACACTGGACAAGTGGATGCTTGCATTCAACGCTAGAAATTTAAAGGCGTGGGCAGCAACCGTACACTATCCACACGTGCGTTTTGCGAGCGGAACAATGACCATTTTCGACAGCGCTGAACAATTTGCAGATCGAGACGTATTTACATACCTCACCGCCAATGGCTGGGATCATTCACATTGGATTGAACGTAAAGTCTCTCTTTCTTCTGCTGATAAGGTTCACATAGATACAGTATTTGAACGATTTAACCCGAAAAATGAAAGTATTGGTGTCTATCAGTCGCTCTATATCCTGACACTGGAGAAGGGGCGCTGGGGTATTAAGGCGCGGTCAAGCTTGGCGCCTTAGCTATAACAAGTATTTCACGATGGCAATACTCACTGACTTTTAGCCACGCTATTCATTTACACCCGATACCGTGTTGGCGTCCGACTATGGCGTCAATAGCAATGGCTATGCGGGCAATCGTTAGCACCACCCGCGTAACACATAAAAGACTGACACATGTATACCAAGATGCATAGAGCAGAACGCAGTCGGCAAGGATCTAATGACGCGTTCTGACAAGCAATATCAATTAGTCAATCAATCCATAGCGACTGCGCAACACATCAATAATCTCTGCCTTTGGGTTATCGGATAGTACAATTTTCTCCCCAGTAATTTTCTCCGCAATGGCAGTATAAGTTTCAGACACTGCCATCAATACTGATTCAGGTAGTTCGTTATCGCGCGCTAGCGCCGCGCGCTCGTCCATTCTGTTCTTATTCAGCAAAATATCGGGGTCAGGAAAATGACTCAGTAACAGCTGACGAAAACCCTCCTTTGAATTTTCAACAATTTTACCGTCGCTATAAGCCACCGCATCCCAGATGCGTGACGAATCGGGCGTTCCAACTTCGTCCATGTATATCAGCTTTTCCCGTCCTTGCTTGTCCGTGACGTAGCCGAATTCAAACTTGGTATCAACAAAAATCTGATCCAGCTTCTCAAGCTCATCACTAATGACATTAAACCCTTCCGATAGTAGCTTTTCATAATACTCAACGTCACTGGCCTCCTTAAAACGAAAAGCCTCCTGATTATTGACAATATCCTCCCGGGTAATGTTAACGTCATCGACTTCCGGCACGCCGGGAATCCCTGTCAAAATACCTTTAGTCGACGGTGTTATTAACAACGTGGGGAGTTTCTGATCTCGACTTAGATCATCATCAATCTTAATCCCGCAAAATTCTCGCTCCCCTTTTTCGTAAGAACGCCACATTGATCCCGTAATATACTGCCTTGCTATTGCCTCTATCATCACCGGCTTTGCTTTTTGAACAATCCAAACTAGCGGGTGTGGAATATCGAGAATGTGGCTGTCTGCTAAACCCTTTTCCCGAAACAGCTTAAACCAATGATTGGAAATAGCATTTAGCGCGGCGCCTTTCCCAGGAACACCGTCCATCCCACCTTGACCTTGCCAAATGCATTCGAAGGCTGAAATACGATCACTAATGACCATAACGGCTAGTGACGAATCTGGTGCCACGTCATAACCTTTTTCATTGATCAAACGGCGGCTATCAGTATCCGTCAGCCAATATACCGACCGCACTTTACCGCTGTGAATCGGAAGATCAGTTCGAATGGGGAGATCGTTGTTTACTGCCAATACTTTATTAGCAAGACTCATAGCTCATGTCCTGTAGAGTTTCTTGTGATTGTTAAATCCAATGATTTGGCGATTCTTAGGGGAGGGTATCCCCGATAAATCTGCGCACCGAGGAGCGCAATTTTACCAGATATTGGTAAACACACCAGTGTTGCTAAAAAATAGAACTTGAATTGGCAAACGGAGTGTCAGCAAAGCGCGTTTTGAACAGCGACAATGATCTCTTGGTTGGCTTCAGGGAAAGGATAATTCGATAAGTCGTCTGCACTCACCCATTTAATAGGCTGTCCTTCTTTACCAGAAGGCTCTCCAGAAAACTGTTCAACCCACCATACATCGAGAAAAACAGCTTTATCGCTGTATTGATGACGAATTTCTATCAGCGGGCTGCAAACACGTACAGTCAAACCTAGCTCTTCGAACAACTCCCTGTTTAAAGCTTGCTGCACCACTTCCCCTGCCTCAACTTTGCCGCCAGGGAATTCCCAAAACCCTCCTTGATGAGTGTCATGCGGGCGTAAAGCGATAAGAATTTGTTGCTGGTGATCAAGAATGACACCAACAGCGACGTGTAATGGTTGACTGGATTTGGCAGACATCTGTCAGGTTCGATATTCGGCGTTTATTCGCACGTACTCATTCGATAAATCTGACGTCCAAACGGTTGCGGTCTGCTCTCCTCGAGCCAGGTCAATCGCAATAGTTATTTCCTCTTCATCCATGGCTTTCTGACCGCTCTCTTCCGTATAGCTTGACGCTCGACAACCGTCTTCGGCGATCAGCACACCGTTAAGGCTAACACTCACCAAATTAACGTTAAAGCTATCAACCTCGGCCCGGCCAATGGCCATTAGCAAACGCCCCCAATTAGGATCGCTGGCAAATAACGCCGTTTTTACCAAAGGTGATTCTGCTACGGTATAAGCGACCTTCAAGCATTCTTGCTCGGTTTTACCACCCGTTACTTTAACCGCAACGAACTTGCTGGCACCTTCACCATCTCGAACCAACCCCTGAGCTAACTCAATAAATACAGATGTTATAGCCTCTAACAGTGGCTGGTATAGAGCGTCGTTTTCGCTAGTGACCGGCGCTACGGTTGTCTTTGCTGTTGCTACCAACATACAGGCGTCATTGGTCGACGTATCTCCATCAACGGTGATTCGATTAAACGAATGACTAACGGCAATATTTGTTATGACTTGCAGCAAGGACGTTTCAATAGCTGCGTCCGTGGCAATGTAGGCTAGCATAGTCGCCATGTTCGGCTTGAGCATTCCCGCACCCTTGGCAATACCGGTGATGCTAATCGTTTTACCATCATATTGAATCTGAGTAGACGCCGCCTTGGGACGCGTGTCCGTTGTCATAATGCCCTCCGCCGCTAGCAACCAAGCATCATCATCCAATGCAGCGATCGCCTGAGGAAGAGCCACGGCAATCTTCTCAACTGGTAACGACTCACCGATGACACCGGTCGAAAAGGGTAGTATCTGATTGACGTCAACAGCGGTCAGTGAGGCGAGGGAATGGCAACTGCTCAAGCTATCGAGCAAGCCCTGTTCGCCCGTTCCCGCATTCGCATTGCCGGTGTTGACTACAAAATAGCGGCTAGCTGCGGCACTCAAATGCCGCTTTGCAATTTGAACCGGCGCAGCGCAAAAAGCGTTGCGAGTAAACACACCGCTGACGGTGGCACCCTCACATAACTCCATAACAACTAAGTCGAGACGCCCCGGGGTCTTAATACCTGCAGACGCGGTCCCTAAACGGAACCCTTCAATCGCATGCAAGGTGGGTAGTATTCCTTCTCCTACTGCCATCGCCAAACCTTTAGACTAATCATTGTCACCTGTCTTGCTTCCGCGCCAACATAAGTAATAGTGCCCTGAAGCATTACTGATCCTCTCAGTGATTACCGTTCCACCCAAAGCAGCCAATACGCTACGTTAGTTTGCCATGGCACTGTTTAAATTTCTTACCAGATCCGCAGGGGCATAACTCGTTGCGACCTACCTTTTTTCCTTCACGAACAAAGGGCTCAACCGGTATTTCCTGTGTCTCTCCGACGGCTTCACCTCCGTCTATTGCAGAGGCGTTTTCATGTTTAAACTCCATTTGCTTAGCCGCTGCTTCGTCACGACGTCGACGCTCTAATGTTTCGAGCTCGTCTTCACGCTGTATCTGGACGTTGGCAAGAAAGCGTACAACATCGCTTTTTAGTGCATCCAGCATCGACTCAAAGAGGCTGAACGCTTCGCGTTTGTATTCCTGCTTCGGATTTTTCTGTGCATATGCCCGCAGATGGATGCCCTGACGTAATTGATCCATCGTCGCCAAATGCTCTTTCCATAAATTATCCAACACTTGCAGCATAATATGTTTTTCGAGACGGCGAATATCAGGCCCAATTTCTTCAGCCTTCGCACTGTACGTATCGGCAATAACCGTGGTGATTTTTTTGCGCAGTGAATCTTCATGCAAATTGTCGTCTTCATCTAGCCACTGCCGGACAGGAAGAGAGGCTGCAAACTCTCCTTCAAACCGCTGTTCCATTCCAGCGATATCCCACTGTTCTTCCAGGCTCTGTGGCGGAATAAACTCAGTAATCACATCATTGATGACGTCGATTCTAATTGCTTCAATAGTTTCACTAATGTCATCTTCTTCAAGTAACTCTCTGCGCTGCTGGTAAACTATCTGCCGTTGGTCATTGGCGACGTCGTCATATTCCAGCAACTGTTTACGAATATCAAAGTTACGTCCCTCCACTTTGCGCTGCGCTTTCTCGATGGAGCTGGTCACCATCCGATGTTCTATGGCCTCTCCTTCATCCATTCCCAACGCTTGCATAAAATTTCGCACTCTATCGGAGGCGAATATACGCATTAAATTATCTTCCATTGACAGATAAAACCGGGACATACCCGGATCACCCTGTCTTCCAGCTCGACCACGCAGCTGATTATCGATACGGCGAGACTCATGACGCTCGGTACCGATAATGTGTAAGCCACCGGCATCTAATACCGCTTGATGACGCTGCTTCCATTCTTCACGCAACACGGCGATCTTTGCATCCGTCGGATTTTTTAACGCGGCTATCTCAACTTCAACATTTCCGCCTAACACGATATCGGTACCGCGCCCTGCCATATTGGTGGCGACTGTTACACTGCCTGCTTTACCGGCCTGAGAGATAATTTCGGCTTCTTGTTGGTGAAATTTAGCGTTAAGCACTTTGTGCTCTAGCTTAGCTTTATCAAAACGCCGTGACAGTTCTTCAGACGTTTCTATGGACGCCGTTCCAACCAAAACAGGGGCACCGTTCGCGGTCAGCTCTTCGACATCCGCAACAATGGCATCGTATTTTTCAGCCTTCGACAAATAAATCAGATCGTTCAAGTCTTTTCGCAGCTGCACCACATTGGTGGGAATGACTATCACTTGCAGGCCATAAATTTGGTTAAACTCAAAAGCTTCGGTATCTGCTGTTCCTGTCATGCCGGAGAGTTTATTAAACAAACGGAAATAGTTTTGAAAGGTGGTGGATGCCAGAGTCTGACTCTCGGCTTGGATATGCACACCTTCTTTGGCTTCAATTGCCTGATGCAGACCTTCCGACAAACGCCTACCTGCCATTGTTCGGCCAGTATGCTCATCTATTAAAACAACCTGATTGTCTTGCACAATGTACTCAACATCATTGTGGAACAACTTGTGAGCTCGTAATCCCGAATAGAAGTGCTGCAACATTGATAAATTGGACACGGAGTAGAGGCTATCCCCTTCTGAGAGTAGTCCAGCTTCGGTTAATAATTCTTCAACGTAGAGATGCCCCTGTTCTGTTAACTCAATCTGCCGGGCTTTTTCATCGACCGTAAAATGCCCTTCCGTTTCTTCTGACTGCTCTTGCAGCTTGGGAATTAATGCATTGACGGTACGGTACAATTCGGAGCTGTCGTCAGCAGGACCAGAAATAATTAGCGGGGTGCGGGCTTCATCAATGAGAATTGAATCAACCTCATCAACAATTGCGAAGTTTAGATTACGCTGGAAGCGGTCTTCCGACGTAAAGGCCATATTGTCTCGTAGATAGTCGAAACCAAATTCATTGTTCGTTCCATAAGTAACATCACAAGCATAGGCAGCGCGCTTGGTTTCTGGCTCTTGTCCCGATAAAACGATGCCTACGGTCAGATCGAGGAATTCATAGATAGGACGCATCCAATTTGCATCGCGCTCTGCCAAATAGTCATTCACCGTAACCAGATAAGCGCCATCACCAGAGAGCGCATTGAGGTATACCGGTAGTGTTGCTACCAGTGTTTTACCCTCACCCGTGCGCATTTCAGCTATATGCCCTCGATGTAGCGTGATGCCTCCCATCATTTGGACATCAAAATGCCGCAGACCCAATGTCCTTTTACCCGCCTCACGGACGACGGCAAAAGCTTCAGGTAGTAATTGATCTAGCGATTCCCCTTGCTCGATGCGTTCTCTGAACTCAGTTGTTTTTGCTTTCAACTGATCATCATCCAGCGCGCTGATTGTTTCTTCAAACGCATTGATTTGCTGGACAGCTTTGTCCATACGCTTGAGCTCACGGTCGTTTTTACTACCGAAAATTTTCTTAGCGAGATTTCCCAACATAATGGTTGCTACAGTTCTATATTCTATTAATGGATAAACACGAAAATACGGAATAGATCCGCGAGCGTGTAAGTTTAGTCTAGTTCAGATTAATAGGGCAGAGAAAAATCAGCGGCTGGCGCGATGAATGTAGGTGGAGGGATCAACCGCACGTCCGTGCTTGTAAACTTCGAAATGAACGTGAGGGCCGGTAGACCGACCACTGCTACCCATCAAGGCAATGACCTGCCCCTGTTTCACGATATCACCCATCTCAACTTTGTTTTCCATGTTGTGAGCGTATCGGGTCATATACCCACTGCCATGGTTTATCTCGACCATTTGGCCGTAGCCATATCGGTCTCCGGACCAAGTGACAACACCAGACCCGACAGTAATAATTTCAGAGCCTAATTTACCCGCAAAATCGACGCCCTCATGCATCGCCAAGCGGCCATTAAATGGGTCTGTCCGATGACCATAATGCGACGACATCCAGCCTTTCTTGATAGGCCGACCAGCGAGAAACACTTCCCCTTCAATTTTGCGATTCGCTAACAAGGTTTCTAAAATATTCAGCTGTTGTGTGCGATTTTCTATTCGTTTGGACAGGCTATCTATTGCATCGATAAAATCAGGATTTTCAAAAAAGCCGCCCTGATCATCTGTTTCGGGACCGCCAATCGCTGGGATTTGGCTAAAATCAAATTCTCCGCGATCAAGCTTTGCGACCGCGGTGATACGTTCACCCAAAGCATCTAGGCGCACCAACCGGGCTTGCATCTCCGCCACTCTCAGCGTTAGCGCGTGCACATGTTGTTCCGCGTTAAGTTTGGTTTTGGAAAGAAGCTGCTGCTCCTTGCTCTGTTTTTCTTTTATCGCAGTAAGCGCTTGCTGATCGAGGACATCGCCATCATTAATTGCAAGCCCATAACCGACTAACGCACCGATGCTAAGAGGCGCTACACCCAACAAACACAGAGACAAAAGCTTCCGGGTCCAACGCCCTAGGGAGATGGATCTAGATTGACCGCTTTTGTCACTAATGAGGATGACTTTCATAAATTTCTAGTCGGACTCTCTATCATGCTTATGCTGGAGTTATCAGCTTGCCTACCTGAAAAGGCAAACAATATGGCATAAAAATCAGATGTTTACCAACCTGCACCGCTGTTTTTAGTGAAGCAGCGCATGCTTTAGGGGGAAAGAACTGGAGCTATCACGCGACCGCCACAGCCTCCATATAGGAGATAGGTGCCAGCGCCGGATCGTCAAAGGTCACAACTTCCCAAGCATCTGTATCCGCGATCAGTGCCCGCAATGAAGCATTATTCAGTGCATGACCGGATTTGTGCGCCCTGAACTCCCCAATTAGGCTATTACCCAGCAGGTATAGGTCGCCAATAGCATCCAGTACTTTGTGCTTAACAAATTCGTCTTCATACCGAAGGCCATCTTCATTAATAATCCGGTACTCATCCACAACGATGGCGTTATGGACGCTTCCGCCCTGAGCTAAACCTTTCGAACGGAGATATTCAAATTCATGCATAAAACCGAAAGTACGCGCGCGACTAACCTCCTTGACAAACGAAGTGCTGGAAAAATCCAACGAGGCGGAACCTGTACGATCGCGAAATACGGGGTGATCGAAATCGATGGTGAATGAGACTTTAAAGCCATCAAAAGGGAGGAAGCTGGCTGTCTTGTCATCGTGCTTCACCGTGACCGGTCGCTTAATACGAATGAATCTTTTTGCTTTATTTTGCTCAGTGATACCAGCGGACTGGATCAGGAAAACAAATGGGCCGGCACTTCCATCCATGATGGGTACTTCCGCCGCACTCAGATCAACAAAAGCGTTGTCAATTCCCAATCCCGCCATAGCCGAGAGCAAGTGCTCGACCGTCGAAACCCGGACATCGCCCTTCATCAACGTCGTCGATAACGTGGTATCTCCAACATTTTCAGCTCGCGCAGCTATTTCTACAACAGGATCAAGGTCCGATCGCCTAAACACAATACCCGTGTCAACCGGTGCTGGAGAAAGTTTTAAATAGACTTTCTCTCCGGAGTGCAGACCGACACCTGTCGCTTTAATGGCGTTCCGTAACGTACGTTGTTTAATCATGGCTATTCTTCATGGTTATTGTTTAGGTTACCGTACTGCCGCAATAATGCGCTATCGCGACCCTAAAAACCGCCTAAATCCCCTGTTTTTGGCTACTAAATCACCAAGCGCTGAGAAGTGGGGCGCAAATTCTACCAAAGAACTGGCTCATCACCAAGTAACTTATGGCATTCTCCCCCAACACTTCATTCGACCGACCTGCTATATCGACCTTATATAACCCGCCAAGTAATCAGTTTATCTAGTCAGCCTGCCTGCGTAAAAAGGCCGGGATATCCAGATAATCCATATCTTTGTCCTGTGCCGGTGCTGCACCAACCGATTCACGCCCTACAGAATGCTGCGGGTTGTTACGCATAACGGTGGGTCTATCTAGATTGCGATAATCAGGATTGACCGTTTCATTGACTGTAGCCGCTACAACTTTTAATGGCACCTCTGAAATCACTTCGCCACCCAACCCAGTTGCGACAACAGTAACGCGCAATTCATCTGACATCTCAGGGTCTATAACAGTTCCCACGACAACAGTAGCATTATCAGAAGCAAATTCCTCGACTGTATCTCCCACTTCTGAAAACTCGCCCAAAGACAGGTCTAAACCGGCCGTAATATTGACCAATATACCCCTAGCACCCTGCAGATTAATATCATCCAATAAAGGGCTGCGAATTGCAGATTCAGCCGCTTCACGAGCACGATTTTCACCACGAGCGCTACCGGTACCCATCATCGCCATACCCATCTCAGACATAACAGTGCGCACATCTGCAAAATCGACATTAATCATACCGGGGCGAATAATTAAATCAGCAATCCCCTGCACCGCTCCCAACAACACATCATTAGCCGTTTTGAAGGCCTCAAGCAGGGTCGCGGCCTTGCCCAATACGGCGACCAACTTTTCATTAGGGATAGTGATCAACGAATCAACGTGCTGCTGCAGTTCTTTCATGCCCTCGTCAGCTATCAAGCTACGCTTCTTGCCCTCGAAAGAAAAGGGCCGAGTCACCACGGCAACGGTTAGAATACCTAAGTCTTTCGCTATTTCAGCAACGACGGGGGCCGCTCCTGTACCGGTGCCACCTCCCATACCGGCAGTAATGAAGACCATGTCTGCCCCCTGAAGCGCTTCTGAGATACGATCGCGATCTTCAAGTGCTGCCTGACGTCCGATATCCGGATTAGCGCCGGCACCCAGGCCTTTTGTAATACTACTGCCCAGCTGTAATACAGTGGCTCCTTCTATATTAGTCAATGCCTGCGAATCGGTGTTGGCGCAGATAAACTCTACCCCATCAACGTCACTGGTCATCATATGTTTAACAGCGTTACCACCGCCGCCGCCAATACCAACTACCTTGATTACTGCGTTTTGTGGTGCATTATCAACGAGTTCAAACATTGCCTTTCTCCCTTTGGGTTTAAATCATCTTTGTTGACTAGGTCAACGCCGATGGACTTACACTTATTAAATTTAAATTTCAGTTTTGTTGTTCAGGACCAGTCATCGATCAAAAATTATTCTGGAACCAGTTTTTTACGCGGGCAAAAGCACCTGATGAAGACTGCGCTTTTGATCCCTTTATTTCTCCGCCACTCTGTTGTTTCAAACCGTACTGCAACAGCCCTACTCCTGTTGAATAAATCGGATTACGAACGATATCTGTGAGGCCGTTGACGTCTTGTGGTGATCCGATTCTTACTGGCGTATGAAATATTTCCTCGGCCAGCTCTACAACACCTTCCATTTTCGAAGTCCCGCCAGTCAATACGATGCCCGCTGCAATCATGTCTTCAAATCCACTGCGTCGCAGTTCCGCTTGCACAAGGGTAAACAATTCGTCATAACGAGGCTCTACCACTTCGGCTAAAGCCTGCCTGGACAAGTCGCGAGGAGGCCGGTCACCAACGCTCGGTACTTTTATTGTTTCATCAGCACCGGCCAATTGCGTAAGAGCGCATGCATATTTAATCTTAATTTCTTCGGCGTTTTGAGTCGGTGTTCTCAGCGCCATAGCGATATCATTAGTTACCTGGTCACCCGCTATGGGAATAACACCCGTATGGCGAATAGCCCCTTCAGTGAAAATTGCTATATCTGTTGTACCACCACCTATATCGACCAAACACACACCCAACTCTCGCTCGTCATCAGTCAGTACGGCGTAACTAGAAGCCAGCTGCTCTAAAATAATATCTTCGACTTCAAGCCCGCAGCGGCGAATGCATTTTTCGATATTTTGTGAGGCATTCACGGCACAAGTGACCAGATGGACTTTCGCCTCAAGCCTTACACCCGACATACCCAAAGGTTCCTTTATTCCCTCCTGCGTATCTATGACATATTCCTGAGGTAGGATGTGAAGCACCTTTTGATCCGCCGGAATAGCCACCGCTTGCGCTGCATCAATCACCCGCTCCAGATCAAGCTGGTAAACTTCCCGATCACGAATGGCAACAATTCCATGAGAATTCAAGCTGCGAATATGATTGCCAGCAATACCGGCGTAAACCGAATGAATTTGACAACCTGCCATCAGTTCAGCCTCTTCAATAGCGCGCTGAATGGATTGCACAGTTGACTCTATATTGACAACAACGCCTTTTTTAAGGCCCCGCGAAGGATGCGAGCCTATACCGACTATTTCCAGCATTCCCTCTTGAGTAATAGCGCCCACGATTGCGACTACTTTCGAAGTACCAATATCAAGCCCGACGATCATTTTACTGTCTGTTGAGCTGCCCATTATTTAACACTCCCCTTTGAACTTATTATTTGAAACAGCATCATTTACCCTTGTTGACCTATACCGGAATTTACTACTGCAACAGACTCGCTGCCTGCTCTCCAGGCCACTGAAAAACCATTGTTATATCGCATATCTATTGACTGAATCTGATCGAAGTCCATTGCCAGTCCTTGTTCGTAGGCAAAAAGAAGCAGGCGCATTTTTTCCATGACCGCACCACTCCCAATAATAATTTCAACACCACTATCCAAACTTGCAAGCCATGAATTACGCTCGTTTAGCCGGAGCTTTTTTAGTATTAGATTGTGCTCAGCTAACACCGAACGCAGCTCCCGAAAATGATTCACTACTAATTCAGTATCGGAATCCTGTCCGTACAAAACCGGAAGATCATCATCAACCGCAATGGCGGCTGCTGGTTTAAATAGCTCTCCACGATTATTCAAAAATCCAATTTCTCCCCACCGCGCGATCACTATTTGCTCTTCAACCGTGATTTCAATCTCATCCGGCCAGTGTCTGGCTAGGGCAACGTCAAAAATCCATGGCTGCTGTAACAACCTATCTCGAATGCCCTGAAGGTCTAACATTACAAAACCGTTTTCCAAAAAAGGTTTTACCTCGCTAGCAACAGCTTCTCTATCAACATGGTTAAATTCGCCTCGTACAGCTATCCGGGTTACTGGTTGTGATAACACGGTATTTACTACTTGCAAAAACCCGCTTAACAATAAGCCGGCTACAAGCACCAGTGACAGCTTACGCAATGGATTCCAGTTAAATGGCGTTGAGGGCTTTACTGCATTAAAGCTAGCCCCGCTGACATTCGTCTTCTTTCGTATTTTTTTTCTGCCAAGTAAACTCATTTCAACTTTCCGTCATAGCAGACTTAGTCGTAGTATTTCTGCGACTAGCTCTTCAAAGTTTACGCTCGCTTCTTTTGCCGCCATCGGCACTAAACTGTGGTCGGTCATTCCAGGCACTGTATTAACTTCTAGCAGGAAAAAGTTGTCACTTTCGTCCTGCATAAAATCAACCCTTCCCCAACCTTCACAGCCGACACTATGAAACGCATCCAGCGCCATTTTCTTTAGCTCCTGCTCTTGACTAGCCGACAATCCGCAGGGACATATATAGCGAGTATCCGTGGAGATATATTTGGCCTCATAATCATAAAACCCATGGTCGGTTTCTAATCGGATCACCGGCAATGTCTCTTTACCGAGAATCGCTACAGTAAACTCTGCCCCCTGAACCCACTGCTCTGCCATCACCGCACCCTGATACTGGCTTGCTATTTCATAGGCTCCTTTGAGCTCGGCTCCTGTCGTAGCAATGGCCATTCCGATACTGGAACCCTCAGAGGCAGGCTTTACAATAACTTTCCCCCATTGCCGAATAATGTCATCCCAATGACTATTAATGCTCAGCTCGCAGAAGCTAGGGGTTGGTAACTCCATTCCACGCCACAGGTACTTGCACCGAACTTTGTCCAACGCAATCGCTGATGCCATAACACCGCTGCCGGTATAGGTCACATCAATACTGTCCAATGCACCTTGCACACTGCCACCTTCTCCGTCACCACCATGCAACGCGATAAACACATGCTGATAACGCTCCGCTACCGTTTTAATCCAGCTGTCGTCTTGGGTATCGACAGCTTCTGCTGCAATATTTTGTGCACGTAACGCTGCCAATATCGCTTCACCGCTTTGTAATGAAACCGCTCTCTCTGCAGTTTTGCCACCCAATAACACGGCCACCGGGGACTTCAATCCATCCTTCCAACTCTTGTCGTTATCCGAGGAATAATTCATTACCACTAACCCAGTTGTCCAGTAGCTAAGTCCACTGCAATACCACCCACATTACCGGCGCCCTGAGTCAGCACGACATCTCCGGGCTTCACAATACTTTTCAACACTTCAGCAATTGATTCGATTTTTTCGACAAATATGGGGTCGATAAGCCCGCGACTGCGAATACTGCGACTTAAGCTGCGACCATCGGCACCCGGAATGGGCTCTTCTCCAGCGGAATAAACCTCCAGCAGCAGCAAGCTGTCGACCGTTGACAGTACCCGCACAAAATCTTCATATAAGTCTTTAGTTCTAGTGTAACGATGCGGCTGATAGACCATCACCAGTCGGCGATCTGGCCAAGCCTGCCTGGCCGCCGAAATAGTTGCCTCTACTTCGGTTGGATGATGCCCATAATCATCGACCAGCAGCACGCTGCCCTCCTCGATATCAAATTCACCATAAACCTGAAATCGTCGTCCTACTCCTTCGAACTTTTCAATGCCACGCTGGATCGCCTCATCATCAATCCCTTCATCAGTAGCAACAGCGATAGCGGCGGTCGCATTCAGAACGTTATGATCGCCCGGCATATTAATAGTGATATCAATCTGTTTATGTTTACCGGGGCGCTTAACTGAGAACGATGTTCTCAGTCCAAGTTTATTGACATCTACGATGGAAAAATCAGCATCGTGACTAAAGCCATACGTTAGTGTTGCACGTCCCACTGCAGGCAGTAGTTCGCGCACGACATCATCATCAATACACATAACGGCCATTCCATAAAAAGGTAAGTTATGTAAGAACTCAACAAACGTCTTCTTCAATTTGTTAAAATCCCCATCATAAGTCGCCATATGATCGGCTTCGATATTGGTAACAACTGAAACCATCGGCTGTAAATGTAAAAATGAAGCATCACTTTCGTCTGCCTCTGCGACCAAAAACCGACTCTCTCCTAGCTGCGCATTCGTACCGGCACTATTCAACAAACCGCCGATGACGAAGGTTGGATCAAGCCTAGCCTCTGCAAATACTGACGCAATAAGGCTGGTCGTTGTTGTTTTTCCATGAGTGCCTG
>Ga0206127_1000390_pt1 | contig 55757 bp, 53 predicted proteins | sample Helgoland_Spring_6_FD_148646 | JGI IMG/M metagenome (GOLD analysis project Ga0206127, IMG submission 148646) | Pelagic subsurface seawater microbial communities from Kabeltonne, Helgoland, North Sea - Helgoland_Spring_Bloom_20160419_1 | ecosystem: Environmental > Aquatic > Marine > Epipelagic ...
AACCCCCTCCTCCTCCCCCAGCGTGTGTTGCCATAATACCTCCTCCTCCAAAACCACTCTCACTTCCATACATATTATTAATACCACGAATATCTCCTCCGTTAAGTATATGTATCCATCCTTTTGATTTTTTTAAAGGTTTACTAAAATCACCACCACCCCTTCCATTAGTTCCATAATTATTAACGAGATTTGATGGATCGGGTATGTCAAAATGCTTCTTTACTAAAGGACCCATAGTTCCATCTTCTATTAATGAACCATCTCCACCATGACCACTTATTTTTTGACCGAAAACACCTTGTCCCCCACCACCACCAGCAACAATGAGAGGTTTTTCGGATATATCGTTATCTTTCCACATAAATGTACCTCCACCAGCGCCGGCTCCACCGTTCCATGGATTCGCACGTTGATGCTTTGGAGTTGTCCCTTTCTGACCAATTACAATATTATATTTTTCCCCTTCTTTTAAATAAAATATACCTCTCATGGTAGCACCTCTTCCAGGGTGTTCGTCAATATCATCTTCCTCCTCAGTCCCTTTAATAGTCCCTCCGGAAGAACCAGCCGCTTCAATAATATATGAACCCGTTTTAGGTACAAACCAATGATGTATTCCTTTATTTTCATCATAATTATATAACGAAGGATCATTAAACCAATCTTCAACATGTTTACCACCACAATCAGCTTTAGTAGGAGGATCTTTACCCATTTTTCCACAGGTGGTTATTTCATATATATGTTCTCTATCATCAATTGGGAATATTATCTCATCTGGTTCTATAATATCAGAAGCATCCTCATCTATTGTATTATCTGTCTGAATAGGTGGTGTGGCAGCATCTAATTGAATTTGATCTGTAATACTTTGACTATTTTTTAAATTGTCCTGTAATGTTGATATTTCGCCCCTTAAATCACCAATTTCACCCTCTAGATTTGCAATTTCTTCATTTTTAAGATCTATTTCAGGGGTTCTTTCAACCAAAAGTTGAAAATCAATATCACTATTTGTATTTCCTTCGATTAAATTTTCACTTAATATATGATGAACTGTCATAGCAATTATAATCGCTAAAACTACACACCAAAAAGAAACATCTTTAAGTTTCATATATACTTAATAGATACAAAAAAAATTAATTTAAAATTATATCTTCTAATCATCAGATGTAATTCCCAATCCTTTTAGAATCGCTTCTGAAGGATTGGGAATACTTGGATCTTCTATCTTTCTTGAACTTTGGTCAGAACAAGCATAATCTGCTATATTAGAATCATTAGTCCTTACAGCATAGTTTGTACAATTTTTACCACCAATACTTTGAAGGGTATAGAAACCTGATGGCGATACACCATTATCTCCAATACTTTGAAACCATCCGCCACCATCTTCGGTTTTCAGATTAACTAATGTGTGGGGTTTATAATAATAATACTTATCACATGGAATATCCTGTCCATTGGTTATATAATCTTGAAGTTTACTTCCTGCTGGAGAGAGAGAATCTATCATACTAGTCCCCCAATTACTAGTATGACCATTATGTCTTATTGAATCAGCTACCCCTAAAAATGTTAATCCAGAACAATCAACAGAACCCCCAGTAGCTGCTGAATAATTCCTACTAGATATTTCTTCACTCATAGGTAAAGTTACATCACGTTCCATGAAAGTGGAAGAACCGGAATGACTCGTTGGATTACCAGGACGGAATTCGTGTCCGTCACTTCCATCTGTAATATGACAACCCCCACTGCTAAATCTATTAAAGAATTTACAACCTGGTGTATCTAGACATCTATCCCGACATTCTTCCCATGTTGCTGCCTGGGTTTGTTCTTCACCATCAATACCATTAAGGGGCATATACCATCTACCATCTGTATATATATTCTCCAATGTGTTGGGTTGTGGTGGTCTAGCCGGGGAGCTTGCCTCTATTAGAGTAATTATAATTTGACCATGACCTGATCTAGCACCGTCCTCCGTGAGGAGGGAGGTGTCAACAGAACTATAAGAGCTACCCGCTTTTCCATATGCATTTTCCCCATTATATATACCACCATCTCCACCCCCAGCACCACCACCACCTCCAGAAGCGTGCTCCCCAGCACCACCTCCACCACCAAATCCCCCATCAGAGGGTGGGTTCCATGAAGTTTGTCCTTCCCCACCCCTTCCACCGTCTGTTTTAAACCCCTTTCCTTTATGTGTCCCATTACCATCCTCCATAAATCCCCCTCCACCACCCGCATTATAACTGATAGTGGCACCCCCAGAAAAAGTGCCAGTAACGCTCTCACCAGAAGCATTTTCTCCAGGAAGGTAGGCAGGCGATCCCCAGGCACTCCCGCTACCTCCACCTCCTCCGGCAGCAATAAGTAAATCGGTATTTGTAATGGATGGACCTGATATGTTACCGTCCCCTTCATTATTAGGGCATTTCACAAAAAATGAACCACCACCTCCACCGGCCCCTTGATGCTGTCCAGATTCTCCATAATTGCCCCGCGTACCAGTTGCTTTGCCCCCTTGCTGACCAACAAGTATCCAGTATAAATCACCCTTGTTTAATGTAAACGTTGCCTTTATTCGGGCTCCTTTTCCACCATTATCATCCCGATCACCGTACTCAACACCACCCCCTTGAGCACCATATACATCTATACTATAATCCCCCGATATTGGAACCGTCCAAACCTGTACTCCCTCTCTCGTAACATTAAAAAAAGATTCAGTATTTGCGAAGCTGCCCGGACCCGAGTCACTTGCTCCATCGGGGGCATACGCAGCCCTACATTCGGCTAATGTTGGTCCTATATGACCGTTTTTCCCACAATTTGTAAAGGTATGTGTGTTAAATTCATATAACCTTAGCATGAGCATAGCAGCAGAAACTTGTTCATTTGTTGCATTGATAGGGAGATTGAGGTTAGTCCTTATTTTATTCCATGCGTCTTTAGCAATCTGGAGTTCACCCTCATTACATTCTGGATTAGTAGGACAGTATTTTGCCTGTTCCCTTTGTTTGACAGTACTACCCCTTAATTCCATAGCCTTTTCAAGATCGTTGTTCCAATCCCCCGAGTCCGCATCAATTCCGTATAAGTCTGCCAACAACTCTCTTTTAATAATAGCTTCTTCTAAATTTTCTTCCGTCCATCCACCCTCAGGTGGAGGCGCATAAAACGCACGGAGTTCCTCTTGTTTTTGTTTTAGTTCTGTATCACTAGCATCCTTAGGTAACCCATATTTCACGCGCAATAAGCGTTTTTCTTCTATTTTATTATCTACAGCAGACTGAGGAGAATCCGGATCAAGACCATATAATTTTCTTTCCGAAATATGTTTTAATATGGATTTACTCAAATTCTCTTGGTATTTACCTTTACTATCAAAACCACTAATATCCATACCTAAATTCGTCGCTTTATCACTCAAGTGTCCGTCAACTTCCGACTTTATAAGACACCTGAAGTGTGTTGCTTGAGCAGGATCTACGGTGCTAGGGATACTCTGTCCATAAGCATCACAACTACTATCTTCGGGATTTGACGCACAATCAACATCAGACCCATTACGATTATCCCCATATTGTAATGCCTTTTTTTCAACGGGTGTTCCTTTTTCAGGCCAACCGACGTCAGGTTCTTCACCCGCCGCAGCACACTTACATTGATTTAATCCAAATCTTTTACTTTCTGGAATATTTTCACGGAGTGCTAATGCTCTCCCAGAGTGAGTAGGTTTTCCTTCTGGATCTTCACTTGGTCCACCGGTATCATTGTCTATACCTATTTGTTCTCCATCTCTTCCATCTGTTATAAAACAACTACCATCCGGAAAACTATTGAAGTATACACATCCAGGGGTATCAATACACCTTTTCTGACATTCTTGCCATGTACCTTTTGTGCGCTCTTCTGGAGTTGGTTTCCCACCACTCATACTTAGTGGTAGATACACAGTACCATCTGTTTTTAAATTTTCTTCTGCATTGAGTGTTCCGTGTGGTTGACTTTCAGTCCCTTCAACATCCTGCCACATATTATACCAACAACAGGGTATACCGCTCCCCGATCCACACTTTTCATCATTTGTAGCTCCTTCAATTAGTTGTCCTTTGCTTAAAAAATGATGGACAACCATAACTACAACAATTGCCAGGACTATACACCAAAAAGATATATCTTTATAAAGTTTCATATATATATTATAAATATATTATATTAAAAATCTTAAAAAAATTTATTAAATAATTTTCTCACCCAACTTCTATGGTTCATATTTACTTGGGTAAATTAAGGTTTAAGATCCCGAAGGACATTATAAAGGTCCAATGATCTTTATATATCCATTACCATCATTATATCCAATACTACTATCACTTGAATCAACACGTCCACTACCACCATTCTCAGTTGTATTAAAATAGGACCCACCACCACCACCCCCTAAAGTATCCGTACACCTTTGTTCGGTTCCTGTCCGACAGCTCTTATCAGGTGCCCCACCCCTATAATTAAAAATACCTCCACCAGAATATCCTCCTCCTCCTCCTCCAGCATGGTTACTAGAACAACCACCACCTCCAAAACCACTACCATTACCGTTATTCCTCGTTTCTCCATTCATAGACCTACTTGTAACAATAGAACGCCACCCCTTAGCAATTTTTCCACTCGGTGCTGTCCCATCTTCCCCACCTGTACCAGGGACTCCTTTGTAAGTGCTCCGTTCGCTGGTGTCTAGGTTTGGTAGGGATTTACCAGAAGGACTTCTATAAACGGGTATTCCCATTGTACCGTCTTCTCCTAAAGAACCATTTTCACCTCCTCCATATAAAGAGTGATTATGTATAGCTCTACCCCCACCTCCACCAGCAGCAATTAACAGCGTCGCATTCGATCTTCCAGAAGACTCTTTCCAAACAAAAGATCCACCTCCTCCTCCTCCTCCTCCATTGGCAGTGTTGCCTTTAGTATTTTCAATACCTTTCTGACCTACCAATAGTTTAACTTGATCATTTTGTGAAAATGTAAAATTACCTTTCAATATAGCACCATGACCATGGGGATGTGCGGAATCCGATGTAAGGGTTAAAGAATCCTTAGGGTAACCACCCGCTCCTCCCGCAACTTCAATAGAATAAACTCCATTACTTGGGAAAGTAAATGTATGTATTCCATCACTATAAGAGTGGACAGATGATTTATTAGGAATTGTCAATGAAGAACATGCACTTGCTGTTGGTGGATTCATACCCGAAATACCACATGTTGTAATAGTATACTCTTCCTCTGAATCTAAGGGACTACCTGAATCTAAGGAACTATCTGAATCTAAGGGACTACCTGAATCTAAGGAACTATGTGAATCTAAGGAACTATCTGAATCTAAGGGACTACCTGGATCTAGAGAACTACCCAAACCCTGTAAGATAGCACCCGCCGCACCAAAATTAGGATCAGTTAACTCTTTAGGTCCCTGGTCTGAACAAGTATAATTTACTTTAGAAGAATGATTAACCCTTACTGACCAGTTTGTACATTGGTTTCCTCCCGAGATACCCGAATTTTGAAGAGTATAGAATCCGGCCTCTGCTTCTCCATCTTCGCGCACTGAGTTACTCCATCCTCCACCCTTATCGGTTTCTAGATCACTTATTGTGTTGGGTTTATAATAATAATAATCATCACATTTAATACCTTCATCCCCATTTATATTCCCTTGACTCGCTATCATACTATTCCCCCAAGAAGAATTATGACCATTATGTCTTATTGTATCAGCTACCCCTAAAAATACCTTATCAGAACAATCTACACTCCCTCCCGATGCTTGTGATGTGGTAGGTTCTTGAGGCATCGGTAAAGTTATAGTATCCGAGTATTGACCAGTAGAAGTATCAGAATCACCACCTTGATTACTTGATTTACTTATTAGAGTAACCTTGAGAGATCCATGTTCAGTATTGTCGGAATCATGGAATATTTCGCTACTAGTTTCGGCAAGACTTAAATTTATATGGGAACTACCCCCTCTACCACCATGATTGTATCCACTCCCAGAAGATATTGCCCCGTAATCACCACCAGATATCCCTCCACCACCTCCTCCAGGATTACCTCCTCCTCCTCCACCTCCTCCAAAACCTCCATGTCCCAGTCCATGACATATACTTGACCCGTTTACTTCACCAGAAATGATACTATTATATTGCTGGTTGTCATCTCCTAGCGCTTGAAGGGCTTCTCGTTTCTCGATACAACGGGCACTTCCCCAAGATGTCGCGTTCCAAGCGTTACCACCTTGACCACTTGTTTTAAATGCCTTACCATAAGAATTAATCCACCCACTACCATTCGCAGCGAAACCACCTCCCGCACCAGCACCATTTCCTGCCCCCGCCCCTCCACTGGTATCGTTAATATTAGCATTTCCACCATCTTGACCAGGATCGGTAGTGCTGTTTCCACTTGCGTTGACTGATCCTCCGCCTCCACCAGCAACAATTAAAACATCACCTAATGTTGCGTCACCAGGCACTTCACCTCTTACCATAAATGTCCCTCCTCCTCCTCCCGCCGATTGCCACCCACCACTTGTGTTTCCGGGAGTCCCCTTCTGTCCAACTAATATCATATATTTATCTCCCTTATTTAATGTAAATCTTGCTTGAACATGGGCACCTTTTCCAAACCCGGCTGTTCCTCGTCCATTACAATATCCTTCGCACGCACCAAATGCTTCTATATCATAAATACCGGTAGTAGGGACTGTCCAAAGTTGTATCCCATTAACCTTACCTTCTCCAATAACATTAAAATAATTAGTATCATCTGAAGGAATATTCGCCCCGTATTCACTAATACAATTGTTTAGTGTTGGACCATTGAATCCGATTTTACCACAATTGTTAAATACGAATGATTCACCTTCATCTATAAAATTATAAAGGTTTGCTGCTTCTATAGCAGCTTGTAGTTCTTCTGATGTTGCATCACGGGGTAAATTATATTGTCTACGTTGAGAATTCCAAGTTTCCTTTGCTTCTGCGAGTGTTGTACTATCACAATCAGTATTACCACAATATTTTACCCGATCCATTTCAATCATACTCGCATTTTGAGCACTCATCGCCGCAGCAAGATCACTCTCCCATGTATCAGACCCCTCAATACCGTACTGAGAGAGGATATCACTTCGCATATCTATTGCCCGATCTAGTTCATCTTCACTCGCATCCACATCAAGGTTATATTCGGCACGGAGGGCTAGTTTTTTTTGTTGAAGTTCGGTATGTCTACAACTATCCATAGGACAATTGTATTTATCCCTTAGTGCGATATCTCTTGCTATAGCAGCGTCTAGATCACTTTGAGAGGCGTTCTCCTCCAATGGTGGATTTTGTGATTTTCTTATAGAAATATGGTTTAACATGGCACCGCGAATAGAACTTTGGAAGTCATCGGAATTACTATCAAAACCACTAATATCCATACCTAAATTCGTCGCTTTATCACTCAAGTGTCTGTCAACTTCCGACTTTATAAGACACCTGAAGTGTGTTGCTTGAGCAGGATCTATGGTGCTAGGGATACTCTGTCCATAAGCATCACAACTACTATCTTCGGGATTTGACTCACAATCAACATCAGACCCACTCCGATTATTCCCATATTGCAACGCACTTTGATCAATTAGGGCCCCTGTTTCAGACCAACCGTCGTCAGGTTCTTCACCCGCCGCAGCACACTTACATTGATTTAATCCTGTTCGTTGAGTTTCGGGGATATTTTCCCGAAGTGCTAATGCTCTCCCAGAGTGGGTAGGTTTTTCAGTTGAATCTTCACTCGGTCCACCGGTATTTCTGTTTATACCTATTTGTTCTCCATCTCTTCCATCTGTTATAAAACAACTACCATCCGGAAAACTATTGAAGTATACACAATCTGTGGTATCTTTACAACGTTGTTGACATTCTTGCCATGTACCGTTGGTTACATCCTCTGATCTTACAGGGGTCTCACCACTCATACTTAGTGGTAGATACACAGTACCATCTGTTTTTAAATTTTCTTCTGCATTGAGTGTTCCGTGTGGTTGACTTTCAGTCCCTTCAACATCCTGCCACATATTATACCAACAACATGGTATATACGGATCGCTTCCTGCTCCACACTTTTCATCATTTGTATTGCCTTCAATTAGTTGACCTTTACTTAAGAAATGGTGGACAACCATAAAGACAACAATTGTCAGGACTATACACCAAAAAGATATATCTTTAAAAAGTTTCATATATATATATTATAAATATATTATATTAAAAATTTAAAATAAAGTTAGTTTAATGATATGAATTATAAATAAAAGAAATTATGATGATATCATATTACATTTATTATCAGCCGGTTTGCATGTCCCTGTATCGGATTCGGTTTTATCTAAAATACATTGCCTATAACCACCATCGGGATCATTCATAACAGATTGTTCACATGTCTCCTTTAATACTTGATTTGCATTTAAAGATGCACAATTATCGCGGAGGGCGAGATTATCTTGACAAGGGATACGAGAACAAATATCTTCAAAGAATGAGTGAAGTCCTTTTTCTGCCTCTCCTGCTATGGCATCCTCCCCCTCGTCAACAGGAAGTCCTCTGTTATCTACTTTAAATTCCGTTTTAGCAGCAACATTATCTATATCCGAAAGACTCCATCCGAACTTTTCTTCTCTTCCTGGGTATTTATTATTACATCCCTCTGGAGTATTAGTCCCGTCTGCTTTTATCATAGACGGAGATTTGGGACTAACACATGATAACCATAAACGTTTGGATTTGGCGAGGTATTCTTCATCAGTATCATTAATATCGCGTGGTTCCCCTACAAAACGACAATAATCATTTTTCGCTCCATCAGATCTACACGAAGCATTGAAAAATCCACGTGTGTAACCAGGGTGACCCCCACTACCGGGAGCATTAGAGTCAGCTGTTTCTGGAAGAAGAGATGAAGATGGACATCTTTTATTAAGTTGACATTCATTAGCGAACCAATCCTTTAAAGACGATCTTTTCTTTGCTAGCGCCGTTTCACCTGCGGAAGTTTCAGTTATTGTAGTTGGTAGATCTTCTTCCTTGCGACCGAATATACTTCTTTTTAAAGGGAATTCTTGACAATTATTATGTGGACTTATACATGATAACCATGGAGACTCGTATCCAGGAGATGTTACAAAACGACAATAATCAGTTTCTTTACCGCTACATGTAACATCAAAATATCCTTTCACACGATTTTCCTGACCAAAAGAAGCAGACCCCTTTAGTGGTAATGGACAACGTTCTAGTTGTGGGTCACCTCCACCCACAACTAGAGGCGCAGCGACACCCCCCCCAGGAATATCTGTTTGAGAAGTATCGTTGTTAGTACTCAATTCAGCGATAACACTCACGTCAGCATTTGTATTCCCCTCAATGACATTTCCAAATGGTTCAATACCATTTGCGAATGTCTCAACTACCATTTGATTTTGTAATTGTGTTATAGGACGAACGCCCTGTTCAATACATGTATAGTCGCTTATGCTTGGATGATTAACCCTTACTTTATGATTACTACATGATTGTTCATTAGTATCATCTCCTGGATCATGTTCAAGAGTATAAAATCCAGATGCTGCTTCATTTTCACAATTTCCTCCTGTTGCTGCATCGTTCAAGCACTCAGTTGTCCATCCACTATCGCCATTTGTATGTGGTTTATAATAATAATAATCACTACATGGGATATCTTCACCCTTATTTATATAATCTTGAATTTTATTACCGTCTTCTGATATTGCATCTATACTTAAATTTCCCCAATTATCACTGTGACCGTCATGTCTCTCTGTATCTGCTATTCCTAAAAACTTCTTATTTGAACAATTAACACTACCACCGGTGGCTGCCATATAATTTGTATGTGCTATTTCTTCGGGTAAAGGGAAGTTAACAACATTTTCATCTCCTCCTCCTCCGACGATTACTTCTTCTTCTTCTTCTTCCGCTTCTGTGAGATTTTGATTTGCTAAGGACAGGGCTGCCTCTAGAGCTTCCCTGTCTTCATCTCCAGCAGAAAGCAATGCTCTGGCAGCTTCTTCCCTTGCCGCCTCCAGCGCCGCCAATCTTTCTGCCCTAGCGGCCGCGGTCCTGGCCAATCTTTCCGCCTCAGTCTCTTCCTCAACAATACTACCTGCTAAATTATCAGATGGAATACTATCACGCATCACCACCTCAATGTCTATTGAGGATGAAGAAATATCATCAACTTGAATTTGATCACCATCACCATCGGTATTGCCTTCAATTAGTTGTCCTTTGCTTAAAAAATGATGGACAACCATGACTACAACAAGTGCCAGGACTATACACCAAAAAGATATATCTTTAAAAAGTTTCATATATATTATAATTATATATATTAAAAAAAAATCAACTAAATTAATTATTTAATCAATGTCTAAAGGACACATAGACAATCCGCATTCGCGGCGCCGCCACCACAATCAACTCGGGTTTTCCTCGTATTAAAGTATGCTTTCGTTCCATATGGGACACTACATCCACTCGGATAATTGTGATTAGAACCAGGAGAAGAATCCCACATAGGAGGGTCTAATCCTTGTGCGGTAGCCGCTGCGATACATTCTTCGTTTGTTGTAATGAGTGTTTCACATGTTCCCGAACTTAATCTCGTCACTTCTGCTTCTCCGACTTCTGCCCCTGCTGCCCCTGCTGCCCCTGCTGCCCCTGCTGCCCCTGCTGCCCCTTCTGCCCCTGTCTCTGCTTCCCCTGCTGCCCCTGCTGCCCCTGCTGCCCCTGCTACCCCTTCTGCCCCTGTCTCTGCTTCCCCTGCTGCCCCTGCCGCTGCTTCCCCTGCGGCTGCTTCCCCTGCTGTCCCTGCTGTCCCTGCTGTCCCTGCTGTCCCTGCTGTCCCTGCTGCCTTTGCTGTTTTTACTGCTTTTCCCGCTTTTCCTGCTGAACCCAACACTCTTTCCAAAACACCTGGTCCTGACATCTTAATTTTTATTTTTTCAACATTTTTCATATTTATTTTTGAATCACTCGCACCGGATTCTTTATTAGAATTTATTTCATTTTCATTACCTTCAATCACTGATAAACCACTTACTATATGATGAATTACCATAGCGGTTACCAGAAACAATACTATACACCAAAAAGAAATATTCTTAAACATATATTAATTATATATATATAATTTATTTTATTTTACTATGTCCTGATTCTTTTAAAAATCTAGGGTCAATTGAATCGGGACAATTTAATATTTTTTCTCTTAAATAACATACAAATGTTAATCTTGTATATTTTTTATCTAAACCTACAGTTCCAACTTCAGGGTTATCATTAAATACTTTGTCTAATTTAGAATTTAATGTTTTATCTTCTTCAGTTTCAAAAATAGCAGTATTTGAATGCCACTGATGAACATCCATCGCTAAAAAATCACCCGAGCGTACATCTACACCTACACCAAATTGAGGGAATACTGTATATCCCCCATGGTAACTACCTCTTTCTATGACTGTTAAATTTCCAAAACCACCTGAAAAATCACCCGCATCTTTATGAAGTGCTGTTCTAAAATTTCTATTAATTGTAATTGTTGAAAATGCTGTTTCTGGGATCTTTAAGTGTGATTTTTCATTTGCCCTTGACAATTGTTTTTGATGTGATTCTGGTATTAATTTTTTAAACATACTATCTATTTTTTGTATAAATTGTAGTCCATCTTTATAATTTTTATAATTTGTCCTTGTAAAATGGGTTAAGCGACAAGGTAGGTCTGCGAAATTCTTAGATGATTCATAAAATCCAATAGGATTGGAAGCAACTTGATTATTTACTTTCATTTTTGAAATACCATTTTTTTTCTTAATTATTAAATGGATTATACTTTCTTTATCTATAATATCATTTTTCTTAAATTTAATTTCTAATTCTTTAACTTTATCATTTAATTCTTCTATAGAAAGTTTATCTAATTCCTCCTTCATTTTATTCCCGTCCGGAGTCAAATAACCAGTTGACCATTTCCCTGTATTTACAATATTTCTTTTTTTCCAATAAACCCCTTCTTTATCAATAGGACCTGCTGAAGCACCTCTTCCGCGACTTGGTTTTGCTAGATCTTTATAAGATTTCCATCCTATCTTTAACAAACTTGATGATATACAATTTTTTCTAAATTTTAGGAGAAGTTTTTCATCTCCATTATCATCTTTATAATAAACATCACAATTATAATTAATAACAGGTAATTTTAGATATGATTCGTCAATCCATTTACCTTCAATATTATTGACTTCTTCGTCTGTTAAAAACTTTTGAACAATTATTTTACGGGGTCTTGGCATATATCTTAAAGAAAGAAAAAAAAAGCAAATGAAACGAGTTAATTTTTATAGAAATAAAATGAAATGAGACATATAATAATAATTAAGGACAATAATAAAAGTTTTTTCGTGTTCGTATTACCAGAATATAAACTACTGTAATTTTTAATAAATTCTTCATATAGAAGTTCATCTTTATTATTTTTAACATTAACTAAATTATGTATCATATGTAACCATCTTGTTAAAGATTCTTTAGATTCAAGTTGTATTGGATGTTTTCTTATATTTTTTTTATAATGATCTCTACAAACATCGCAGGGGATTACATGACTTAAATTTTCAAAAAAATTTCTGAAATTTTCTTTATCAAATTTAGAAGGAGTGTCAGGATAATTTAATGTTATTGTATGTAGAAATAACCATGCTTGACTTCCCCAAATATTAGGATCCATATTAATAGTATTAAATATTATTTAAACAAAATTAAACATTAATTAATATGGAAAAAAAAAGAGACTATTGTAATAATTGTGGAAATTATGGACATACATATGGAAATTGTAGGCATCCTATATTGAGTTATGGAGTCATACTTTATAATTATGATATAACCGGAGACCCTTCTATAATATTAGTTGAAAGGAAAGATTCTTTGTCTTATATAGAATTCATGAGAGGAAAATATAAATCTATATATGACGTAGATTATATTAAATTACTTTTTAGTCGTTTTTCAAAGAAAGAATTAGAAATTATTGATTGCTATGATTTTGATACTTTATGGAAAAATTTATGGATACATACTGAAACGATTAATCCGAGAATAAAAAGGGAATATAAAAAAAGTAAGTGTGATTTTAATAAATTGAAGATTGGTTATAAAAGAGGTGATGACTTTATAAGTATAAACTATCTCACAAAAACAGTTGAAAAACAATATTTATCAAATGAATGGGAAATACCAAAGGGAAGAAGAAAAATGCATGAGAATAACCGGACAACTGCTATTAGAGAGTTTTATGAAGAAACAAATGTAGAACCTTCATCATATAAACTTTATAAAAATATAATACCGATTGTTGAAGAATATGTTGGTATCAATAATGTTCGTTACAAACATGTTTACTATATAGGAAACATATCAGAACAGTGTAACTTACTAATAGATAAGGAGAATAAAGACCAATATACTGAAATAAAAGATCTAAAATGGTGTTCTGAAAATGACTGTTTAGAAAAAATAAGGAATTATGATAATCATAAAAGGAATGTCATAATAAATTTTTTTGAATATCTTAGAAATCACAAAAAGATAGTTACATTAGAATAATATTTTTATATATATATTTAATAATGAGTAACGATAAACAACTTACTGAAAAATATGAAGAGTATTATCGTGAAGGCGATCTAGGAAAACTCCGTATAATTAAGGAAATAGACGACATACAAACGACCAATGATAATTTTGATTATAATTTCTATCCTGGAAATAATGATGAAGACTTTATTTATAATATAAGTAGAAGGTTGGAATTTTATCATTTAAAATCTTTATTTAATATTACAGAATTATCTAGAAAATGCCCTACCGATAATGTTAAAACAAATGATCCATTTAATTTTGAATTAACAAATAATCAACAATTTCTTAAAAACTTTATGAATCGTAAAACACCTTATAAGGGATTAGTTATATTCCATGGGGTTGGTGTTGGTAAAACATGTTCTGCTGTAAATATAAGTCGTTCTTATAGAGATATATTTTATAAAAAAAATAAAAAAATAATTTGCTTAGTACCAAAAAATATAAGAGGGGGATGGGAAAATACAATTTATGATTCATCAAAGGGCACACAACAATGTTCGGGAGATAGTTTTGAAGATATAATTGTAAAAGATAAAAAAGGTAATGTTGGTAAAAGGGATGTTAAAAATCTTATACGTGAATATTATGATTTTTATGGTTATTTGGCATTTGCAAACAGTGTTGAAAAACTTATAAAAAATGAGGTAGGTAATAGAGTTCTAAGTCCGGATGAAAAAGAAAAACTTGAACGACGTGTCATAGATGAAAATTATTCAAATAGAGTTCTTATTATAGATGAAATACATAATTTAAGAGAAGAAAATGAAATGAAAGGTAAAGATTCTAAATTTAGAAAAGGAGATGAAGTTTTTAATCAAGAAACTGGTAGTAATGTAGTTATAGTTAAGAAAGAAAATCAAGATACATTTATAGTCCTTGATAAAGACGGTGTTGAAGAAAGTGTAAGTAGGAATATTTTAAATCATATTCAAGTAGATAAGAAGTCAAAAGATATAATTGAAAAAGTAATCCGTTATAGTCGTGGAATGCGTCTTATATTATTATCAGCAACCCCAATGTTTAACAGGTCTTCGGAAATAGTATGGTTGTTAAATTTACTCTTAAAAAACGATAACAGACCTACAATTAAAAAGGAAGATGTGTTTGATGATGATAAAATAACACCCTTAGGGAGTGAAATATTAAAAGATAAATCAACCGGATATTTCTCCTACTTGAGGGGTGAAAATCCTATATCATTTCCAATCCGTTTTTATCCAGATATTAATAGTGATCAAAGATGTATCGGTGGAGATTATAATAAGGATGTTAACTATTTACAATATCCTAAATATTCTTTATTTACTGGAGATAAAATAGATAAAGATGTATTTAAATTTATGAAAATGTATGGTAATATGATGGAAAGTCATCAAAAAAATATCTATAATGAATTTATAACAAATATAAGAGGTGAAGGTAATGCTATTAATTTATCGGATAGAAATATAGGGACACAAATATCAAATGTAGTTTATTATAATGGAGATGGTGATTATGATTTCAAGAATAATTTTGGTCAAAGGGGATTTGAAAAAATATTTAATTCAAAGGTGAGTCGCAAGTCACGCAAGTGCAGTTATAAAGATGAGAGAAATATGATATTATCGCGTGATAATGTCAAGTCATATTCCTGTAAGATACACACGATATTAGAAAATATGTTAAAACATAAAACGGAAGGTATCGTATTTATCTATTCTGATTATATCTTTTCAGGAATACTTCCAATGGCAATTGCTTTAGAACATATTGGATTTGAAAAATATAATGGGGAGAATATATTGGAAACACCTGAAAAAATAAAACCAATTGGATATAATTTAAAAAAATTAACGAAAGAAAATAATAAGAGGGCAAAATATATTGTACTAAGTGGTGATAAAAGTTTATCACCAAATAATGAAAAAGAAAGAAAAGATTCTCTTAATTATAATAATATAAATGGTGAAAATATAAAAGTAATACTTGGGAATAGTGTAACTAGCGAAGGGATGGATTTTAAAAATATCAGAGAGATACATGTCCTTGACCCATGGTATCACTTATATAAAATAGAACAAATAATAGGGCGTGGAATACGTTATTGTTCCCATAGTTATCATCCTAAGGAAAAACAAAATGTGACTGTATACTTACATACAGCATTAGTAAATTACGAACAAGAATCTATAGATACAAATACATACCTTATAGCAGAGAAAAAAGCATCAGAGATAGGGGAAATTGAAAAAATATTAAAAGGAAATGCTATAGATGCTTTTCTTAATAAAGATATAAATTATATAACTGGTCTGAAAAATATAAACATGAGAACAACTTGGGGTAAATCGGTTGAAGTAGATATTAATGATAAAGAATATACAAAGATATGTTCATTTTCGGATGATTGCGATATAGATATTAATACAGGTAAGGGGAAATATAAAAAATTAGAAGATCCGGCAAATATTATTGATGATACATTTTCAATCACAGACATTTCTGAAAGTATAAAGGAGATATATACTATCGTTAAAGAACTTTTTGAAATATATGAATTATATACGATAGATGAATTGAAAGATAGAATCAAACAAGTTATTGATACAGATGACCGTATAATTTACCATGCTTTGGATGAAATCTGTGATGATAAAAAGATAGTCTGGAATAAGGACGATACACCGGGTTATATTATAAACATAAATGAAATTTTCTTATTTCAACCAAGTAAGATTAATGACGAATTATTGCCATTTATTTATAGATCCTATAAAAAACCAAAAGAGAATACTATTTACGGAGATCTATTTTCTAGTATTAAGGTTGAATTTAAAGACACATTTCATTGTGAATCATCATATAATGATGTTTATCAAAAAATCAAAAATATTTATGAAAATGAATTAGATGATGATATGAATCGTTATGGTAATATTATAGATGGGATGAATAGTAAAGATAGGCCGGTGCGCGCGCGGCAGCAGCTAGAGCGACATATTAAACATCATTATATAGATAGTCTAACATATGAAGAAAAATTAGTATTGCTAAAAGAGATTCTTTGCGGATTTATATCTTCAGGTGAAAATCCAATACAAGATGATTATGATAAAGAGATTTTTAATTTTTTCAAAAATAATTTAATATATTTGGATGATGATCAATATTATGGATTTGAAAAAAGAGGAAAAGTGGTAGGGTTCTTTATATGTAATCCTGAAAAATACAATAAATTACAAGATATTTTTAACAACTATGATTACTATGAATATGATGGAAATTGGAAAAATCTAGATGAAGTAGGTATAGGTATGTTAAAAAATAACATACTTAGAAATAAGAAATTAAAAAATTTATTTAAAACTGGAAAAGTCTGGGGATATTCATTTAAAGAAGATAAAAAGAAACACGTTTTTAAAATTGTTGATGAAAAATATAAGATATATGATAATGAACCTGGAAAAGTTATTGGTGATAAAGGTTTCCCAATGCTTTCATTATTACAAGAATTTATGAATAATTTCAGCAAAAATCATGAAAGGTATATTAAACGTATGGAAGATACAATAAAAACGAATGTAACATCAGCAAAATGGAAAAAAATTGAAAAAGAGATCAACATATTAAAACAAGAAAATGATATTCATGGTCGTGTAAAATATTTATATAAAGAATTACGTGGTATTGGGAAACAGAAAATAATAACAAAGGATTTTATTACAAAAATGTATGAATTGTCTTCGCGTAGTAAACAAAAATTCTTTGGTTACGATACATTTTTATTTAAGTTTGCGAAATCTCTTTAAAATTTGAATTATTTAAAAAAAACATTATATATATAATATTAAATGAAACCAACATACATTAGCGAACAATTACTCACTACAAATCTATTTGTAAATGCTAGTCAGGTTAATAAAAATATAGATAATGTAATTAAGGAGAATTTAAAAGAACAATTAGAGGGTTTATGTTATGAAGATGGTTACATCGTGAAAGATTCTGTTAAGATTATTAATAGGAGTATGGGTAAGATAGTTGTCAATGATAATGTTAGTTCAGTTTCGTATTCTATTAGGTACAAGGCTAATATTATATCACCTAGCGAAGGTGATGTAATAGAATCATATGTTTCTAATATTAATAAGATGGGTGTAGTATCTTATATAAAGTTATCAGAAGGAGATTCATCTGAAGAAAGTCCTATAGTAATAATGATCCCAAAAGATTATTTTGATTCAAGTATCTATAACGTTGATGATATTAATGTTGGACAACAACTAAATGTTATAGTTGTTGGTTCTAGAATTAAATACCGGTCTGAAAAAATACAGATTATCGCAAAACTCTATGAATAAAGTGAGTTATATATATAATATTTATATCATATATATATTAATATAAATTTTTTATGAATATTGAAGATGATATTGATTATGATATAAAAAAAAAATATATATGTGAAAATATTATAAAGATAAATAATCATAAGCATTACTTAGATATTGTAGAGTTTCATAATTGCCCACATACAAATAATTCAAATGGCGTCTTTATAAACCTTAACACAATTTGCGTTGATGTTATCGATAAACTATATTATAAAATTAAAAATGAAATAGAAGATGATGATTTTAATATCAATATTATTGAAAAAAAAATTATTGAAGAAGAGATAGAAGAATTATTAAAAGTAGGTAATAATAATAAAAATGCGGAGAAAGTATATGATATTATAAAAATGGAAAACTTTACAGAAGAGGAAAGAAATATTATTAATTTATCTAAAAAATATAAAATTTGATTATTATTTAAAATATCATCATATATAATAATTATAATATGGACCTGATTAGAGATTACAAACATATCAATAATGAATATACAAAAAAGATAAAAATAACAAAATATACTGAAGGGGAAAACATTACGATAGAAAAAGAAGGTGTTAAGGATATTTGTGAAATAATTATTTCACAAAATGAACAAGAATATGAAACTATACAAAAACAACAAAGGGAAAACTTTATAGTTAATAAGAAACTTGAAATTGCAGATAATGTTACTAAAAATGAAAAGTATGCCAAGAATTTTAGTCCGAAATTAATTCAGACAGGACTACAAAATAAAAATTACCTTTCATCAATTCTATACATGAATGAACTTTATAAAGTGAATACGACTGTATTCAATAGCATGACTAATAAATTCTATAAAACGAGTTATATGGATTACCCTATGCTTTTCTGTGAATATAAGAATAATACATGGCACCATCTTGAAGATGTAAAAATAAATCAAGATACTAAATTCTATCAAATTAGCGAACTATGTGATATAATTAAACAAGATACAAGTTTAGTGATTTTCAAATCAACCATGTTACCAATATCTAAGTATAAGGTAAAAGGTTTAGAAGATATGTGTGTAAAACTTAATCTAGAAACATCTACCAATGGTAAAAAGAAACTTAAAAAAGAATTATATGATCAATTATCACTTCACTGCTTCAAGTCATCATAAGAATAATTAAATTATTTTATCCATCCCTTTTAATTTTATTTTATTTTTTTTAAAATTTGAATAAATGTTTATTTAAAAAAAAAAATACTCACTATTATAATAATGAAATTGTTTAATGAAAATACAACAGAAGTTTTAGAATATCTAAAACTACCACTTGTTAATAATGAGAATGAATTAGAACTTATATTTGGTTCAACACCCTATAAGAATCCAATAAATAAAGGTGTTTTCATACGAACTCTTGAAGAATGTAAAACAACATATGAAAAAATATCGGAAGTAGTTGATTTAGATATTACAACTGAATATCGTGGAAAACCCGGTAATGTCCGGGCATCTATTCATGGTATAGACGATATTAAGAAATACTGTAAAGAGGGGACACTAAAAGATATTACTAATGTTGAGTACATGCAAAAAAAGTTCATAAAAGATAAACCCGGAATAAAAGATGAAGATTATAATGTAAGACTCAAAGTAAAGACAGAGAATATTCTAAGTAGTAATCATTACTTCGTTAGATCTTTTAATGAAGATTATGAAAATAAAGGTAAACATTACCGTTATAAAAAACGGTTTAGTTTTATAACAGATAATAAGTTGTTTCGTATTGATTTGACTATTCTTAAATCAACAAAATATTTTAAAGGAAAATATGATTTTCAAAAATCTTTCAAAAAAGCGAATATTCTAAATAATGAAGAAACTTATGAAGTAGAAATAGAATATGTGGGGTGGAAAAAGGGTGAAATAGATAGTGTTTCGGCGATTGATCAATTATATAAAAATTATATTGAAGATAAAGGTACATATTATTCAAATATTCGTAAGAGTAATATTTATGACCCACTTAATTTAGGAATCAATACAGAACTATTTGAACAAGAGGATTATTTTGATAATGATTCATCCTATGAATATGGTGATAGTCCAAGGTATGATGGTGATGAGAACCCAACATTATTTGTAAAGTTTTCCGAATCTTCTAAAAAATATTCATATGATGAATATAGAAAACTAATAGGTAAATCTACAATGATAAAGCGTAAATATTTTACCGAGAATGGTATTGATATGAAAGTATTTAATACCCTTATGGAATATTCAAAAAGGAATATATTCCATGCTGTTATAAGTGATATCAGTGAAGAAATCAATGAAAAAACAAATGAATTTATTAAAGCAGAAGCAAAAGTATCAATATATCCTCCGATAGGGAATACTAGCGAACTTTATGTTCCATTAGAATATTTAATAGGGGGATACTTTTCAATTACAGATGATAAAATTATGGAATTGGGTGAGAGACCATTTCTATATAATATTAAAGATGAAAAGGGTAATTTAGATTATTCTGAAAAAGTTGATCCGGGTTCTCTCGGCACTGATCCAGACGGACCAACATATGCTCCTGGTTCTCCACAACCATCTTCCGAAGAAACACCAACATATGGTCCTGATTCACCTAGATATGATCCTCCCGATTTTGATGTAGATGGTGATGATCAAAGTGGTGGAGGTAAAAAATCAGAAATGGACTTATTATACGCTATATTAAAAACATTAGATGACACTGTTAATCATTTATCTCTAATTATATACGACACAACTGAACTAATTCCTTATAAATTAAAGGAGGATATTATATATGAATACCGTAAATTGACAAAACAAAAGGCGAAATATTTTACATTTATGGGTCCTCAACCAATTACTCTTAATAAAGGTGGTTTAGATATTAATAATCCTGGTTCAATACTGATTGATTTTGCAGTTACAGAAAAAGCAGACGGAGAAAGATATGAATTGTTTATAATGGACGGTGCTGGATATCTTATAAACTCAAAGAAAGAAGTAATTGATACAGGATGTTCTTTCAGAAATATTGAAGGGAAATGGTTATTTGATGGAGAATATATTACAAAAGATAAATTTAATGAACCCATGAAATTATATATGATCTTTGATGTTTATTGGTGTGATATCAAGGGGATAGGTATTCCTAAAGAAGCACATACACTTCCCTTCATTAACAGAGACCCTGATGATAATCGTTTTAGAAAATATATTTTAGAATGGTTTATGAGTAATGTTGATATTTCCAAAAAAGGTCCTAGAATGGAATGGGAAGGATATTCTCCAGAAGGTGTTCCTCTTAAAAAGATTGAAACTCCCATGGATATACGTTTGAAAACGTATGAATTTGGTTATCAAAGTGAATCAGTAGAAGAAAAAATAAACGCTAAAAATATAGGAAAAGATAAATATATACAGATTTTCAAATCATCAAGAAATATCCTTAAGAAAGACAAAGAAGGACATTATCCATATAGAATTGATGGTCTTATTTACCTACCAACTAGATTATCTGTAAGGGGATCTGTTGAAAATGTTAATTCTATCAAAATAAATGGAACTTGGGATTATAACTATAAATGGAAGGAATCAAAGGAAAATACTATTGATTTTCAGGTTAAAATTAAGAAAGATATAGAAAAAGGTCAAATAAAAGAAATAATTCAAAATTATGTAATTAATGATTCTGGTAAACGTTCATTAGAAGAATATAAAACAGTGGAACTATATGTTGGATACAAAGAAATTGACGATAAGAATATTAATTACTGTATGAAAATTATGGATAATTATGAGCGATCAACCGATACTATTCAAAAATTTAATTATAATTCTGAAGAAGATGAAAAATATAATGAGGTAAATATTCCACTAGTTAATGGTAAAATGTTATGTGATAATTTTGAAAAGAGTGAAATAAAGGATGGTGATCTTGTTGAAATGAGATTTAATCCAAATGCCAAAAATAGAATGTATTGGGAACCTATTCGGGTAAGGAAAGATAAACTTAAACCCCAATACTTTCTACCAGCAAATAATATTTGGAAAACAATAAAAGATCCTATTACCGAAGAAATGATAACTGGAAGTGAAATTATTAAAGGGGATTCTTCAGTAATAAACAGTGGATTATATTATATAGAACGTAGTGATGATCTATTAGTTCATTCACTACCATTGCGTAGATTTCATAATTATGTTAAATCACGATTAATTTCTGGAATATGTTCATCTATAAGGGGAAAAATAAAAGTAATGGATCTTTCAATTGGACGAGGAGGTGATATTCAGAAATATTTGGAAACACATAATGTATCATTCTTGTTTGCTATTGATATATCGTCAAATATTGATGAAGCATGTAAGCGTTTTTACAGTATTAATAATAAAGAATGTAAACCTGTAATTGTAAGAGGCAATACCAGTAAAAACATCAAAAATCTGGAATACTGCGATGTTGATGAATCAACAAAAGAAGATAAAGAACATTGCGAAATAATGACAAATATTGTATATGGAAAAGAAACACCCATACCTAAAAAATATATGGAAATACGTCAAAAATATTTTGGAATTGGAGAAGGTGGATTTGACGTAGTAAGTTCTCAATTCTCAATGCATTATTATTTCCAATCTAGAAAGACATTTGATGGATTTATTAGAAACTTAAAAGAAAATATCAAAAAAGGTGGTTATTTTATAGGAACTTGTTATGATGGTAAAAAAATATTTGACTATTTCAAGTATCTGGATGGTCTATATCCCGATTTATCGGAAGAAACATCTGATGAATCTGAAGATGAATCCGAAGAAGAAATTACCGAAGAAAGTGAAATAAAAATGAATGTTCCAGATATGAAAGAACTTCGTGAAAAGATTATGTTTAAAGATGAAAGAGGGAATATCGTATATAACATAGAAAAGAAATTCGGTATTGATAATTTTGAATATAAAGAAGGAGAAGAAGAAAACATGTTTGGTCAGGTTATAGATGTATATATGGATTCAATTGGTCAAACAATTCCCGAATATCTTGTGAATTTTGATTTCTTTGTAAAGGTTATGAATGATAATGGGTTTAAACCAGTTGTACCTCCATCTGTAAATAGAAAATATTCATCTATATTTAAGAAAGATAATTTTGATAATAAAAATATCGGTGAATTCAAAAATATTATTAATAAGATTCCTGAAATAGAGAAAACAGATAATGATTTTAATGGAAAATATTCACCAGCAAAGGATATGTATAACACTTATTCAAAGAATCCCATTGAAACTCTAAGTTCTTTCAATAACTACTTTGTATTTCAAAAACGCGAATAATAACTACTTAAAATAAAGATAACTTTCTAATGTATGAAAAACTATGTTATAAATAGTGGGCACAAGAGATCATTCAACCTAAAGAAAGATTTTGAAGAAATAAAATATGATAAAAAAGATGAATTAATGAATGTAAAATGTGAAATTGATAAGATACCATCTAAAAAATGGGAAAAAGCAAAAAAAAAAGTTAATAAGTATGAATATATATATACATCATCAAGGAAAAATAGAAATGTATGTAGTATATTGCCTGTTAGTCGTTCATATTTTAAGATATATGAAATTATAAAGGATATTATAAAATTAGATAATGAAGGAGTTGCGGGTTGTATCGCAGAGGGACCAGGTGGTTTTATTCATTGTATAAATGATACTACAAATATTACAGTCCATGGAATTACATTAATTTCAAAAACAGATAAAAATATACCATTCTGGAATCAAAATATTATAAACAATGAGAATAATATATTATGTTATGGAAATGATAATACTGGTGATATTTATAAAATAGATAATACACAAGAATTTATAACTTCATTTGGTGGTCAATTATGTAATCTTGTTACAGCAGATGGAGGATTTGATTATTCTAGTGATTATAATTCTCAAGAATCTGATTCATATAAACTCCTTTTCTGCGAGATATATATCGCAATAAATATACAGAAACAGGGTGGATCATTCTTAATAAAATTCTTTGATATATTTAATTATAAAACTATACAACTGATATATATACTTTTTATATGTTATAGTAAAATAAATATATATAAACCTACAACAAGTCGTTTATCTAATTCTGAAAAATACATAGTTTGTCAAGGTTTTAATGGTTGTAATAGAGACATAATTGAAATAATGTCTAAAAACTACGATAAGGATATGTTCATAGATGTCCCAGATACATTTATAAAAGAACTATTGGAATATAATGATCAATTTGTAAATACGCAAATAATTACAATTAGAGAAATAATATCAAATGTTGAGGATAGTTATGATATTAAACCAACAAGAGAACAAATTAAAAATGCTAAAGAATGGTGTCAAAAATATGAATTACCAATTAATGAAAACTGTATTTATAGAGCATAATTCTTTTTCATATCATTAATATATAAAGGTCCTGGTTCAGAGATATTATCTTTATCATCTCCATAATCCCAAACATTGTATGTATTCCCATTAAATGAGTATGTATTCGCAGAAACCTTATTTGTATTTATATTCTTATCATCCCCAATACTTAATAGAACTGGATTCACTTCAGGATTTTCAATAAGTCTCGGCGGTATATTCTGAAGTTTATCGTTAAACTGACAATTTAATACACCATTTTCTAAAAAACATTTTTCTGGAATTATATCTTTTGATTTATGAGATGTTATATCAACAAATTCTTTATTTTTATTAAAAAATTTACCAACATCTGTTTTTTCATCTTTTATATCTGCAGTATAGTATTTTGTATTTTTAGAAACATTTTCATCAGTCCATGCTTTTTTATAGTCTGAATTTACAGGTTTTCCTTCACAATTAATTTCTTCTTCTTTCCCTTCCATATGATCTTTTAATATAACACTTTCATCATTGTTATAATATTTACGGAATAAATAAATAATAATAATAAGTAAAAGTATGTACAAATATATTTTGTTCATCTATATATTATAATAATAAATTAATTATTAAAAGCAATAGTTATTAATGACCATCATTAGAATATCTTAAACATCTAACATTGTCTTGTGTAATACAAAACATTTCAGTACATTTCCCAATGTTACCATTATTTACAATACATGTATTACAACCATCATACCAGATAACACAATTATTTGATATCTGATTTACACTTTGAGGTGATATTAAATCAAACCTTATATTACTTTCACTCCAAGCACCATCCCCTTGAATATGTTTTTTACCTTGAACATTTATTACCATACTTGGATTACTATTTTCCCTTACTGTTAATTGAGCTAACAAATATTCATTATCAGTGACAATTACTTCTTCAGGATCCATAACAAAAACAGCCCCATTCGATGTCTCTAAACCATTTGTTTCTGTCCAATCATTAAAATCAATCCCGATTGAAGATATTTTATTATCAAGGTCACCATCACTCAATCCAATTGTTAACCAAGAATCATATACTGTATCGGGAAATGTGTTTATAAAAAAAGGATTAACACCACCTATATTACTTCCATAATCTATAGAACTTTGGTATGATTCGGGTATATGCATTATAGTATTCGTATCTCCATAAATCGCATATATATTCTTAACATCTACATTTGGTTTCACAATGACTGATAATCGGAACGTAGTGAAACCATCAATACCACCCTTATTACAAGTGCTAATCTCTGTTAATTTTGGACATATGTAATTGTAATGATTACACGATGGTTGTTGTATAGGACATTCATCTTCTATAATTGGAACATTTCCATGACATTGAATACTACAGTCAATATTTTCACCTTTATATTGTCGTTGTAAACAGTTTTCACAGTTTACATCCCCATTAATTACATGTGATAATAAATTTAAAACAGATAGAAAGTATAATTTAATTTTCATTTATATTTATATTTATATTTATATTTTTAAACCATTGGAAGAAATTATTTCTAATGTATAATATTCATCAAATTCTTTTAATTTTATACTTGAATCTTCATTTTCATATAAGTTATACTCTTCTTCTAAATCTGATTCATAAAAATTAAATTTAGAACAAGATGATGTTTCATATTCCCGAACAATAAAATTATCGTCTATTTTTATACTTATATCATTTTCATAATTAAAAAAATTTCCGTTAGGGTTAACCTTTATAACAACATTATTTAAAAAATAAACTTTCTCCCTGTATTTAAATTGTAGGTCTTTCTCTTTTAATACATTATCTTTTTCTGATAATGGAAACCGTATATCAAATATATCCTTACCTTTTGAGTTTGAATATTTTATGAAAGAAAACATAATATTATAATAACTATTTACGTATTACTTATAAGTAGTTAACCGAATGTATTTTCACTCGTATAAACAACATACAAGAATCCATCTTCATCTTTATGATTATCATATAATTCGGATATTGTTGTTGATGAACTACCCAATACACCATCTACCGTAACAAATAATGCTTGATGTGCATCTATTTTTATCCTTTTACGTATGATGTAAATAAACTGACCAAGATTCATATCACGAGGGACGAGATATTTACATTTATCTATATTTGGCAATGTAGTGTTTTTATAATACCTTTCAACAATAATTGGTATTCTATCTGTGTATTTTTGTTTTATATTTGTAGATTCTATTAATCTTTTATTATAATCATTTTTTTTCTTAAACTCATACTCCATATATTTTATAAAATATATTTTTTTTATGATTATATATTTAAGGATTATTTAATATTTTATTAAATAATACGAAATGAAAATAATTAGAATTAATTGTGATGGAACAATGAACGATATTACAATTGATATAAAAAATAAAAAAAATGTTTATAAAAGTCTTAATAAGAATAGTATATCAAAGGGTGATGGAGATATAAAAGAATTATATAGGTGGAAGGTTAATAACGGCAATTATGAAATGACATGTTATGGATGGTGTGAAGGACAAGTTGGTTTTGAAAATAAACACGACCTACCTCCGTCTGGTGTAAGTGATTTTATTGATGACGATGATAATTCTGATAATAAACTACTTTATGGGGATATATTTATTTTACTTTCATCTAATGGAAATGTAAAAGATATTGACGTATCTGGTTATGCAAATTATTATGAAGTTTTATTTGAAGGTTTTGATGATTGTAATACAAGTGATGATGAATTATCGGAAGAAGAAGAATATAATGAAGAAGATAAAAAATTTATTAATGATGACGACATAGATGAAAATTCAGATGATGATAGTGATTATGAAAATTCAGTAGAAGAATTAGACCTTGACGAAAATGACTATACAGATGATGATAGTGATTATAATGAAGATTGTGAAGGAGAAGATAGTGAATAAAAATATTTAAAATTTGATTTATATATTAAAGTAATTAGGTAAAAAAAAGATGGTGAAACAATTTTCTAACATTGATGATTCTAAACGGAATTTAATGGTTAAGTATATAAATAATGTGATGGATGATAGTATAGTATCAAGAAAAATTGAAAAGGGCATTTATAACTATGTAATCGGTGTGGCGAAGGAGAAGAATATCCAAAGATCATGGGAAAATACGATGTTTATTAACCTTTATAAATCAAAAATTTTATCTGTTTATTCAAATCTTGATAAAGAAGGTTATATCAAAAATGGTCAATTAATTGAAAATATAAGAAATGGTAAAATTCAAGCAGAAAAGGTGGGGTTTTTAAGTGTTTATGACACTTTTCCTGATAATTGGAAAAGTTTACTAAATATTAAATCAAAAAGGGATAAGATAAAATACGAATTAAAACCAGAAGCAATGACAAATCTATTTAAGTGTAGAAAATGTGGTAGTCGTGAAACATCTTATTATGAGGTCCAGACACGTTCAGCAGATGAACCTATGACACAATTTATAACATGTCTATCATGTAGTAACCGGTGGAAGCAATAATCTAAAGATTATCTACGCCAATACCTCCATCTGAAACACGTTTTATGGTACAAGTATCTCCCGAACAATCCTGTTCATATTTTGTTTTTGGTATTATCATTTTAGGACAACTATTACATGAAAAATTTTTTTCATTTTGAGAAATTTGTTCTTGCATTATTTTTTCAGCATTAGAAATTAACATTTGTCTGTAAGTGTAACTGTTCATATCCTTTGATAATAATAAATTACTTACACAACTTGAATTATAATTGGTAATAAATCTCCCATCCGACATTCTAGCAGGAAAGTCCCTCACATTATCCATAGCGTCCATTTATATATTAATAATATATTTTATTTTATTGATATTCCATAATACGTTTTATTAGTGTTGATTTATTTCCAGATAATTGAAGACCTAAATTTTTACATATTACTTTTAAATCGTTCACAGAATATGATTCATCAACAGTGATCTTACTTTTTGAAAAATCATCTTCTTCATTTATTTCTTTAAGATTTATTTCTTCATCACTTTCACTATTTTTTTCAGAATTGCTTAAATCTTCATCTTGATTTATAATTTCATCGTCACCGTCACCTTCACCTTCACCGTCACCTTCACCGTCACCTTCACCGTCACCGTCACCGTCACCGTCACCTTCACTATCTATTTCATCTTCGCTATTTTCATTTAACTTATTAAACATTTCTTCTTCATTGGTATTTTCAAAATTAATTTCTTCATCATTTCTAATCTTTTCAATAATATCATCAGTAAATTCATTTTCATTAATCATAGTCTTATACATGTTTGGTGGTTGAACATAGACAGCACCTCCTTCATGAAAAAAGGTAACCGGTTGCTCTTCATCATTATTAATTTCTTCTATATATTCTTCTTTTCTATTAAGTGTATTAATAATATTTTCTTTTTCATTATTAATTTGCCACTCTTCAATACGACTTGTATTTTCAGGGACAACCTCATTTGTAGTTTGTCCTTCATGTGAAACTATATCATTGACTACATTATTCATACTCTCTACTTTTTCAACTTTTTGAGACTTATTTTCAGTTTTTTTTTCTTTATTCAAAAATTCCAATTGTTTTATCCTTTGATTTAGTTTTTTAAGTTCCAAATACCCAAGGACTACAATAGATATAACTAAAAGGGTTAAGAAAATCACTGGAAGATTAGTTTCTAATTTCATTTGCATTATTATTTTAATGTTTTAAATAAAATAAACTTATAAAATAAACTTAAAAAAATTTTATTTCCTATTATATAAATGGATTTCCTTCTTTATAATATTGATGACGAAATAAAATCAATGATATTTGATATTTTAAGGTTACTAACAATGCAAACAGTAACTCAATTATTGATTTCTGTGAATAATTCAAAAGCATCTTTCTTTACAATGGAATTTGTACAGGTAACACTATTTTTAGTTCTTTCTTTAATGGTTTTCTGGATGGTTGTTTATAAATTTGTTAAAAAGAATGATATCATAGAAAAATATACACAAAAAATATATTAAAGATATATTAGAAAAAATTAAATTATATATCATGGAAAAAGAAAAACCTAAGAAAAAAAGAGGAAGAAAACCAAAAAAAGTTATAGAACAAGTAGAAAATACTAATCCTTTAGCAAATAATATGGTTATTAAATTAAACCATGTTAATGAAGAAAATAATGCAGTCTTACCTTTTAATGATGAAAATTTCTGCGTCAATGAAAATAATAATTGCGGAACTATTTGTTGGAATTGTTGTTATCCTTTTCAAGAAATAGTGTATGGGATACCATTAAAATATATTTCTGGTATCTTTTACACATATGGTGATTTTTGTTCTTTAGAATGTGCTGCCAGGTATGCCCTTGAATATTTTGATAATTACCATGAAGTAATTTCTCTTGTGAATTTGTATAATAATATAATGCATAAAACAACTGATAAAGTAATTTCTTTAGCACCAAATAAATTACTACTAAAAAATTTTGGTGGTAATATGGAAATAGAGGAATATAGAAACGGATTTTCTGATAAGAATATTCATGATATTAAAATACCACCAATACTACCTATTAAACACTCTATAGATACACACGAAATAAATAGTGGAAGTAATAAATCAAATCTAAAGCTATATAGAAAAAAACCACTCCCTTCTGAAAAAAAGAGTATTACAAATTCAATGAATCTTATGATAAATTAATATTCGGAAAAAAATATAATTGAATACCGTTCATTATTATTATAGCATTAATTAAGATGAATCCTGTTTCACTCGGATTAATATAATTATTCAAATATTCATTTAATTCTTCACCAGATATTTTCCCATCTTTCTTTTTTAAATTGACGATTGTTCCATTTGTTTCTTTATTGATTTTATGTGTACGAAGATATAAAAATCTATATAGATTTTTTAATTTAAATGTATCTAGTGAATTTAGAAGGTCATAGTAATTTATATCTTTAATATCATAATCAACTTTTAAAAATTTTAAAAAATTGTATCTTACATCCCCTTTTAATGGACCCCTTGCTATCAAATTATTAGGTTCTATATTTAATACAGATGTCATTATAATAGAGTTCATTATTAATAAAAAAATCAAACTTAAAAGTAATCATACTTATTCTTAGTTTTATTCTTATAATCGTATGGTTCTGGAGAATTAAATATAATTTCTTTATTATGTATGTTTGGGTTATCCTCCCATTTTTTATTTAATCTCAGAGAAATATTATAAAGGAGACTATGTCCCTCTTTATATAACTCTTTGACTATACTACTTCCCTTTTTAAGGTCTTTACTACTCTCAAAATCACCATACTCCATACCGTCTATATATTTCCTTTCTTTTGATCCAACCATAATACCCATAAATATATTACACGAATCTTTAAGATATGTGTTTGCATTTTCAAAATACTGATTATAATTATATAGATTTTCAGATTCTAATTTAGTTATGGTTTTTATAAATTTTTTCCATATATCGTAACCTTCATAATACTTATATGGAGATAACTTTTCAAAATCATTTAATTCATATAATAATTCTTCAATTTTGTTGTTATAGTTTTCATCTCTTTCTCTCTTTTTAAAAAAGAAGGATTTTGTATTCTTTATGACTTGATTATAAAAAACAAAAAATAGTAGTATGAATATCATAACCGCTATCTTATTTATGTCTAAATATATAAGTGTATAAAAAATAATACTCAAGAAGAGTATTATTAATAATATTTTATTACTAGTAATGTTTATTCTAGGTAAATTAATCATTCTTTATTCTAATTATATTAATAAAATATAAAATTATTGAGATAATAAATAGCATAATACCAATATATAGTATGTTATTTCCCTCTTGTAGGTATACCATGAACGCCATAAAATACCTTTTAATATTTTTAACCATCCCACTCTCTGTGTTTGAATAACCAAACTCCATATCAACCTTATGTAATGCTCTTAAAAATTCATCATCAAAATTATTTAGAACTGTTGAAGTATTCTCAAATAACTCTCCGATTTTCATCTCCATAACACCTTCATTATTTACTTCTTTATTTATTTTTATTTCTTTTTTATCTTTTTGTATGGGGAAATATAATTCATTGGAAATATAACCTATCATACTTTCGTCCCCATTATTTAATTCATATTTCTCAGGTTTATCTTCTTCATTTATTTCATTTATTTCATTTATTTCATCAACGACTTTAGCATTTTCCATCATCTTTGAATAAAAATTACTGTCATTATATTCACCAACACCCATCCCATTTGCATCCATTGAAGGGGGTATTCCTAACCGACGTATTATTCTATAACCTTCATCAGAATCAAAACCCCGGTTCATAGCAAAACCTTCATCATTTAACCTTTCTTCTATATTATCGGTCATATATATAATTTATATATTTTAAATATAATTTATTAATTGAACATTTCCTAAAAACATTCTCCTACAACAATATTTATGGAGTTCTAATTCATCAAGGACTTCTCCTTCAATAGATTTCTTAATAGAACCATCATCTTTAATGTCAATGTAATCAATATCTAATTGAGTTGTTTTATTTTCTTTTGAATCATTTTTTCTTTCAGTAATAGTATCTACAAAACATGTCCATTTATCGCCAATTGGGTTACCGCATGTGAAACATCTTGGAGGGATCAACATTTTTATTATATTATATATTAATGTTTATATTATTTTCAAATTTATTAAATAGATATTATTTAAATGAACGCCGATATAAATTATGTAAAATACTATAATATGTTTTACAGTGCTTTATTCGTAGAAAATAAATCTAAAAATATAATTTTAGAACCCATTTCATGTGTTGTTAAATTAATCCTTTTAAATTATAAAAGTGAAGGAACTAAAATAGCAATTGGGAATAATTCTATTGATTTTTATGAACCATCGCAGTTTCAAGGTCTCCTTAGAAATATTAATGGAGATGGTAGAGAGGATTTACATAATATATATAACCCGATATTAAAATGTATTGAATGGTATCCTCCCAACGAAGATATTAAATATGAATATTTCTATAAAATGTGTAACGAAGGAATTAAAAAATTAATTAATGCTTATGATAAAGATTCAACAATATCACAGGCATTGGAATTATATTGTAAGACTTTAACAGATGCGATGGATAAAAAAGATATAGAAAGAGGTATTGATAATGAAGAAAATACTAAAGAAGTAATGTATCCCGAATCTCCCTTATTGGATACATTAAAAGACTTCTGGAAAAAAGAAGAAATAGAACTATTATTCAGTCTATTTCAAATAATTGAAAAAAATGAGAATAAAGAAGAACGTATTACATATATAGAAAATATTGTAAACACTATTCAAATTAAAGAAAAAAGGTTATACGATTTTATTCAACAAACAAGTACCACATATTAACCCAATTTAGGAAAATCGTCTTCCGAATTAATATTAAAACTATCTACATTACCAGGTGTTTGTAAATTTTCCATTGTACTATATTTCTTTAGATCAAGTTTCCGATTATTATTTCGGTAAGGTTTATAATCTTTAACCTCATGAAATGTTAGATTAATTTCATCCTTTATCCCAAATTTATTTAATTCATATCTATCAAATGTTCTAGCAAGAATACCAGGTTCAACATTAAATTTCCCAAGAACTCTCATAGGTTTTTCTATCTGAAAATCAATGTCTATATAAGATAAAATATTATACTCATCTTTTATCATATTTTTTAGATCTTCAATTGTAGTTTTCACTTCTATATTAATTTCTTTAATAATATCGTCCTTAATGACTTTAAATTTAACAGTTTCCATATCACTTAATATTATTAAACTTTACTTTTTAAGTATTTATTTACGTTTGCTACTTTTGCGCTTGGACCTTTTCTTTGATCCTTTCCCTCTACGGGGAGTCGCTTTCTTCTTAGCGACCCCCTTGTCTTCAAGGCGAATAGCACCAAATTCACCCTTCTTAAAGGTCCATCCCGCTTTCTTTAAATTCTGATTCTTCTTTGCTGAACGTGACGCACGTTTAGACCGAATACGTCCATTCTTCATGAAAAGGTCCTTTTTAGTTAGTCCTCCTGCGGTTCTATCGGCAGTTCCATGCCAAACCTGTGCTCTTGTCCCTACAGTCATTTATACTATATCATACATTTTTTTTTCATACCAATTGGTTAAATTTGATATTTTTTTTAAATTTAATATAAAAACATTCACAATGATGTGTTCATGTGCTGGCAATAAAAGAGGAAAAAGGAAAGTCAAGCGGTATAAAAAGAGTGAGGTTGTTCCTGAAGGACCAACATTAAAGGGAAAAAAAGTTGATTCTTCTTTCATGAAAGAATTCTTAAGGGAATCAATGTATTGTGGCAATTGTCGCGAAGTATTTAGTCTATCTTCAAATGAACTTAAAATACATTGTAATATTTGTGATGAGTTTTTCCATTGTGGGGTCGCTGGTGAGTGTATAGGTGCGGATTGCCTTATTAAAGATAATTATGGAAAACCCAAACATCGTGCACGATATTGTAATGGTTGTGTATCAGAAATTTATAATAAGGAAACTTGTCTTTGTAAAAACTGTGGGTCTAAATAATATAATTATACATCATCTTATTCATATTATTAAAAATGACTTTACATAAAGTAATAATAATCATATATTTGTCTCTCCTAATATTATTGTGGATCTTCATCAAAATATCACAATATTCTTTGATTTTTTTTGATAGTTCGTAATCTTCTATCTTTTTCTGCTTATATCTTACAATTGTTACATCATACGAGGTATCCCCTATTAAGGCAGAAACTTTTTTCAGAAAATGTTCTTCCCGTCTACATTCTGTGAGAGTATATAACTCTTTTTCAATATTATATAAATTCATTCCAAAATAACATGCGTTCTTATATGAACGAAGGGACCATAAAAGTTTACGACCTTCTTCATCCATACTGGCATTGTTAATTTTTTCATATTGTCTATCGGGATTAATCATATTGCTGAATACAAATGAACTTCCGAATTTGTTAGGGAGTGCCCTGTAATTATCATTTATTGATTTAGTACTTCCAATAATATTTGGATGTCCTGACTTCATTAGTTTCATATAGTCCACATCTCCGAAGAATATGATATTCCCCTGAGTATCCTTACCCCTACGACCGGCACGCCCTGACATCTGTAAATATTCGTCCTGTGTAAATGTATTACCGTTTGTTTCAAGAAAACATGATGTTTTTACAGGAAGGTCAATACCCAAACACAAAGTCTTATCAGAAATAACGATACCGATTTCTTTTTTAGATAATAGTCTTTGAAGTTGCCAATTATATTCATCTGGCATACTCTCTAGATAAACACCTATGCCACGCTTTAACATTTGAAATAAAGGACTTTCATATGGTATCTTTATTCCAAGTGTCTTTTTAATTTCCCTCCTCACATATTTAATTGTTTCTCCTGACATAGGTTCTTTGGATGTTGTAAAAATAAAATCACTATGTTTAGCAAATACATCATGTGCTCCGAAATAAGGATTTACTATAAACTTATTCATCTCTTTTATTAAATTCTTTTCTTGAATCCCCTTAATTTGTGTATCTATTCCTTCATTTTTCCGGATATCATGTAATTTTGATTCATAATAACCAATTATCTTTGTAGTAAATTCCCTCCGTTGTTTCTTATCAAAATTATCCATCTTTTCTTTTATCTCATATTGGGCATTTGTAGATGTTACTTTTAAATTATCTCTATAAGTTTCACGGTCATCCAACATACTCCTATATACTTCCTCCTTTTTTTCAAGTATGTCGTAGTGATAAGGATATTCTTCGCTTTCTTTTGTATTCAGATAATCATAAATATTGTTGAATATATTCAAACATTCTCTTTCATTTGTATGGAACATAATCATTGGAAACATTTTTCTTTCCTTTGTTTCTCTTATGAAGGAAATAAAATCCTTATTTTTTGTACTTTCTGGATTATCACTAAAAGAATTAAAAACTTCTTGGATCTCATTCGGATATTCATTTGATAGTTCTATCATCTTATTTTTAAGATTTTTTTCATAAATCCTACAATCATCCAATGAAAGCATACCTTTACCCCTGAAGAATTCATCTGGAGAAATACTATCTAATAGTTCTCCATCTTCATCAATTTCATCAAAAACATCATAAAGTTTATTCCATAGAACAGAACAGTCATTTGGTGTAAATGATAGACTATTATCATCACAATTATCATTAATTCCATTATAAACGCATAGTGGATGAATTTTCTTAAGACCATCTGTTTTCCAAATCCATCTCTGATGATTAATAAATCTTTGTGTATATTCAATGTAATTAATCTTAAGTTTGGGATTAATATCTCGTAACTTATTTACTAAGAAATCTATATTTTTAATAGTTGCCGAAAGTGCCAGAAAGTTACACTTTAATACTTTCAAAAGATTCTCATAAATATCACCATCTTCATCGCTATTTACATTATGTATTTCATCAAAAACTGCATAATTAAAAGTTGTCCCTGTTTTTATTAAACAATTTTCTATTTCGGTAGGTGTTCCAATAAAGATATTTGTTTGTGGACTGTAAGAATAATGTGAAATATTATCAAGTAAAAAATGCACTTTGTATCCCATATTTATAAAATGAGAACCAACCTGGTAAGCGACTGGTTTAGCAGGACAGACATAGATGATTTTCTTATGTAGAATACCCGCCGCCATAGCAACCCATGATTTTCCAGCAGATGTAGGTGCTTTTACCACAACACTTTCATTATTAGAAACAAAGTTAATAACCTTTGCCTGCCAATCATCTAAGTTTTTTTCACGTTCGTTCCAATGATCTAGTGGTTTCAATAAATTACCCATCTTTTCCATCATAAAATCTTTTTCATCACACTTATTCAGTGTCCTCTCAATACGACCAATTATTTTATCTTCTTTAAAAGTTTTTTCACCTTTGAGTTCATAAAAAAGGATGATAATATATTTCATATGTTTCTTCTTATCATCATCCCATAATTGTTTAATCAATTCATATTTATACTTGATTTTACCTTCATGGGTTTTCAGTTTTTTTAAATGAGAAAATGGATCGTTTTTATCAATAATTTTAAGAAAATAGTCAACACGGTGTATATCATCTTCAATATCTTTAACCTTTCTCTTTTCATTTTGTCTTTGAATAATAATATCTTTCTTTTTCATAGGATTCCCCTTACCATTTTTTCCCTTTTTCTTAATATTTTCTACTTCATCTTTCTTATTCATATCTTCAATCATATGTTTTAGATTTATATTTACATCATCAGATAGATCCCGCAAGAATATAGACAAGTCTTGCTTCTCAATGTTCTGCTTAGATAGAATATCCATGTGGTTTATTGTAGACTATATATAATACGTGTTTTGTTTTTAAATGGATTATTTATATAATGTTAATTAAAATTTGATAATATTTAGTAGTTTATTACAAAACAATTAAAAAATGAATATTCACCCACAAAGGAATTTAGTAATGCAACGGTTTAGAGATATTAAAAATAATTTTTCAGTAATTCCAGGTGTGTATATTAATTTTGGAAATACACTAAATTCAAATGATATGAAAGCAATTAAAGGGAAAGTAAATGAACTCTTAGTTGAGAAATGTTTACCTTCACTTAAACACGTTGATCAACCCGGATACGATTTACTTTGTAAAGAAACAGGTGTAAAAATAGAAGTTAAATCAGCACATAATCTCCTCCTAACACAGTGTGGTAGGAATATTAAAAAGAACATTACTTTCCGATTTAAAAACTCCAATGGTTCTAGTCATATGGAATTAAATGAAGAAAATACAGCAGATATATACATTCTGGTACAACAAGATGGAATTGCAATGACTACTAGGGAAAATGTATTGTCTAATATTACAGGTCATGGAGATTTAACCGCAAAAATTCCAAAAGATTTAGTAGAATTACTCTACAAATCAGAACAACCCGTTCAAATACAAGAAAATCCGGTTGTAAATCTGCCAGAAATAATAAAAAAGATACTAGATTGTGTTACTGTAGGTATATGGAATGGCATTGATATTAGAGAACAACTTAAACAATGTCTACGTGATATAGCAGATGATTTATAAACCATAATGATCAAATGTAGATTTAATAACTGTATGAACATTACTAACATTTACGGCATTTCCAAATTGCTTGTATGCATGTTTATCTCTTTCGGCGATCTTAAAATCTTCTGGAAATGATTGTAGTCTCGCACATTCCCTTGGTGTAATATACCTTTTTTCTTTACCATAAATAGGGATTTGTGAAATAGCAACAAGTGTTGGGAAATATTCCGCCCTCTTAACCCGAATACCAGATTGCCTAATTTGAATAAAGTAATTGAAAATACTATCGTTTTCTTTAATCGGTCCCGCCTGCCATTCTAGTTTTCCGTAAATTTCTCTTTTTTGTAGAATATCTTTATGTTTTTCATACCATTTGTCCCATTGTGGTTTATATTTAGCAATTAATGGTTTGTTTGCGGTAATATATCCTTTTCTCCAATTAGCATAATTATTAAAATCTTCTTCCGTATGGTTATTGTAATGCTCATTAATCATAATCACTGGGGAGATTTTTTCACCAGGTGGGAAGATTTTAATCATCTCTTCCCATGCGTTCAAACATTGAAGAACATCGCCGTCTATAAAATATTTTGGATCAATGGATTCTTTTTTATCTAGAAAATCTTCAAAATTAAAATTATCAACCTTTGAGGGAAGTTCAATAATTTGATTATTATGAATATCTTTTCTAACACATACGAAGTATACCCTTTCACGTTGTTGAGGAACACCATAGTGATGTGGGGATATTTGAAATATCTGTAGATAATACCCTAAATCATCTATTTTCTTTTTAATATATTCAATAACCTCTCCATTTCCAACCTTTAGAATGTGTTTAACATTTTCTAGAAACATAAAACGTGGTTTCTTTACACGTGCAATTCTCATTATTTCATCAAATAGTAAACCACGATCATCGCTAAATGTTTTCTTTTTACCAGCATTGGAAAATGCTTGACAAGGGAATCCACCGCAAATAATATCAATATCTTCTAAATCTTCAGCATCTAGTTTCTTAACATCGGGGTGTGGTTCTATTCCATAATTTATTTCATAATTCTCACGACACGCTTTATCAACATCACATGCTAAAACACATTCACAACCAAGTTTATCAAGTGCTTGGTGGAATCCACCAATACCACTAAAAAGGTCAATATATTTCATATCGCGGAGTTCAGACATATCTGTTTTTGTTTTTATAATTTTTTTTTCATTAATCAAATTTTTATTACAAGGTGTTTTTCTTTTTAAATGTTTCATGTAATTTCCTTTATGTGTATAATGTTTTCCACACTTTTCACAAATATATACTTTCATTTAATAATACTAATCAAGATATTTTTAAGCTTTTTAAAAATGTTAATTAACAATACTTAAAAAAAATATAATATATTTAAATACTAAATGATTGAGTTGGATTATTACAAAGATTATCGTGGACCTGATTTAATAATCGCGCAAATATGGACACACGAAAGTGAAAAAGAAACAATCACAGATTATATACACGAGTTTTATGGAGAACATAATAATTGGAAAGGAATGCTATATACATACCATGAAATTTTTCCTGGAAGAAAAGGTCAAAAATTTTATTTAGAATTCAGGGGTCACGATGAAAGGAAACATTGGTTTTCAGGGATGGTTGGTTCTGACGAACAAACATTTAATCCACCATTAGCGACTCCAATAAATCAGAAAATAGTTTAAAAGTATACTGTTAATTAGTAATAAATGATTAAAAAATTTTATCAAAGTGAGGGTATTGTCTACATTGATAATAGAGAAGAACATAAAATAGGGGAGATAAATAAAAATTATTTCATTGTAAAGGAATTATCTAAAAATAATGATATTAAAAAAGATGAGATATTAAAAAAATATTATAAATCAAAGGGATTCACTTATACATTGTAACTTACATTAAATAACCCAATTATTTTACCAATGATAAATGCTAGAAAAGCAAGGAATATTGTCTTTGTTAACATATTTGTTTGAAATCCTTCAATAAAACCTTTAATATCAAAATCTATTTCAGGCATTTCATATTCTTCATAAGAAGCATTTTTTTTCATGATACGTGGATATAATCTTTTTAATATCAATGTATTGTCACTTAACTGTGAACAATTATTTTTCTCATACTTTTCCGATATATCTATTATTTTTTTAACTATCTCAGGAACATATTTCCCAAGTCTATTTTCCACTACTTTCATATTTTCTTCAAAACCATCCCCTCCATCTGATTCTAAATTAACAATTTTACCTAGTAATGGTATTAATTCATTACTTAAACCAGTTGTACAAAATTCTTGAGCAAAATTATATAAATCTAAACATTCTGAGATATGGTGAGGATCTGTTAAAATAAATTTTTTAATCTTATTTTCTACATACATTAATTCATCCATATTATTTGAATCTCCCAATTCATAGAGATGTTTCATCTTTTTAATTTTGTTAATATTTATATTATTATCTCCATCAATTTCAAATAATTCATTAAAACACCTTTTACCAGATGAATCATCTCCCTCTATATCTACATCATATTTTGTTTCCATCAAATCAATTATAGATAATGGATTATCCGACATTATATATATATATTATGTATTTATTTTAATTTGTTAATCTTATTTTGAGCACTTTCTAAAAATCTAGATCTTTCAATTATATTTAGTATTTCTTTTTGAAGTTTCATATCACTTTCCATTACAGATCGTCCAATTAGAATAGAATCCATACGCTCTTTTCCTTTAATACGGAAATCATATTCATTCAAAAAATCTTTCCAATCAATGTATCCTTTAATTGATTTTAATGTTCCACATGAAGTTTTAAATGTTGAAAAATAATCGTTAGGTAGGTGTTTTGAAAGATTATGTGCTAACCCCTGTTTCCAAGGGGCAATTTGATACCATACTTTTTTATTTTTTCTACAACACGAAAAAACATCCGTTAGACTTTGATCACCTGTAACTAGTATATCTTCAACGCTATCTTTCATTAATGATATGAATATTTCTCTCGGTTGAGGTAATATATCTCCTCTAAATGTTAAACATGATTTTTTATCACTTTCTATTAAAGGGGTATTCTCACCATCAGAATACATGATATTCCAATTACTATAATATTTTACGATAATATTTTTCACACGATTAAAAAAACTGGAATTTCCATTGATTTCTTCAATAATCCACTCGGGCATAACTACATCAAACGTAATGTGTTTTTTATTATATTTTTTACATATCATTTCTAAATAGGACACAAAACATGTCTTTGAATGGACACCCCATTCTGGAGATGGTTGTATGTATACCATTGCATATGGTTTTTTAATTATTTTCTGTTGTTTTATCTTAAAATTATTAAAAAGTAGTCCTAGATTACCTTTTCCAACACCAATAGGGAATGTATATGGGGGATATTCTCCATTATATTCACTAACACTAAATGTGTTAAAAACATTCGCATAAGGTATTAATTTCTTAAAAACTTTGATATCAAATGTTTTATTTATAATAGGGATTACTATCATGATATCAAACTTCTTTTTCCTCTTAAGAATTAGTTCATCATATTCAATACATTCAGAATCTTCATTATTTTTCTTATTATATAATTTATAGATATCCCCTTTTATACCTAAATCACCATATTTTGCTGGCGTTGTAGTACAGATTGTCACCGATGCCCCTGGATACCATTGGTTTAAATAGTCATAAAAGGTTTTACATACAATGATATCTCCAAAACCAGCACAGGGGGTATTGAATAATCCTATCTTCACATCATTGTAGTTTTTTTTCTTTATTTTTTTATTTTCTCCCAATTTCCATATTATATCATAAAGATCTTCATAATATTTATTACTCTTAATAATATTTTTAACAGAGTCTAAATACATTATAATATTATATTATACTATAGTATATATAAAAATGGAAGGTGGTAAATTATTGGGGACAGGTTCAAGTTCATGCGTTTTTTCTCCAAATATACCATGTAAAAAGAATGGTAAGGTCCATGATTCCCGTGTTTCAAAACTACTTTTTCATCATGATTCTAAGAATTTATCTAATTATGAAAAAAAGCAAGCAGGATTAATAAAAAAGATAAAAGGATACAAAGAATGGGCGATAATATACGATGAATATTGTGATGCTCCAACTCCAAGTATGGTGAAAGAATATGATGAAGTTGGATACAATGATTGTTTTAAAGATAATAGTAATCTATACAATATGGAAGTAACTGATAGCCCATATGATGAAGCAAGATTATTAAATTCGGATAATGGGGGAAGAACATTGAGAGATTTATTTAATGATATGTTTTGGGGTTTAGACAATATGAAAGGTATACATGATAATTTTAAAATATTAATGAAAATGTTTATACCGTTATTCAAAGGATTAAAAGAAATGGATAAAAATAACATCATACATAATGATATAAAATCTATTAATATTACTGGTGATAATAATTCCTTAAAATATATTGATTTCGGTTTAACAGCAAAAGCAAATAATATAAGACATTTTAGAGAACGTTCTATGGCAGAAGGAGGTACCAAACGTTTATATTATTATTATCCTTTAGAATACATTTATTTTTACTTTGACAGAAAAGAACTACAAACAGAATTAGAAATGAATATAACTAATAGGAGAAATTACAATATAGTAGAGACTCTTTATAATATGCTTGGATATGACTTAAATTATGAATCACTTAGGTTATACGATAATTTATATAACTTTAATTACGATATTAAGGAAGTTATTAGAAAAATAGATGTTTATGGTTTGGGAATTTTAGTTCCAATCTTATTTAATGATATTAAATTTCAAGTATCACGTTTAATGAACGATCCAACTATAAGAGATTTTTTTGATTTATTTAAACTTATGGTAAATCCAGATCTCCACAAACGTTTAACAGCAAAAGAATCATATGATATTTTTATGGAATTAATTAAGAAACACAACATCACAGGGGGAGATACAAAAAAGAAAATTACTCCTAATGAGGTTAAGGAACGTAGAAAGGCGATACCGCGTAGAAAGGCGATACCGCGTAGAAAGGCGACACCGCGTAGAAAGGCGACACCGCGTAGAAAGGCGACACCGCGTAGAAAGGCGACACCGCGTAGAAAGGCGACACCGCGTAGAAAGGTAGAAAGAAGGATAAATGTGAGAAGGGTCGCAAGAAAAGAAACTCCACGTAGAAGGACTGTAGGAAGAAGAAAAGCAACACCGATAAGGACAACAAGAAGAAAAACTTATCGTAGAAAAACAAATCAACGTAGAAGATAAGCTTGTATAAATATCATAATTATTATAATTATCCTATTAATTATGAAATTAAATGATATTGATTTTAATAAATTAACTGATAAAGAAATTATAAGTATATGTCTGAAATATAAATTAATAGAATTTGATGATATAAAAAAATATAAACGCAAAGATCTTCTCAAAATACTTCAAGTGTGGTTACATAAAAAATTAAAGAATTATGGTCAAAAGAAAGATGGTGGTGTAAAATCTGTTGCTGTTAGAAGGATGTCTGTTTCTGGAAACATGCAGAAAAACATTATTAAAAACAACAGTAGTCCCCCCAAAGTTCAAAGAGAAAGAAGGATGTCTCAACCAACTACTAGAATAGAAAAGAAAGAAGCGGTTGAAACACATGAAAGGAATGTAATAAAACAAACTTATACCGGTGAACATAAAGAAGAAGTTAAAAAATTAAATCCACAGTATGATTTAATTGGTATGTATCCATCTGTTGAACGTTTAGTAGCTGTGGGGGATTTACATGGAGATTTAAAAGTAACTATAGATGCTCTGAAACTGGCAGAAGTTATACCTCAGACATCAAATCCAAGGGATATTGATAATGTACATTGGAGTGGAGGAAATACATGGGTTGTTCAATTGGGAGATCAAATTGATAGATGTCGTCCAGATGATTGGGAAAAAAACTGTATTAAGGATTTCAATGATGTTGTAGAGGATGAAGGTAGTAATATGGCAATTATTAAACTCCTTCTAAGGTTAGATGATGAAGCACGGAGAATGGGTGGAAGAGTATTGGGACTTTTGGGAAACCATGAATTAATGAATATAGATAAAGATTTTCGTTATGTTTCTCCAGAAGAGTTTTTAGAATTTGTTCCTGTAAATGAAAGGAATAAACAAAAAACAAGTGACGGTTATCCAAATGGTTATTACCATAGAACCAAAGCATTTGAAAGAGGTGGTAATATATCAAAATTATACGCTTCTAAAAAGAAATCTATCATGATAGTTGGTAGTTATTTATTTGTTCATGGTGGACTGAGTATTGATCTAGTTAATAAATACAGTATTACTGAAATAAATAACATTGTTTCAAAATGGATGATTAAAAATACAGATAAAACAGAAGACAAAATATTTGATGAAATATTTAGAGATGATGACGATATGTCTCCATTTTGGTGTAGAATTTTTGGAGAAGACGATGATCCAGAAAATACTGAAGGAAATTTTGATAATTTATTAAATTCTGTTAATCGCAAGAATAAATTATTACAACCAATAAAAGGTATGGTGATCGCCCATACACCACAATTTATGGATGGCAAATACCTCAATTCAATCTATAATGATAGATTATGGAGGGTTGACGTAGGGATGTCTAGAGCATTTGGAAAACACAGTGATTGTGGGGAAGATAAATACCGACAACCCCAAGTCCTTATTATACATAATGATAAAAAGTTTGAAGTAAGGAAAAAACCCTTAAATTCTCAAAGACACCCTAGCTCAGGAATAGGTGGAAAAGTAAATTTAGAAGATGAAATGATGATGTTTTAATTAATCTCTTGAGAAATACCCCCTTCATCAGATGAATAATTATTTTCGTCAATAAAAAGATTATGTTCGTCATTATTTATTTCAAACATTACTTTCTTTCTATTAATAAATTTATTAATATTCTCAATTTTTATGTTTATATTTTCTAAAGAATCAAATAATTCTTTAAATTTTTTTTTATTATCTATATAACTTATTATATTATTATATATTAGCGTACATATAATAGGATAGAATAATATTTTATTGAACATTTATAGATTATTTTCATTTATATTCTTAAGTCTATTTAATTGATTGACCGTTTATTTTAATATATACAATATTAAACACTATACAACCCGTTTCATGAGTGTTAACTTTACTAAATTAGCACCTATATTTGCTGTATGTGCTGGTGTCAGCACTGCTTTTATAAACTACGGTGCTTATTCACAGACCCTTAAGGAACTACATTTAAAGGTAGAGGCACAAGAAAAAAAAATAAATAGCGTTGATATAATTACAAATGAATTATCTCATTTGAAAGGAAGTATTAATGAAATTAAAAATGATCTTAAAAATGAATTTGCTGATATTAAAATTGATATAAAGGAAATCAAGCAGAATATGCGTTAATCATGTGATATTAGTGAGGGCAGATGGGATTCCTGCTTTTTCTTTATCTGCTTCTGTGCATGTATTTGGAATAGGTATGTCTTGTATAATTTTAAGGAAAGGATCAATGTTCTCATATTTTTCATGGTATATAATATCTCCATCTTCATCTTTCTTATTTGTGGTTGTCATTTTTTGAATTTCTTTGAGAAGGTAGTGGGATTTAAGGGCAAATTCTTTCCACTGTTCAAGTTCGTTTTTAGGTGGTTTGTATTCGCGCGAGAACTCAAATATTAGGTCTGGATATTTTTCCAATTCAACATCTAGGACCTTAAAGAGAGTGTTAAATTCATCATCAATTGTGATGATTTTTTTAGCATTACTAGGGTTGTTTGGATTGGGGACTTCAAGTGTAGGGAAGATAACTACCCGGTAGAGTTTAGAAATAGGTATGACTTGTTCTGTCATCGCGGATATATAGTTGAGTCTTATCAACCGATTTTTCTCCTTACCTTCATTTTCCATAATATCTGAGAATCCCCAATATACCGCGACCTCATACATGTTATTGTTTCTAAAGCAATAATCGCGGTTTTGAAATATCTCGTTATGCCTTTCTTTCATCTTTTTCTTTTTTTCTTTCTCTTCTTTCTTCTTCAAGGCAAAATCCTTCTTCTCTTTGATTTGTTCAGGAGTCAACTGAGGACATTTGACGTAGGTGTGGCCAGCACCACCACAGTGACTACACGGCATCTTTTATTCTATTTTCTTTTTAAAAAAAAAGACAATAGAAATCAAATTTGAAAAACTTAAAGATATTTTCTTAAATTAAGAATAGAAGATAAATAATGCCGGTGAACTCCAAATTTATGCTAGCAAAAGACTGCCATTTGGGGATGACCTTCCCCAAATCTGCGACAGGTCCTCCTCCTCCAGAAGGATGGTATTGGTCAGAGAAGTTTGATGGATACAGGGCACAATGGATTGATGATGAGAAAGATTTCTATTCCCGCGCCCTTAAGATTTTTAACGCGCCTGACTGGTACAAGTTGGCAATGCCTCCCAAGGAAAAAATTGATGGAGAATTATGGGTTGGAAGAGAAAACTTCCAGCACATGGGGGTCGTCAGGAGAAAAGAACCAGAAGATGAAAGTTGGATTGTTGTGAAGTTTATGGCATATGATCTCCCAGATAAGGAAAAACCTTTCTCTGAGAGAATTAAACTTTTGAAGAAGATTGTTAAAGATAATACCGTTAGGTGGAATATTCTCCGTAAGGGTCTACCAGAACCATTCAACACCATTGAGTGTCCTCTGGTATTTGCTCCTCAGACTAAGATCAAGTCTGAAGAACAATTGATGACTGCATATACAAAGGTCATTCAAGGAGGTGGGGAAGGAGTAATGATCAAGCAGGGGGAGTCAATGTATGAGAATGGACGATCCAACCTAATGCTTAAATTGAAACCCTCCTTTGATGAAGAAGCACTTATTATAGATTATACAGAGGGTAAAGGGAAGTATGTGGGGATGCTTGGTGGATTTGTCTGTCAACCCCTCATCAATATGGATACTTACCATGTTATTGACAAGAAGGAAGGACATGTGTTCACTGTTTCGGGTATGGATGATGAAACACGAGAAAACTACAAAGAAACACATCCGGTGGGAACGATTATCAGTATCACTCATTCAGGGAGGACAGATAGTGGCAAACCAAGATTCGCACGATATATGAGAAAGAGGGATGATGTAACTATCAAGGAAAAGGTGGATAAGGAATCTACCGAAAAGATTCAACTTATCATAAAGATTTTCAAGGAACTCTCAGAATACGAAAAACGAAACGGTCAGCGCTTTAAGGCGGCATCCTACACGAAGGTAGTTGAAGGTTTCAAGAAAATGAACTCTGATATTGAGTTGACGGAACACAATATCAAGTCTATTAAAGGTGTGGGTGATAGTCTATACAAAAAGATTGATGATATTAAGAAAACAGGAACTACGAGTATGTATGAAAATATCAAGGACATCAAGGATCCGAGAAAGGAGTTTATGGATATTCATGGTGTTGGTCCGAAGAAGGCGAAGGAACTTGTTGATGCTGGTTATGGGAGTATTGAAGAACTTCGCAAGTCTAAGGATAAGGATTCACTCCTAAACAATGTTCAACTCCTTGGATTGAAGCACTATGATGATCTTCTTCTAAGGATACCCTATGAAGAGATTCAAAAGCACGAAAGACTTCTGAAGAATGTTCTAGCAAAGGTTGACAAATCCGCTGAACTTACCATTGCAGGATCTTACCGAAGGAAGAAGGATGATAGTGGAGATATTGATGTCCTCTTGACATCCACGGACAAGACAACTTATGATAAGTTTATCAAGAAACTTAAGAAAGATGCTTACCTCATTGAAGACCTCGCATTTGGACGAAAGAAATACAATGGTATTAGTAAGTTGGGGAGAGCTGGTCCTGGTAGACGTATTGACATCATGTATACAAAGTCACATGAGTATCCATTTGCAATCCTTTACTTCACAGGATCAAAGGAATTTAACCAAATGATGAGAAAAGAAGCAAATGATAAGGGGTATACTCTTAATGAGTATAATATTGAAGAACTCACAGAAGAAAAAAATGTCGTAGATCCAAATGGAGAAGAGATTAAAACAGAAAAAGATATCTTTGATTTCTTGGAAATGGGATATGTAGAACCATGGCAAAGGAAGCATTAAATTACTTCTTCATTCTAACTCTACGTGTCTTATTACGCTTATTACGCTTATTACTTTTCTTTCTTGTTTTCTTTTTAGAATAATGTTTATTGTATTTATTCCAATCTAATTTTTTATTTTTAAGGGCATCTTCATACCAATTTTTCATCCAAGATATTTCTTTAGAACCTTGGTCAAGCATACTCTCACAATCTAAATTTCTCATATTAGGATTTAATACTTTATTTTTTTCAACACGACGACAAACTCTTATAAATTCTTTTTGTTTTTTTGTATCTCTGTTACCACCTCCTTTCTTTGTTTTCTTTTTCTTTTTTCCGACAGTCTTTTTTTTCTTTTTTCCTAACCGTTTAGAATATTTTCTATCTCTAATCTTTGAATACGTAAATGCCCCTGTTAAACTAACTGCTCCTGCTTTAACAATCGGTAATAGGCAAGGGGCGCATATAACCATTTTAATATATGTTATATTAAAAAAATTTTTGTAGATTTATATATATTATAATGGGTAACTCGCAAAGCAATGAAATAAGTGATGAACATTCAAAATATATTGAAGAACAAAAAAAAATAATAGAATCGCAACAAAATCAAATTAATCGTCTTGAAAGATTAAGTAGGAATAATCCTCAAGTAGAAATAAAGAAAAATACAGAATCTAGTAAACCAAAAACTATGACATCCGTAGAAAAGGTTGATTTTATTTTAAAAATATTTGAATTAAATGAAGGTTATGATGAAGTTTCTTTAAAGAAATCATACTTGAAATTAGCAATGATACATCATCCTGATAAAGGTGGTGAAAAACAAAAATTTAATAAAATAACACAGGCATATAAATTTCTATTAAAAAGACTATCTGATAAAGATAATAATAAATCTCACAATGAATTAAAAAAGGAAAACACAGATTATTTTAATAATCAAAATTCCGACAATAGACAAAATGTAAATTTGTCCGATAAATTTGATAGCACACAATTTAATAAAATATATGAAGAAAATAGGGTAGATGGCGCATACGATGGAGGATATGGAGATTGGATTGAAAAGAATAAATTTAAAAGTGATAAAATAGAGAAGAAAACTATTGGTAAAGGTAATTTTAACCGTCATTTTAATGAACAAAAGAAAAAACAATTAAAACAAGATATAATACCATATGGAGAACCTCAAGTAACTATATCATATAAAGGTAAAGATAGTTTATCCGTTTTGGGTGAAGGAAAAATAGAAGATTTTAGTGGTGAATGCCAAAGTGGTCTTCAATATCGCGATTATAAAGATGCATTTTCAAATACACTTTTTATTGATGAAAATTCTGTTGATATCTCAAAAAGAAGTAAAACAATGAGACAGGCAAATTCCGAAAGAAAGAATATTTCTCATATACTTTCAGAAGAAGATCTAGAAAAACAAAACTTTATTCATAATATGGAAGAAAAAAAAGAAAAAGAAAGAATAAAAAGACTTAACACCTCAGATAGTAATGCTTTTAGTACATATGACGCAATACATCAACGTATGTTAGGTAGGTAATTTACTAATCATGATTCCCACCTCTATTAATCAAATAGTCTTCCTGATCAGAAGTTAAACAAACACATCCATTTGATGATAAATATGGTGAATCTTCGCAACACGATATAGATGTTTTATTTGTTTCAAACATATTTAATCTTTTTGAAGAACTATCATTTCCATCAACGCTCGGTCCATTTAATTTAGAATTATCGGGTGTTTTAAGTTTTAATGGTAAACTTGTTCCTAAAAATGTATTCACATCATCGCCGTTGGCAAGGTCATATATATTTTCTTTTTTAAGATGATCTAAACACATACCATCATACATACCCATTGGGGTTGTTGTTTTATAATTAGAAAATGATCTAACTTTTCTCTCTTTTAAATTTTTGTCACCCTCTTTACTTTCCTCACCCATTTGGTTCCATTTATCATTTTCTATTTCTAATTCCATAATTTTTTCTTTTAACATTTGTTCATTATCTTCATCATCCAATTCTTTTACTTTTTCTTCTAAATATTTTATTCTCTTCTTTAATTTTGGTAGTTCAGTTTCATTATAATTATTTGTTAAATCAGACGGTATGTTTATTGATTCTAAAGCATTAAGATCTAAATTTAAAGGAACATTTTCTAAATCAATTTCTGGAATTTGTAAATTATCCGCACCACTTAATATATTTGGTAAATTTACTTCTACATTAGGATATACTTCTACATACACATACAACCTTAATAATTCATCCACTCTAGGGTCATTTCTATCTACTGTATTTTCATCCATTGATTCTAATTCTGACCTTACTTCATTCAATAATTCTAGTAAACGTCTCCTAGAACCATCATTACCACCGTCTGCTACATATAATTGGTTAGAACCGTCACCACCAGCACCGTCACCACCAGCACCGTCACCACCAGCACCGTCACCACCAGCACCGTCACCACCACCACCGTCACCACCACCACCACCACCACCAGCGGCAGCAGCAGCAGCAGCAGCAGCAGCAGCAGCAGCAGCAGCAGCAGCATCACCACCGCCTTCATTTCTATTACCTTCAATTATATCATTTGTAAAGGCATTCCCTTTATTTTTGTAGATAATATATATAAATATCCCTGTAATTACAAGGAGTAATTGTGTATTATCTTTAAAATCATATGAGTAAAGTATATATACATATAGAATGATTATAAAAACATTCATATACTTTTTTAAAATATCTGTAATCATTTAATATAAATAATATAATTATTTAAAACATTATAATAAATTATAAATATACGATGGAATGTGTAGATCTTAAGGATGAATGGGTATTATGGTATCATTCTATAACTGAACATAAATGGGATAAACCCTCATATAAACAATTATCAATTTTAAAAGATTTATATGATATTCATCATATTCTAAGTATATTTAAACAAAACCATTATCAGAATGGTATGTTTTTTGTTATGAAAAAGGGGATCTTTCCAAATTGGGAAGATCCAAATAATCGGTTAGGTGGATGTTTGTCTTTTAAAATATCATCAACCAATGTTATTTCTGAATGGCGAGATATATTTTTAAAATGTATATTGGATGAATTATTAAATGAAGATAATGATAAAATAACTGGTTTATCAATATCGCCGAAAAAGGAATTTAATATAATTAAAATTTGGTTTTCAGATTCTATAGAGTATAAGAGTAAGTTTATTGAAGGTAAAAATTCGGAAGTTATTTTATCAAATTCTTTATATAAGAAACATGTGATTGATAGTTAATCACTAGTATTGGGTGCTAAACATAGTTTAATATTTCCAAGTGAAGCAACAGCATATTTTATAATTAACGGATAATCATTTTTAATGTAGAGATTAATTTGATTACATAAATTTGTACATTTTGTAAATAAACTTAAATATTTCAATGAGAATACACCTTGTATTGGCAAAGATTCTGGCGAAGTTTGATTAAATTTTAATCCATTGTTTGTTTCTCCCAATGTTGTTTCTTGTGAAGCGAAATCTCCACAACAATTAAGGATTAACTGTGACCCAATACTTTTAATTTCTATATTTTCTCCAATATTAATCATATCTCTTATTATCTTTTGGAAATCACCTGAAGGTAATGATAGTTCCGTCTCAAATTCAGCAGGAGGAATGCTTATATTATCATCTGGTATGTCTAGTAGATTAAGTTTATAAATTGTTTGTGAATTTTTTTCTGTATTGTTTATCATAATTCCTAATTTATTTTCATTTTCATAATCAACGAAAAGTGTGAGTGTTTCTGAATTACCCATCGTTTTAATGAGTTTAAAGAAATTTAACATGTTTACACCGATTGTTATTTTCTTAGGGCAATGGAAAAATTCAAAGTTATCCGATTCTAATTTCATGTGGATGAGGATTGTATGTGTTGAGTCCATTGCCATAAGTTTAATACCGGATTCATCAAATACGAAATTTGCTTCAGTTAGAATTTCTTTTAGAGCCTCTATGAGTATACGGAAAGCACCAGCCTGTTCAGTCTTAAGTTTTAACTTGTAATTATTAATATCTTCTTGTTCCATTTTAATGCTATTAGTTATAATATATATCTTTAAATATTTAAATTATAACGCAATTATTAAGAGATGTAAATAAAATAATATAATATATAATAAATGCCTTTTTCAGATAATGTTTCTGGTATAATAGACGATATAGAACTTCAAAGGACATATGATAAAGCGATTTTAAAACATAGATTCTTAGAAGAAATTACATATTATGAGAAAAAAAGAGATGATACAAAGAAATATTACAACCTTTTTAGATTTATAGTAACAACTGGTAGTATTTTATTACCAGCGATACTTTCAATGGGACAAATGGATCCAGCAAAATTACCTAAACATTTTGATATGGTAACTTATTGGTGTTCGTGGACAATATCATTAATGGTTACTGGTAGTAATGGTTTCTTACAATTATTTTCACTTGATAAAAATTATTTTAGTTACTCAATGGTTGTTGAACAATTAAAGACTGAAGGATGGCAATTCTTTGGATTATCGGGTAAATATGAAGATTATCCCGATCATCAGAGTGCATATAAAACATTTTCTAAATCTGTGGAAAGTATAAAGAGAAAACAAATTGATCAAGAATTCTCAAGTGGTAAAGGTGAAAATAAAAAGAAGAAATTTGATTTTAAAGGCGAAATGCAAAAATTCGCACAAGAACAAAATGCCGACCTTAAAATGAAAAATGTTGTTGAAACAGTACCTCAAGTCGCTACTATAAAGGATGTAGTTCAAACAGTTCAAAAAGAGAGTGTTATAATTGAATCTTCTCCAAAGGTTGATGAAATTTTGAAAGAGACAGCATCAGAAATAATATCTGATTCCGTAGAGAGTGTTGTTGATGGGAAAAAAGATTAAATAAATAATATAAAGAATATAATAATATTATAATATTATTATGACTTCATTTGAAAAAGTTATTGATTTATTTGGAAATCCTTCTTTTAAAGAAAATTTTAAAGAATATAAATTAAAAAATGAAAAAGAGATAAATAAATTAGTTAACTTCCTAGATTCTATTGAAACTAATAAAAAATATTATCGCATTGGTGTTCAAAAGAATAAAAAATATAGAAAAGTCCAAAATGAAGATACCGAAGATATTAAAAATATAAATAGTCTTGTAAATAAATTAACCGAAACTAATTTTGAAACAATAAAGTCTTCTATCGTAAAACTCATCAATAAAGAACACTTAATACCATATATTATAGAAACAATTATTGAAAAGTCTATATTACACCATAGATATACATATCTATATGTATCTATTTTAAAAGAAATAATTAATAAAAATAAGAATAAAGTATCATTTATCATAAAAAGATGTGATAAACATTATGATGATTTTTTTAATAAATTTAATGTAATGAGTGATTCATATGAAGACCTTTGTAAAAGGAATAAGAATATAGACAACATTATTGGATTGTCAATACTAATAACTCATTTAGAAAAAGAAGAAATAATATCAGGTTATGTTGAGAAAGTATTAGATCCTTTTATGGAGAAAATAGACCATGTTGGTGAAGAAGAACTATTTAAGATGTTAACATCTTTTTATAATATTTCGCAATTATACTATGATGAAATCCCTTCCAAATATAAAGGTAAACTCATTGAATTAAAGGATAAAAATACTGCCAAAATAAAGTTTAAAATAATGGATATTCTATGTGAATAATTATTTAAATACTAATACAATTTATATAATAAATATGGAAGGAAATAATGAAAATAATATACCCGATATGGGCAATACTGGAGGAATTGAATATACTGTTGAAATGGACGTCTCAAATATTAATCACCTTCTAAATATGTATAATATAACTCATCCGAATGTTTATAATAATACTGGTTCACAACCCGACCCATTACCATTTTCCTCTTTGAACACTGGGGACAGTTATTATTGTAATGCTGATAATATTTCACAATTGTATGATAATATTGAACCACTATATATATCTGAAATTAAAAGTATGAAGTCCAATATACTTGATATATTAAGTAAACGCTCTGATTTTGAAGATGAAGATTATGATGATGAAAGATATGATAATAAAGAAATAGACGAATTATATGAAAAAATAAAAGGTATTAATGAAGAATTTAAAACACTTCAAGATAAATTATATAAATCTGAAGAAAATTTAAATTTTGAAATAAATAAATTAAAATCAAATGAAAAAAATTTAAGTGACTTTATAAGGTTTTTAGAAACTTTATCTTCTCTTGACTATTGTGAGATAAAACCATTAATAGAAAATATAAATAACCTTTCAAGTAAACTTTCCAATCTAGAAAGTTTTAAAAAAGCGAAAAAAGATTACACGACTGAAAGGAAAAATATTTTAAAATATATTTATTTACTCAGAAAAGTAAATAAGATGAATGTTACAAATATGTGTGTTGTTTGTATGGAAGATCAAGTAACTCATTTCATTAATCCATGTGGTCATACTTTTTGTAAAAAATGTTTAGAAAATCATTTAGAAATGGAAGATATAAATAATACGGATACTATATCAAATGATAAAAAATGCCCAGTATGTCGCAAATATGTACTTAATGTTAATCCCCTTTATTTCTTATAATTTTTCTAATAATTCTTCCATTATTTCACGCTTTGTTTTTTCTTTTATCTTTCTAAAAATATAATATTTTTTAGAATCTAAAGTAACATTTCTATACTGACTCAATTTAATACCAATTTCAAATCCATTAATACAGAAAACTTTACCAATATATTCTAATTCAAGTGTATTTCTTTTAACAAAGAATAATTTATCAACGATGAAAAATCCTTGTTCAATATATTCCGTTGAACGTATTTTAGACCTTATACTATCGTCTAAGAAAGTGTTAATTTCTTCCCAAATATTCCCTTTATTTTGGAGATAAGATTTTAAAGGTTCAATATCCATTTATAAATTAACTATAAAATATATTACGGTTTTTTCTTAAATTATTTTCTAAGTATAAAGTATAAAATGGGAGGAGGATTAATGCAACTTGTCGCTTACGGTGCTCAGGATATCTACCTTACGGGTAACCCACAAATCACTTTCTTCAAAGTTGTCTACCGCAGACACACTAACTTCTCGATGGAATCCATTGAACAGACCATCAACGGCTCTGTTGGAACCAGTTCTCGCGTAACCTCAACGATTTCGCGCAACGGTGACCTCGTCTACAGACTCTACTATGAGTTTGATGGTACCACTGTTGCCCCGAGTTCCGGCAACGTCGCTAACGCCGGTGCTGGTATTTTTGATAACGTTGAAATTGAAATCGGTGGTCAAAGAATTGACCGTCAAACTGGTCAGTGGATGCACACATGGGCTTGCTTAACCGAAGAAAACAGTGCCAGAGTTGTTTCAAGCAACACTGGGACTGCTGGAACCCTTTTCCAAGAATTAACTTGCTTGGGTGGGACTGCCGGTGATGCCACCACCTCGGATATAGATGTAAAAATTCCACTTCAGTTCTGGTTCTGCAGAAACCCTGGTCTTGCTCTTCCTTTAATCGCCCTTCAGTACCACGAAGTCAAAGTTGTCACCACTTTCTCTTCTTTAATGCCCGCCACCAACACCACTAAACTATGGGCTGACTACATCTACCTAGACACGGATGAACGCAGACGC
>Ga0206127_1000399_pt1 | contig 54953 bp, 46 predicted proteins | sample Helgoland_Spring_6_FD_148646 | JGI IMG/M metagenome (GOLD analysis project Ga0206127, IMG submission 148646) | Pelagic subsurface seawater microbial communities from Kabeltonne, Helgoland, North Sea - Helgoland_Spring_Bloom_20160419_1 | ecosystem: Environmental > Aquatic > Marine > Epipelagic ...
TTGTTGGATCAAAATAAATAAACTCATTTGGTAATCCTTTTTCTTTTAGATAAGCATCTAATTGTTCGTCTGTCCAATTGTAAAATGGACTAACTTTTATAATACCATCTTTACTTACTGAAACTATATCTATACTATTTCTAAACGCTGTTTGTCCTTTACGTAAATTTGTGAACCATACGTCTGGTTGATGCTCTTTCATGGCTCTTGCAAAAGGCTCTAGTTTAACTTGTTCTGTAAAAATCGTATGTTTTGGATTGTCAATTGCAGGAACTCCTAACACAGCATTTCTATGCGCGACTGTTTGTCTAGGAGTATACAAGTTGATATTTAAACTTAATTTTTTAATAATTTCTTCCGCATGTTTATACGTTTGTAAAGTATTGTAACCTGTATCACACCAAATTACTTTAATATCTTTCTTTACTTCTGTAACTGCTTTTAAAATTGCAACTTCATAAGGCCTGAAATTAGTTGTAATTAAAGGCTTTTTTGCAAAAGAAATTGCCCAATCAACAACCTCCCTTGGACTTTTATTTTCTAACTCTTTGTTTATTTTTTCTAAATTCATAATCATTATTTACCCCATTTTACTTGATTCCAAATTCTTTCATGAAAAAAATATAAAATTAGCTTTGATACAAAATCTATTGATGCTATTGATGCTGCTAATGAAACTTTACCTGTAATTAAATAAGAAACTATTAAAGTATCTATAGTACCAATAAACCTCCAGCTCAGTGCCTTTATGACACTTCTTATAGGTTTTTCTGAAGTAATGTTTTGATTAAAACTTTGACTTACAGATTTTTTACTAAAAATCATTTCATTTAAAATCACAATAATTGAGTATTTATTTTTATCCTACTTATTTAGTAGAGTAAACAAACATACGTCATAATTCTATTTAAAAGCTATAAAACAACCAACTAAATCTATATTACCCTATCGAATTAATAGATTAATAAAAATTGGTACTATATTTTATGAATATGCTATTAATATATGGACTAATTCTAGTGATTTTTTAAATGAGAAATTTAAAATGTTTTACCAAAAGTAAATTGAATAGGAATTGCTACACCAGCGTTTCTCGCAAAGATATTTCCATTAGAGTAATGCATGATGCGTAACTCGAAATTATATTTTCTTTCTTTACCAAAGAAAAGGCCAAAACCCATGGTGTCTTGAAATGTTGTATTTGGTCCACTTTTAATACCATCTATATCTGCTTTTGAAATATAAGCTGGGCCAATGATCGAGTAATTTGAATATAAATCGAAACTCTTATTTCTTAATAAATAGAATCGTAAAACGGGAAATATCGAAAATGCAAAAACATCAGTTTTACCTCTAGATTGAAAGTAGGTTGCACTTAAGCCCCAATCTAAAGAGAAAATTTTTTCTGACCTATATATGAGCCTTTGATAAGTAACAGAAACTGCATGCTGTGCTTTTACCTCTCCTACCCAAAAAACAGGAATTCCGAAACTTTCAAAATTCCCCACAGGCAAACTCATACCAAAAAACTGATTAAAACCAAAACCTATTTCTCCTGTACCATAACTAATTTGAAAAATATTATTAGGAAAAAAATATTCGTTCTCGGCATATTCTTTAGCTATTTTATCATCAACTTGTTGTAAATGATATTCAAAACCTGCAGATACTTGAGAAATTGAAGGTTGATTGTGCTTTGCAGAACTAGGTAAAAAAGTTCCGTTTGCTGATAATCTCCATTTATCACTCAACCAATATTGCAAACCTAACCCATAAATTAAACTTGCATAATGCGCATCATCATAAATAATTTTATCGTTTATAGAAAAACCAAATCTCGTTAAATTTGCCACACCAATTTCTGCATAAAAAGAAGTCTTTTTATTAAAATTAAAATCTTTTTTAAGTGAAAGTGACCAAGCATTTATCCATACACTTTTTTCATATCCAATATTATTTACATTATCGTATTTAAACCAAGAAGCAGGCCTCATGGTACCAAATTGTATGGAAAAATTATCAATCAATTTATGACCCAACAATAATCTTCCTGAGAACCAATTTCTACTAAAAGATTCTGTGGCATAACCATCAATTAAATTATCATTTGAAAAAGGATAAAAAATTCCACCAAAATTTAAGCTGTAATAAGACTTCGATAAAAATTTAGTGAATTTTGTTTTCTGTTTTTCTTTCTCTTGACTAAAAAAGTTAAAAGAAATTAGAACTAACAGAAATAAAACGAACTTATTATTCATGCGGAAGCTTAGATTTTAGAACATCTCACTTTATTCTTTTTTTGTTACAATTAAATCCGCCAAAGTTGTATTTCTAAAAATTTGTAAAGTATTGTCTCTAACTTGAATCATCAATCTATGAACTGAACATGTATCTTCGTCTGGACAATCATCACACTTTTCATAAAAATTTAAACTAACGCAAGATACCATAGAGATAGGACCTTCCAAAATTCTATAAATCGTGGTCATTAATATTTCTTCTGGTTCTTTTAAAAGATAGTAACCTCCTCCTTTTCCTTTTTTAGATGCTAATAACCCGTTTTTACGAAGCGTTAATAAGATGCTTTCTAAGAATTTTAATGATATATTTTTATTTTTAGCTATAACAGCAATGGACACAGGAATTTTAGATTCTTGATTTGCTAAATAAGTTAGTGCTTTTATACCGTATTTTGTTTTTTTAGATAGCATTAAACAAAGCTACACAAATAATTGCAATTAATTTATACTCAATGCTTGCTCAATATCTTCTATAATATCATTTACATTCTCTAAACCCACAGAAATTCGAACCAAACCATTTGTAATTCCAACGTTTAAACGATCTTCTTCAGATAAACGGCCATGTGTTGTAGAAGAAGGATGTGTTACTATAGTTCTTGTATCTCCCAGATTGGCTGATAATGAACACATTTTTATATTATTTAAAAAATTTCTTCCAGCTTCTACACCTCCTTTAATTTCAAAAGCTACAATATTTCCACCTAATTTCATTTGTTTTCGAGCAACTTTATATTGAGGATGAGATTTTAAAAATGGATATTTAACCAATGTTACGTTATTATTTTCTTCTAAAAATTGAGCAACTTTTAATGCGTTTTCACAATGCTTTTCAACTCTAATTGCTAACGTTTCTAAACTTTTAGACAACACCCAAGCATTAAATGGTGACATTGCTGGACCAGTATTTCTGGCAAATAAATAAATTTCTCTAATTAAATCTTTTGAGCCAACTGTAACACCTCCTAAAACACGTCCTTGACCATCAATCAATTTTGTTGCTGAATGAATTACCAAATCTGCTCCAAATTTTATTGGTTGTTGAATGTAAGGTGTTGCAAAACAATTATCAACAATAAAAATAAGATTATATTTTTTGGCAATTTTGCCAATTAAATCTAGATCTAGAATATCTACAGCAGGATTTGTTGGAGTTTCTATATATAAAATTTTTGTGTTTTTGTGAATCAAACTTTCTAATAAATAAACCTCATCAACTTTAAAATAAGAAGTTTCTATATTCCATTTTGGTAAAAACTTGGTAAACATAGAATGTGTAGAACCAAAAACAGATCTACAAGAAACTACGTGATCACCAGCATTTAATAAAGCCGCAAATGATGAAAAAATTGCTGACATGCCTGTTGCAAAAGCATAACCAGCTTCTGCACCTTCCATCTCTACAATTTTATCTACAAATTCTGTAGTATTAGGATTTGTAAACCTGCTGTATAAATTACGTTGTTTTTCTTCAGCAAAAGAGGAACGCATTTCCTCAGCATTCTCAAATACAAAACTCGAGGTCAAATACAATGGAGTGGAGTGCTCTAAAAACTGAGTTCTTTCAGTTTGATTTCTTATAGCCTGAGTTTCAAAATACTTACTCATTATGGTTAAGTTTTATTACTTTAAATTAGTTTAGAATAACTCGAATTTGGTTTCAACTAAAATTCTTTTAATTGTTGTGTTTTGCTAATCTTAAAATATCTCCAAAAACACCTCTTGCAGTCACACTGGCTCCTGCTCCTGCACCCTGAACTACAATTGGTTGCGTTCCGTAAGATTGTGTATAAATCTCAAAAATAACATCAGAACCTTGCAGAGATCCTAAAGGAGTTTCTTTGGGTATTGACACCAATTTTACTTCTAAATTTCCTTTTTCTTTTGATAAATCACCACTTAATTCTCCTATATATCTTAATACATGATTTGGCTTTTGGTTTTCCTTTAAAGTTTGATATTCATCATTTAATACTTCTAAATTATTGATAAAATCTTTGGCAGAACCTAATCTTAAATCTTCCGGAATTAGATTTTTAACTTTCACCTCATCCAATTCATTTTCTAAATCTAATTCTCTTGCTAAAATCAACAATTTTCTTGCTACATCATTACCTCCTAAATCTTCTCTTGGGTCTGGTTCTGTAAAGCCTTTATCAATGGCCTTATTTAATACTGAAGAAAATGTACTATTCTGATCTGAAAACGTATTGAACAAGTAACTTAAACTACCAGAAAAAACTCCTTTTATTTTAGTGATATTTTCTCCAGATTCATGCAACAAACGAATAGTATCAATTAAAGGTAATCCTGCACCAACATTAGTTTCGTACAAATACTGTTTTTTATGTTCTTTTAACTTTACTCTAACTTCCTTGTAAAAATCAAAAGACAATGTATTTGCTATCTTGTTGCAAGAAACCAAATCAAATCCAGATTCTATTAAAGGAATATAATTATTTATAAAACTTTTACTTGCAGTATTATCTACAGCAATTAAATTTTCAAAATGATTTTCTTTTGCAAAATCAATAATATCTGTAATTGAGAAATTATCAATTCCTTTTTCATATAAATCTTGTTCCCACGTATTTGAAACTCCGCTTTTACTTAATAAAACTTTTTTAGAGTTCGCTACCGCAAAAACATTCAATTGTAATTTTCTTCGTTCTAAAACAGATTGTGTATTTGTTATAATTTGATTTATTAAAGTACCGCCTACCAAACCTTTCCCAAAAACGGCAATATTTATTTTTTTGGTAACCCCAAAAACTTGTCCGTGAATCACATTCACAGCTTTATGCAATTCCTCTTTTTTAACCACCAAACTCACATTTTTGCCTGTAATAGTATTGTTGAATAAGATAGGTACAATTTGGTTTTTTATTAATGCATTATATGGATGATGAAACTCACTCAAATCTTGACCAATGATAGAAATTACTGATACATTATCAACAGCAGAAATACGATTTACATCTTGTGAATAAAAATCATTTTCAAACTCTTTTTTTAAGGATTTAATGGCTTGTTCAGTATCATTTGAATCAATAATCAAACCAATTCCTCTTTCAGAGGAACCTTGAGATATAATGCTTACATTGACATTTTTATCACCCAAGGCTTTAAAAATTCTTGCATCTACACCAACTTTTCCCAGTAAACCTCTTCCTTCAAAATTAAGTAAAGAAACATTATCTTTTGTAGAAATGGTTTTAATACCTTTTACAGAAGAATCTGATGTAATTAACGTTCCTTTATCAGATCTATTAAATGTATTTAAAATTCGGAGGTTAATATTCTTTTCTAAAAGTGGAATTATAGTTTTTGCATGTAAAATATTTGCACCAAAGTTTGCCAATTCATTTGCCTCAGAAAAAGATAATTGCGCTATTTTTTTTGCATCAACTACCAAATCAGGATTTGCAGTAAAAATTCCATTTACATGCGTGTAATTCTGCAACTCTTCTGCATCTAAATAATTGGCTAAAAGAGCTGCGGTGAAATTACTTCCATTTCTACCTAAAGTTGTTGTTTCCCCTTTTTCATTAGAAGAAATAAATCCTGTAACAATATTTAAAAAATCCTTTTTTTGTTTAAAATGAGATATTACATTTTCTTTAGAAATATTTGAAATTGGTTGCGCATTTCCAAAGTTTTCATCTGTAATAATTAAGTTTCTTGCATCTATATTATTTGCTAAAACACCATCTTTAACCAGTAAACTGGATAATAATTTTACAGATAGCAATTCGCCTTGCGCTAAAACCTCATCCCTTATTTTCTTACTATAATCACCTAAAAGAAAAACACCTTCAAAAATACTTTCTAGTTTTTCGAATTCAGCAGAAAAATCAACTTTAGGGTTTGGCTTTTGTTGATATAATTTAAATTTCTCGAAATCAGATTTATACTCTTTTTTAACAACTGCTTTTTCTAAAATAGTCTCTAAATCATTAGTTGTATTTCCTCTTGCTGAAACAACAACAGTAAAATTCTCTTTTTTATGATACTTACTTTTAATAATTTCAAGGGCATTTTCAATTCCTTTACCATTAGCTAAAGATTTACCTCCAAACTTAAGCACTTTCATTTTTTGTTGCTTATAATTTTTATTGAAAATAGGTTCAATAATTTTCTGTAACTGATCATACTCTATCAAAAAAGCATCATGACCATGCACGGAGTTAATTTCATTATAAGTAACGTTTTCTTTAGTAAGCGCTAATTTTTTGTGGGTTTGTTTATTTTCTTCAGCAGTAAAAAACAAATCAGAATCCACTCCAATAATATGAATGTCAGCTTCTATTTTATCAAGAATGTCAATGTTATCATCATTATTTCTTGTGACATCAATAGTTTTTAACAACTGATTCATAAGCTTGTATGAAGATAATTGATAACGCTCTTGTAATTTTTTACCATGATGCAACAACCAACTTTCTACATTGAAAAAATCTGTATTTTCTTTTTTAGAGCGCTGAAAACGTTTTTTAAAAGACTCCGGAGTTCTATAACAAAGCATTGCATGCATTCTAGCATCATGCACTGGATTATTCGAATTTACTAAAAATTGTTCTTGAATTTGGCAATTCGCAATTAACCAATCTGTAGATTTCCAATCTGTAGCAACAGGTATAAAATGCCGTGTTAATTTGTTATTCAAAGCAACCATTTCCCAGGCAATTCCACCACCTAAAGATCCTCCAATCAAAGCAAAAAGTTGCTCAATATTTAATTTTTTTAATCCTAACAAAAAAATTCTCGCAACATCTCTTGCTATAAAACTTTTGTAATTTTCCATTAAGAAACCATCAAAACCATTACCTGGAATATTAAAAGCTAAAACGGTATATGAATTTGTATCAATTGTTTTATCAGGTCCAATTATTGCTGACCACCATCCTTTTTTACCCGCTACATCACTATTTCCAGTCAAAGCATGATTCACCAAAACTACAGGAGCTTTTCCTAATGCCTTGCCAAAAAGTTGATAACTTAATTGAATATTTTCATACTGAATTCCACTTTCTGTTGTGAAATTTCTTATGATAATATGTTGTAATGAATTTTTCAAATTGAGTAATTTAAATTCCTACAAAACTTTAAAAATCTTGTAGGAATTAGAAAAAATATTTAAGCGTTTATTGTACCAAAAGTGTTTCTTGAACCACTTTAAAAGCAGCTTTTAAATCTGCTTTTAAATCTTCAACATCCTCTATTCCAACAGACAATCTTATTAAATCTGAAGTTACTCCAGCACTTTCTTGCTGCGCTTCATCCAATTGTTGATGCGTTGTACTTGATGGGTGAATAATTAATGATTTTGTATCTCCAATATTTGCTAGTAAAGAAAAAACTTTGGTTTCGTTAGAAATTGTTTTAGCAGCTTCAAAGCCCCCTTTTGCTCCAAAAGTTACAATTCCACTTTGTCCTTTAGGTAAATATTGTTTAGCTAAATCATTGTATTTACTACTTTCTAGTCCTGGATAATTTACCCAAGCCACTTCTTCCTGTTCTTCCAACCATTTTGCTAACTCTAGTGCATTTTCAGAATGTTGCTTTATTCTCACCGATAATGTTTCTAAACCCTGAATAATATTAAAAGCATTAGTTGGACTAAGTGCTCCACCAAAGTCACGTAATCCTTCTAATATTAATTTAAAAGTATAAGATGCTGCTCCCAAAGTTTCATAATATTTTAACCCATGATAACCTGCAGAAGGTTCGGTAAATTCTGGAAATTTACCATTAGCCCAATTGAAAGTTCCTGCATCAATAATAGCTCCACCTAAAGAATTTCCTTGACCTCCAATATACTTTGTCAAAGAATGAATTACAATATTAGCACCATGTTTAATTGGATTTAATAATGCAGGAGTAGCTACTGTATTATCAACAATAAAAGGAACTTCTGCCGCTTTTGCATGGGTAGAAATTGATTCTAAATCTAATACGTCTAATTTTGGGTTTCCTAAAGACTCTACAAAAAATGCTCTTGTATTATCCTGAACAGCAAGTGCAAAATTATCAGGGTTTGAGGCATCTACAAATGTTGTAGTAATACCCAATCTTGGCAGCGTTACGTTTAATAGATTATAAGTTCCTCCATAAAGACTGCTAGAGGCTACAATATGATCTCCAGCTTTTAATAAGGTTAATAACCCTGTTGAAATTGCTGCTGTTCCAGAGGCAAAAACTACAGCTCCAACACCACCTTCAATTGCCGCCAATCTTTCTTGTAAAATTTGATTTGTAGGATTATTTAAACGTGTGTAAATAAACCCTAATTCTTTTAATGAAAAAAGATTTGCTGCATGGTCTGCATCATTAAAAACATAGATGGTAGTTTGATAAATAGGTACTGCTCTAGAACCTCCATTTGTTTTTACATCATGCCCTGCATGCAAAGCATTTGTTGCTAATTTTTGTGTACTCATTTTTCTGTTTTTTTTGAGTTAATAAATAAGTCAAAACACACCTTTTTTGATGCTTCTTACTAGAAAAATGTTATTAAGAAATCTACCTATACAAGAATTATGTATATGTTTTTTTGGTTATCTATCCAACTTCTGATAAATGAATCTGAAGTTAAGTAGAATTTAGCACCTTCTTTTCCTCTTGAAAAGGGTTGCTAAGGCTTCATAGGGTCTAATCCCTCCGCCTTTCTTGATAACATTTCAATAAGTCATTGAACTTTACGATTACAAATATTGCAATAGAAAAAATTAGTATCCAAATAAAAAGTACATTATTTTTTAAAAATTAGATTTATCCTAAAAAATTAAACTATATTTTAAACATCTTGCAAAAACAGTACTTATAAATCTAAAAAATTGATTTATTGATGATACTATCAGAAAAAAATATATCTAAAATTTGAGAAGTAATAATATTATAACGTAAATTTGTGACTCAAATAAGAGGAAAAATTTGAACTGATTGCAACCTCATTAAAAAAATGCTAAAGCAGTAATAATCTACTTCTTTTAGCGACAAAAGCAATCAATTCAAGTGAAATTAAAAATAAAAATTGAATTATGTCGTATTTATTCACATCAGAAAGTGTTTCAGAAGGCCATCCAGATAAAGTAGCAGACCAAATTTCAGATGCTTTAATTGATAATTTCTTAGCATTTGATAAATCAAGCAAAGTTGCTTGCGAAACTTTAGTGACAACTGGCCAAGTTGTTTTAGCTGGAGAAGTAAAATCTAACACCTATTTAGACGTTCAAAAAATTGCTAGAGATGTTATAAATAAAATTGGATATACGAAAGGAGAATATATGTTTGATGGAAATTCTTGTGGAGTTTTATCAGCAATTCACGAACAATCTCCAGATATCAACCAAGGTGTGGACAAGGCTAACCCAGAAGAGCAAGGTGCAGGAGATCAAGGAATGATGTTTGGTTACGCCACCGATGAAACTGAGAACTACATGCCTTTGGCTTTAGAATTATCTCATAGATTATTAAAAGAGCTTGCAGCATTACGAAAAGAAAATAAAGACATTACATATTTAAGACCTGACGCTAAAAGCCAAGTTACAATTGAATATTCTGATGATAATACACCTCAAAGAATTGATGCTATTGTAATCTCTACACAACACGATGATTTTGATAAATCAGAAGAAGTAATGTTATCAAAAATCAAAAATGATATTATAGCTATTTTGATTCCAAGAGTAATGGCAAAATTACCTTCTAATCTGAAAAAATTATTTACTGATAATATTACTTATCATATTAATCCTACAGGAATTTTTGTAATTGGAGGCCCTCATGGAGATACTGGTTTAACAGGAAGAAAAATCATTGTAGATACTTATGGTGGTAAAGGTGCTCACGGTGGAGGTGCTTTTTCAGGAAAAGACCCAAGTAAAGTAGATAGATCAGGAGCTTACGCCACCAGGCATATTGCCAAAAATTTAGTTGGTGCTGGCCTCTGTAAAGAAGTTTTAGTACAAGTTTCTTATGCAATTGGAGTTGCAGAACCAACAAGTATTAATGTTGAGACTTATGGAACTGCCAATGTTGATTTAACTGATGGAGAAATTAGTAAAATAGTTGAAGAAATTTTTGATATGCGTCCTTACTTTATAGAACAAAGATTAAAACTTCGAACACCTATTTACTCTGAAACTGCAGCTTATGGTCATATGGGAAGAACTTCAGAAATAAAAACAGTTACATTTTCAAATCCTATGGGAGAAACTATTTCTGAAGAAGTAGAAACTTTTACTTGGGAAAAGTTAGATTACGTAGATCAAATAAAGGAAGTATTCAATATTTAGAAAAATTATTTAAAAGTTAAAAATCCCTTTGAAAAAGAGCTTTTAAAGGGATTTTATTTTGCTCTGCTTTAACATAAATTTAAGGATTGTTTTTTAGAGTTTGTGTAATTTCGAAAGCGATTCAAATCACACAAATTATGACAAAAAAATATTCTCAAGAGCACTTCTAGTTGCTCTTATTTTTGGTTTTTCCGTTGATGCAGATGCACAAATCTTCGGAAAGAAAAAAAAGAAACAAGAAGCAAAAAAAGCGGCTACAAAACCAAAACCCAAACCTAAAAAAGGTGCTATTTTACCCTACGGAAAAGTAGTTACCAAAAGCCACAAAACTGATGAAGGTTTATTTAAAGTTCATACCAAAGACGATGCTTATCTTTTTGAAATACCAGATTCTCTTTTAAAAAGAGAAATGTTAATGGTTACAAGAATTGCTAAAACTGCCAGTGGTATTGGTTTTGGTGGTGGTAAAACCAATACTCAAGTCTTACGTTGGGAACGAAAAAACAAAAAAATTCTATTACGTATTGTTTCTCATGATGTAGTTGCAGACACTATCTTACCTGTTCACGAAGCTGTAGTAAATTCTAATTTAGAACCCATTCTTTTTTCTTTTCCAATAAAAGCAATTGGCAAAGATTCTACATCTACCGTAATAGATGCTACATCATTATTTTCTACAGATGTAAAACCATTAGGGTTTCCAAGTTTTTATAGAAAAAGATACCAAGCTACACGAATGGATAAAACCCGTTCTTATATAGACAGAGTTAGTAGTTATCCTCATAATATCGAAGTACTTCATGTAAAAACATATTTTGCAAATAAAGCTCCATCAAATAGTGCTTTAGGCTCAATAACTTTAGAAATGAGTAACTCTATGGTTTTACTACCTAAAGTTCCTATGAAACGTCGTTATTTTGATGAAAGAGTTGGTTGGTTTGCTAGAGCACAAACTGATTATGGATTGGAGGCTCAAAAAAGTAAAACAGTATCTTATTTAGATAGATACAGATTAGAGGTAAAAGATGAGGATATTGAAAAATTTAAAAGAGGTGAGCTAGTAGAACCTAAAAAACAAATTGTTTATTATGTAGATAGGGCAACTCCAGAAGAATGGGTTCCTTATATTATTCAAGGTGTAAATGATTGGCAAGTTGCTTTTGAGGCAGCAGGTTTTAAAAATGCAATTATTGGAAAAAGAGCTCCAACTAAAGAAGAAGATCCAGAATACAGCCCAGAAGATGTACGTTATTCTGTAATTAGATATTTAGCCTCTCCGATTCCTAATGCAAATGGCCCTCACGTTAGTGATCCACGTTCCGGAGAAATTTTAGAGTCTGATATAAACTGGTACCATAATGTAATGTCTTTATTACATAACTGGTTCTTTATACAAACGGCGGCTATAAATCCAGATGCAAGAGGAAACAACTTTAAAACAGAAACTATGGGAGAATTGATAAAATTTGTTTCTTCACATGAGTTAGGACATACTTTAGGATTACCTCATAATATGGGAAGTTCTGCTGCATATCCTGTAGACTCTTTACGTTCTGCAAGTTTTACAAAAAAATATGGAACAGCACCATCTATAATGGATTATGCTCGCTTTAACTATATAGCTCAACCAGAAGATAAAGGTGTTGCCTTAATGCCAAATATTGGTGTTTATGATAAATATTCAATCAATTGGGGATACAGACCTATTTTAGATAAAACTGCTGAAGAAGAAAAACCAATTTTAGATTCATGGATTTTAGAACATGCAGGAGATCCAATGTATAGATTTGGACATCAACAAGCTGGTGGAGTGGTAGATCCTACCTCACAAACTGAAGATTTAGGAGATAATGCAATGAAAGCTTCTGCTTACGGAATTAAAAACCTTAAAAGAATCTTACCTAAATTAGAAGAATGGACTTCTGAAAAAGGCGAGAATTATTCTGAATTATCCACTATGTATGGCCAGGTTTTAAGTCAGTTTAATAGATACATGGGGCATGTTTCAGCAAATGTAGGTGGCGTAACAGAATATTTTAAAACAACGGACCAAGAAGGGGCAGTTTATACACATATAGATAAAGCTACTCAAAAAGAAGCTTTAAAATTTGTTATTGACGAATTGTTTAAGACACCAACTTGGATGTTAGATAAAAATATTTTCAGCAAAACAGAATTTTCTGGTTCGGTAGAAAGAGTACGTGGTTTACAAGCTAGATCTTTAAACAATATTCTAGATGCTGGGAGAATGGCTAGAATGATTGAAAACGAAACTTTAAACGGTTCTAAAGCCTACACTTTAGTAAGCATGATGAATGATTTACGAAGAGGTATTTGGTCTGAATTATATAGCAAACGCTCTATAGATACTTACAGGAGAAATTTGCAAAGAGCTCATTTAGATAGATTAGATTATTTGCTAAACAAAGCAAGAGACCAAAGAGGCGCTAATAGAGGTTACTTTAAACAAAGTGGAATTACGGTAAACCAATCTGATATTAAGTCTGTGGTAAGAGGAGAATTAAAACGTTTAAGAAGAGACGCGAAAACGGCTTCTTCTGGCGGAAATACAATATCTCGCTATCATTTGCAGGATGTTGTTGATAGAATTGACAACATTTTAGATCCAAAATAACTTGTATCTACAATAGTTAACTCATGAAAACCACACCAAAATTGGTGTGGTTTTTGTTATAAATTAATTAAAATAAATTCTAATTGAAAAAATCATTATTCCTTTATATCACATTTTTATTAGCAATTGGTAATTTAAATAGTCAAGTAAATACCAATAAAATTGTTTGTCAGGTTTTAGACAAAACGTCGAATAAACCAATAGTTTACGCAACTGTAATGCTTAAAGATATTTATAGAGGAACGCATGCAGATTATAATGGGAAATTTGAAATACCTTCAAAATATAGAAGTAAGGAAATCATTAAAATTTCATCAATTGGATATAGAACTAAAGAAATAAAACTTTCAAAGTTAAAAACAACCGGTCTAAATATTATTTATCTAACAGTATCAAACAGCAATCTAGATGAAATTGTGATTACAACATCTAAAAAGAAAAAGAGATTATTAGCAAAGCAAATTGTTAGAAAAGCAATCAAAAATATATCACAAAATTATCCAAATCAGCCTCATTCTTATATAGGATATTACAGAGATTATCAGCAACCTGTTGGTAATTCTTATCAAAAATTAATAAAATCAGAAAAATCAATTGAATACTTAAATGTAAATGAAGGCATTTTAGAGTCTTTTGATAATGGCTTTAAAACGGATAAATTAAAAAATAAAAAGAATCAAACCTTACTCTACAACTTTACGTCCAATAATAATTTTATCCAAGATTCTTCACTAACTGTACCCTATGATAATAAGAGTAAAAAATATTCTGAAAGTGTTTATATCACACCTCTAGGCGGTAATGAATTAAATCTTTTAGACCTTACAAACGCAATTAGAAATCATAATAAAATGTCGTTTTCGTTCACAAATATTTTCTACAAAGATTTTTTAGTGAATCATTTTTTTAAAGTGAAAGAAATTACTTATTTAGATGATACACCTCTTTATAAAATCTATTTTTATTCGCTAAAAGATAAAACTAGTTATGAATATGCTGCTTATGGACATATTTATATCTCTAAAGGTGATTTTGCCATACATAAACTGAATTACAATTTATATTACCAAAAAAAGAAAAATCCACAATATGCCGTAACAATAGAATATAGAGAGAAAAGGAATAAAATGTATTTGAATTACATTTCTTTTAATAACTTTTTTGAAGCCACTAACGGCAACTATTTTAAGGTTGATAAAACAATTTATAATTCTAAAAATAATGTGTTTAAAATATCATTTAACAGACAAATAAATGCAGATTATATTGAACCTGTAAGCAGAAACTTTAAAATTTATTACAAGGGAATGAAGTTGAAAATAGCAGGAATAAATCTTTCTAAAAATAATACAAGAACAGTAGAACTTTACATTGATCAAAAATCGGCTCAAAAAATAGATTTTGATAAAGAAAAGGAAAATCCTAATTATGCGAATTACTTTACTTTTGAGATCAAAAATTTAAAAGATATTAATGGATTTAAAATTAATTTAAGGCCAAGTATTAAACTGAATCAATATAGAGAATTGTTTGTCCAAGAAGTTTTCGAAAATAAAAATCTACCTCAAGACATGAATTTTGTAGACAAAAATTCTCCACTTTCTAAAACCATAATTACTAACAAAAATTTTAAGGATTCTTATTGGATAAATTCACCTTTAAAAAAATCTAAAAATTAATATATTTTACTTCACTTCAGTTTAAACTCCATAAAAACAGGTAAATGGTCTGAAGCTTGGCCAAAATCATTTAAAACGCTACCTGAAACATATTCTATTGATTTTTTTGTGTAAAAAATATAATCAATTCTTTCAAAGGGGGCTTTTGTATCAAAAGTATTTTCTAAAAGGTTTAAATTAAAAGCAGCATTTCCAACATCTTCCATTGCAAATATTTTATGGATAATAGCGTCTGAATCTTTTGCTCTAGAATTAAAATCACCAAGTAAAATAGTTGGGTAATCTTTCTTGTAACTATTAAAAATAGCTAAAACCTTATTAAATTGACGAGCCCTAGTTTCCTTTTCAAAAGCTTCTAAATGAACGTTTATTACAATTACTTCTTGCTTGCCTAAAACTACTTTAACCACTTGTGCTAAGCGCTCTAAATAAAAAGCATCTCTATAATAAGGAGTTTCTGCTACTCTTTGCAAAACAACCCTTTCTTGGCCTTTTAAAGGATATTTACTAATTATAGATTGCCCAGAAACCACCTTACCAAACTGCATACTTATTGGCCAATATGGAAAAGGTAGATACTTTTTATCCCAATTAACGGATGTTGCTCTATAATTGTAACCCAAATTAGCAATTTCGCTTTCTTGATTGATGTTGTAAGAGCGTGAGGCATCAAAATCAATCTCCTGTAAAGCAATGATATCTGGATTTACTTTTTTAGTTTCAAATTGTACTTTCTTTAAATTATCATCAAATAATTTTTTAGATTTATCTATTGCTTTGTTATTTGTCATGCCGCTCAAATAACCAATATTGTATGTTACAATGCTATAAATTGAGTCAGTTTTAGGAGATTCAAATTGATCAACTTCTACTAATTTCGAATATTCATTTTCATTTAATGTAGATGATGATGCCCAAAAAAAGAAGATTACAAATGCAATTATAAACAGTAAAAAAAAACGAATAACAAATTTAAAAATACGCTTCATTGACTTTCTGGAGTATTTTCAGGTGGTGTATCGTTTTTAAAATCACTTAATACTTTATCCAATGATTCATTTATTTTTTCTTGATTTGTATTATATTTTGGCAATAAACTTCCATTACTTGCAAACTGCTCAATGGTAACTGTAGTAGATGGAAATGCGAATTCTACACCTAATTCTGCTGCTAATTTCAAAATAGCCATGTGTAATCTGTGTTTAGAGGATTGTTCTGAACCCCAAGCCAAACTTTTAAAATACACATTCATCATCACTAACAACGCAGAATCACCAAAACCTGTAAATTCTACATTATAAGAATCTGACTTCGTTTCTGGATGTTCTTTAATAATTCTACGAACCCCATTTATAAACGCCTCAATTAATTCTGGTGGTGTATCATAACGTAAACCTAAATTAGTATTGTAACGTCTAAATAAACGTAAACCACTATTATTTATTACCATTTCTGATAATTTACTGTTAGGTATTTGAAAAACCGTTGAATCTGCAGATCTAACTCTTGTAGATCTAAAACCAACTTCCTCCACAGCACCAGTAACCTCACCTGCACTAATCCAGTCACCAATTTGAAAAGGTTTGTCTAAAAAAATTGCAACTGTTCCTATAAAATTCTTAACTGTGTCTTGAGATGCTAAAGCAAAAGCTAAACCACCAATAGTAGCACCAGCCAGCATTGTAGTTGTATCTACTCCAAACAATTGCATTACTTTAAAAAATCCAAAAACAACCACTACTCCAGTTAGTAAATTATTTAAAATTGGAACTAATTGATTGTCTAATTTACTTTCAGTTTTTTCAGTAATTTGCTTAAAAATCTGCATTATTACTTTTACCAACTTTAAAAAAACATAAATCCAAAAGACAGTTTCTGCAATATTTATTCCTAGAAAGATCCATTTATTAACGTTTAAAGAAAATTGTAAAGAAGGAAAAACAATATCTATAAATTTTACAGTCACCAAGAGACTTATTGGTTGTGCCAATTTTTTTAACACTGTATTTACCTCAATATTGGAAATACTTTTAGTAATATAATGTTGTATTCTTTGCAATATTGAATAAGCTATTTTCTTAAAAATTAAAAAAACAAAAAACGCCAAGACTAATAAAATAACTAACGCCACAAATTGCCAAAGCTCCACCCCTAATACTTTTTTGTGTCCAGAAACAGGAATAATATGCTGTAATTTTTCAACATACCAAGGAAAGACGTCTGAATACAGTTTATCTACAATTGAAACTGTTTCTGACGAATAGTACCAATTATCACCTATCTTTTCCACAGAAACTTGTGGCATCCTTTCTGGGAATAATATATATTTTGAGGTTAAAACATAGCCTATAGAATCTTTGTAATTGGGTTGCTTAGGAATTCTATTAAAATCTATATATAAACCTTTACCATCTAGAACCTTTTTAATTTTTATTGCTTTTTCTATAGCCTCTTTTTCTTCTAATCCAAAAATAGTTTTTGCAGCTTTTTTAGGCTGATAAGAATCGTTTTGCAGAAAATAAATATGAGTATAAATTGCTGATTTTGGATTGCTTAAATCAACAATAACTGGTTCTTGAGCATTGCTGTAAAATGACAAAAAACAAAATAGAAATACTAACTTTTTCATAACCTATGTTTGTTAAACAGTTGTTAAAAATAAAAGCAAATTTAAACTTTTTAATTTTTTCAATGTCAAAGAAGTATAAAAAATAATTTAAAATATAATATGAAACAATTCGCAAGTATTTTGGTTTTAGTTTTCGCTTTTACCTTATCAGCACAGGCACAGAAAAAAAGAAATGAGAAAAGACCTGAACTTTCTATTGAACAGCAAACTAACCTAGCAATAAAGCAAATGACTTTAACTTTAGATTTGTCTGAAAAACAACAGAATCAAATTACCCCTATAATGACGGCACAAGCAGCAAGTAAAAAAACTGCAATGGAAAAGCGCCGGGAAATGAGAAAAAATAAAACAAAACCTACGGCGGATGAAATCTATGAAATGAAAAGCAAATTTTTAGATAATCAAATTGCTTTTAAAAATAGTATGAAAGAGATTCTAAATGAGGAACAGTTTGAAAAATTTCAAAAAATAGCAAAAAGAAAAATGAAGAAAGGAAAAGATATGAAACAAAAAGCCATGATGAAAAAAAGAAAAATGATTAAAGATGAAAAAGGACAATAACTGATTTTATTTATTCATTTATTTTAAAAACCCAATTTCAATTAAGAAATTGGGTTTTTTAATTTTGTTATTACTGCAAATAAAAAACTGGTAATTACTCTTTAAACCAACTTGAATATTTGACATAATTATTAGCTATTCTGTCAATTTCTCCAGAAATAAGTTCTTGAGAAATATCTTTAACTTTTTTTGCAGGCACTCCTGCATAAATGCTTCCACTCTCTACGATTGTGTTTTTGGTAACTACAGCTCCTGCAGCAATAATAGAGTTGCTTTCAACAACACAATCATCCATAATTATAGAACCCATTCCTATCAAAACGTTATCTTGAATTGTGCATCCATGAACAATTGCATTGTGCCCAATAGAAACATTATTACCAATTGTTGTTGGCGATTTTTGATATGTTGCATGTATTACAGCGCCATCTTGAATGTTTACTTTATTACCAATTTTTATAAAATGTACATCTCCTCTAATTACAGCATTAAACCAAATAGAGCATTCTTTCCCTAAAGAAACCTCGCCAAGAATTGTTGCATTTTCTGCTACAAAACAGTCTTCTGGAATTTCTGGATATTTATTATTTACAGATTTTATTATGGGCATTTAATTTTATTTAAAATAAGAAAGCAAATTAGCTTTTTTAGAAGCAGAAACCAAAATTTCTTTTCCGCTAGAAACAATTACACTTCCTCCTTTTCCCTTTTTATATTTGATAATCTTATTGACATTTACCAAATATGATTTGTGGATTCTTGCAAACGTATGATCTTTTAAAACTTCTTCAAAATACTTTAAAGTTTTACTAACTAATTTTTTAGAATTTGCTAAATGGATTTCTGTGTAATTATCATCGGCCTTGCAAAAAACGATATCATTAATATCTAAAACCTCAAAACCATCTTGTTGTGGAATGGTAATTTTACCTTTGGCAGAATTAGTTTTTGGAGCTAAAACATGATGCTGTAGTTCATTTTCTTTCTGTTTAATTTCAGTAACAATATTAACTGCTTTTATCAACTCATCAATAGAAATTGGTTTTAGCAAATAATAACTGGCATGATTGTTTAAGGCATCCATTGCATAATGATCATAAGCAGTTACAAAAACGGTCTCAAATGTTCTGTTTTCTACTTTTTCTAACAAATCAAAAGCATTACCAAAAGGCATTTCCACATCCAAAAAAACTAAATCTAAATCGTTTTTATCAATAAGATTTTGCGCTTCTTTAATATTACTAGCTTCACCTAATAAATTTACATTTGGGCAATATTTATGTAAATAATTCCTAAGAATATCTCTACTTATTTTTTCATCTTCTACTAATATTGCCTTTAGCTTCATAGTCCTAACTTTAATAGATAGTTTACAATAAAAATTGTAACCTTAACTTAATTGTTTTTTACTTTTTTAATTCTAACTCCACCCTAGTTCCTTCACCATTTTCTTTAAAATCAGTTACTTTTAAAGTAATACATTCTTTGTACATTTCATTTAAAATGGATATCCTACTTTTTACAGTACTCATACCTTTTGACTTCTGCTTAAGCTGATTTTTTGTTTTTATTTTTTGTGATTTTTTTCGTCCAATTCCATCATCAACAATTGATATAGAAACTGTTTTATTATCCTTTTTATTGATGGATATTTCTAAATTCCCCTTCTCTTTTTTATATCTAAGTCCATGCCAAATGGCATTTTCTATATAGGGCTGCAATAACATTGGCGGAATTGAAAATTGTTCTAAATTGATACTTTCATCTACTTTAATTTTATAATCAAACTTATCACTAAAACGATTATGCTCCAATTTTAAATACAATTGTAGCAACTCTATTTCTTGAATTAATGATATAAAATCCTCATCAGAATTCTCTAAAACAGAACGCATTAATACTGAAAAATCAGATAAATACCTGTTTGCATTACGTTCATCATTTACAGCTATAAAACTATTTACTGAGTTTAAAGCATTAAAAATAAAATGTGGATTCATTTGCGAACGCATTGCTTTTAATGCTAACAAATTATTTGACAATTTTTGCTGTTTGTTGTTTCTAAACATAAAATAAGCAAGTAACATTAACAATAAAATTCCACCAAAAAGAGAATAAATTAAAATACGTTGTTTACGATTACTTTCTGTGGATAATTGTTGGTCTAAATATGCTAAACTTATTTTACTTTGCGTTAATTCTTTGTCTTTCTCCAAACTTGCAATTCTATTTTGATTATCTGCAATGGTTCTTGCCAAACGTTTTGCCTTATAGATTTCTTGCTCTTTCCTAATGTACAAAGTATCTACTAAAGCCACATAATCTTTATAATTTTCTAAAGCTTTTTCTTCATTTCCAAGACTTGCAAATGCCTCTGAAATTTTTCTAGTAGCATCTTTTTCGATAACAATATCTTTATTTTTATTTGCATCGTTTTTACTTTTTTCTAAAAACGAAATAGCAGATTTATAGTCTTCTTTTAAAAGATAAGCATTCCCTATTTTATAATTTATTTTTTGAGTGGTAATGGAATCTGGCAGATTCTTTACAATCAAACTTGTCTTTTTATTTTGCTTAGTTTTCACTAAACTTTTTTTTCTGAGTTTTATTTCTTCATCAAAACGCTGATTTGAGTTGTAAAAATCAGCAAATTTTTCTTCTTCTTGCAGAGCTCTTTCTGTATCTTGTTCTTTAGCTAGAGTTATTGAATAACTAAAAGAATTTTCCGCTTTTACCATATTTCCTTGAGCTGCATAAACATCTGCCATTTTAGAGGTAATATCTAAAATCTTAGAATTCCTATTGTCTTTGAGAGCAATTTCTTTTGCTTTTTGATAATTTATAATTGCTAAACTCAGTTTTTTCTGAGTAAAATACACATCTCCTAAACCTTCTAAAATATCTATTTCTTGCATATTACTTAACCTTTTTTGGGTTAAGTTTTTGTATGTAGATTCGCTCTTTTCATATTTTTTAAACAAAAAATAGGATTTTGCTAAAAGGATTTGTGTTGCCTTATCTTCTTTGATTTGATTAGATAATTTATAATTATAGATTGCCAAGTCATATTGTTTCCAATAAAAATAAATATCAGCCAATAACTTATATGTGAATGATTTTCGTTTTCTATTTTGATTACTTTGTAATGCTTTTTCAATAAAAGAAAGACTTTTTTCAATATTCTTCTTCTTATAAAATACGGCTGAATCTATATTTTGTTCATGAAAATCTATTCGCTTGGACTTGCTTATAAATTTAGATTTTGAAGTATTAGAACTCACATAATTATCAACAACAATTTTAATATCTTCACTTGAAGTTAATGTGTAATAAATAGTTTGAAAATCTGGATGTGAAACTTTTATTTGATCATCTACTTTACCTTTTATTATAAATCTACCAGCAATATCTGGATTTGAATAATAGATTCCTGCTGCTAAAATTTCTATATTTTTAGTTATTTTCTGATTATTTTCATCAACAACAATAATTCTAACAGAAAACTCAACACCTCTTTGACTTATAATATTTACTTGTGCTTGAAACTGCATCAAGGTAAAACACAAAAAACAAAATAATATGTATCTTTTTTTTAACATAAAGTGGCTTAATACTGTAAACATACACACAAAAAGGCATCCAAAAAAATCATGTTTATTCATTGTGACCTATTAATAACTAAAAATAGAATGGTTCACTAAACGGAACAACAAGTTAACTCAAAGAAAGTGGAGTTTTACGCATTCTTATTTTTTAAAGTAAAAATTTGATCTTACCATTGAGTAAATATTCAAATTTTAAAAACAAATTATGAGAAAAATTAGCTTCCTATTATTCCTTCTTTTTACAGTTGCTCTTTTAGCACAAAACCCAAATTCAAATCCTTACATAGAAGTTACAGGAATTGCAAAAACAGAAATTATACCCGACGAAATATATCTTGATATATCTATTAAAGAGCGCATTGAAAAAGGACAAAAATTAACACTTACCATTTTAGAAAAAGAATTAAAAGCCACGTTAAATAGAATTGGAATTCCAGAGAATAACCTATCTATTTCTGATGTAAATGCAGTTTTATCTAAAACAGGTTGGTGGCAAGAAGAAGTATTATCATTAGCAAATTACACCTTAAAAGTAAATGGTGCTTCTAAACTAAAAAAGCTTTTTGAATATTTCAAAAAAATGAATATTTATCAATTAAATATTACAAAAGCTACACATTCTAATATTGCAGAAATTAGAAAGAAAAATAGAATTAAAGCTATAAAAATGGCAAAAGAAAAAGCAGATTATTTATTAGCTGCAATTGGAGAACAAACCGGAAAACCAATTATAATAAATGAGGTAAATGCAAAGAGTGAACCGAGTTTTGTGAATGCAAACTTTATTAATGAGTACCGAGGTTTAACATCAATGAGTAAACTTGAAAAGTATAAAAAAAGCATAGTTCAGTTTGAAAAAATAAAAATTACTTCTTCTATGTATGTTAAATTTTTAATTAAGTAATCAAGAATTAAAAGCTACTTTATAATAAGTTGTTGCCCAATAGAAATTGTATTACTATTAAGTTTGTTCAGTTTTTTTAAAGTAGCTACAGAAACCCCAAGTTTTCTGCTAATTGAATACAGTGTATCTCCTTTTTTCACTTTATAAATATTGCCTTTTAAATTTTCTTTAACCACTTTTTTTGGGGGAGTTTTACCATTGTTTAGTTTTTTGGTCTCTTTACTGTATTTGCCTTTCTTTATTTTATCAAACTCATATAACCTATAATCCTTTATTATTTTTAAAAGCTTATTGGGATACTTTTTATCAGTGGCATAACCTGCTTTTCGCAACCCAAAAGCCCATTTTCTATAATTTTTAATATCATATTCAAATAAGAAAGCATACCGTCTTCTTTGAGTTAAAAACAAAGAATGATCGTTGTAAGAAGTTTCAGGGTATAAATATTTTCTAAAGCATTCCCCTTTTTCATCATCATCATGATAAACGCGTTCTCCTTTCCAACCCGTATGGCATTTTATGCCAAAATGATTATTGGATTTTAAAGCCAACTCGCTCCTACCTTTTCCAGATTCTAAAATTCCCTGAGCCAAAGTAATACTTGCCGGAATTTTATAGTCATGCATTTCCTTTACAGCGATTGGAGCATATTTTCTGATATACGCCAATGTGTATTTATTTAAAGATGGATTTTTCTTTTTTAATTTTTTTATAAATTCTTTCTCATTTACAGATGGTAATTTTACAGGCTCTGGTTCAACAACTACAATTCCAGGATTATTTTTATTAACCAACTGCTTTTTACCTCCACAACTTGTAAAAAAGATAATTGCTCCTAAAAAAAGTAATAATTTTAATTTCATAAAATAGTAATTGTTTGCTTATTTTTCTTTTTCAATTTTTGATTAAAACCTTCAATTCCCTGAATACCCCCCGTATGAATTGCTAAAATTTTAGAACCTTTTTTAAAGTAATTTTTTTTCACCATATTTAAAATGCCAAAAATCATTTTACCTGTATAAATAGGATCTAATAAAATACCAGTTGAAGTTTTAAAATGATTGATAAATGCAATTAAATCTTCATCATATTTTGCATAACCTCCAAAATGATAATCGGTTTGTAAACTCCAATTTTTCTTTTTTACAAATTGACGAATTTCATCTTGTAAAAAATCACCTTTCAAAGCAGGAAAACCAATTACCTTTTGATGTAATTCTGATGCATTAATCAGTCCAGAAATTGTGCCACCTGTACCAATTGCAGCACAAATATAATCGAAATTTAAATCATCCTTGTTTAAAATTTCTTCGCATCCTTTTACTGCCAAATGATTTGTTCCTCCTTCTGGAATCAAGTAAAAATCTCCAAATTTTTCTTTTAGTAGATTGATAAAAGTTTCTTCGTACTTATTGCGATAAGTTGTTCTTGAAATAAATTCAAAAGTCATTCCATTTTTATAAGCCTCACTTAAAGTGCTATTATTTTGTAATGTTACTTGTAAATTCTGAGCAAGTTCGTCTCCTCTAATAACACCAATTGTTTTGAATCCGTTTAATTTACCAGCAACAGCAGTGGCCAAAATATGATTGGAAAATGCTCCTCCAAAAGTTAACAAAGTATCTTTCTGCTGCTTTTTAGCTTCCCGAATATTGTACTTTAATTTTCTAAATTTATTACCAGAAACAAAAGGATGGATTTCATCTTCTCTCTTAATATAAAATTCAATTTCTTTTTCCACCAAAATTGGAAGATTTATCTGCTGATTTTCAGCTTTATATTCATTATCAAAAAAAAGAGAATTTTCACTCATTAACGTGCAAAATTTAATTGTAAAATTAAAAAATAAGAATGATAGTTTATTTTATAAAGTATAAAATGTTATTTCACACAATAAAACACGAACTTAGCTTTAAATTTTTTATGTAAAATGGATATTACGCAAATCATTGGTAAGATATTTTTACCAATTTCTCTCGCAATTATAATGCTAGGTATGGGTATGACTTTGGTTCCTAATGATTTTAAAAGAATTTTTATATTCCCAAAAGCTATTTTAATTGGGCTTACCAATCAGCTTATACTGCTGCCAATTATTGGTTTTTTATTAGCGATACTCTTTAACTTAGAACCTGTATTTGCATTGGGTGTAATGATTTTAGCTTCTTGCCCTGGAGGACCAACTAGTAATTTAATTACACAAGTCTGCAAAGGTAACATTGCACTTTCTGTTACTTTAACAGCTTTTGCTAGCTTTATAAGTATTTTAACAATTCCATTTATTTTGTCTTTCTCATTGAATTATTTTGGAGAAAAAGCAGATACAGTAATCAAATTACCAATTATAGATACCATTTTACAAATTATGATAATTACAGTAATTCCCATTTTATTAGGAATGATGGTTAGAAATTACAAACAAAATTTTGCAGAACGTATGGAAAAACCAATGCGAAAGGCTTCTACGGTTATTTTTATACTGGTTTTTACAGCCATTGTTATTGCTAGTACTGACAAAATTGTAAGTGGAATACAAGATGTTGGAATTGTAACATTACTCTTAAATATTGTAACTATGAGTTTAGGGTATTTTACAGCAAAAATATTCAAGTTAAATAAAGTAGACTCAATTTCTATTACTATAGAAAGTGGCATCCAAAATGGAACATTAGCCATAGTAATCGCTGCTTCCGTTTTAAACAATGCAGAAATGGCAATTCCTGGAGGAATTTATGCTATTTGGATGTATGTTACCGGTGGTGCATTAATGTGGTATTTTGGTAGGAAAAAAGCTTAATTTAATAGGTTTAATTTACTTGAAAATACAACGAATTAAAAACAACAAAACTAATTATATTTAAAAATTAGAGATCTGTTCTTCAACTTTTTCCCATTCTTCCATTAATGTGTCTACTTTAGCTTTTTTAGCTTTATAGTTTTTGAAAAAATTAGGTTTAGAAGAAACTTCATCATAATTACTGGCCAATTCTAAGTCTATTTTTTCGATTTCTTTTTCTAAATCAGCAATATCTGTTTCTATTTTAGAAAGTTTGTTATTTAGTTTTTTCAGTTCTTTTTCTTGCTCTCTAGACAACTGATGCGCTTCTTTTTTAGAAGTATCTTTTTCAGCTTTGATAACTGTTTTCTTTTCAGCATCGCGTAAACTTTCCATTTTGTGTTGCTCTAAGAAATAATCAATATCGCCTAAGTATTCTTTGATTTCTTTATCTCTAAATCCGTAAACGGTAGAAGTTAATCCTTGTAAAAACTCCCTATCGTGCGAAACCACTATTAAAGTACCATTAAAATTATGTAAAGCTTCTTTTAAAACCGTTTTTGACGCTATGTCTAAATGGTTTGTGGGCTCATCCATAATTAAAACATTAAAAGGCTGTAATAATAATTTACACAAAGCCAATCTGTTTCTCTCCCCTCCAGAAAGTACTTTTGCTTTTTTATCTACCGCGTCTCCACCAAACAAGAAAGACCCCAACATGTCTCTAACTCGCATTCGATTAGAATCTGTAGCAGCATCCTCCATAATTTCTAATACTGTTTTTTCTGGCGGCAAATATTCTGATTGATTTTGAGCAAAGTATCCAACCTCTACATTATGACCCAATTTTAAAAGACCTTCAAAAGGAATTTCACCTACCATCATTTTGGCTAAAGTAGATTTACCTTGTCCATTTTGCCCGACAAAGGCAATCTTACTGTTTCGCTCAATTAATAAATCAACCCCTTCTAAAACATGTTTATCACCATAACTTTTGGAAAGATCTTCGGCCTCCACAATAATTTTTCCTGGTTCCTTAGATATTGCAAAACGAACATTCATTGCTGCATTATCATCTTGATCAACTTCAATCAATTCAACTTTATCTAGCTGTTTCATTAAAGACTGTGCCATTGAAGCTTTACTTGCTTTTGCCTTAAATTTATCAATTAATAATTTTTTCTGTCGTATTTCCTTTTCTTGATTTTTCTGCGCTTGCAGTTGCTTTTCTTTAATTTCTCCTCGTAATTTTAAAAATTCAGTGTAAGGCTTTTTGTAGTCATAAATTTGTCCTAAAGAAATTTCTATAGTTCTATTGGTAACGTTATCTAAAAACATTTTATCGTGAGAAACCAATACAATTGCGCCTGCGTATGATTTTAAAAAGTTTTCTAGCCATATAATAGATTCTATATCTAAGTGGTTTGTTGGCTCATCTAACAATAAAATATCATTATTTTGTAGTAATAATTTTGCCAATTCTATACGCATTCTCCATCCTCCAGAAAAAGTATCAGTTAACTTGTCAAAATCTTCTCTTTGAAAACCTAGTCCTTGTAAAATCTTCTCTGTATCTCCTTGGTAATTATAACCTCCTAAAAGTTCATAGCGTTCTTGAAAATCAGTTAAATCTTGTATCAATTGCGTATACGAATCACTTTCGTAATCAGTTCTCGTGGTTAATTGATTATTAATATGTTCTAACTTAACTTCAATCTCCTTTATTTCTTCAAAAGCTTGATATGCCTCTTCTAAAATAGTTCTACCTTCTACAAAATCAATATCTTGACGTAAAAATCCGATTTGTACATCTTTATCAAAAGCCATTGTACCCCCACTACTCTCAATATCTTTAGAAAGTACTTTGAGTAAAGTAGATTTTCCTGCCCCATTTTTTCCTATCAATCCAATTCTATCTCCTTTATTTAGTTTAAAAGTGATGCCTGAAAATAGATCAGTTCCCATAAACGAAACTGATAAGTTATGTATGTTTAACATAGAATGTACTATTTGTTATCGATTTAAGATATAAAAAAATTTAACTTTGCAAAAGTATGCAAATTATATATTGAGCATGATTAAAAAGGGAACCAAATTTTATAGTATTTCTAAAGGCAAATGCCCCAGGTGTCAAGAAGGAGAGTTTTTTAAGTATACCTTTACTTTTAACCCATCAAAAGTCACCAAATTAAATGAAAATTGCTCCAAATGTAATTTAAAATATATGTTAGAGCCCTCATTCTTTTATGGAGCTATGTATGTAAATTATGGCATTACTGTAGCACTCTCTATTGCCGTTTTTGTAATTACCAAATTAGCTTTAGATTTTGACTTATTACAATCTTTTATAGCTGTAGTTGTTGCTCTTTTTGTTCTAGCACCATTAAATTTAAGATTATCTAGAATCCTTTGGATAAATATGTTTGTGAATTATGAAAAAGCAAGTAGTGATAAAAAGCAGGAGTAAACTATTAAATTTAATGAAATCTTTTAATATCTGATTCCGTATTTAATACTGCTCCATTTTCTAGGTGATTGAATAATTGCTTGGCCATTATTGGAGCAATCATAACACCTCTTGTACCCAAACCGTTTAAAATAGCTAGATTTGGATATGCGGGATGTTTACCTATTAAAGGTCTTCTATCTCTCACTGTTGGTCTTACTCCCGCTGTTTGCTCTATAATTTTATAAGGCACATTGATAACTTTCTTAAGTTTTTCAACTAACTCGTCTTTACCTTCTTCAGATATATTTGAAGTTTTGTCTTTCCAATTAAAAGTAGCACCAATTTTATAATTGTTATTTCCTAAAGGAAGCACAAAAAGTGTAGATTTTACTAAAAAATCTATATTTAATCCTGGCGCATGAATTGTAATTAATTCACCTTTTACTTCATTTAAAGGTAAATAATTAAAAAATAAGTTTTGTTTCATGCCAAAACCCTCGCAAAAAACAATTCTATTTGCAATGATGCCTTTATATTCCAAAACATCATTTTTAAACTTTATTTTTTGATGATCGAATTTTTCAAATTGGATATTATCATTTTCTTTCAAATAACCTCTGTAAGTTTCTACCAATTTTTTAGTATCTACTCTACCTGCCTCTTTTACATTACCAAGACTAAAAGATGAAATAATCCCATCATAACTTTCAGAATCCAAATTTTCGTCTAAAAAATTTTCCAGCTTTGGATTATCTATAGCAGAAAACCAATTATTCTGATCTTCAATAGATTTAAAAACCTTTTTAATCAAAAATTTTTGATCAAACTGAATGTTGAATTTATGTGCTAATCTGTCGTAAAAAGGCATTGCGACTTCAAGCTGTTCTTTTGCATTCCAAACTGGCGTATATCTTTTTAAAATAACAGGGTTATAAACTCCTCCAGCTACTAAAGACGATGTTTGCGAATCATCTTCAAAAACAACAAAAGTTTTATCAGCCGCAACCAGCTCTTCAACAAAAGCTAAACCTGCTAAACCCAAACCAACAATAATATAGTCCACTTCCACTTTGTAAAAATAATTCTATTTTATGAATATTATTCCAAAAAAAAACGTTCCAAAATATTGGAACGTCTTTATATTTTTTGAAAAATTGATGTTAGTAATTCCACATATCAATTTCTCTGTTTCTAATATCTTCTTTAATTTTATCGGCCTCTAACAATTGAAATAAAGAATTTCCTCTAACATAGTCAGAAATAGATCTATTTCCATAAATATTTTCTTCTCTAACAATTACAGAACTAAACCTCCTTGCATTTAACAAATGATCATAAGAAATCGGATGGGACGCATTCATTGGATTAAACACTTTTGAATCGTGTAATACTTCTCTAACAGATGGAAAGAACACCCAAAATAGCTCGTATAAACTTTCGTCTTCTACACCTTCAACACCTATAGATTGCACATCTTTTCCCATTGGAGCTATTGCTAATAGTCTGTACTTCATTTCTCCCTGACGCTTGTCAAAATACCACATTCCTTTTAGCATATAACCGCCAATATCTTCTGCCTGTAAATTGTATGTATCTGTGTAACCATTTTCCTCACGAACATTAACTAAACGAGACTCTATTTCGTCTTGTGTTATTTTAGAGGTAAAAAAGGAATCTGAATAGGCATCTTCTATTTTACCTTGTCTAATTCCTTTCACAAGTGTATCAAACAAAGATCTTCTGTCTGGAGAAATATTGGTAGTATCTATCGGAAAATAGTAAGGTAAATTTATCTTTTGATTTAAATCTACAAACTCCCAAACTACCTTAGACCACATTACATCCCTGTCATCTACATATCCATAAGGAATTGGTCCATCATTGTCTGCTAAAAGTTGTTGCTCGTTTTTCTTACCTATATCTTCAGCTGTTTTTGCATTTAGTATATTTGCTTGCGCAGTTACTAAACCTGAGGTTAGAAGAGTGAGAAATAATATTAAACAATTCTTATACATAATTTAATCTTTTATCCTAATTAGTTAGCTCTATATTAACAGGAAATACCTTTTTAATTGGCACTCCATTAGCAGTAGCCTTAATATCATAGATATTAATTTGATCTCCTCTTTTAGCTCTATTTAACTTCTTTTTTGCAGCAGCAGTTAATCTATTTCCATTCACAATAATGGTTAACTGTCCAGGTATTTTAATTTTAAAACCTGTGACATTTACTTTTAAATCGAATTCAAAGTCTTCATACCCCGCTGTTATTGGTGAATTTGCCAAACCTGATTTAGGCATTCTTACTGTACCGGATTGATTACGAACAAGCCCTACAGCTGCTGGTATGTCTTTAATTCTAAACGTAGCTTTTGAATTAACCGTTTTGCCACTACTCAATTTTGCGCTTACATTTATAGTGGCAACATTACCTCCTCCAGGTCTCAAATTATATTTACCTTTACCTCCTTTTAAACTACCCCCAGCAGCAGAAACATTTAAATTATTATCTCCAACACCTGGTAAAGAAACTGAAATAGGATTATCTAATCCTCTATAAACAACATTCATTTTATCTGCCGAAACAACTGCTGAACTTGGCTCTGCAATTACAGAATATTTACTTTCAAATTCAACCGGCACTTCTTCCCCATTTTCCGTAAAAAAGATAGTTCCTTTTATATTTTTTTCTCCAACATTACCAGCAGGCATATCTAAGATAACTTGACCATTTTTAACAGCGTCAGTTGCATCTTTTCCGTTAAGAGTAACTTTATCTGGCACTAATGATGCATCGTATCTTCCTAAAACTACTTCGCCTGTAACACGTTCTCCAGAAAAATAAGCAGTTTTGTTTAAACGAACTATACCCGTATAATTATTTAATGATAAGGACTCCTCTAACTTCCCTCCTAATAAAGAGGTTACAATATCTGCTTCTGTATTTCTAACATCCGCTTGCATTTGTGTAAAAGCTGTTAAAGAAGCTACTAATGGAAATCCTTCAAACCTTGCTTTCAGCCATTTTACTTTGCCTCCTGTTTTGCTATTTACAACTGGTTCCGTAGTAAATCTAGATTTTAAAACAGATGTAAACTTACTATCTTCACCTAAAACATTAATAACATTAGTTCTATACGTATTAATATTATCCAAAAACTCCTGACCGCTATCGGTATATTTATCTCCTTTAAAGAAATAAAGATCTAGAGCTTCTGTTTTATCCATTGTTTCATAATCTGTCTTATCTTCTAAATCTGAAGTAATTTTAGTCTTCAAATCACCTAAATAAGAATAAAAATTATCTGAATAAGCCTTAATTTTTTTAGCTTGCTCATTTAGCTTCCCAAATTTAGCAGCCTGCTCTGCAGCTTTTGTTTCAAGATTTGTATACGCCTCATTGTTTTTTTCTATTGTAGAAACGTTGTTTTCACTAAGTTTCTCATTCATGAATCCGAAAGCAGATAATACTTCTTTGTCCATCTGCATTGCTAACATCGCAATGAAAACTAAATACATTAAGTTTATCATCTTCTGCCTAGCAGACAATTTTCCTCCAGCCATATTTTAATTAGTTTTTTTGTTAAACATTTATTATGAACTAATTATTTATTAGACATTGCAGAAAGCATACCGCCATAAACTCCGTTTAAAGAGGACAAATTCTTTGCCAAAGAATCCATTTGTTCTTTTAATCTTTCTGTGTTTTCAGCTACTTCAGAATTTAATTCTGCTTGTTTAGAACTGTTTTCCACTTGAGCTTTGTATAGGCCATTTAGAGATTCCATTTGCGCAGCAGCTAAAGATACCTGTTCATTGTACCTATTTGTAGACGCCACAGACTCGGATGCAGCAGATAATCCTTCTGCAGCACTTTGAAAATTTTTCATGCTACTACCTAAGCTATCCATTAATGCAGAATCGATTTTAGCTTCTTGTAAAAGAGTATCTAATTTTAGAGACAACATTCCTTCTGCATCAACTTTTTCCTCTTTTTCTTCTATAAAACCATCTTCTCCTAATTCTGGATATACTTTACTCCAATCTAAATCATCTTCTGGAGTATCAAAAGCTGATAAAAAGAAAATAATTGCTTCAGCTAATAAACCCACTGCCAATACAGTTGCACCATTAAACCAACCATAACTGATGTGATTTAGCTTAAATAAAGCCCCTAGGATAACAATAGATGCTCCAACATTATATGCAATATTAAATAATTTCTTTTTTGTTTTAGATTGTGCCATTTTTAATATTTTTAATTCTTATTTCTTTTTTGTTTTATTTATTTCCTGTACCTATGTAATTCTGAACTGTTCTAAAGCCTATATAACTTCTTGCCGTATCTGCATATTCGTAATCTCTTGAACCAACTTCAAGATAATAGGCAACATCTTTCCATGAACCTCCTCTTACTATTTTCCTTTTATTCTTTCTATCTTCTACATTTGGATTCATTGTAGAAGCCATGTAATAAGACGATAGATTGTAAGCTGTATTTGTCCATTCAGAAACATTACCAGCCATGTTATACAAGCCATAATCATTTGCATTAAAGGATTTTGCCTCAACTGTATATAATGCACCATCCACAGCATAATTACCTCTAACTGGTTTAAAGTTTGCTAAGAAACACCCTCTATCACTCGTAGTACCTCCTGTACCCCAAGGATATGTTGCAAATTCTAAACCTCCTCTTGCTGCGTATTCCCACTCTGCTTCTGTTGGTAACCTGAAGTCTGGTACTGAACTAGTTCCTTTTTTACCTCTTAAATAATCATTTTTCTTTTTTGTCCTCCAGTTACAAAAAGCATTTGCTTGTTCCCAAGTTACACCAACTACAGGATAATCTCCATAAGATTGGTGATAAAAATAATCTTGGTGCATTGGGTCATTGTAAGAATAGTTAAAATCTCTAACCCAAACAGTGGTGTCTGGATAAATATTTAAAACTTCTGTCTTTATAAAATCTTTTCTATTACCTCCTTTTCTAGCTGCGTTATCTCTATCGAACCAAGAGTATTTATAGTTTAAAAATTTTGTGTTAAACGTTCTAATTCCATCAACAGCTTCCTCTCTGCTTATATAAAGTGAATCCATAACCTCTACATAGTCTAGATCTGGATATTCATCCTTTTCCCAAACAAGGTCCTCATCCCAATTTAAAGGTTGAATTGTATCAAAACTTAGATAATTTTCATACATATACTTTTGATATGGGGTTGTATTTTCTACTGTATCTTTAAAGGCGTAGTTTTGAATACCTGAAGTACGTCTATTATCCGTTGCATCTGCTTCTCCTAAGCTTGCAAATTCTGCTTGATAAGCTAATTTCGTTCTAACTATAGAGTCCCTTACCCAAAATACAAACTCTTTGTATTCTTTATTTGTAATTTCAGTTTCATCCATATAATATGGTCTAACAGTAACTGTTTTTGTAGGGGTATTTAATGTACCCAAAATGTCTTGATCCTGTTTACCCATTGTAAATGAACCTCCAGGGATTAAAGCCATTCCGTATGGTTTTTCTGAAAACCATTTCTTCTTGTTTTTAATACCTACTAATTCTCCTCTATCATTAGAACCACAACTGTAAAAAACGGCTATTAAAAGTGCAAATATGCCTGCTTTCTTCATATTTTATTTTTGTCTTTACTAAAATTTCGTAAACCTATTATTTTTTTTGCTAAGATACAATGTTGAAATTATATTTTAACATATTCATTTTTATTATATTGATTAATCACAACATTTTCTTCATAGCTTTATACCATCTTTCGGGTAAAATTTGCTTGGTTGCATCTGTATAATCTTTATGTGTACATGGTATTAACGCATGCCTTTTGTATTTATTATCTGATAAAATATCAATCTCCATCCACCATCTTCCTGTTTTATTACTTTTATAAAACACTAATGGATCATCATCTTCCATAATTACAGTAAACTTTTGATAATTTTCTTTGCCTGAAAAAGGATAATCTTTTACTCTAAAATTAAAACCTTCAATAAAATACCAAATCATTTGAGCTATTAAACCTGCAGTTTGATAATTCTGATCTAGTCTTGAATTATACTCATAAATACCAAACGATGATACTTTATCACTAATTCCTGCGTATCTTGAAATAGCACAAATTTCATCACCGTAAAAACCATTAGGTGATGCATTATTATTAGCAGGGGCATCACTTTGTCTGATTGCACCAATATCTACAGAAACAATATCCGCATTTCTAAAAGCTGGCTCAATATTTTCTAATTCTTTTGCATTTCCTAACCTACAAGTATCAAAGAAAAGAGAATCAAATAGTTTAATTTCGTCTTGAGCATTAAAATAAGTTTGATAGCCAACATTACTGTAATTGAATAAATTGTTTGGCTTTTGCATAATAATTTTACTCAAATAAGACTGTGACGTTAAATCATCATCAAGATTACCTAAATCAAAACGACTGTCTACAGCTGTAATATTTACCGTTTGCTCTAGAGTATCATAAGCTCTATAATTTATGTAAGTTAAATCCTGCCCACCTCCTAAAATAATAGGAATAATATTTTGTTTTAATAGAGATGTAATAATTTCTGAGACTGCAAAATAAGTGTCTGAAACTGTATTACCCTTTAATACGTTTCCTAAATCCGCAATTTCAAACTCCCAATTACCTGGAAATAATTCATAAATTTTTCTACGGATAAAATGTAAATTATCTCCACAGCCAAAATTGTTTTCAGAGTTTCTATCTTCCTCTACGCCAAAAATAGCTAGTTTGATATTCTCCAAATCAGGGAAGCCCTGCTGTTTTGTATGAATTCTAATTCTATTACCTAAACAGTAAGGAGAATTAAGTACAAGATGTGCAAGCGCAATCTCATTTACAGGGTATAAAAATTCTTTATTCATCAATCTTTAAATTGGCGACATAAGATACCAGAAATATTTATTTTTTCTTGGCAACTTTTCTTTTGGTTACTTTTTTCTTAGCTATCTTTTTCTTTGGGGTTTTAGCCTCAATCATTTTTAAAGCTTCTTCTTTGGAAAGTTTTTCTATTTTAGTAGTTTTAGGCAATTCTATCTTAATTTTCCCTTTTAAAACATTAAATCTACCCCATCTTGCTTTTTCAACACGAATACCAACATCTTCCCAGTTATGAATAACTTTATCTATTTCTTTCTGCTTTTTAACTTTAATTAGCTCAACGATGTCCTCATCAGAAAGGTTGTCAAAATCATACTTTTTATTCACGTTGATAAACATTGAATTCCATTTGATAAATGGCCCAAAACGACCTACACCTTTTTGCACAGGCAAATCTTCGTAATGATAAATTGGAGCATCAGCTTTTTGTTTCGCAACAATTAATTCCTCTGCTCTTGGTAAATCAACCTCCATTGGATTTTCTCCTTTATCTAAAGAAACAAACATCTTTCCAAATCTAATATAAGGACCAAAACGTCCATTAGAAACAATTACTTCTTCACCTTCATAAGTTCCTAAATTTTTTGGCAACAAGAACAACTCTAGAGCTTCATCCATAGTAATTGTTCCTAAATTTTGATCTTTATTTAAGCTTGCAAATTGCTTTTCTTCATCTTCTGGAGCTCCAATTTGTGCAATTGGTCCAAATTTACCCAAACGCACTAATACTGTCTTTCCACTTTGTGGATGCTTTCCTAAAATTCGTTCTCCACTTTCTCTTTCTGCATTTTCTTTTACATCCTCTACATTGTCATGAAACTTTGCATAGAAACCTTTAATCATTGCTATCCAATCCTCATCACCTTCAGAAATATTATCAAAAGAATTTTCAACTTTAGCTGTAAATCCAAAATCTAAAATATTCGAGAAGTTTGCTACAAGAAAATCATTTACAATATTACCAATATCAGTAGGTACTAACTTGTTTTTATTAGAACCTGTTTTTTCCATTAACAATTGACTTTTAACAGACCCTGAAGTTAAAATCATTTGTTCAAAATTCCTTTCTTCTCCTTCATTTTGACCTTTTTCTATGTAACCTCTTCTTTGGACTGTAGAAATTGTTGGTGCGTAAGTAGATGGCCTACCAATACCTAATTCTTCTAGTTGTTTTACCAAAGAAGCTTCTGTAAAACGATAAGGTGGACTAGTGAATCTTTGTGTTGCATTTATAAAAACATAATCTAATTTATCATTCACTTTTAAATTTGGCAACATCCCTGCTTGTTCCTCTTCATCATCATCTTTACCTTCTAAATAAACCTTTAAGAAACCGTCGAACTTTATCATTTCTCCATTAGCAGTAAAGATTTTTTCATTTTCAGAATTTTCAATCTTTACATTAGTTCTTTCCAATTGTGCATCACTCATTTGTGAGGCTAAGGTTCTTTTCCAAATCAAATCATACAATCTATTTTGATCGTACTCTTTATCAATAGAATGCATCTTCATATTTGTAGGACGAATTGCTTCGTGCGCCTCTTGAGCTCCTTTTGCTTTCGATTTAAAAACGCGCTGTTTGCTGTAAGCTGCACCATAATAATTGGTAATTTCTTCTTCAGCTGCATCTCTTGCGTCTACAGATAAATTTACACTATCTGTTCTCATGTAAGTTATTAAACCTGCTTCATATAAACGTTGCGCAACTTGCATTGTTTTACCAACAGGATAACCCAATTTTCTAGATGCTTCTTGCTGTAAAGTTGATGTTGTAAATGGTGCTGCTGGAGATTTTTTTGCCGGTTTTTTAGTTAAATCAGCTATAGAAAAATTAGCGTTTTTACAAGAATCTAAAAACTCTTCTGCTGCTTTTTTAGATACAAAATTTTTAGGAATAGTGGCTTTAAATTTCTTTCCTTCATTATTTAAAAACTCTGCAACTACCTTATAATGCGTCTCCGCTTTAAACTCTTGAATACTTCTTTCTCTTTCAACAATTAAACGAACAGCAACAGATTGCACTCTTCCTGCTGATAAACCTCCTTTTACTTTACGCCATAAAACCGGAGAAAGTTCATATCCTACAAGTCTATCTAGAACCCTACGTGCTTGTTGGGCGTTAACCATATCGTAATCAATATCTCTTGGATTTTCAACAGCTTTCAAAATAGCCTTTTTAGTAATTTCATGAAAAACAATACGTTTGGTATTTTCTTCATTTAGCTCTAATTGCTCTTTTAAATGCCAAGCAATAGCTTCTCCTTCACGATCCTCATCACTTGCTAACCAAACTGTTTCTGCTTTCTTAGCTAAAGATTTTAATTTTTTAACAACAGGCTTTTTGTCATCAGAAATAATATATTTTGGGCTAAAATCACCTTCAACATTTATACCCAACTCTTTGGATGGCAGATCTGCAATATGACCATAACTTGATTCTACTTGAAAATCTTTTCCAAGAAACTTTTCGATGGTTTTTGCTTTTGCAGGTGACTCAACTATTACTAAATTCTTTGCCATTTATCTTATTTTGTAAGTAAAACGCCTTGAAAATGCGCTATTCTGAAATGCAAAAGTAGTCAGTTTTTTGTTAAAAAAAATTTTTTCTTAAATTTTCAATAAATAATTAACAGAATTACAACATTATATTTTCTGCCAATCTGTCATAAAAAAATGAAATTTGGTTGTATCTTTGCTCACCTTCAAATGACAAATTGAGAGATGGAATACGTAGAGAAAATTATTGACGAAAAAATTCAAGGTAAAGCACTTGTAACCGAAAATAAGGAAGAAAATTCTAAGAAATTATTCATAGAAAGCTACGGCTGTCAAATGAATATGAATGATAGTGAAATTGTTGCTGCCATTTTAGATAAACAAGGTTACAATACAACTCAGGTTTTAGAAGAAGCTGATTTGGTGCTGGTAAATACTTGTTCTATTCGTGAGAAAGCAGAAACCACTGTTAGAAAAAGATTACAGAAATATAACCGCGTAAAACAACAATCTAACAAAAAAATGAAAGTTGGTGTTTTAGGCTGTATGGCTGAGCGTTTAAAGGAAAAGTTCTTAGAAGAAGAAAAAATTGTTGATCTAGTTGTTGGCCCAGATGCTTATAAAGACTTACCAAACTTATTAGAGGAAGTAAATGAAGGTAGAGATGCAGTTAATGTTATACTATCTAAAGAAGAAACTTATGGGGATATTTCTCCTGTTCGTTTAAATTCTAATGGAGTATCAGCCTTTGTTTCTATAACAAGAGGCTGTGATAATATGTGTACTTTTTGTGTAGTTCCTTTTACTCGCGGACGTGAAAGAAGTCGTGATCCAAAAAGTATTTTGGAAGAAATTGGAGAAATGGTCAACAAAAATTACAAAGAAATTACTTTGTTAGGACAAAATGTTGATAGTTTTTTATGGTATGGTGGTGGTTTAAAAAAAGACTTTAAAAAAGCTTCTGAAATGGCGCAAGCTACTGCCGTTAATTTTTCGCAACTTTTGGATATGTGCGCCACGCAGTATCCAAAAACACGTTTTCGCTTTTCGACTTCTAATCCTCAAGATATGAGTTTAGATGTTATCCACACGATGGCCAAACATAAAAACATTTGCAAATACATTCATTTACCAGTGCAAAGCGGAAGTAATGCAATGCTAAAAGCAATGAACAGGCAGCATACTCGTGAAGAATATATGGAATTGGTAGATAATATTTTTAAAATTATTCCAGAAATGTCTTTATCACAAGATATGATTGTTGGTTTTTGTGGAGAAACGGAACAAGATCATAAAGATACTTTAGAGTTGATGGAATATGTGAAATACGATTTCGGATTTATGTTCGCTTATTCTGAAAGGCCAGGAACTTTAGCAGGTAAAAAAATGGATGATGATGTGCCTGCCGAAATAAAAAAACGTCGTTTAACTGAAGTTATCAATCTGCAACAGAAGCACGCATTATATAGAACACAACAACATTTAGGAAAGACTGAAGAAGTCTTAATTGAAGGTACTTCAAAGAAAGATGCAAATCAATGGAAAGGACGAAACACACAAAATACTGTAATTGTTTTTCCTAAAGAACATTATAAATTAGGTGATTTTGTAAACGTAAAAGTAGAAAATTGTACATCAGCAACCTTAATTGGAACAGCTGTGGGCTATTCTGATAACAATTAAAATTCAGAAAATAGAATAGAGAGATTGTAAACAAATAACATCTTATCGCAATTCTTTTTCAAATTGTCTAGAGAAAAAAAATGGAAAACTTACAAGCATTAAAACAACGTTTTGGAATAATTGGTAACGATATTCAACTAAACAGGGCTTTAGAAAAAGCTGTGCGAGTTGCGCCTACTGATATTTCTGTTCTAGTTACTGGAGAAAGTGGCGTAGGTAAAGAAAGTATTCCAAAAATTATACATTCTTTGTCGCATAGAAAACACGCAAAATATATTGCTGTAAACTGTGGTGCAATTCCAGAAGGAACGATTGATAGTGAACTTTTTGGTCACGAAAAAGGAGCTTTTACAGGGGCAACTCAAGATAGAAAAGGATATTTTGAAGTTGCTGATGGTGGAACTATTTTTTTGGATGAAGTAGGAGAATTACCATTAACTACACAAGTGCGCTTGCTTCGTGTTTTAGAAAATGGTGAATTTATAAAAGTAGGAGCTTCTAAAGTATTAAAAACCAATGTTAGAATTGTGGCTGCCACTAACGTGCATATGCAATCTGCTATTGAAAAAGAAAAATTTAGAGAAGATTTATATTACAGGCTAAGCACTGTTGAAATTAATTTACCGGCTTTAAGAGAACGTAATGACGATATTCATTTATTATTTAGAAAATTTGCGTCAGATTTTGCTCAGAAATATAGAATGCCATCTATCAGGTTAGACGAAAATGCAGTAAATATTTTACAAAATTATCGTTTTCCAGGAAACATACGTCAGTTGAAAAACTTAGCAGAACAGATTTCTGTAATTGAAGAAGAGAGAATTGTTTCCGCATCAAAACTGCAACAATACTTACCTAACAACAGCGGTAATTTTCCTGCTGTTATTGGTGGTAAAAAAGAAAACGATTTTTCTACAGAACGTGATATTATGTACAAAATTTTGTTTGACATGCGCAATGATATCAACGATTTAAAAAAACTGACATTAGATTTGATGAAAAATGGAAATGCAGAAGAAGTTCAGGAAGAACATCATAAATTGATAGAAAAAATTTACAGAAATCAAGAAACTCAGAATACAAATATTGAAGTCTTAAACATACCTCAAGAAGTTTCACCTGAAAAAGATTATGATTTTATTGAAACCATTGAAGAAGACGAATCTCTATCTTTACAAGACAAGGAAATCGAGATGATTAAAAAATCCTTAGAAAAAAACAATAATAAACGTAAGTTAGCAGCTAAAGAGTTAGGGATATCTGAAAGAACCCTTTATAGGAAAATTAAACAATATGATTTGTAAATTATAATGTCAGTTCGAGTGATTTTTGAAAAATGAAAAAATTATATCAAGAACTTTTAAAAATATGAAAAAAATAATCTTATCATTAATCATAATTACAACATTAATAGGATGTGGTGCATATTCATTTACGGGAGGTAATACTGGTGATGCAAAAACAATTCAAATAGATTTTTTCCCAAATCAAGCACCTTTGGTAGAACCTGCCTTAACCCAACGTTTCACTAACGACTTACAAGATTTATTTACACGTCAAACAAATTTAACGCTAACTAATTCTAATGGAGATTTATATTTTAGTGGAGAAATTACAGGATATAGAGTAACACCAATGAGTGGAACCTCAGAACAAACTGCTGCACAAAATAGATTAACGGTTACAGTAAATGTACGTTTCACAAATAAATTAGAAGAAAAAGATGATTTTGAAAAAACATTTTCTTTTTATTCTGATTATGCCGCAAACGCACAATTAATAGTAGGAATTTTAGATGGTGCTCTAGATGAGATTGTAGAAAGAATTACACAAGATATTTTTAATGCCTCTGTGGCAAAATGGTAAATTCGTCTGATTTGAAAAAGGAAAGTTTCATAGCACTATTAGAAAATCAACATAAGATTCAGCAATTAGAAACTGCAGAATTAAAAATAATTGTTGATGAGCATTCTTATTTTCAAGCTGCAAGAGCCCTCTATTTAAAAGGTTTAAAAAATCAAGATAGTTTTAAATACAATAAAGAATTAAAAATTACTGCGGCCAACACAACCGACAGAACCCTTCTATTTAATTATATAACATCTAAAGAATTCAATTTTCAGAAAGAAGATATTCATCAACAAATTAAAGAAAAGATTTCTCATAAAACAGCACAAGAAATATCAACTAAAAAAACAAGCCCAAAAACCATTTTAAAAGTTGATAAAAACCAAAATGAAACGGAAACTGGGTTAGAAATTGGGAAGCCTATTGCTTTTACTTCCTCAGAAAACTACTCTTTTAATCAATGGCTACAATTAGCCTCTAAAAAAACAATTGTTAGAAAAATAAAAACACCAGAACCAATTGCTAAAAAAGAAATAATTATTGAAAATTTCATTAAAAACAATCCTAAAATAGAGCCACTTCCAAAAGGAAAAGACTTGTCTGTTGCCGTACCAAAGAACACACAAGACAATTCATTAATGACGGAAACTTTAGCAAAAGTTTATCTGGAACAAAAAAAGTATGAAAATGCAATACAAGCTTACAGAATTTTAAGTTTGAAATATCCAGAAAAAAGTGGTTTCTTTGCAGACCAAATTAAAAGAGTACAAATTTTACAAAAAAATAAACAATGAGTTATACAGCATTTTTAATATTAATTTTAATAGTCGCAGTAGCTTTAATATTAATAGTAATGGTACAAAACCCTAAGGGAGGAGGATTATCTTCTTCATTTGGTGGTGGTGGTGGAGCATCTTTAGGAGGTGTGCAAAATACAAATAACTTTTTAGACAGAACAACTTGGACATTGGCAATAGCAATGTTCGCTTTAATTTTATTAGCTAATTTTGCAATTCCAAGAGAAGGAGCTAACAATGTAAATTTAGACAACACATTAGAAGGAGTTGAAACTACAATTCCTGCAGATAATGAGACACCTGCAACTACAAAAGATAGTATCTAAATTGTACAATAATAAACAAAAAAAATGCCAACGAAAATGACACGTTGGCATTTTTTTATATCCAAAAATGAAGTAGAAAATCAAAGAAAGAAAAATTGTCAGTTATCTTTGGATGGCACAATTTCTGAGAACTTCTTAAAAGCATAAAAAATAATTTTATTAATCAAAATTTATAAAAATGGGATTAAACATTAAACCTTTAGCAGATAGAGTTCTTGTAGAACCTGCTCCTGCAGAAACAAAAACAGCATCTGGATTAATTATACCAGACAACGCAAAAGAAAAACCTCAAAAAGGAACTGTTGTTGCAGCTGGTAATGGAAAAAAGGACGAGCCATTAACTGTAAAAGTTGGTGATACCGTATTGTACGGAAAGTATGGTGGAACTGATTTAAAATTAGAAGGTAAAGATTATTTAATGATGCGCGAGTCTGATATTTTGGCTATCATCTAAAATATTTAGTTTGTAATTATAAAATATTTACAACTAGCATACCTTTAAATAATAATAAATACACAAAATTAAGAGATAATGGCAAAAGACATAAAATTTGATATAGAAGCTAGAGATGGCTTAAAACGAGGAGTAGACGCATTAGCAAATGCTGTAAAAGTAACTTTAGGACCAAAAGGAAGAAATGTAATTATTTCTAAATCTTTTGGCGCACCAACTGTAACTAAAGATGGTGTTTCTGTTGCAAAAGAAGTAGAATTAGAAAATGAGCTTGAAAACATGGGAGCTCAAATGGTTAAAGAAGTAGCTTCTAAAACCAATGATTTAGCTGGTGATGGAACTACAACTGCAACTGTTTTAGCACAAGCAATTGTAAAAGAAGGATTAAAGAATGTAGCTGCAGGTGCAAACCCAATGGATTTAAAACGTGGAATTGATAAAGCTGTTTCTGCTATTGTTTCTGACTTAGAAAAGCAAACTCAAAAAGTTGGTAATTCTTCAGATAAAATTCAACAAGTTGCTGCAATATCAGCAAACAACGACAATACAATTGGTGATTTAATAGCTCAGGCTTTTGGCAAAGTTGGTAAAGAAGGTGTAATAACTGTTGAAGAAGCTAAAGGAATGGATACTTATGTAGATGTTGTTGAAGGTATGCAGTTTGATAGAGGATACTTATCTCCTTATTTTGTTACAGATGCAGATAAAATGATTGCAGATTTAGAAAATCCTTATGTGTTATTATTTGACAAAAAGATTTCTAACTTACAAGAAATTCTTCCAATTTTAGAACCAGTTTCTCAATCTGGAAGACCTTTATTAATTATTGCTGAAGATGTTGACGGACAAGCATTAGCTACTTTAGTTGTCAATAAATTAAGAGGTGGTTTAAAAATTGCTGCTGTAAAAGCTCCAGGTTTTGGAGACAGAAGAAAAGCAATGTTAGAAGATATCGCAATTTTAACTGGAGGAACTGTAATTTCTGAAGAAAGAGGATTTTCACTTGAAAATGCAACTTTAGATTTATTAGGTACTGCAGAAAGTATTACCATTGATAAAGACAACACAACAATTGTAAATGGTTCAGGAGATGCAGATAGTATTAAAGCAAGAGTTAGTCAAATTAAAGCTCAAATAGAAACAACTACTTCTGATTATGATAAAGAAAAACTACAAGAACGTTTGGCAAAATTAGCTGGCGGAGTTGCAGTTTTATATGTTGGTGCGGCCTCTGAGGTAGAAATGAAAGAAAAGAAAGATAGAGTTGATGACGCTTTACATGCTACAAGAGCTGCTGTTGAAGAAGGTATTGTTGCAGGTGGTGGAGTTGCTTTAGTTCGTGCTAAAAAAGTTTTAGAGCAATTAGCAACTGAGAATTTAGATGAAACTACAGGGGTACAAATTGTAAATAAGGCAATTGAATCTCCATTAAGAACTATAGTTGAAAATGCTGGTGGTGAAGGTTCTGTAGTAATTAACAAAGTTCTAGAAGGTGAAAAAGATTTTGGTTACGATGCTAAAACCGATAACTACGTGGACATGCTAGAAGCTGGAATTATAGATCCTAAAAAAGTAACTAGAGTAGCTTTAGAAAACGCTGCTTCTGTTGCTGGTATGATTTTGACTACAGAATGTGCTTTAGTAGATATTAAAGAAGATGCACCTGCAGGTGGCGGAATGCCTCCAATGGGTGGTGGAATGCCAGGAATGATGTAGATGACCGCATCGTCAAAGACGATCATTTCTCTTTATTGATTGTAACTTCAACTTTATGGAGAAATCATAAAACCAAAAAATCCGATAGAAATTTCTATCGGATTTTTTAGTTTTATTAATGTATAAAAACTAATTTTTCTTCTGTTTTTTCATAGCCCCTTTATGATCTAGAACTATTTCATCATCCCTATATTTACAGCATGGGTCTACAGAATTATAAGCTTCTAATTTTGCCTCTAACTTTTTATCTTCATTAAGAATTATATCATGACCAACTTTTAAAATATTTTTTTGCACTTGAGCTAAATCTGTTTTACGTTCATCAATGATAAGATGAAGCTTATGAGTTTTAATGCTCCAAACTGCAAATTTTACACCTTTAGTTTTTAATGCTGCAGTTTCAATTCTTTTTTTACACATTCCGCAAACGCCGTCTACTTCGCAGGAAACTTTTGCATTTTTATTCTGTTCTACTTTTTGAGATTGAGCTGTAAATCCAACCAACATTATACTTAATATGAATATTATTTTTTTCATTTTTATTGTTTTTATTTCTGTCAATTCAAGTTTTTTCTTTGATTGAAAAAGAGAAGAAAATGTAATGAGATTTTTTTTAACTTCTCGATACAAATTTATTCGTTCTTTATAAATTCACTCGAAGTAACAAATTGTTTGTTATTATTCTACTTAATTTTAAATCGTAATCCAGTATAAATTGCACGCCCAAAAATAGGTGCGTATACTATTGTAGTATCAAAATTTGAACCAAAAGGATTATCACTACCCAATATAGGATTATTTTGCTGAACATTGGTTAAATTTTCTCCTCCAAAATAAACTTCAAACTTATCTGAAAAGACTTTAGTTACTTGCGAATTTAATAATTGAAAAGGATTTGAATATTCAGGTAATTGATATTCAATAGGATTTGAACCCGTATTTGGCAAACGTTGTTTGCCAATATTATTAAAAGTTAGATCAAATCTCCATTGACTACCATTTTCTTGTTTTTCTGTTTCGTAAGAAAGATTTACAAAAAATCTATCTTTTGGCTGAATTGGCTTTTGCAAATTTCCTTCTGTGTAATCTACTGTAATATCAAAATACTTGTAAGCTGTTCTTAAGTTAAAATTTTTTGCCAAGTTATAATTTACTTCAACCTGAAAACTATTTGCTATACTTTTCCCGTCTAAATTATAAAAAGAGACTTCTTGTGGATTTTCCCAATCTACAATTACTTGGTTCTGGAAATTAGTTTGATAAAAATCGAAAGTAACATCACCTTTATTTTCAAATAAATTGAACTTTTGCGAATAAGAAACGCCATAATTCCAAGCAATTTCAGGATTCAATCCATAGATATTACCACCAACATCATCAATATTAATTTGTCTGGAGCTTGCAAATAATTGTTGATTTTCTGCAAAAATATTACCACTTCGTTTTCCTCTCCCTGCTGATGCCCTTAGAACTCCTTTTTCCCAAGGAACATAACGCAAATGCAAACGTGGCGTAATAAAAGTCCCCAATAAATTGTGTGTATCAATTCGTAATCCGGCTGTTAAACTAAAATCTTCTAAATTATCAAAAGCATATTCAAAAAATGCACCTAATGAATTCTCATTCCTATCAAACTTTCTATTGAAATTTCTTGCTATTGCTAACTCATTATATTTATCATAAGTAAAAGATAAACCTGTTTTAAATTTGGTTCTTGTATCTCCTATTATCGAATTAAAAATGAAGTTAGAATACAAACTTTGATGCTGAATATCATAAGAGTTTAATCCAAAATAAGAATCTTGTTGATGATTGCTATAAGCCATTTGAAATCCCAAACTTTGGTAAGGAATCTCTGGAAAAACATAGCCTAGTTTTCCAGAAATATCAAAACGATTCGTACCAATCTCACTTCCCCAATTATTAGTAGTTCCTTTATCTATATTAGGATTAAAATCTAGCTCTCCGGTTTGTTTTTCATCATTCATAAAACGAACATTTATAAAACTAACCCAGCCTTTTTCTGCGTCTGTAAATTGCCATCTGTTCATAATATTAATTTGATTAGCTAACGGATTATCTAAAAAATTATCATTATTTCTATCAAACTTTTGCCCTCTGTAATTCCCATGAATATACAACCCGGTTTGCCATTTATCAGAAACTCGTTGGTTAAAATGTGTATTCAACTCTAATCTACCCATTTGAGAACCATAAGCATTTACAAAGAATTTATTATCTGTAAAAGGTTTTACCAATTCAGCATTTATTTGACCAGAAATACTTTCAAATCCATTTACCACAGAGCCTGCACCTTTACTTATTTGAATACTTTCTACCCACGTTCCTGGAGTAAATGTCATTCCGAAAACTTGACTTGCTCCTCTTACAGAAGGAATATTTTCTTGTGTAATTAATAAATAAGGACTTTGCAAACCCAACATTTCAATCTGTCTTGCACCAGTTAAAGCATCAGAAAAACTAATATCTATAGACGGGTTTGTTTCAAAACTTTCAGCCAAATTACAGCAAGCGGCTTTCAATAATTCTTCTTGATTAACAGTAAAAGCATTCACAGTTGATAAAAAAGACCTTTGTATGGATTTACGTTTACTTTTTAATGTAATTTCCTCTAAATTATTTTCTGGAGTTATAAAATGACGCAAAGGCTCTAGATTATTAATAGCAATTGTATCCGTCTTGTAACCGACATAACTTACTACTAACTTTTTATAAGTTGATTTGTAATTAATCGTAAACCAACCTTTGTGATTGGTTATTGCACTAACATTTGTATTTAACCAATGTATGCTTGCGCCTTCTACCCCAAAATTTTCTTTAGGATTATTTTGATCCATAATCATTCCCTTAAAATTGGTTTGAGAGAGGATTACAATCGGAAATAGAAGCAAAAATATAGTTCCTAATATTTTTTTCATTGTTTTTTGATTTAATAATTATGCATATAGCTTCCCTTTAAAAAGAAACCTTCTTAATACAAGAATTATAAAATCAAATTAAAAAAGATTGGTAAAGAACCTGATAATCTATTGGAATGTCTGGAGGAGGAGAATCTTTAAAATAAATTTTATTTGAATTATTCTCAAGTAGTAAATCATTCTTGAAAATAAATAAAGAAACTAAAAATTGTTGTTGGAAAAAATCAAATTCATCAACAGAAGTTTGTTGCAATTCATCTTGACCCTCAATATAATGAACTTCGTCTTTACAACAGTTCTTCTTTTTATTGGATGCTTTTTCCGCATGCATTCCACAATCATCCGCATCACCTACAAAAGAAACATCTATTAAAAAGTCCCCACAAAAATGCTTTTCTACTTTAAAAGAAAAAGTAGAAAACAACACTAAGAGTGCTAGTGAAAATGATGCTATGTTGGAAAAACGTTGTTTCAAGACAAATGCAAATTTACGATAAGTAATTTTAAAAATTTGTTAAATTACTCATTGCTGATTTTTTGATAATAAAATGCAGGTAAAAGCAATAATAAAAATAAGGGATGAATTATAAATCTACGGATATAAAAAAGTAGCAAATACCCGCTTTCAAAATTATCTCTTAGCAGTAACACAAAAAAAACAATAAGAAACGTAAACGCAAGGGCTAAGAAGTAAATGGAAAACTTTAAGTAGTCTAATCGCTTAAATAAAACCCAAATTAAACCAAGTGAGATTAATGAATTTAATGTATATCGAAAGAGCATATTTAAGGTTAAACGCGTTACATCCATATCATATATGGGTTTATACAAATAATCATTTTTAAAATACTCTAATAATGGATCGTAGAATAATTGAGACTCAAATGCTCTGACCACAATAAAAAGTGAAAACAAAGTTAACGCGAGTATAATTTTTATGTAATTATTCATCTTTTTAAATTCGAAAACTTATTAACCCATAATACCCAGAGTAAAAAGATGAAACCGTAGATGATTGCAGGAAAAACTAAATCATGTAAAATTACAATTTGACTTGGGAATTTATGAATCATTAAAATGAGGAATACAATTCTTAATATATTAATAATATAAATTAGAGCACTACCGATAATAGAAAACAATAAAGTAGCACTTAAAGAACCAGAAAAAGAGAAAATGAAAGCAATAAACAAAATAATTAAACTGACCGAATTACAACCTTCAATAATTCTTAATATATACTTACCTTCCATAAATAATTTAAGAGAAACTTCTTTATCATGCTGCATAACCCTTACATTATAACCAAAAGCGGTAAGCACTTTTACTGTTTGATTAGCGACGGCAGTAGTTATTGATGAAGTTTGATAAAAACTCTCTTTTTGTTGAGATTTTTGCAGATAGCCATTATAAATTGCAACTAATAAAAAATAGCTCACAAAAAACTTAACTAAAAAATTGATGATGTTTTTATATTTCTTCAAAGTAATTTTTAATTTATTTTAGCATTTTATTTAACGATTATAAAAAATGAATATACAAATTTTACAACAGCAAATAGATAATATTATTGCAAAAAACATTACCAAAAGTGAAAAACTTCAAGCAATCTGTGATTATTTAAAGAAAGAAATTTATCATTATGATTGGGTTGGTTTTTATTTTAAAAATGGAGATAAGAACGAATTAAAGTTAGCTGAATACTCAGGAGAAGAAACAGATCATGTCATAATTCCTTTTGGTAAAGGTATTTGTGGACAAGTTGCTGTTAGTAATAAAAATTTTGTAGTACAAGATGTATCTGAACAAGATAACTATATTTCATGCGGTTGGAAAGTAAAGTCCGAAATTGTGATACCTATTTTTGTAAACAAAGAGAATATTGGTCAAATAGACATAGATTCTCACACGGCAAATATTTTTACACAAAAAGATGAAAAATTACTAGAATATGTTTGCTCGAGAGTAGTACATATCTTGAATTAAATACTGTTTTCCAGTTATTTTAGATAGATATTTGTTTTAATGAAAAGAGCGACAAACGTGCACAACCTCAATTGAGATAAAAAAAGAATTACTATAAATCATAATACTTTAATACAACTATTTAAAACCTGAACGCTTGTTGAATAGTTGTTAACTATTTACTCGTAATGTTACTATCTTTCTTTGCCTTACAAGTTTGCTTTTATTAGATTTGCACTCTTAACAACACAACACTAATGAGCAATCCAAAAACAATAAAATCCGCATTAATTTCGGTATTTCACAAAGATGGTCTAGAACCAATTGTAAGAAAATTAAATGAATTAAATGTAACAATCTATTCTACAGGAGGAACAGAAAAGTTCATTAAAAACTTGGGTATAAACGTTATTCCGGTAGACGAGGTTACTTCTTATCCTTCTATTTTAGGAGGTCGGGTTAAAACGCTTCATCCAAAAGTTTTTGGAGGGATTTTAAACAGACAAGATAACCAAAGTGATGTTGCTGAATTAGCTGAATTTAAAATTCCGCAAATAGATTTAGTAATTGTAGATTTATATCCTTTTGAAAAAACAGTTGCCTCTGGAGCACCTGAACAAGATATTGTAGAAAAAATTGACATTGGAGGGATTTCTCTAATTAGAGCAGCTGCAAAAAATTTTAAAGACACGTTTATTGTTTCTTCGATGGATCAATATAATGGTTTCTTAAATATTCTTTCAGAGAATAATGGAGAAACATCAATAGCTACAAGAAAGAAATTTGCTGCTAAGGCATTTAACATTTCTTCTCATTACGATACGGCTATCTTTAATTATTTTAATGAGGATGAAATTGTATACAAAGCGAGCGAACAAAACTCTAAAGTTTTACGTTATGGAGAAAACCCTCATCAAAAAGGATACTTCTTTGGAGATTTAGAAGCAATGTTTGATAAACTTCATGGCAAAGAGTTGAGCTACAACAATTTATTAGATGTTGATGCTGCTGTAAACTTAATAAACGAATTTAAAGGAGAAGCGCCAACTTTTGCAATTTTAAAACATAACAACGCCTGTGGTTTCGCTCAAAGAGAAACAATAAGTCAAGCCTATACAGATGCTCTAGCCGGAGACCCCGTTTCTGCTTTTGGCGGAGTTTTAATAGCGAACACAGAAGTAGACTTAGAGACTGCTGAAAAAATTCATACTTTATTTTGTGAAGTTGTCATTGCACCTTCTTTTTCGGAAGATGCATTAGCTGTTTTAAAAGGAAAGAAAAATAGAATTATTTTAATTCAGAAAGATACCGAATTACCCACAACAACTGTAAGAACTTGTTTAAATGGTTCTCTTGTTCAGGATAAAGATAGCATTACAGATCAATTATCAGATTTAAAATATGCTACAGAAAACAAACCAACTCAAAGTGAGTTAGATGATTTATTATTTGCTTCTAAATTGTGTAAAAACACAAAATCTAACACTATAATTCTTGTGAAAAACAAACAATTATTAGCTGGTGGAACAGGACAAACAAGTAGGGTTGATGCTTTAAACCAAGCAATAGAAAAAGCAAATTCTTTTAAATTCGATTTAAATGGATGTGTAATGGCGAGTGATGCCTTTTTCCCTTTTCCTGATTGTGTCGAAATTGCAGACAACGCAGGTATAAAAAGTGTTATCCAACCCGGAGGATCTATAAAAGACCAACTAAGTATTGACTACTGTAACGAAAATAATATATCGATGGTAATGACTGGAACAAGACATTTTAAACATTAATAATTAATGTGTAATTTACAGTCAGAAATTTAGTAAGTTTGTAAGAACACATCAAGAATAAAACAACAAATATATTTTATGGGTTTTTTCGATTTTATGACGGAAGATATTGCGATTGATTTAGGGACCGCAAACACATTAATAATTCACAATGGAAAAGTGGTTATTGATAGTCCTTCTATAGTTGCAAGAAACAGGATAAATGGAGAAATTATTGCAATTGGTAAAGAAGCCAATTTAATGCAAGGAAAAACCCATGAAAATATAAAAACAATTCGTCCATTAAAAGACGGTGTAATAGCTGACTTTGAAGCCTCTGAGCAAATGATTAAAGAGTTTGTAAAGCAAATCCCTTCAATCAAAAAGAAATTATTCCCACCAGCATTAAGAATGGTTATTTGTATTCCTTCTGGAATTACAGAAGTAGAAAAACGAGCTGTACGTGACTCTGCCAAACACATGAATGCTAAAGAAATATATTTAATATACGAACCTATGGCTGCTGCAATAGGTGTTGGTATAGATATTATGGAACCCAAAGGAAACATGATCATTGATATTGGTGGAGGTACAACCGAAATTGCTGTTATCGCTCTTGGTGGTATTGTTTGTGATCAATCTGTAAAAGTTGCAGGAGACTTGTTTACAAACGACATCATGTACTACATGCGTACACAACACAATTTACATATTGGGGAAACAACTGCTGAAAGAGTAAAAATTAAGATTGGTGCCGCCACTGAAGATTTAGAAACACCACCAGATGAAATGCTTGTTCAAGGACGAGATTTACTAAGCGGTAAACCAAAACAGGTTCAAGTTTCTTACAGAGAAATTGCAAAGGCATTAGATAAATCTATTTTAAGAATTGAAGATGCGGTTATGGAAACACTTTCTAAAACACCTCCAGAATTAGCTGCAGACATATACAATACAGGTATTTATTTAGCTGGAGGAGGCTCTATGTTAAGAGGTTTAGACAAGCGTTTATCTAGAAAAACAGACTTACCAGTTTATATCGCAGAGGATCCTTTAAGAGCAGTAGTTCGTGGAACAGGAATTGCCTTAAAAGAATTAAATAAATACAAGAATGTCTTAATGAAATAATAGTTTTAAGTTCTAATAATGCAGCAGATAATCTATTTTTTTCAGAAGTTTAAATATTTTCTATTTTTCCTTTTGTTAGAGCTCATTGCTGTCTCATTCATTTTTAATAACCTTAATTTTCATAAAAGTAAATTTGTGAACTCTGCAAATATTGTTACTGGGGGTTTATACAAAACATTATCTGATTGCACTGAATATTTACATTTGCGGTCTGATAATAATATCTTATCAGAGGAAAACACACGTTTAAAAAATATATTAGAAAGAGCCATTTCTAAAAGTTCAATGATTGATTCCATTATTGTAGATTCCACAAAATATATGCAGAAATACATATATACGGAAGCAAAAATCATCAATAATAATTACTCCAAACCATTTAATTTCTTAACCATAAACAAAGGTAAAAGGCAAAAAATAGATAAAGAAATGGCCGTTATAAATAGTAAAGGTATTATTGGAATTACTGAAAAAACATCAAATAACTATACACGAGTTCAATCAATTTTAAGCAAGAATAGTAACATTAACGCTCGTATTAAAGGAAACACATTTTACGGAACTTTAAAATGGGATGGAATTGATTACAATACGGTTCAATTACATGATATTGAAAGACAAGCTCCAATTAAAATTGGAGACACAGTGGAAACTGGAGGTAAATCCACTATTTTTCCTGAAGGAATTCCAATTGGAACTGTATTAAAATTAAGCCAAGGAAATACTGCTGACAATAAAATTGATATAAAACTTTTTAACGATATGAGTAACCTAAGGTACGTTTACATAGTTAAAAATTTAGATAAAGAAGAGATACTTTCACTAGAAAATACACAGAATGAATAAAAATATAAATAAAATTTTATTTTTTTTATTCTTGCTTTTTCTGCAAGTTTTAATTCTAAATAACATTAACTTTTTAGGACACATTAACCCATACCTTTACATCGCATTTGTCTTTTTCTACCCTTTAAGAGAAAATAGATTTTTATTTCTATTCATTTGCTTTATGCTTGGTCTATTTGTTGATTTCTTTTCAGATTCAGGTGGAATTCATGCATTTTCAACACTATTTATAGCTTATTTAAGACTTTCCTTTATAAAAATATACTTTAGAAAGTTACCAACCGACTACCTTTTTTTTAACTTAAAGTCAGAACCTTTTGGTAAAGTTTTTAACTATATTGTAACTTTAACGATAATACATCACTTTATTTATTTTTCTTTTGCTAATTTTAGTTTTCAAAATATGTCAATGGTATTTCTAAACACCTTATACTCAAGTATTTTTACATTGATTTTATTTTTTACAGTAAACTATATTTTTACTAAAAACGTATAATGCAACGCAGTTTTTTACTCTATTTTTTAATTACCATTGTCGGTTGTGTTTTTATTGGAAGACTATTTCAACTTCAGATCATTAGAGGAGCAAATTATAATCCAATAAATAATTCTGCAGTAAAAACTACATACGACTATCCCGAAAGAGGATATGTTTATGACCGAAACGGCAAATTATTGATTGCAAACCAGCTCTCGTATGACGTTATGATTCAGCCAAACCAAGTAGAACCTTTAGACACCATAGAGTTTTGTAATCTATTAAAAATTAACAAAGAAAGTTTCTTAAAAAGATTTCATAAAGCAGAAAGATGGGCTCCCTACCTACCATCTGTATTTTTAAAACAACTAGCTAAAGAAGATTTTGCTTTTCTTCAAGAAAAACTGCACAAATACGATGGTTTTTTTATTCAAAAAAGAATTATAAGAAAGTATCCTATTAATGCTGCTGCAAATGTACTTGGTTATATTGGTGAAGTAAATGAAAGTTTAGCGAAAAAAAATAACTACTATCAAGCAGGAGAATTAATCGGTAAAGATGGTATTGAAAGAGAGTATGAGAAATACTTGAGAGGAAAGAAAGGAAAAAAATATTTACAAAGAAACAATCTGAATAAAGTAACGGGATCATTTTCAAATGGGAAATATGATACATTATCTAAAAATGGAAAAGACCTTACATTAACCTTAGATATTGATTTACAATTGTTTGCTCAGAAATTGATGTCTGGTAAAAGAGGTGGGATTGTAGCTATTGAGCCCTCATCTGGAGAAATTTTAGCTTTAGTTACAGCCCCTTCTTACGACCCAAATATGCTAGTTGGAAGAAAACGATCTAAAAATTCTACCATTTTATTTAACGATACTATTAGCAGACCTTCATACGACAGAGGTCTATTGGCTGCTTATGCACCGGGCTCTCCCTTTAAAATGATGAATGCGTTAATAGGTCTTCAAGAAAATGTTATTAATGAACAAACATCGTTTAAATGCTACTATGGTTTTAAATACGGAAAAAGAGCCAATGATTTTATGGGGTGTCACTGTAATGTTGTTGGAAAACCAATAAAGCTAAAAACTGCCATTGCCAAATCCTGTAATACTTACTTTTCTAACACCTACAAAAGAATTGTAGAAAAAGACAACAACTCATCAAAAGGATTAGATAATTGGCATAAACATGTTTCTAGCTTTGGATTAGGGGACTATTTAGGATATGATTTACCAGCAGGAAGTAAAGGCTTAATTCCTAATGGAAAATACTACGATAATCGATATAAATATTCTTGGAATGGCTCCACAACTATATCCAATGCCATTGGGCAAGGAGAAATTTTAACAACACCAATTCAACTAGCAAATTTCACAGCTGCAATTGCAAATAGAGGCTATTTTTATACTCCACATATTTTAAAGAAAGTTGACAAAAAAACAATTGACAATGAAAAATTTACGATAGCAAAAAAAACTACCATCGATAAAAAACATTTTGATCCCGTAATTGAAGCAATGCATGAAGTTTTTAGAACGGGGACAGGAAAGTGGAGTCAAGTAAAAGGAATTGAAATTTGTGGAAAAACAGGTACTGCTGAAAATTTCACAAGAATTGAAGGTCAAAAAATTCAACTTCCAGATCATTCTATTTTGGTTGCATTTGCCCCAAAAGAAAATCCAAAAATTGCTTTGGCTATTTTTGTAGAGAATGGAGGTTATGGATCTACGATTGCTGCTCCTATTAC
>Ga0206127_1000403_pt1 | contig 54638 bp, 49 predicted proteins | sample Helgoland_Spring_6_FD_148646 | JGI IMG/M metagenome (GOLD analysis project Ga0206127, IMG submission 148646) | Pelagic subsurface seawater microbial communities from Kabeltonne, Helgoland, North Sea - Helgoland_Spring_Bloom_20160419_1 | ecosystem: Environmental > Aquatic > Marine > Epipelagic ...
CTTGAATGAATAAAAAAAGGATATTATATTTGCCCAGCTATTGGAGAAATGGCAGAGTGGTCGAATGCGGCAGTCTTGAAAACTGTTGAGGGTCACACCTCCGGGGGTTCGAATCCCTCTTTCTCCGCAACAAACCCTGTAAGTCATTGATTTACAGGGTTTCTTTTTTTTTAGTTGCCTAGATCGTTGCCTTTTTCACTCTAAAAATCTTACTTAAATGCTAAGTTACGTTGGGGGAGTTTCATATCAATATTGAGGAAAAATCAAACAGTATGAAAAACAAGTTAATAATCTTAATATTATCTAAAGAAATAATTTTCTTATTCCTACAAAAACAATTATAAAAACAGAGTAAAAAATAAAAAAAGGAATTACATACAAGTCAAAATTAAAAACTAACATAATAGCCATTATTAACAACTGAAACCCAAGACCATATAAAGAGACCAATGTCATAAACCACTTGGGGAATGGCTCACATTTACTTGCGTCTTTATCCATAAAATACATGATTTTGTCGAAGGTAATGTATAAAACATCATAAATCTTGTAGAATATATTAACCATCTTTTGACTTTCTCCCTTGAGAGCTATTGGCGCAGAATCCTCGACTATACGACTAGTTGAATCTCCATCAACAGAGTTTCTTAAAATAACATAATAATAATTAAAAACAGTTCCTTGAAGTTGAATACAAAAAAAAGCAATAAACATATAAATTATAGAAATTTCAGAGAGATACCAAAAAGTTAATAAAAAAAAGAAATTAAGTAAAAAATCTGCAATAGAGTCATAAAAACGACCTACATAAGATGGAGTTTTTTTTAGCCTTGATAACTCTCCATCAGCTGCATCCAAAACTGATTTTAAAATAATAAAAAATGCAGCAGTAATATAATATTTGTTAAGCACGAAAGCAATTGCTAAAAGTCCAGAAATTACAAACATTGAAGTTACATGAATTGCTGTAAATTTTGTGTATTGCAGCTTACTAGCAATCCAATGACCTAAGGAGCGACCATAGTCAGAAAAATCTAAAAACTGATACTTTACAGGAAGTTTTGCCATAGTTGTTTACTACAAATAGTTTGTGATTAAACGTGGCAAAAATACAATCATTTTTCATTACAATAAAAAAAAAGAACCTATATAAGTCCCTTTTAGTAATTTATTGTAAAAATCTAATTTTTAACAATTCAATTTAAACAAATATAAATTTTATAATCCTTTTTTGTTGAATTGAAAATTACAAAGACTAGTTAATTTAAATTAATAATTTTGAAGAAAAATATGTAAAATTTGAAGCGATATTTCTATGAAAAAAAAAAAAAAAACCTGCAGTATAAAACTACAGGTTTTTTTAAAAAATATTAAATAGTCTAATCTAAATATATTGGACCTCCTGCATTTTCAAGCAACTTTCCTAACTCTCTTACCTGTTCAACAAAACTATCAATTTTAGGTTTTGATCTTTCATACATTTGCTTAGCTATTTCAAAACTTTGCATGTGTAATTCTGTAGGTCCATATGAATTTGGATACCAACCTCCCCTAGCTTTCATTAGCCTGTCCATTATGTTCAGTCTGTCTTTTTCACCAATTTCAGCTTTTGCAGTACTTCCCGAAAATTCTCTATCCAAAACATTCATTTTATCTCTTAATAGATAAACTGCTTTAGTAAGCTCTTCTTTATTTGTTTTAACTTGATTTAAATTTCTCTCATAAGTAGCAACACGTGACATAGCTTTCATAAAAACATGAGATGATTTATTAATTGATGTTGTTAATTCAGCTAAGTCAGTATTATATTGTTTGTGTTTATCAGCATTAGGGTTTTTAAGAACATTTTCTCTAATACGTTCTACTGTAATTGAAACTGGATCAGACAGTTTTGTTAAATCACCACCCACTCTTTTATAAAGAGTTACAGAATAAGTACCAGGGTCAACATTAGTCATAATCCCCCCTGATCTACCCCATCTTTGACGATTTGATGAACCTGAAGAAACATTGACTGTTGTTGATTTAGAAGTTCTTAAACCCCATGTTACTCTGTGTGTTCCTTTTCTAAGCGGTCCTGAAATCTGATCAACAATATTACCATTATTATCTTTTATCATTAAAATAGCTTCAGCTTTAGCTTCACTTAGTTCTTTATCTAAAGCTTCCCAGCCAGGAAATGGAATATCAGAATTTTTTAATTTTCTTTCCATTTTTTGACGTTTATCTTTAAGTGAAACATGAGGGGTTTCTGAAAGATGATAAGTTATAGTAGCTCCGTAGTTAGGGTTTTTAGCTACATAAGTAGATCCTCCTGAACTTCCTGAACCACCCATTATTTGGTTATATTGAAGTGCTTTTCTTGTAAGGAATAAAAATGCCTCTTTATTAAGATTATCGTCTGTCATTTCCCTTAATGGACTATAATCATCTAACACATAAAAACTTCTTCCAAAAGTAGCTAAGACTAAATCATTTTCACGTTTTTGAATAGCTAGATCTCTAATAGAGATAGTAGGTAAGCCATTCGAAAATTTATGCCATTTATCACCTTGATTTAAACTCACATAAACACCATATTCAGTACCCAAGAATAGTAAATTAGGGTTTATATGATCTTGAACTAAACGCCATACTAAAGTGCCATCTGGAATACCATTGACTATTGACTTCCATTTTTTTCCTCCGTTTGTAGTTTTGTATAAATAAGGACTATAATCACCAAACTTGTGGTTATCCAACGCTACATATGCAACATTATCGTCATGTAAATCTACTTTAATATCATTAACAAATGCTGAAGCTGGAACATCGGGTAATTCATCGACAGTCATTTTTGACCAGTTATCACCTCCATCTCTTGTATATTGAATAATACCATCATCTGTTCCAGCATAAAGAACATTTTCGTTAGTTTTAGATTCTGATAGAGACGTTATGGTATTGTAGGTTGACATTGCATAAACATCTAATGCATTGTCAAAACTTTGAACTCTACCCATAATTGGCAGACTAAGTCTTTCTTCATTTTTTGTTAAATCACTCGAAATAGTAGACCAACTATCTCCTCTATTTTCAGATCTCCAAACTCTTTGAGTACCAAAATAAAGTCGTTTAGGGTCATGTTGACTAACAAGAATTGGAGCATCCCAGTTAAATCTTTCATAAGGCTCATCAATTCCTTCGTGAGGTCTGATATTTACTGCCTCTCCTGTTGTTCTATCAATTCTATTAATATATCCTTGCTGGGATTGAGCATACATAATATCAGGATTACCTGGCTCTGTTGCAGGTTGATGTCCGTCACCTCCTAAAACAACATACCAATCATCATTACTAATTCCGTTTCTTTTGAAAGTTCTTGAAGGCCCACCTTGTGTATTGTTGTCTTGAGTTCCACCATATATATTATAAAAAGGTTTAGCATCATCAACTGCTAATTTGTAAAATTGAGTCAAAGGTAAATTGGAAACATACTTCCAGTTTTTAGAATTATCAAAAGATTCATAAATACCACCATCAGTTCCAATTAACATGTAATTAGGATCATTTGCTTTGAATGTAAGAGAATGATTATCAGAATGTTTTTGAGACTCTTTCATTTGATAGAAATTCTTACCACCATCATCAGAAACTAGAACACGAACATTCATTAGATATATTTTATCAAATTCATGAGGTGAAGCTACTAACTCTTGGTAGTAATGAGGTCCTGTACCACCTGAAACAGTATTAGACATCTTACTCCAACTACCTCCACTATTTGATGTACGATATACTGCGCCTTGACGTCTATCTAACTCAATTGCAGCATATAAAACTGTAGGATTTATTGGTGAAATAGCTAATCCTATTTTACCCATATTTGATCTTGGTAATCCTTTGTTAATTTTAAACCAACTATCTCCCCCGTCAGTACTTTTGTAAAGCGCAGTACCTGGGCCACCATCAATTAATCCTGCTACATTACGATGTCTTTGCCAACTAGCAGCATACAGAATATCTGGATTAGTTGGATCAATAACTAGATCAGTAACTCCAGTCCATTCATTAATTTCTAAATTATTCTTCCAAGTTTTACCTCCATCTGTAGATTTAAATAAACCTCTTTCACCTCCAGAGCTCCATAATGGGCCTTGAGATGCAACCCAAATTATATCAGAGTTGTCTGGGTGGATTATTATTTTAGAGAGATGTTCTGATTTTTTAAGGCCCATGTCTTTCCATGATTTACCTCCATCTAAACTATGATAAATACCATGTCCGATTCCAATATGTCTACCAGCAACATTTTCTCCTGTTCCAAGCCATATAGATGCTGAATTATTAGGGTCTATAGTTATGCAACCTGTAGCAAAAAAAGGCTGATTATCTGTTAATGGTTGCCATGTAGTTCCGGCATTTTCTGTTTTCCATGTGCCTCCAGATGATACAGCTACATACCATATATTTTCGTTATTTGGATCTATTGCAATATCAGAAATTCTACCAGACATAAATGCTGGTCCTATGCTTCTAAATTGAAACCCATTTAATGCTGTATCAATTGGGGATTTTTGTTTATTGTCTTCTTTTCCTTGACCCATAATTGAAAAATATGAGAACAAGATTACAAGAGAAACTAAGTGAAGTTTCAAGTTTTTCATAATAAATATATAATTTTAGTTTGTTGTTAAATTAAAGAAAAAAATAAATATTATCAATTAATAATGGTCTAAATTTTATTATTTAATCTGTGTACATAATTTCCATACTTTTACAATATGATTAAAGAAATTCAGCTAAGGGTAAATCTTATTGAAGAAAGAAAAGAAGATATTCTCAAATTTAAGGCTTCTAAAAAACTAGAGATTAACATTAAGGAAATATCAGCAATCAAAGTATTACGAAAATCTATAGATGCTCGTAAAAAAGAAACTATTTTTAATTATAAGGTTGCCGTTTATGTGAATGAATCAATTTCTGAGAAGCAGCTCTACAAGTTTGATTACAAAGATGTTTCAAAATCTAAGGAAATTCATATCATAGGTTTTGGACCAGCTGGAATGTATGCAGCATTAAGATGTTTAGAATTAGGTTATAAACCAGTTGTTTTAGAACGAGGTAAAAATGTTCAAGATAGAAGAAGAGATATTCGTGCTATTAATCAAGATCATATTGTAAATAAGGACTCCAATTATTGTTTTGGAGAAGGTGGTGCCGGTACATATTCTGATGGTAAATTATATACACGCTCTTTGAAAAGAGGAGATGTTAAAAGGATTTTTGAGAGTTTAGTTTACCATGGTGCAACAGAACAAATTTTAATTGATGCCCACCCTCATATAGGAACTAATAAACTACCTAAAATAATTAAGAAAATCAGAGAAACAATTATAAAATTTGGAGGTGAAATTCATTTTAATTCTCGAGTTATAGATTTTGTTATTTCTGAAAATAGATTAAAAGCTATTAGATTAGAAAATAATGAAGAATTAAAAGTAAATAGTGTAATACTTGCTACTGGACACTCAGCCAGAGATATATATAATTTACTTTATAAAAAAAATATATCAATTAAAGCAAAATCATTTGCAATGGGAGTTAGAATAGAACATCCTCAGCGAATTATAGATCAAATTCAATACAACTGTAATGGAGAAAGAGATTCGCTACTCCCTGCAGCAGCGTATAGCTTGGTAAAGCAAGTAAATCAAAGAGGTGTGTATTCTTTTTGCATGTGCCCTGGAGGGTTTATCGTACCAGCTGCAACAGAAAATGGAGAAGTAGTTGTAAATGGAATGTCGCCTTCTAGAAGAAATAATAAATTTGCTAATTCAGGCATTGTAGTAGAATTGGACATTAATAAAGATTTTAAAAAATATGAAAGTTATGGACCATTAAGAGGTTTAGAATTTCAAAAAGACTTGGAGAAAATTTCATATTATGCAGGCGGGAGAACTCAAACTGCACCTGCACAAAGAGTAACTGATTTTGTTGAAGGTAGGTTATCAACAAATCTAAACGACAGCTCTTATCAACCAGGTTTAAAATCAGCACCACTTCATTCTTTATTACCAAAAATAATTGGAAGTAGATTAAGAAAAGGATTTAAATCATTTGGAAAAAAAATGAATGGATATTATACAGATCAAGCTAATGTAGTTGGAGTAGAATCTAGAACTTCATCACCAATTAATATCCCAAGAAATATTAATTTAGAACATATTAGTATTAAGGGATTATTTCCTTGTGGAGAAGGTGGTGGTTATGCTGGCGGAATTGTTTCTGCAGCTATGGACGGGGAAAGGTGTGCAGAAGCAGCAATTAATACATTAAAATAGATAACATATAAATTAATAAAAGGTTGAAAGTTATTCTAAAAGAAAAACTAACAACCAATTATTCGGGTTTGGCAATCCGAATTACAAATATATAATAAAAATGTAATTATACTTAATAACTTTTTTAAAATATCATGAGTTCAAAATCAGGAAACACACACGAAAAATCAAAGAAAAACAGCAAAACAAATAAAGGAGGTTCTTATAAATTTAAAATAGCTGTTAAGTACAAAAAAACTAAAACTCGTGGAGATAAAAATTTTAACAAAAGAAATAAAAAATAGTTTATTTGTTAATAGATTCTAGGTCAAATATAAAAGTATAAACTGATGCGATTTCTTTTAAAGATTCAAAACGACCTGAAGATCCCCCATGTCCAGCATCCATATTAGTATTTAAATATAACTTGGAAGTATTATTTGATAAATTTCTTAAACGAGCTACCCATTTCGCCGGCTCCCAATATTGTACTTGTGAATCATAAAGACCAGTAGTAACTAATAGATTAGGATACTTTTTATTTTTTATATTATCGTAGGGAGAATAAGACAACATGTATTCATAATAATCTTTATCATTAGGATTACCCCACTCATCGTACTCCCCTGTTGTTAATGGAATATCTTCATCCAACATAGTGGTAACAACATCAACGAAAGGTACTTGAGCAACTACTCCATTATAAATATCAGGTGCCATATTTATTACAGCTCCCATCAATAATCCACCTGCACTTCCACCCATTGCATATAAATGTTTAGGACTTGTATAGTTGTTTTCAATTAAAAATTTAGAACTATCTATGAAATCTGAAAATGAATTTTTCTTTTTTAATAGTTTACCATTCTCATACCATTGACGTCCCATATACTCTCCACCCCTTATGTGTGCAATAGCATAAATAAAACCTCTGTCTAGCAAACTTAATCGTACTGTTGAAAAATAAGGATCTATTGTTGACCCATAAGAACCATAAGCATATTGTAATAATGGCGTATTAGAACTTATTTTAGTGTCTTTATGATATACTAATGATATTGGTATTTTAGCACCATCAGATGCAGTGGCCCATAATCGTTTTGAAATATAATTTTCCTTTTTAAAGTCATCATTTAAAACTTCTTGTTCTTTTAAAATCTTATTTTCTTTAGTTAGCATATCAAACTCTATAACAGATGAAGGTGTTGTTAAAGATTGGTAGCTATATCGAAGTTTTGAAGTTTCAAAGTCAACATTTGTTGTTGTATAAGCTGTATAAGTTTCACTATTAAATGGAAGATAATAACTAGATGATTTATCCCATTTGGAAATTTTAATTTTATTTAAACCATTTTCTCTCTCAGATATTACTAAAAAATCTTTAAATATATCAATACCCTCTAGCAGTACATTTTCTCTGTGTGGAATAATGTCAATCCAATTATTTATTTCTGTACTTTTTTCAGAAGTTTTTGACAACTTAAAATTTTGTGCATTATCAATATTTGAAACTATATAAAAAGAATCTTCAAAGTGGGATATACTATACTCCAATCCTCTTATCCTTGATTGAAAAACTTTAAAAGTTCCATCTGGGTTATCAGCATTTAAAATCTTATGTTCAGAGGTTAAAGTACTGTAACTAGAAATGACTATATATTTTTGAGATTTTGTTTTATATACTCCAACTCCAAAAGTTTCATCTTTTTCTTCGTAGACTAGCTCATCCATTTCTGGATCAGTATTTAATTTATGCTTATATACAGCTTCGGATCTTAGAGTTGTTTCATCTTTTAGTACATAAAACAATGTTTTATTATCATTAGCCCAGGTACTTCCACCAGTAGTATTCCGTACTTCTTCTTTAAAAACTTTATTGGATTTAAGATCTTTTATTAAAAGTTTATATTGTCTTCTTCCTGTTGTATCAACTCCGTAAGAAACATACTGATTATTTGGACTAACACTAAGGCCTACAAGTCTAAAATAAGAATGATCTTTTGCCATTGTGTTACAGTCAAATAGAAGTTCCTCCTTAGAGTCTAAGCTTTCTTTTTTTCTAGTATAGATAGGGTAATCTTTACCTTTTTCGTATCTAGTTATGTACCAATAACCATTAAATTTATATGGGACAGAACTATCATCTTTTTTTATTCTTGATTTGATTTCCTCAAACAAATCGTTTTGAAAGCTTTTTGTGTGTAGAGTTTCTTGATTATAATAATCATTTTCTTTATTAAGGTAATCAATAACCTCAGGGTTTTCTCTGTCATTTAGCCAATAATACTCGTCTATCCTAACATCTCCATGAATTTCTAATTCCTTTGGAATCTGTTTTACTTTAGGTGGTTGATTAAACTCAGACATATTATTAATAGTTGTAGATTTATTGTTACAAGAAAATATTATAACGGATGCCAAAGATAAAATTAAAGATTTCATAATCTGTCTATATTATAGTTAAATTTAAAAAAAATATTCTAAACAATCCCAGAAATTGATTTCGATGCAACATATGCTCCAGTCCAAGCATTCTGAAAGTTATAGCCCCCCGTAATTGCATCAATATTTAAAACCTCACCTGCGAAAAATAAATTATTATGAATTTTACTTTCAAATGTCTTAAAGTTAATTTCTTTCAAATCTATTCCCCCTGCTGTCACAAACTCTTCTTTAAAAGTACTCTTGCCGTTAACTTTAAAAATTGATGATGTTAACTGAGTAGAAAGTAGATTTAACTGATTTTTATTTAATTCAGCCCATATTAACTTACTATCTATTTGTGAATAATTTACTAGTTCTTTCCAAAGTCTTTTAGGAATTCCAAAGTTAGGAGTGTTAACTACCATTTTTTTTGACATTTTGTTCTTGATAAATTTTAGTTTAGAAAGACAATCTAGATAAGATAACTTAATAAAATTAATAGAAATATCAAACTGATAGTTTAGTGATTCAAATTCTAATGCACCGATTGCAGATAGTTTTAAAATTGACGGAGCGCTCATTCCTTTGTGAGTAATTAATAGTGGACCATCAGAGGATAATTTAGAATTAACCACGTTAATAATTACATCTTCTACTACAACTCCAGGAATGGATTTGATTCTACTGTCTTTGATATCAAAACTAAATAGAGAAGCTACTGGTTTCACAATAGTATGATTCAGTTGATTCATTAGATTCCATATCTTTTGATTGCTTCCAGTTGCTACTAAAATCTTAGGAGAATTGAAGTCTTGTTTGTGGGTATTTATTAGCCACTCATTATTTTCTAATGAAATATGTTTAACTGAGTGATTATATAACACTTTTATATTTAATCTTTTTACTTCATTTAAAAAACAATCAATAATTGATTGTGAATTATTTGAAACTGGAAATACTCTTCCATCTTCTTCAATTTTTAGTTTAACTCCTCTTTCTTCAAACCATTGCATTGTATCGCCAGTCATAAACTGATGAAAAGGACCAAGAAGTTCTTTTTCTCCTCTCGGATAGTTAAGTGTAAGTTCATTTGGTATAAACTGGCCATGAGTTACATTACATCGTCCACCACCTGAAATTTTAACTTTTTGTAGACCTTCTTTTCCTCTTTCTAAAATAAGAATATTTAGTTTTGGGTTAAGAATTGCAATGTTAATTGCTGAAAAAAAACCTGCAGCTCCTCCTCCAATAACTATTACATCATTTTTCATATTGCAAATAAACCACAATTATATTAATAAAAAGATACAATTAACAATGTCATAACATTAAGTTAAAAAAAATTAGTGCGTTAATTTATTTTATACTTTTGGTTTAGATAATATAATTAGATATTGATGAAATTTGAATTTACTGAAGTTGAGTTAGATAGAATAATTGAAATGGCTTGGGAAGATAGAACTCCTTTTGAAGCAATTTTATTTCAATTTAATCTAGCTGAAAAAGATGTGATTAAATTAATGCGAGCTAATCTTAAAGAGTCGAGCTTTAAAAGATGGAGAAAAAGAGTAAATAGTGGAGTAAGCCAAAAGCACCTAAAAAAGAGAAACCCTGAAATTAACAGATTCAAATGTACTCGACAAAAAGCTATTAGTGGAAATAGAATTAGTAAACGATAAATAAAAATATTTTAACCAGCCTGTTAAAAATTAAATTATAAAAAAAGCCGCTCTAAATTATTAGAGCGGCTTTTATTATTAGTTAAAGTTGAATTATCTAATGATTAGTTTAGATACTTTACTTTGTCCTTCAACTGTTACTTTCACTAAGTACATTCCTGTACTCATTGAACTAACATCTAAAGTATCTGCACTTAATGATGTATTGATTAATCTCTTTCCAGTGATATCAAATACTTCAACATACTTCACACCACTTACTGGTGTTTGTATTGTTACATAACTTCCGTTAGAAGGGTTTGGATAGATCCTCATGTCTAACATCATAGCATCCACAGTTGATAATGCATCTGCAGTTGATAACTTGTTATACCATGCGTTTGTTTCAGATCCAACATTTCTTACATACATAGTAGTTTCTGTTCTTTCTAATACCTGGAACTCTTGTCCAGCTATAGAAGTATAGAAACCAATATTTCCGTTTGTAGCAAATGTGATTGTCTCTACTTCTGCACCTAGATCACTTACAGTAAATGTATCTGTATAGTCATCTTGTGCATAATATAAATACTCATTATCACTGTTGTCAGCATCGTAAGGAGTATTGTCTGGGAATGCAGCATCAAGCTCTGGTTTCTTACCAAATATTGCTCCGTCATCTCCAGTATCAACAGTTACTACACCGCCAGCGAACGACCATCTGTCATCATAAAGACCAGTTTCCCACTTATCCCATGGATTAGCATTCCACCATTCAGCTGCAAATGAGCCGTTTGGTCCTACACCAATATGACCTTGCGTTTCCGCTTCAGATCTCCATGATCCAGACTCTAATAAAGCAATTAATTCAGTATTAGGATTAGGACAAGATATAGAGAAGTATATTGGATCAGCAAAAGATGAACCATCTACTGAACTATCACTTGTTACAAAAACAACTACCGTTCCATCATCCGAAGTAATTGGATCAAGTTCGATAATATCTGTTGCAGTATCAGCAGGAGTATAAGCATCAACTAAAACATTACCTGCACCATCTTGAACAGTAATTGAATCGTAATTACCTTCAATTTGACCTGTAATTGTTAATACAATTGGGCCATCAGGATTAGTTGCAGTAAATAAAGCGTCTGCTCCTTCATTGTTACCATAGTCATAATAGAACTCATCTCCACAACCTGCTTCTGAAGAAGGAACAGTAAATGTAACTGTACTTTCAGCAGCTGGATCTAATGGCTGATGATTGTCATCCACTAACCAAGCTAAGATTGTATGAGTTGCTCCAGCTGTAACATCAATTGTTACATCATTTAGATCGTAAACCATCACAGTAGCACCTCCATCAATAGAGTAATGCCAGTGACCATCACCACCTGCTCCAGCTTCAGATACACTAAAGCCTTCAATAGCAACACCAAAAGTAGCTGTAGTAGCTCCAAAACCTAAAGTAGAACCGTCTTCTATCCCTGTAATAGCTATTCCTGGTTCAGGAATAATACAAGTAGCTGTAATTGACTCAGGACTCATAGCAGCACCATCAAATGATGATCCAACTTCAAGACCTTCAATGTTATAAATAAAGTATTGTGTCTCAGTTACGTAAGATCCTTCATTATAAGAAGTCGTAGTAATAACATCTCCTTCATTCACATTAATATCATATACTGCGAAGTCTCCACCGTTATCGTCATTAGATACAGTAATTCCGTCAAGAACAACCTCACCATTAACCATTACGTCCATAGTGTTTCCGTTCCAAGAATCTCCATAAGTATCTTCTAATCTAATAGTGTATACACAACTATCACCAGTATCTCCTTCAGATAGTCTAATGTTATCAAAGTAGTATGCAGTACCATCTCCAGCTACGTTAAAATCAAAGAATAATACAAGCTTATTGTATTCCACTGATAAATCTTCAGCACTTAAGTCATAGTAAAGAGTTTCCCAACCAGAAGCTACAGTAGTAGGCTGATTTTGTTCGATAGCATAACTTTCTGTATCTTTTTCAACTTTCAAGTTAACTAGTTCTCCTCCGTCTGGAGTCCAAACGTCAACTGCTAAAGTAGTTAATGTAGAAAAATCTAATAACTCGTCTAATACTATAAATGTACCAGCCCAAGTTTCAGATCCTGCATTTTTAACACTTTGTGCTACAGTAGCACTAGTATTTGCACCAGAAGCATCTGGATTAGCAATAATTGTAGTTGATGCACCTCCAAAATCATTCCAAGCATATACCACGCTTTCATTTTCATGATCTACAGGCATAGTTATTGGTTCAGCTGGACCACCACATGTTCCGTCAGTCTCACAACTTCCATAACAATGTAATAATGTAGTATCCGCTGTAACAGCTTCTAAAGTTCTGTCGTTATATGCATTAGGATCTCCACACTCTTGACCAGCTAAATCTTCTTTAGCCCCCCAGTCTCCACCATCGTTAGGACTGTTTAAGTATGTAAAGTTTCCTGCTTGTCCTTCTAATACTTCTAGAGTAGCAGTCCATGTTCCGTCTCCGTCATCATCTGACATAGCAAGACCTTGAGCATCGCCTACAAAACCTCCACCTACATACATACCATTTGGTCCAACACCACCATCAATATTTGCAGTGTTAACATTAAATGTTACTGTATAATAGTTACTAGGACATGTTCCGTCAGTCTCACAACTTCCAAAACAATGTAATAATGTAGTATCTCCTGTTACAGGAGCTAATAATCTGTCATCGTATTGACCATCAGCACATGATTGACCATTTAAATTTTCTTTAGCCCCCCAGTCTCCACCATCGTTAGGACTGTTTAAGAAAATATAGTTTCCAGTTGTACCAGCAGCCATTGATAAGGTAACTTCCCAAGTTCCATCTGCATCTGCATCTGTCATTGCGTAAGCATTAGCACCACCAATGATACCACCACCTATATACATACCATTTGGCCCTACACCATCAGTAATAGTTGCAGTGTTAACAGAGAATGTTACATCAAACATCTCTAAACATGTAGCAGTAAAATCTGCAAAAGCTGCAGCAGCACTAGAAACAACTACGTTACCGTAAGAATCCGATAAAGAATAAGTAATCTCTGAATCGTATGAACCAGAAGTCCAAACACTAGTGATAACTTGACCTTCAGAAAGAGCTACAGTAACTGTTTGCGCTTCACCAGCACCAGCAGCAGAAGTGTTAGAATAAGTTCCAACAGAAACTCCATCTGCTAAAATCTCTAAACTAGCTCCGTTCCAACCGTCTCCATATGAATCAACCATGGATAAAGTGTAATCACAACCAGTAGATTCATAAAGGTAAGGATATGGACAGTCTGAGGTTGCAGATGTAGATGATCCATCAGTACAATTTGGTGTAGCTGTATTCCATGTTCCATCCGCATTTTTGTATGCCCAAGAATCAGTATAAGCCCAGTCAAAATCGTAATTACTAGAACCACCTTCAAATTCAAGGTCTCCGTAAACTTCTACACTAGTTAAATCACCATTCATAAATAATTCAACAGCGTCATTTCCGTTGCCATTGGCAACACCATTAACCACAGCCAAAGCAAATGTGTCATATACATCAGCACCCAGCCATGCGGTCATAGCATCAACATTTCGAAGTACCATAATGTGATCACCTGAACTTACTGAGACAGCATCAAAAGTAAATTCTATACCATCAGTACCACCTCCATTATTTGCAGAACCTAATCCGTAAATACTTAAATCAGCGATATCAGCGTTAGCCACTAAGTGAATAAATTTTCCATCGTTTCCACCAAAACCAGCGCCTCCAACGTTAATGTCCCCAACCCCTTGCAATGCAAGATCTTGAGAGTTAATTGTTAAACTAAATAAAAATGCCATAGCAACAAAACAGCTACGCCAAATTGAATTAGTAATTTTTTGAGTAATTTTTTTCATAATTGATATGTTTTTGTTTGTATAAGTGTAAGAATGCAAAATAAGAAATTTAGTGACATACTCAAAATATATTTAAACATATTTTAAAAATCAGACAAATATTATGGTATATTTAATATATAACTATATTTACGCATTAATTAAATAATCTATGAATGAGGTTTTTGATATAGTTAGAAATCTACCCTATCAACACTTAGTATTCACATTTTTTAGTGTAATCATTGGAATAGTATTAATCTATATTTACACTTACACAAAAAATAAATCTAGAGTATTAAATTCAATTTCATTGATTGTAATTTTAAATGAAATTATTTTTCAATTCTTACTGATTTATTTTAATTCATGGTCACTTACAGAATCATTGCCTTTAGAAATGTGCTACATATCAGCACTAATAGTACCTATTTACAATCAAAGCAAAAACAATAGAAGTCTACAAAATTGGTTATTTTTTGCCGGCTTTGGAGGTTCCTTTTTTGCCTTTATTAACACGAATTTAGAAGATGGGGCAATGGTCTACACATTTATTCACTACTTTATCGCTCATGGGTTGATAGTTATTGTTGTTGCATCACTTATAATCGATGGATATAGACCTTCTTGGAAAGACTACTTTAGTACTGTAAAATGGACAACAGTTCTCGTAGTATTAATGATCTTGATAAACAACTTATTGGGAAGTAATTACATGTTTACTCAAAATAAACCCCCAGGAGTTACATTTACAAAACTTATGCCCGAATGGCCATATTATTTTTTAATAATGCTTCTTATAGGGTTGATATCATATACACTTATGATGCTTATTAAATTAATACCTACAAAAAAATAAATGTATGGAAAAGACAGTTTCAGAAGCAATAAAATATAGAAGATCTATACGAATATTTAAAGACATTAACTTAGATACAGAAAAAGTTAAAAATTGTATTTTCAATGCGAGCCTAGCTCCAAATAGTAGTAATTTACAATTGTGGGAATTTATACATATTTCAGATAAGAATTTGATAAAAAAACTTAGCCCTGCATGCATGAACCAAAATGCGGCAAAAACAGCTAATCAACTAGTAGTATTTGTCACTAGAAAAGATTTATGGAAATCAAGAGCTAAATCTAATATTGATTTTTTAAATAATTCATTTAAAGAAAATCCTAAGGGAAATACAGAAAAAAGAAAAAAATCAGTATTATTTTATTACAGTAAATTAGTACCAACCATATACACTAGTTTCTTTGGTGTATTGGGCTACATAAGATTTTTTATTTTTCAAATTATTGGTCTTTTTAGACCGATTTACAGACAAGCAAAATTAAGTGATAATAGAATTATAGCTCATAAAAGTATCGCTCTTGCTGCACAAAATTTCATGATTAGTATGGCTGCAATTAATTATGACACCTGTCCAATGGAAGGAACCGACACTTTAAGAATAAAAAAAATATTAAATCTTCCATCAAAATCAGAAATAAATATGGTTATTGGCTGTGGAATAAGAGATGAAAAAGGTCTTTACAATAAACAATTTAGGGTTCCTTTTGAAGAAGTTTATTCCCATTACTAAAGCTGAATATTTATTTTTTAGTTAATTTTAAGTTCTAACTATTAAATAAATAAAAATGAAAAAATTATTATTACTACTATTTGTTGGTTTTTCAATGAGTTGTTCAAACAACGATGTCGTTGTTACTTTCGACGATGAAAAGTCAAATGCAATTAAAGGTCATTTTCAAAATTACTTAAACAATGATATGGATGGCCTGAAAGAGCTTTGGTCTCCAGATATTGATGTTTATTTAAACTCCAAACAACCTATTAGTCTTGACGAATTTGTTGGTTTGTTAGAGGCTCAACATGCTGGTTTTGACCCTATACTTATGACTTTTGGTGAAGAAGGCGGAGAAGATCTTGGAGTTTGGGTTCAAACTATAACCTATCCAGCTATGGGAGAATATCCATCTAATACTATAACTCAGTCTTGGTTTGATTGGAATGCTACTGGAAAAGTAAGTGGTAAAACAATTGTTCTTCCCGCACACATAGGCTTTAAATGGGGAGAGGATGGAAAAATAATTGAAGAATATCACAATTATGATACACAAGAAATGATGGCAGAATTAGCTCTTAATCAAGAAATGGAATAAAATCATAATTAAATTACTATAAATAAAAAAAGCATTCTAAAATTAGAATGCTTTTTTTATGAATTAGAAATTATTTTATTCCACAGTTTCTTTTGCTGGGATATCTTGTGCATATACATAAAATAACTCTACCTTACCATCAGTGATTTTTGCATCAATCATGTGGTTTTGTTCAACAACTTTACCATCAACTTTTGTTGTTACTGTATGACCAGCAATAATCCATTCTTCTCCACCTGAGACTCCCTTGTAAGGCATAGCCCAATACATATTCCATTTAGGCTCTTCTGCCTCAAACCATGCTGTCAAAGCTTCTTTGTGAGCTGATTTACCTGAAATTCTATTACCTACAGGATCAACAATCAATAAAGAATCAGATTCCATAGCTAATATAGACTCCATATCTCTTTTGTTATGAGCATCGATATATTTCTTCCATACACCAGTAATATCATCACTAGCAACAACAAATTTTTCGCCTGGTTGTGGTAAGAAAAAACCAGCGCCTTGTGAAGCTTCAGAATTTACTTCTACAGGTGCGTTACATGCTGTAATTATTACAGCTAAAATTAAAATTATTTTTTTCATATTTATTTATTTATTTATTGTTAATATTCTACTGCTTGTCCAGCTAAGCCAATTGACCAGTGAACTTGAGTTGTTTTCCATACACCATCCATCTTTTTAATAACCCCAGAGTATCTTACGTTCTTTAAACTTCCTGCCTCTCCTCCAGCTGTAAAAGAAAAGTCAATAATTGAAGTGTAAGATGCCATATCACCAGAATTACTAATGGTAATATTAAGATTTCTGGTGTCAAATTTAGCGTCTTTAATAACAGCTAATTGAGCTATAATTGAAGGTTCAATTTCTTCCCAGCCTGTAAGAAACTCAGCTTCATCAGTTCCAATTAAAACTGCATCGTTAGAGAAAACAGCTTTAGCGTCTTCAATATTTCCAGTTTGAAAAAAATTAAGAGTTGTAGCAATAACATCTTTAACTTCTAATTCGACAGCTGTCATATCGACATTATCATTTGTTGCAGCATAATCATTACCAACATTAAAGTTGCATGAGAAAATACTAATTAGGATTAGTGTCAATGGAATTTTAATATTTAGTTTCTTCATTTATTTATTTTTTTTAATTGTTTATCTAAATGTAATTAAAAATTAGAGTTTTTAACAATTTCTTATGATAAAAATCAATTGTTTTTGTGGAAATTTGAAAAAAACCCAATATCATGAAAAGTTGCAAATTATCATTTTTTTTATTTCTAACATATTTTAGTTTACAATCACAAACATCTTTAGATTATTCTAATACTATTGAACTGGATGAATTAAAAGAGAAGTTATATACTTACTCATCTGATGAATTTGAAGGAAGAGAAGCTGGAAAAAAAGGACAAACAATTGCTGTTGAATATCTAAAAGAACATTACATTAATAACAATATTGAATCCCTAATTAAAGATACCTACTTTCAAACTGTTCCTCTAATTTCAATTAAAGAACCTGAAGTCAGTATCACTATAAACAATAATGAGTTTGTAAAATATGATGATTATGTAATACTTTCAGCTGGAGATAATAATTTTGATGTAAAATCTAAACAAGTAATTTATGTAGGATATGGAATTAATGATTCAATTTACAATGATTATGAAAATATCGATGTAAAAAACAAAATAGTAATAGCAATTAAAGGAGAGCCCAAAAATAAAGAAGGAAATTATAGTTTAACCAAATCTAAAGAGCAAAGCAAATGGTCTAAAAGAGGATCATTTACATTAAAAAAGCAACAAGCAATTGATTTAGGTGCTGTCGCATTTTTATACATAGATCAAGATATGCTAAAGAGATATGGGGATTGGTATAAAAGACGTGGACATGAAGATAATGAAAGACTTGAGTTAGACGTAACATCAAAAAGCGATGAAAGTTTTGATATTCCAAGTTTTTTTATAGGAGAAAAAATTTCTAATGAAATAATGAAAAAACAGAAAAATAATCTTCCTAATTCGAGTAAAAAAATTAAAACAAAAATTAATATTACATATGATATTCAAGAAGAAAAAATCAATTCTCAAAATGTTGCTGCTGTAATTAAAGGAAGTGAATTTCCAGATGAATATATAATAATAACAGCACATTTAGATCATGTTGGTATGAGTGATGGTGAGGTATATAATGGAGCTGATGATGATGGTTCGGGAACAGTTGCAATAATGCAAATTTCAGAAGCTTTTCAAAAGGCAGTTAAAGATGGTTATGGACCAAGAAGATCCATTATATTTTTACACATGACCGCAGAAGAAAAAGGGTTATTAGGTTCTAAATATTATACAAATTACGACCCTCTTGTACCTCTAAAAAATACAGTTACAAACCTTAATATTGATATGATTGGAAGAATCGATCCAAATAGAGAGGAGAAAAACAGAAATTATATTTACCTAATCGGATCTGACATAATATCACAAGATTTGCACAATGTTTCAGAAGAAACTGCAAAAAAATATTCCAATTTAGTTTTAGACTATAGATATAACGACCCGACGAGAAAAGTCTTTGAATCTGGAAGATATATTGAAAACAGATACTATTACAGATCTGATCATTATAACTTTGCAGAAAAAAATATCCCTATAATTTTTTATTTTTCTGGTACTCATGAAGATTATCACAAACCAACCGATACAGTAGATAAAATTGAGTTTGATTTACTTCAACAAAGAACTAAGTTAATATTTCATACCGCATGGGAATTAGCTAATAGAGACGAAAGAATTCGAAACAAACAATAGAACAAAAAAAGCCTTTCTTAAGAAAGGCTTTTTTTTGGGTGGAAGACCGGATTCGAACCGGCGACCCTTGGTACCACAAACCAATGCTCTAACCAACTGAGCTACAACCACCATTTGTAACGGATGCAAATGTAAATCTTTTGTTATATGTTACAAAGATTTTTAAAAACTATTTTAAATCAAAAATTGAATTTACTAGTGGACACCTTTCAACTGTAAAACCCTCTGCGTAATTCACTCCACAAAGACGGCCCAAATCTCTAGCTCTATACTCAACACTATCTATAAAATTTTTGGTAGAAATTGGAGTGTTTTTCATATTTATACCTTCTTTAAAGAATTGAGATTCATAAGCCATTACAGCTTTTAATTTAATTGGCATAAAATCAGAAATATCAACACATACATCTGGCGATATATTTTTCCATTGTAAATAGTGGTAAATAAATTTAGGCCTCCATTCTTCTTGAAAAACATTTGATCCATCTAATTTTGTATTAATTTTGGTAAGTCCACTTAAAAAACATGATGAACTAACTAATTGACTTGCTTTTGGATGATCAATATGTCTATCATCAACAGCATTACAAAAGACCACATCAGGTCTATATTTTCTAATTATTTTTATAATCTCAATTTGATGATGTTTGTCATTGATAAAAAAACCATCAGAAAAAGATAAATTTTCTCTTACTTTAATATTTAAAATTTTTGCTGCAGCTGCAGATTCTTTATCTCGAATTTCAGCGCTACCTCTTGTTCCTAGTTCACCTCTTGTTAAATCTAAAATACCTACAGATTTTCCTTGGTGGATTTCTTTAGCTAAAGTTCCTGCACATCCTAATTCGACATCATCTGGATGGGCTCCTATTGCAAGTATATCTAATTTCATATTAATTATTTAATTGAAAGTTTAATTGCATGTTCAATATCCATTATTATATCTTTTTTGTTCTCTATTCCAACAGAAAATCTAATTAACTCATTTGTTATTCCTTGACTAAGTCTCTCTTTTTCAGTTAAAAGGTAATGAGATGTTTCAGCAGGACTGAGCATAGTACTTTCAACTCCTGCAAGACTCATGGAGGGTTTGATTAAATTTAAGGAAGTTAGAAATAGTGAAGGATCAATTTTATCAATAAATTCAAAAGAAATCATTGCCCCAAATCCTTTCATTTGTTTTTTTGCTAGATTGTGATTAGGATGATTTTTAAGTCCAGGATAATAAACTTTTTTCACAAAACGAGACTCTGACAAATATTTAGCTAATCTTTTTGCATTTTTTTGTTGAGCCTTAACCCTTATTGAGAGAGTTTTCATACTTCTTTCTAAAAGCCATACGGAGTAATCACTGAGATTACCTCCTAAATTTTTTGCTAAGTTCCATATCTTGTCAATATGAGCTTGTGAAGCAGCTACTGCTCCAGCACTGATATCACTATGTCCTCCAAAATATTTTGTAGCACTATGAAGGACAACATCAACACCAAATAAAATAGGTTTTTGAATTATTGGAGTAGCAAAAGTATTATCAATAATTGTTGTTATATTTTTTGATTTTGCAAATTGTGCGATTTTTTCGATATCGACAATTTTTAAAAGTGGGTTAGATGGAGTCTCTATATATATAACTTTAGTATTTTTTTTAATTGCAGATTTAAAAAATTTTAAATCAATATCATCAGTAAAAGTATAGTCTATATTATATCTTTTAAACTGGGCTTCAACTAAATTTCTAGTTCCACCGTAAATATCTTTTTGTAATAAAATATGGTCTCCTGATGATAAAAAAGCCAAAAGTGTTGTACTAATTGCAGCCATTCCTGATCCAAAAATCATGGCAGATTCAGAGCATTCTAATGCAGATATTTTTTTACACAATGCTTCTTGATTTGGAGTGTTAAAATACCTGGGATACCTACTAATATCTTTATTTATATACTCATAGGAAGTTGATACAAAAATTGGGGATACAGACCCGCCAAATTGCTTATCAACTACTTCTCCTTCATGAGTACATATAGTATTTTCACCCTTATTATTATTTTTCATTACTATATTAATTGATTTAAAATTACAATTAATTTTTTAAATACTTTTTATGTTTAGGATAAGCTAAAACTCCCATAATTATAACAATTAACAATGCTATTGCTGAATACAGGAAACTTATTTGTTGGTCATCTTTAGCATAGGAATGAAGACCAGCAAGGTAAAAGTTAACTCCAAAATAAGTCATTAATATACTAGCAAAGGATAATATTGATGCTATACTGTATACAAATCTACTTTTTAAACCAGGAATTAAACGCATATGTAATACAAAAGCGTAAACCATAATACTTATTAAAGCCCAAGTTTCTTTAGGGTCCCAACCCCAATATCTTCCCCAACTTTCATTTGCCCACATACCACCAAGAAAATTACCAATAGTTAACATAACAAGACCTACAGTTAAAGACATCTCATTAATTAACGTAAGCTCTTTAATATTAAGTTTCATTATAGATTTGTTAGATGAGTTGGTTAGTATCATTAAAAATAAAGAAACAAACCCGAGAATCATACTCAAGGCAAATGGACCATAGCTACCCACTATAACTGCGACATGTATCATCAACCAATAACTATCTAAAACAGGTTGCAAATTTGCAATAGCAGGGTCCATCCAGCTCCAATGAGCTATCATAAGTATCATTGAAACGATAAAAGTTGTTGACGCTAAAGTTAAATCACTTTTTCTTCCAAAAGCAAGACCAAAAAACATAGTAGCCCAAGCTACATAAATCATCGATTCATATGCGTCACTCCAAGGTGCATGTCCTGAGATGTACCATCTCCATATTAATCCAAAAGTGTGTATTATAAATAAAAATATAATTACAAACTTTAAAGTCTTAATAGATAAATTAATGATATTATTGTTTTTAAATATCTGTGTTATTAAGATAATAAACAGAAATGTTCCAGCATATAAATACCAACTAAATAACTTTTTAAAAATGTCATATTTATTATAAAGGACTTCCGCTTCAATCTTTTCAGTACTCAGCATAACATCACCTCCGAATTTATATTGAGCACTTAAAATTCCTTGTAAAATATTATTGCTTTGACTAAATTCATTCATAATCTTATCTTCGTTAAGCATATATAAATATGTTTTGAAGCCTGTATTAATAAAATTTGAGTAAAGAGAATCTTTTACTAAACTTGAATCTTCTATGTTTTCTTTTGGAGAAATCCATTTATCATTTTCATCATCTGGTATTGGGAAAAATTTTAATGATTTACCCTCAATCATGTTGTATAAAAGATTAACCCTTTGGTCAGTCTCTTTAAATTCTTTTTGATAACCGGTAGGAACTTGTGCTTTATAAGCATCTTCTAAATAAGGAGCTAACTTATATTCACCTCTTTCAGTAAAAAAATCAACTAAAGGGACATACTTTTGAGTATTATTAACACCAATTATACTTCTAATTGAATCTCCTTTTTTCATCTTAAGGTAGATTACGGGGACATTGTACCAAAGAAGTGGGCTTTCTTGAATGGAGAGAAAAACTTGATTAGCATCAAATTCTCCATAGTTATCTTTTTTACTTAATTTTCTCAAAAATTCAGATGCAAAAGTATTTACTGGCATCATTCTACCAGAGAGATCTTGAATTACAATATTACCAAATTTTGCAGCCTCACTCTTTGGAACAATATTTTTACTTAATATAGAATCAATAATTTCTACATCTGTTTTGTCATGAAGGTGGGTGTCATTTGATTGTGAGAAAAGATTCACAGAGGATAAAAAAAGTAAAACTAATGCTAGCTTTTGCTTTTGTTTTTTGATTTTTAAAATTTGATTGCGCAAGAAATCAAATCTTGTAAATCTAGCAAACATAATAGCCATTAATCCAATATATAATAAAATATAGCCTAGGTAAGTTACAAATGTCCCTAAAGCGTCTTTATTTACTGAAAGTATAGTTCCTTTTTCGTCAGGATCAAAAGATGCCTGAAAAAAACGATAACCTTGATGGTTTAGAATATTGTTCATAAAAATTCTAAAGTCAAATGGTTTATCATCAATAACAGTGACTTCACTAGCAAAAGAAGAGTAACTCGTATCGCTACCAGGGTATTTATCAGCGATAAAATCATTTAATTTTACACTAAATGGTAAATCATAAACTTTTGCTCCATATCTGATATTAAAATTAAGTCCATCGACAACAAATTCCTCAAAAGGACTGTTGATTCCCTTCCCTCCTAGAACCTTAATAATTTTTTCTTCACCATCAGATGATATTTTTAAAGCAATTCCATCTTCGTCACTCTTTAAAATTTCTGGTTTTTGAACTATATCAAACACACCTTTGACTACATTCTTTGGAAAAACTATAGCTTGATTACCAATTAAATATCTAGATCGTAAATTTAAAACTTGTTTTTTGTCTTTTTCTAGTATTCCGTTTGTACCAGATGCCATGATCATATACTCACCCTCAAAAGGAGATTCAATAAATAATTCGGCATTGTCTGTGTAAGTAATATTGACAGCTCCTTTGGTAGGTTTGTTTAAAGCATAAAGAACATTGTGTAAACTTTGAACCTCACCCATTTTCAAAAAATGATTATGAGGTAAGCCATCACCGGCTTCAACAATTTTTAAATATTCTTCCCCGTTTACATCGGGAATAATATCTTTTTCTGCTCCTTGTATAAAATCAACTAATTCAATGTTAATTTTTTTATCTCCGTAAGTGGTATTATAATTAAATTTATTCTTTAGCCTTGGTGAAAAATCAACAGGCACTTCAATAGCACGTCTTTGATAAATTCCATCAATAGCATAATCTCCATCTATGTACATTTTTATGTACGTTTTTTCACTTATAAAAGAGTTTTCAGTTTCCCCTTCCCTAATACTCATTACACCTTCGTAGCCATAGTATCTTGTAATAAAAGCACCCAGAATAATAAAAATCCAAGAAAAATGAAGTAATAAGACTGGCCATTTTTTTAAGCTAAAAAGATTATATTTAAAAATGTTTCCTGTAAAATTTATAATAAAAAACAACATAATTAACTCGAACCAAAGAGCATTAAAAATCAATGTTCTTGAATAAGGAGTTGGTGAGGTGTCTTGACCTGCATCTAAAAAAGTCCCAACAGCCATTGCTACAGCAAAAACAATAAAGAGAATACCTGTCAGTCGGGTCGAAAACAATAAATTAAAAATCTTTTTTATCATTCTAATATTTATAAATAGAGTCTGCAAATTTACAAAGAAATGTTCTCTTTTAATTTATATAAATAGTAAATATTTGTTAAATAATTAAAGTTTTTTTAGTCCTATTAGTTCCTTAATTTAGCTTTATGATTAAAGTTGTCATTTTAGGTTCTGGTAATGTTGGTACACATTTATTTAAAGCTTTTAAAAATAATTCTAAGTTTGAAATCAAACAATGGTATAGTAGAAATTTAAAAGACATATCTAAATATTCGAATTTTGTTAAAATCACTGATCAATTAGATCAATTAGAGTTTGCTGATATATACATTCTGGCTGTAAATGATGATTCAATTCATGATTTATCTACTCAATTGTCATTCACAAATAGGTTTGTTTGCCATACATCAGGAAGTAAACCAATAGATGTATTAGATCCAAAAAATAGATCTGGAGTTTTTTATCCTCTTCAAACTTTTTCAAAAGAAAGTGAAATTGATTTTTCGAAAATCCCAATTTGTATTGAGTCTAGTAATCCTGTAGACATGATTACATTAAAAAATGTATCCAAAGCTTTGGGCTGCTCATATCATGAAATAGACTCTAATCAAAGAGAAAAATTACACTTAGCTGCAGTTTTTGTAAATAATTTTACAAACCATATGTATACTATAGCCAAAGAAATAACTGATAAATCAAAGATTGATTTTAATATTTTAAAACCATTAATTAGTGAAACAGTTAATAAAATTTATACATTAGATCCTAAAGTAGCTCAAACTGGTCCTGCAATTAGAGGGGATAGTAAAACTATAAATAAACATCTACTTGCTTTGAAGAGCGAAAAACATAAGGAACTCTATGAACTTATAACCTACTTAATTAACAATTTAGAACATGAAAAATTATAAAGAAATATTATCTCAAATTGAAACTTTCATTTTTGATGTTGATGGTGTATTAACAGATGGATCTTTGACAATCACCAGTAATGGTGAGATGTTAAGAACAATGAATGTTAAAGATGGGTTTGCATTAAAAGCGGCTTTAGATGCTGGATACAACATTGCTATTATTTCTGGTGGTACAAATGAAGGAGTTAGAGACAGACTTAAAGCATTAGGTGTTGAGTTTATATATTTAGGTGCTCATAACAAAATAAAGGAATTAAACTCATTTATCGCATCCTCTAACGTAGACTTAAAAAATATACTTTATATGGGTGATGACATCCCAGATATACCTGTTTTAAAAATTGTTGGACTATCTTGTTGCCCACAAGATGCTGTAAATGAAGTAAAAGATTATTGTAATTATATATCAAGTAAAAATGGCGGAAAAGGAGCTGTTCGAGATGTTATTGAACAAGTAATGAAGATTCATGGTAAATGGAACAGTTTTAATAATGCACAAATGGATTGATTCAATATGTTAAAAGATAAGCTTTCTAATTATGAGATTATTTTAGCATCTCAATCTCCTAGAAGAATCAAATTTTTCAATGAGCTTGATATTAAATTCAGGTCAATTAAGTTAGATTTTGATGAATCCTACCCTAACAACTTAATTGCAGAACAAATAACAGATTTTATAGCTAATAAAAAAGCTAGCTATTACTCAGAGTTATTAAATAAAAACTCTGTTGTCATCACTAGCGATACAATTGTATGGTTAAATGGAAAGGCTATAGGAAAGCCAAAAAATAATAAAAATGCCAAAGAAATTCTACTGACTTTAAGTGGCAAAACTCATAAAGTAATTACCTCATTTTGCATTAAAACATTAGAATCAAAAAAAATTATAAATGAAACTACAGAAGTCACTTTTAAGCATTTAACTGAAAAAGAAATAGATTTTTATATATCAAACAACAAAGTATTGGATAAGGCCGGAGCATATGGAATTCAAGATTGGATTGGGTATATTGGCATAATTAATATTAATGGTACTTACAACAATGTAATGGGGCTTCCTACTCGCTTGCTCTACAAAGAATTAATGAATTTATAAACTATGGAAAAAGTGAAAAAAAAATGGACCCGATTATATTCAGTACTATTAATAGCTAACATTTCTTATCTAATTATTTTTTATTTTATAACATTAATATTCTCTTAATGCAACTACTTGATTGGATCATTTTATGCTCTACCCTACTACTAATAGTAGCATATGGAACTCTAAAAACAAGGGGTGCAAAAAATTCTGTTGAATATATCAAAGGAGGGAATGAAGCTAAATGGTGGACAGTTGGACTATCTGTAATGGCTACACAAGCTAGCGCAATAACTTTTTTATCAACACCAGGTCAAGCTTTTAATGATGGAATGGGTTTCGTTCAGTTTTATTTTGGATTACCAATAGCTATTATAATAATATGTATGGTGTTTATTCCAATATATCACAAGTTAAAAGTTTTTACTGCTTATGAATACTTAGAATCTAGATTTGACTTAAAAACAAGAACCTTAACATCAGTACTATTTTTAATACAAAGAAGTTTAGCAGCTGGAATAACTATTTTTGCTCCAGCAATTATTCTTTCTTCAGTTTTAGGATGGGATTTAACTACTTTAAATATAATTATAGGGTTATTAGTAATAATATATACTGTTTCTGGAGGAACAAAGGCAGTTAATTATACTCAAAAATATCAGATGGGTGTAATTTTTACTGGTTTGATAATAACTTTTTTAATAATTATTTATTCATTACCTGAAAATGTAACATTAGGTAAAGCAATTGAATTAGCAGGAGCAAATGATAAAATGAAAATTTTAGATTTTTCCTTTGATTTAGAAAACAGGTATACAGTATGGAGTGGGATATTAGGTGGTACTTTTTTAATGTTATCTTATTTTGGTACTGATCAGAGTCAAGTACAACGATATCTGTCTGGAAAATCTTTAAAAGAGATGCAAATGGGGATGATATTTAATGGTATTTTAAAAATTCCAATGCAGTTTTTTATTCTTTTCATTGGAGTTATGGTATTTATTTTTTACCAATTTAATCCTTCGCCTTTAAATTTTAACCCACAAGCAGAAATTAAAATTTCTAGTTCAGAAAAAGCTAATGAATATTCTAAACTAGAAAAATCCTTAGGCAATGTTTATTTCTTGAAAAGTAAGGCTACTAACGACTTCTTAGATAATAAAAATAAAGCTAAAAGTTTATTAGAAATTAAAGAGCTTAATCAAAAAGAAAAAGAAATTAGAGATAAGGCAAAGAAAATCATAAATGAAGTTTCTAATAATTCTTTAAATAGAATTGAGTCTAATGATAAGGATTATGTTTTTATAAGTTTTATTTTAAACAATTTACCTAGTGGGCTAATTGGTTTATTAATTGCTGTAATTTTAAGTGCTGCTATGTCATCAACTGCTAGTGAACTAAATGCATTAGCAACAACAACAACAATCGACTTATATAATAGAAATAAAAAAGAAAAATCCAGTGAAATTGAGACCGTAAATACTACTAAAATATTTACAGTGTTTTGGGGATTATTCGCAATTGGTATAGCCTGTGTTGCATATCTGGCAGATAACTTAATACAATTAGTAAACATTATTGGTTCTCTTTTTTACGGAAATGTTTTAGGAATATTTTTGATAGCTTTTTTTATAAAGTATATAAAATCAAATGCGGTTTTTTATGGAGCAATAATCACACAATTAATAGTATTGAGTGTTTGGTATAACGACTACATGCCCTACTTGTGGCTTAATGTATTAGGAGTATTTACTGTGATAATTGTATCCTACATAATTCAATTTTTTGTAAAAAAAACTAAGTAGTCATTACATATTACTCCAAATGGAAATCGAATCCTGATTCATTTTTTCGTAATCTGAATTACCTGCAGCTATTGATTTTTCTAATGAAGTTTTAGCTACTTTTATAGCCATCTTATAATCTTTCAAGGCTGCATAGATAAGTGATTGTTGTCTTAAATGATAAAATCTAGGATTATCCATCATTGCAATAGATTGATTCATCCATTCTTTAGCCATCCTAAGATCTCTATTTTCTTGTAATAAATAAACAGCTGCTTTGTATAAATCAGATGATGTTGGATTTTTAAGAATCTCTTCAATACTTGACATAACAATTTTAGTAGTAGGTAATTTGATTTCTACAGGAAGATAAAAATAGCCCCAAGTTACACCTAATGTAAATGAATTATTAGTTAAATTATCAAATGCGAACTTAAAAGACTCCATTTTATTTTCTAATTTAGTTGGAGTAAATTTTTGTCTAACAACTACTTTGTTTTCATCCCAGTCTGATGGTAAACCCCAATTATTGTAATCAGAGTATAAAATAAACTCCCATCTATCCTTGTTTGGTATTGTATAAACAGAATACTTTCCAGCTGGAACATCCGCATCTCCAATTTTAACTGATGTACTAAAAGAAATTACTGAATTTTCATTAGCACCTGTTCTCCATACTTTATCATAAGGAACCAAATTACCAAATATTTCTCTGTTTCGAACAGATGGTCTGGCATACTCAAGTGTGACCTCAGTAAGTCCAATTGTTTGTTGAACTTTTGTCGCTGGACTTGGTGCAGGTGTTTGAATTTGAGAAGAAACATTAATCGATACTAATAAAAATAAACAGAGTATAAAATTTTTCATGATTTAAAATAAATAGATTAAAATAAGTATTATAAAATGAAGTTAAAATATTAATTTTGAAAACATAATAATTAATAAAAAATTTAACAAAATATTAAATTATGAAAAAATATTCTATTGAATTCTTTGGCACTTTTTTCTTATTACTTATCAGTGCGTTAACCGAAAATCCAATTGCAATAGGTCTTGGTTTAGCATCTCTAATATATATTGGAGCTCATATTTCTGGTGCTCATTATAACCCAGCAGTAAGTATTGCTATGGTTATCAGAGGAGAAATAAGTCAAACTGAATGTTTAAAATATACCATAGCACAAATTTTAGGAGCCATTGCCGGTTCATTTATTTATTTTTTAATAACAAATAATATTTTTGAAATTCAACCTGATAGTAATACAACAAGAGTACAGTTTTTAATAGCTGAGTTTATTTTTACTTTTTTATTAGTCATTACAATCTTATTTGTTGGAACTCATCCAAAACTTAAAGACAATCAATTTTATGGTGCTGTTATTGGATTAACAGTGATAGCAAGTCAGTACTCAATAGGTGAAATTTCTAGCTCAGTCTTAAATCCTGCAATATCTTTAGGGCCTTCACTATTTAATATCTTTAATGGACAAGGTCTTAATATTTCATTGGCTTTTAGTCCTTACTACATTTTTATAACAATAATTGGTGGCGTATTCGCTGCATATTTATTTAAATTTTATCTAAAAGAAAAACAATAATGATTCATTTTAATCAAGAAAAATTAGATAGTTTACATAATATATTTAAAATAAATTTAATTAACAGTTGCTCTGGATATAAGCCTGCTAATTTGATTGCTACAGTTTCAAAAAAAGGTATTGAAAATGTTGCAATATTTAGCTCCATTGTTCACATAGGTTCTAATCCACCTTTATTAGGTTTTATTGTAAGACCATCTGGGGAAGTACCCAGAAACACCTATAAAAATATTAAAGAAACACAGCTTTATACAATTAATCATGTTTTTGATACTATAACAGATGATGCACATCACACATCTGCTAGATATGATGAAAATATCTCTGAATTTGATGCAACTAATCTACAGGTTGAATATAAAAAAGAAATTAAAGCTCCATTTGTTAAGGGTTCTCCAGTGCAGATTCAAATGCAATATGTGAATGAATATTACATTAAAGAAAATAATACTACGCTAGTACTGGGAAAAATAATTAATCTATTTGTAAAGGATGAAATTATTGATAAAGATGGTCATCTGGACTTGGGTAAAGCTAATGTGGCAACAGTGACTGGATTAGATGGATACTCAATTCCAAAATTAAAAGATAGAAAGGGTTACCAAAGACCTAAAGCAGATATCTTAATTAATAAAAAATGTTAATGTTTTTATAACGTTTATAAGTATTAATACACGTTTTTGTAGATTTAACCAGTATTAATAAATGCTATTTACAGCAAAAGAAAATAATTCTTATATTGATAATATATAAATTTTTTAAATAAAAAGATTAAATGGAATTAATTGAAAGAGCACTTGAGTTTGAAACAAGAAAAACTTCTTACAAAACAACTAATGAGAGAATAGTAGCTTCTAGAGAAGTAAAGGCTCTTATTTTAGATATAAATGAAATCTATAAAGAAAGTAAAGACGCTGAACTTATGGATTTAATGAAAAGATTAACAGTCATCAAAAGAAAAATTGAAAAAAGATTAAAAGGAAGACCCGGATCATAAATATGAATAAAATAATTATAGTTGGGGGTAGTAGAGGCATTGGAAAAGAAATTATCAATGAACTCGTAGACGATAATATGATTATCAACCTCAGTAGAAATAAACCAGAATTAACTCATACAAATTTAACCCATCACAATATAGACATTCTTACCGGTGATCTTCCTGAGCTAGAAGATGTTTCATCTTTAATATATTGCCCAGGGAGTATTAACCTAAAACCAATCAGCAGAATTTCTTTAGATGAATTTAGAGAAGACTTTGAGATAAATGTTATTGGTGCAATTAAAGCAATTCAAAAATACTTGCCTTGTTTAAAAAAATCAAATGATGCGTCAATACTACTTTTTAGTACTGTAGCTACTAAATTAGGAATGCCATATCATTCTAGTGTTGCAGCTTCTAAATCAGCTATTGATGGTCTTGTTAAAACCTTGGGCGCAGAGTTAGCTCCAAAAATTAGAGTAAATGCTATAGCCCCAACAATAACTAAAACTGATCTAGCATCAAAGTTATTAAGGAATGAAAAAGTAATAGAAAATATGATTGAAAGACATCCCTTAAAAAAAATACTTATGCCAGAGGAAGTATCAAAAATGGCTAAATTTCTAGTTTCAAAAGATGCCTCCTCTATTTCTGGACAAATATTTAATTTAGATGCTGGTATAGTATCATTTAAACTATAAATTAATGAAATTTATTAAAAGTTTATTATCTATATCTATAATCATAATATCTCATACGATGAATAGTCAAAGCTCCATTTACGATATATCTATTACAGGTATTGATGGTAAAGAAATAAAAATATCAGATTTTAAAAACAAAAATATCTTATTTGTCAATGTAGCATCAAAATGTGGGTTTACAGGCCAGTATGAAGGACTTCAACAACTACATGAAAAATATAAATCAAATTTGGTAGTAATTGGAGTTCCAAGTAATGAATTTGGTGGCCAAGAACCCGGTACATCTCAGCAAATTGCAACTTTTTGTTCTGATAAATATGATGTTAGTTTTATAATGACAGAAAAAGTAAAAGTTAAAGGGAGTAAGCAACATCCACTATACAAATGGCTTACTAACAAGGACTTAAATATGGTTAGTAACTCTTCAGTAAAATGGAATTTTCAAAAATATTTAATAAATGAAAAAGGAGAGTTTATTAATTATTGGTATTCTTTTACGAAACCTCTAAGTGAAAAAATTACCAAACATCTGTAATGAAATTAACACCTAGATTTCTATTATTTATATTAATAAATTTTTCTATTTTATATACTGGAAGCTTGTTAATGGGAGAAGGTGCTTCATCAAACTGGTATGAAAATTTAAATAAAGCACCATGGACTCCAAAAGGATGGGTCTTTGGCTTCGCCTGGACGTTTTTAATGACTTGTTTTGCAATTTATTTAGCTAAACTTTCAACGCTTGTAAATTCATCAAAATTAATATTTATTGTTTTAATACAATACTTTTTAAATTTAATATGGAATTTTATATTTTTTAATCAACAAGAAATAATTTTAGCGCTTATTGATATAATTCTTTTAACAGTAGTGGTAGTTTTTATATTTATAAAAAACACATCTGTTATGAAGAGATATTCCCTATTCATACTTCCCTACATTTTGTGGCTACTTATTGCTACATCACTTAACCTATACATAGTCATTTACAACTAATGAAAATTTACAGATTCACTAGACGACAATTATTACCAATTTCAGTTGATAAAGCTTGGGATTTTCTAAGCGATCCAAAAAATTTAAAATTAATAACTCCTAAATACATGGGATTTAACATTTTAAATGAAGAAAATACAAAAATGTATGCTGGTCAAATAATACAATATATCGTTACTCCAGTGCTTGGGATTCCTACAAAATGGGTAACTGAAATAACACAAGTTAAGGACAAAAAATATTTTGTTGACGAACAAAGATTTGGTCCGTATAGTTTATGGCATCACAAGCATTTTATAAAAGAGATTGATGGAGGAGTTGAAATGATTGATATCATAGATTACAAAATTCCGTTAGGTCTACTTGGCCGAATAATGAATCCAATATTAGTACAACCTAAACTTGAAGAAATTTTTAAATTTAGAAAAGAAAAATTAGAAGAACTTTTTGGAATATTAAAAAATGATTAAAAAAGTAAATTTTTTTTGGTTTAGACGTGATCTTAGACTTGATGACAATATCGGTCTCGATGAAGCTCTTAATAATAATAATTCAAATGTTATTCCATTATTTATTTTTGATGAAAACATTACTAATGAGTTAGAAAAAAATGACCCTAGAATAAATTTTATTTATAATCAACTAGAATCCATAAATAAATGTTTAGAATCCAAATACAACTCCAGACTTTTAGTTTTAAAAGGAAAGCCATTAGATGTCATTAAAAAGTTAGCTGCTGAATATAATATTGGATCTTTTTTCTTAAATCATGATTATGAACCTTATGCTATTGCTAGAGATAAAGAGATTAATGATTTTTTATCAACCAAAAATATTCAGTTTTCAAGTTTTAAAGATCAAGTTATTTTTGAAAAAGATGAAATTACAAAAGATGACAAAACTCCTTATGTGGTTTATACTCCATACATGAAAAAATGGAAAACAAAACTACACAGTATAGACCTTTCAGATCTTAAGTCTAAAGATTTAACCAATAACTTTTACTCTAATAACAATAGCTACAATTGGTGCTCACTAAATAGCTTAGGATTTAAAGAATCCACTATGAAAATTCCAAATTACAAGCTTGATAAAGATTTGGTAGAAAAATACGAAGACAAAAGAAACTTTCCTTCTTTAAATTCTACAAGTAAGATTGGCCCTCATCTAAGGTTTGGTACAGTGAGTATAAGACAAGTTTTATTATTTGTTATAAAATGTAAAAATGAGGTGTTTTTACAAGAACTAATTTGGAGGGAATTTTTTATGCAGATTTTATGGTTTTTTCCTAATACACAAACTAGATGCTTTAAAGAAAAGTATGAAAATGTACAATGGCTTTATGATGAAGAGTCTTTTAAGAAATGGTGTGAAGGAAAAACAGGGTACCCAATAGTTGATGCAGGAATGAGAGAATTAAATGCAACTGGATTTATGCATAATAGAGTAAGAATGATTACAGCAGGTTTTTTATGTAAACATTTACTTATTGATTGGAGGTGGGGAGAGGCATACTTTGCAAAAAAACTATTTGATTACGAATTATCTAGTAACATTGGAAATTGGCAGTGGGCTGCTGGAACTGGAGTAGACTCAGCTCCATATTTTAGAATTTTTAATCCGACTACTCAGGCTATAAAATTTGATAAAGAATTAAAATATATAAATAAATGGGTAAAAAATTTAAATGAATTAGATTACCCAAAACCTATTGTTGATCATAAGTTTGCCAGACAAAGATGTTTGGAAACATATAAAAGAGGTTTAGAATAAGTTCTTAAAAATTCCTATATTATGCATTAAACCAATTTTTATGAAAAATCTGTCCTTTATTTGCTTACTATTTATTTTTTCAATTAATCAAACTTTTTCTCAAAGTAAAACATCTGACATAAATGAAGATATTTTTAATTCCATTGAAAGACATTCTTCTAATCTTATAAACATTAGTGATGAAATATGGAATCTTGCAGAAACTGCTTTCAATGAACATAAATCATCTAAGATACTAGCTGATTACGCTACCGAAAACGGTTTTAGTGTTGAAATGGGTGTAGCTGATATGCCAACAGCTTTTGTAGCAACCTATGGGAAAGGAAACCCCGTTATTAGTGTTTTAGGCGAGTTTGATGCACTTCCAGGAATTTCTCAAGAAACTAAACCAACCAAATCTCCTTTAGTTGAAGGAGGAGCTGGTCACGGATGTGGTCATAATTTATTTGGTGCAGGAAGTTTAGGGGCAGCAATTGCAATTAAAGAATTGATAGAAAGTGGTAAAATAAGTGGAACTGTAAAGTTTTTTGGAACTCCCAGCGAAGAGAAATACTTTGGAAAAATATGGATGGTTAAAGAAGGATTATGGGATGATGTTGATGTAAATATTAGTTGGCATCCTGCAGCACAGACTGAGGCTGACGTTCAAAGTTCATTAGCCTTAATAGATTTTAAAATTGAATTTTTTGGTCAAGCAGCACATGCGTCTATGGACCCATGGAATGGAAGAAGTGCCTCTGATGCTTTAGAACTTTACACGACCGGAGTTAATTACTATAGAGAACATGTAAAACCAACCGTTCGAATGCACTATCACATTCAAGATGGTGGACAGGTTGTAAATGTAGTTCCTGATTATTCAAAATTATGGATGAGAGTAAGAGATACAAAAAGATCTGGTATGTATCCAGTTTACGAACGAGTAGTTGAAATGGCTGAAGGAGCCGCAATTTTAGCAAATGTTGATTATAAGGTTTCATTAATTTCTGGAATATATGAAACTTTAGTAAACAGAGCTGGAGGTGCTATTATGCAAAATAATTTAGAAATATTAGGACCAATTGAATATTCTAAAGAAGAAATAGCTTTTGCAAAAAAAATACAGGAAGTTACATCAAAACCACAAGATGGAATGGACTCAGAAATTAGACCATTAATGGACACCAGAGAACACCCTGGCGGAGGATCAACAGATGTTGGGGATGTAAGCTGGAATGTTGCCAATATTAATGTAGGTGTTGCTACTGCTCCGATTGGTACTCCTTGGCACTCTTGGGCTGTAGTAGCTTGTGGCGGAATGAGTATTGGCCATAAAGGAATGCTTCACGCATCAAAGGCAATGGCAATGACAATGTCAGATTTATATCAAAATGATGAACTTGTAAAAAAAGTTAAAAATGAATATTTAGAAAGAAAAGGGAATGAAATTTACGTAGCAATGGTTCCAGACGGACCACCTCCGGTAAATGATAATTAAACACGTTGAATTTTAGCACCTATGGCTCTGAGTCTTTCATCAATATTTTCGTAACCTCTGTCAATTTGTTCTATATTATGTATTGTCGAGGTTCCTTTAGCAGATAAAGCAGCAATTAACAGAGATATTCCAGCTCTGATATCTGGTGAAGTCATAGTTGTAGCCTTTAGCATTGATTTAAAATCATGACCTATAACAGAAGCTCTATGTGGGTCACATAAAATTATTTTAGCTCCCATATCAATTAACTTATCTACAAAAAACAATCTACTCTCAAACATCTTTTGATGTATTAAGACACTTCCTCTAGCCTGAGTGGCAACAACTAAAATTATACTTAATAAATCTGGTGTAAAACCTGGCCATGGGGCATCAGAAATGGTTAAAATAGAACCATCAATGTAATTTTGAATTTCGTAACCATTTTCATGACCAGAAACAAATATATCATCATTCTTTTTTTCTATTTTTATTCCTAGTTTTCTAAAAACAAAAGGGATTTGACCTAAATTATCCCAACTAACATTTTTTATTGTCAACTCGCTTTTTGTCATCGCAGCTAAACCGATCCAACTACCAATCTCTATCATATCAGGAAGCATAGTATGCTCAGTCCCATTTAAACTGTCGACACCATCAATTATTAAAAGATTCGAACCTACACCTGTTATCTTAGCACCCATACGATTAAGCATTTTACACAACTGTTGTATATAGGGTTCACATGCAGCATTATAAATAGATGTTTTACCCTTAGCTAATACAGCAGCCATTAAAATATTAGCTGTCCCTGTTACAGATGCTTCATCCAATAATATATAAGCACCTTTGAGTTGATTAGATTCTACACCATAAAAATGATCTTCTTTTCTATATCTAAATTTAGCTCCTAATTTTATAAGTCCCTCAAAGTGAGTATCAAGCCTTCTTCTTCCTATTTTATCACCACCAGGTTTAGGGATATAACCCTTTCCAAATCTTGCCAATAAAGGACCAACAATCATAATTGAACCCCTTAAACCTCTACCATCAATTTTAAATTCATCAGACTCTAAATAATCGAGGTTAATTTCGTCACTTTTAAAGGTGTATGAATTATTATTGATTTTATTTACTTTAACTCCAAGTTTTATCAATAAACTAATTAGTTTATTTACATCAATAATATTTGGAATATTATTAATTGATATTTTTTTATCAGTTAAGAGAACTGCACATATAATTTGTAAAGCCTCATTTTTAGCCCCTTGTGGGAATATCTCACCTTTAAGCTTGTGTCCGCCCTCTATTTTAAATGATTGCATGATTTATTAATATCTTTTTCTTGGTTTGTTATTCTTTTTAAAAGGCTTTTTTGCAGTAAACTTTTTTCTGTCCTTAAGTAATAATGCAGAATCTTGAAGTTTTTCATCAGAACTTCTTAAATCAATTTTTCCATCTGAAAGCTCAAATAATTGATTAAATATTACAATATCAGTAACTGTATCTTTATTCCAATTTAAAAAACACTTTTTCATATGATTTGCAATCGTATACATTAAAGCCTCCTTCATTTCTCCTTCATCCCATGTGATTGCAACATCTATCATAGTTTTAATGTTGTTACCATAATAGCGGTATTTTGGAAAATTCTGCGGATATTTTAAGGGTGCTGGTCTAGCCTCTAATAATTCTTTGGATGGTTTTTCATAGGGGGAGTCAGCATCTAATTTAAAGTCAGACATTATGAATAGCTGATCCCATAATTTATGTTGAAAATCTGATACATCTCGTAGGTGAGGCTGCATATTACCCATGACAGAAATTATAGCCTTGGCTAACTTATTTCTTTCCTCTTTAGTCTCCCTAGAAGTAGCGTAATTAATCATTTTTTGAACATGTCTACCATATTCGGGAATTATTAAAAATTCTCTTTCAGTGTTGTACTCTATATTATCAATCAAAATTATAAAAATTAAATTATATTATAAGTGAAGTTAAACAGTTAGCAAAATACAAAATAAAAATCAATTAGGTAAGTTTTACAAAGATATTACATCTGGTATTTTTAAACCTATCTCTTTGTATTTTTTAATTATAGCATCTGGTGATTTCATATAAGCTTTTATTGAAATACTAGAGTATTTGTTGTTTTTTGAAGATTTTATATTAATTTCTAAATCTAAATTCTGAAAAATAGTTTTTATAAGTTCAATATTGTTAGATTTAGATTTAATAATGAATTTAAAAAGATAAAAATTTGGCCAAGTATTCGTAGACTCCAATTGGTTACATAACTTTTTATAAAACTCTTCAGATTTACTCATAAGATGGTAAAATTAAGTAATAAATTAAATATAGTGGTTATTAATATTTTTTATATTACTGATTAATCACGATTTTTACCGTATATTTTTCTAGAATGTCAAAAAAGATTTTAATTACTGGAGGTCCTGGCACAGGGAAAACATCATTATTTAAAAGTTTAATAAGTGATGGGTTTGTTGGTTTTGAAGAAAAATCAAGAGAAGTAATTACCACATATAAAAAGAAAGGTATAGATCAACTTTTTTTAACAAACCCTCTACTGTTTAGTGATTTATTACTGGAATCTAGAGTTAATCAATTTGTTGATTCAGATAAAATTAAAGAAACAAATGTTTTTTTTGATAGAGGTATTCCTGATGTTATTGCATATTTAGATTTTAAGAAAATGAAATATGGCCAACAATATAGTAACGCTTGCAAAAATTACAGATATGATGTAGTATTTATATTAAGACCATGGAAAGATATATTTGTGAATGATAAAGAAAGATATGAGAGTTTTGAAGAATCTTTGGAAATTGATAAATATATCTACAAAACTTATACAAATCTCAAATATAGTGTTGTTGAGATTCCACATATGTCTATTGTTAAAAGAAAGGAATTTGTAATTAATAAAATCAAAAAATATGTCTAAAAAAATAAAAATTATTTTTTTTGGTACACCAGATTTTGCAGTCGAATCCTTAAATATATTAAAGAAACAATTTAATGTTCAAGCTGTAGTAACTTCAGAGGATAAACCAGCAGGTAGAGGATTAAAAATAAAAGAATCTTCTATAAAAATATATGCGAAAGAAAATAATTTAAAAATTATCCAACCATCAAATTTAAAGTGTTCGTCATTTATTGATGAAATAAAATTATTAAAATGTGATCTTTTTGTTGTAGTTGCCTTTAGAATGTTACCTAAATCTGTCTGGGCTATTCCAAAACTTGGAACAATCAATCTACATGCCTCCCTCCTTCCTGATTACAGAGGAGCAGCGCCAATTAATTGGGCTATTATTAATGGAGAAAAAATTACTGGTGTATCAACATTTTTTATAAATGAAAATATCGATACTGGTGATATTATAGATCAAAGAACTATACAAATTGATATATTGGATAGTTACGGAGATTTATACTACAAATTAAAAAAGATTGGAGCTGATTTAGTCTATGATACAGTAAATAATATTATTGAGAATAAAATAAATGTAAAAACTCAAATAAATACTGCTAAATTAAATTCAGCAAATAAACTAAATAAAGAAAACTGTAGAATAGACTGGTCTATGAATGCATCTAAAATATATAATAAGATAAGGGGACTTAGTCCATACCCAGGTGCAAATTGCTTCTTAAATCATAAAAATGAAAGCTTAAAGATTATTATTTATAGTTCTAAAATTGAAATAGAAAGTCATCAATTAAATAGTGGTGAAATAATAATTGAAAGAAAACAAATAAAAATAGCAACTAATGATGGCTTTTTAATTCCAAAAGAAATAAAAGTTCAGGGCAAAAAAAGAATGAATATTTCTGATTTGATGAACGGGTTTAAGTTTGATGTAAGTTCAAAATTTATTTAATAATGACTCATTTAAAAAAAGGTGATATAATAGTTGCTGACCCGAGTATAGTTAATGATATTCAATTTAATAGGTCCATAATACTTATTACTTCCAGTTCAATAGAAAACGAAATTGTTGGTTTAATAGTTAATAAAATTTTAGACTACAAACTTCATGATATTGTTCCGGAAATAAATATAGATTTTGATATTTATGATGGAGGACCAGTAAATAAAGATAATCTATACTATATACATAACAAAGGACATTTAATTCCTGAAAGTATTAAAATTAACGAACAACTATTTTGGAGTGGTGATTTTGAAAAAATTATTGATTTAATCAACTCGAAAAAAATAACTGCTAAAGACATAAAGTTTTGCTTAGGCTATACTGGATGGTCAGCTAAACAATTAATTAATGAAGTTAAACAAGATAGTTGGATTAAATGTACTAAAATTAAATATGAAGAAATTTTTTCGAAGATGAGTAAATCATGGAAAAAAATCATGATTAATCTAGGAGGTGAATATATTATTTGGTCTAATGCCCCAAAAAATCTATCCCATAACTAATAAAGCAAGTTTGTTTGATATTAATGAAGTAGTTTGATCTGTAAAAGCTTTTTTTCTAAACTTATGGACAGACTGAATACCATAATTTATATTTGAAATAAATAATTCATCTGATTTCTGTATATCAAAAACTGATAGAGATTCTTCAACAACATTAAAACCTTCTATATCATTATTTATAAGATCAATTATTTTTGATCTAATTACATTTTTATTACTACCATCTTTTAATGGAGGGGTAAGAACTCTATCATTCATTACCATAAATATATTTCCTTTTAAAGTCTCTGAAATAGTTTTAGAATTATTTAAGACTACGCAATCATTGAAATCATTTTCTTGGCAATATCTTAATCCAATTCTCTGGATTAACTGATTATTAGTAGTAAGGTTTGACAATAGTCCTGTATTTTTAAAATAATCTTTAAAAACATCTAAAGTATATTTTTCAAAACTATTAATAGTATAATCAATCTCGCAAGCATCAAAAATATAATATTTTACAGAATTAGGGTTTTTCTCACTAGGAACATTATTACAAATTAAAAATCTCATTAATATATTTTCATTGACAAAACCAGATTTTGTATATAGAATTAACAATTGTTCTTCTAAAAACTCAGGTGTAAAGGACATGGGTATTTTAATTTTCAAAATCCTCATTGAGGACAAAAGATTAAAATAATGATCTTCAAAAAAAAGGACTTTATTACGACTTATAATAATATCTTCAAAAATAAGATCTCCACAGATGAGACTATTATTAAATATAGAAATCAAAGCATCATCATTTGGATATATATGTCCATTAATGTTTACCATAATTATACTAAGATGATCCTAATATTTTTTTTAAATCAGATATTTGGTTTGTCCACAACATTTTAGATTCCTCCATTTCATCCTCCTCTGCAAAATCAGTTACAATGAGAGAAACATCTTTAGTGATATCATCAAATTGAATTCTAAATTCAAAATATGAATTGGATTGATCATCTTCGAGCCATTTAAAACGAATTTTTTCATTATTCTTTTTACTTAAAAGTTTTGCACTTTCTTCAGCTCCATCCCAAATAAAAATAAAAACTTCACCTCTATAATTTACATTATCTGCAAACCATTCTGATAAACCAGAAGGGGAAGATATATATTGAAAAAGAAGTTTTTCAGAGGCCTGAATAGGAAACTCAATTTCGTATTTAATTTTTTCGCTCATTTGTATAATATTAACAGATGTAATATATACATTAATTATGAAGTTTTATAATAAAAAAATATAAATATTAACTAAACAATTATTGTTCTATATAATTTTAATTTTATATTTGCACCACCTTAAATATGGCGAGATAGCTCAGATGGTTAGAGCGTCGGATTCATAACCCGGAGGTCCCGAGTTCAATTCTCGGTCTCGCTACTATTTTTCACTAAATTTATTTCTTTAATATCTCAACTATTTTTTCAATAGGAAGTATTTGCTGTTTACCATCAGACATGTTTTTAAGACAATAAGAAGAGTTATCTACTTCATTATCATCAACAATAACAACATAAGGTACGGCAATGTTATTTGCGTATTTCAATTGCTTTTTTAAGCTAACAACATCAGGATAAAAGTCAGTATTAATATTGTTTAACCTTAAGTAATCAACTCCTTTAAGAAGGTAATTTAAATGCTTGTTATTGGTATTTGTGAATAAAACTGTTGCTTTTGTCTTATTTATTTTTGGAAATAAATTTAAAGTTTCCATTGCTATATAAATTCTATCTAATCCGAAACTCACTCCAATACCACTAACATCATTAAGACCAAATACTGAAGTTAAATCATCATATCTACCACCCGCAGCAATTGATCCAATATTAACTTCATCACTAGCATTAACTTCAAAAATAGTACCAGTATAATAACTCAAGCCTCTTGCTAAAGAAGTATCTAAAACTAATTTAGTTTTACCCAGGTTTTTTGAAGAAATGAGACTGTAAATAAAGTTTAAATCTTTAACTCCCTCTAAACCAACAAGACTAGTTTTAAATAGATTATTTAAGGTACTAATTGAATTTATAAAATCATCATCAATAGAAAGATATTTAACTAAAATAGGTTTTAAAGATGGATCTAATCCTAATTTTATCAGTTCAATTACTACTTTGTCCTTTCCAATTTTATCAGTTTTATCTAAAATCACAGTTAACTCAATTAACTTCTTCTCTAGTTTTAAAACTTCAGATAAGCCGATAAGAATCTTTCTATGATTAATCCTAATTTTACAATCAGGAATTTTTAAACTTTTAAAAACATCAGAAAATAAGTGGATAAAGTCAACTTCTTGAAGCAAAGAATTTGATCCAATAACATCAGCGTCACATTGCAAAAATTCTCTGAACCTTCCTTTTTGAGGTCTGTCAGCTCTCCATACTAATTGAATTTGATATCTTTTAAATGGTAGGTTAATTTCATTTTGATTTTGAACAACATATCTAGCAAAAGGAATTGTTAAATCATATCTTAAAGCTTTATCTGAAATAGAGGATGAAATTAAGTTAAGATTATCAGAAAGAAGGGTTGAATTTTCAACATTTTTTTTAAAATTACCAGATTTTAGTATTTTAAAAATAAGCCTATCTCCTTCATCACCATATTTACCTAATAAAGTTTCTGTATTTTCAAAACTAGGAGTTTCAATAGGTGAAAAACCATATTTATTGAAGCTGTTTTTTATGCAATCAATAATAAAATTCCTTTTAAAAATTTGAGTTGAGTTAAAGTCTCTAGTTCCTTTGGATGTTAAGGCTTTCGCTTTCATAAAAGAAATATATACAATTATTAATTAATTTAATAGCTAGGTTATAATTAATTCATCAAAATAATTAAATAATTCACCCTTAGTAATTATGCCCCCTTTATTGATTAAATCGAATTTATCGGCTAGTTTGTCTTCAGAATAGTTTTTGTTTGAATTATACATTTTAACACTATCATTAAATAAATTATCTCTTAACCAAGAAAATCCATCATTAGTAGTGAAGTCCACTTCATTGTTTTCAGTATAAATAGCAATAAACTTCATTTGTGAGTCACCAAAAGAAAATAAATAAATATGATTTTTTGAAATATTTTCTAAATAACGTGTTTTATCCAAAACTTTAGCCCAAACAATATCACTAAAAAGATCTAAGAGCCCTTCGGTTTTACCATCATTGTTTTGTTTAAGAATAGTCCAGTCTTCAAAGGTAATTGAGTTTGAAGATAAAAAATCAATAAATTCTTTATGAAGTTCAACGAATTGATCCTTAGTTAACCTAGAGTATTTCATAATCTATTATAAAAAAACCCCAATAAGTATTGGGGTTTAATGTTTTAGACAAAACATATATTACTTTCCTTCTGGAATAATTTCAAAGGGAAAATCAATGCTAACTTCTCTGTGTAATCTGATATTAGCTATAAATTTGCCTAATTGTTTGATTGATCCTCCAGGGATAATAATCTGCTTTTTGTCAATTTCAAAACCATTTGCTTCAAGAGCTTTTTGGACATCTATATTATTTATAGATCCAAATAATTTAACTCCTTGACCAACTTTAGATTTAATTTTAACTTCTAAAGCTAATAGTTTCTTTGATAATTTATTAGCATCATCTATAATTTTTTTATCCTTAAAAGCTCTTTGTTTTAAGTTTTCTGCTAGTACTTTTTTAGCTGATGATGTAGCTAAAACGGCAGAACCGTTTGGTATTAAAAAGTTTCTACCAAATCCATTTTTGACATTCACTAAGTCGTCTTTAAAACCGACTCCTTCAACATCTATTTTTAGTATTAGTTCCATATTATAAATATTTTTATTTCATTAAATCAGCTACGTAAGGCATAATTGCTAAATGTCTTGCTCTTTTAACAGCAACAGAAACTTTTCTTTGAAATTTCAAAGAAGTTCCAGTTAATCTTCTAGGTAAAAGTTTACCTTGCTCATTAACGAATTTTATTAAAAAATCTGGATCTTTATAGTCAATGTACTTAATACCAGACTTTTTAAATCTACAATATTTTTTTGCTTTGTTTGTATCTATTTGAAGTGGAGTAAGATATCTAATTTCTCCATCTTTTTTACCTTTTGCTTGTTGTTCTAATGTAGCCATAGTTATGATTTTACTTTTAATTTTTCTCTTCTTCTTTCAGCCCAAGATATAGCATGCTTATCCATCTTTACAGTTAGAAAACGCATAAATCTTTCATCTCTTTTAAATTCTGTTTCAAGAGGATTAACGACAGATCCATCTGATTGGTACTCAAACATATGGTAGAAGCCACTTTTTTTGTTTTGAATTGGGTAGGCTAATTTCTTAAGGCCCCAATTTTCAGTAAATATCATCTTTGCTCCTTTAGAGGTAAGAAAACTTTCGTATTTCTTCACTGTTTCCTTTATCTGATCTTCAGATAAAACGGGATTTAAGATGAAAACAGTTTCATAATGATTCATAAAAATTTATTTTTTTTGTTTATTAAACGGGTGCGAAAATAGTTATTTTATATCATATCTACAATTATTTAAACTTTTATTATTTAATAAAATAGTGTTTTAAAATCCACTGATATTTATTAATTTTAAAAAAAACAATAAATGAACTGTGTTGTAATTGATGAAAATATTGAAGACTTAAAAAGTCTAGTCACCAAAATTAATGTATTTCCCAGTTTACATATAGTTGGACGATTTTCAAATTATATTGATGCAAAACTTCAAATAAATAAGAACCAAGTAGATATAATCATTATTGAGATTAGCAAGGATCATGAAAGTTGTTTTAGTTTTTTAGACTCTTTAACAAAAAATATTAAAATTATATTTACTAGTCATGATGCCCAATTTGCTTTTAGAGCATTTAATTACAACTGTGTTGATTATCTAAAAAAGCCAATATCTGAGGAGAGATTTAAAAAAGCAATAAATAAGCTAAATAATCTAAGTCAAAAAAATAATGGTAATCATATTTATGTAAAAAGTAAACTAAAAAAGAAAAAAATATACCTAACTAATATCAAATGGATTGAAGCATTGGGTGACTACATAAGGTTAATTACAATCTCAGAAAATGTAGTAATGCTATCATCTTTAAAATCCTTCGAAAAAGAATTACCAAAAGATAAATTTATGAGAATACATAAATCATATATTGTTAATTTGGAGAAAATTGAGACTTTTGATAGTAAATATGTGTTTATTGGTTCAGAAAAAATACCGCTTAGTAGAAATAAAAAAGTTGAATTAGATTCAGCCTTAACTTTTAAAAGTAATCAATAGCTGTCAACATTTATTATAACCTGAACAGATCTAAATTTTGCTATACTACTTAATGATTTTTTAGATTTAATTATAACATTTTTAGTTTGATTTAAAGATTGATTTTTTTGAATTTTTATTAATATATTTTTCTGAAATTTATTTCTAACTCTAATTATGTGAGGAAATTCTGGACCTAAAATATTTTTTTTAAAAAATTGTCTTAGATATTTACCTAACCAATCTGAAGATTCATTAATTATTGAATAATCTTTATGCTTAAGAGTTATTTTTATCAGTTTACAATTTGGAGGATAATTATACTTAACTCTATCTAAAATCTCTTCTTCAAACATGGAAATATAATCATCATTTATTATATTTTGTAAAATTTTATGTTTCGGATTGTAGGTCTGAAGACAAACTTTTCCTCTTTCAGATGACCTACCTGCCCTACCTGAAACTTGCTGAATTAGCTGAAAACTTCTTTCGTAGGCTCTAAAATCAGGAAAATTTAAAGAATTATCTGCATTTAAAATACCAACTAGCTTCACATTTTTAAAATCTAAACCTTTTGTGATCATCTGAGTTCCAATCAGAATATCAATTTTTTGATTTTCAAAATCTGAAATTAACCTTTCGAAACTATTTTTCTTTCTAGTTGTGTCATAATCTAACCTTTTCACTCTATAGTTTGGAAATAAAGCCTTAACCTCCTCCTCTACCTGTTCAGTGCCGAAACCAACGCTAATAATATTATTAGAGTTACAGGATTTACAATTATTAATTAAAGGGATACCATAGCCACAATAATGGCATTTTAAAGAATTGGTATTTAAATGATAAGTTAAACTTACATCACAATTTATACATGTTGGAGAAGCCCCACAATCCTCACACTCAACTATTGGAGAAAAACCCCTTCTATTTTGATATAAAATTACTTGTTTGTGGTTACTTACAGTGTTAAAAATTTCACTTATTAAGGAATCACTAAAATGACCATTCATTAATTTTTTAGCATATTTCATTTTCAAATCAATCAACTCAATAACAGGCATTAAAACATTATTATATCTGTTTTTAAGTTCAACAAGATCATACTTGTTTAACACAACTGCATTATTATAAGACTCAACACTAGGAGTTGCAGAACCTAATAAAATATTAGATTTAAAAATTCTTGACAAAACTAGTGATGCATCTCTAGCATGATATCTAGGAGCAGGCTCTTGCTGTTTATAAGACTGCTCGTGCTCTTCATCAACTATTGTTAGTTTAAGGCTCTTAAAAGGCATAAGTAGTGAAGATCTAGCACCTATTATGAGTTGACAAGATTCATTAGCAGAAATCTTATTCCAAACTTCAACCCTTTGATTTATAGAATAACCAGAATGATAAACCAAAACTTTATCTCCGAAAAAATTAGTTAATCTTTTTACAACCTGTGTAGTCAATGCAATTTCAGGAACCAAATAAAGAACTTGATTTTTATTAATTAATGCCTTTTGAATTAATTTAATATAAACTTCAGTTTTTCCAGAGGATGTTACTCCATGAAACAAAACTGGATTATCCTTTTTAAAAGACAATTGAATTTTTTCAAAAGCCTTTTCTTGACTCTGACTTAAATTGTTAATTGGAGATGTAGCTGATTGTAAATTGTTAAAACGATTAATTTCCACAAAATATTCTTTCAAAATTTTCTTATCAATCAATTGTTTGATTATACTTGAACTAACATCTAATTTCTTTTTTAAATCTTCAACTGAAATAGACTCTTTTAAATTTAATTTTAAAAGATTTAAATACAAAGACAATTGTTTAGGTGATCGCTTTAGCTTTACTTTAATTTCAGAAACAGAAAACGTGCCCTTATTTAAAGGATTAATTTCTACAAATCTTTTTAATTTTGGTTTGTACTTAGAATATAGCTTTTCATCAATTTGTATAATCTGTTTATCGTTTAAAGATTGTATGATTTTAAATACATTTTTTTTATTTAAAATTTCAGATATTTCATGAATTGACAATTCTAGTCCCTTTAATAAAGCTTCATAAATTAAAAATTCATCATCACTTAACTCATTATGATTAAATTCTGTTTTTTTATTTAAACTAATTATAGTTTCACTCTCAATAAGTAAAACTGATGGAATAGAAGCTTTCATCACCTCGCCAATGCCACACATGTAATAATTAGACATCCAATCCCAAAAACTTAATTGATTTTGATTAACGATAGGAGTTTCATCTATAATCTGATGAATAGGTTTGACATCATAAGAAAATGGCATCTCATTATGTATATTAGAAACGATTCCAGTAATAATTCTACTTTTACCGAAAGGAACAGACACTCTAGACCCAGGTTTAATAAAATCAAATTCACTTTCTGTAATTTCGTAGCAAAATAGCTGATCAATAGGGATTGGTAATATAACGTCTACGTAAAAGTTCATTTTAAATACTTAAAATAATATTGATTTATCTACAGTTTTTATTAAAATATTTAAATTTGTTTCAAGAAATATCACTAAGAATTTATCAAAGAAAACATACAATACACTAAAAAATAATATATTTATAAAAATACAATTAAATTTTATTAATGAACATAAAACTAGTAGTTATTGGAGAGACAAACAATAAGAATTTAAAAGTACTTACAGACCAATATATTGATAAACTAAAACACTACATTAAATTTGACTTAATCATTATTAAGGATCAAAAAAAAAAAATACCAGAAAATATTCAAATCAAAAAAGAAGGAGAAAAAATATTATCCATTTTAAAAAAAAATGAATTTATCATACTACTTGATGAAAATGGAGAGCACAAATCTTCTGTGGCATTTTCTAAATTCATACAAAAGAAATTAAATTCAGGAATAAAAACTATCACCTTCATAATAGGTGGACCCTATGGTTTTTCAAGAGAAATAAAATCTATATCAAATTATCAATTATCATTATCTAAAATGACATTTTCTCACGAGATGATTAGACTGTTTTTTACAGAACAACTTTATAGAGCTTTTAGTATTCTTAAAAACGAACCTTATCATCATCAATAATTATGAAACTAATTTTCGCTACTAACAACGACGACAAAATAATTGAAGTAAAAGCATTACTAAATAAAAAATTTGAAATACAAAGTTTAAAGGATATAAATTGCTTTGATGAAATAGTTGAAAACAAAAAAACTATTGAAGGAAACGCTATACTAAAAGCTGAATATGTGCATAAAAAATTTAAAGTTGATTGTTTTGCTGATGATACTGGTCTTGAAGTTGAGTCACTTGATGGTTTGCCTGGGGTGATGTCAAAAAGATTTTCAGGATTAGATTATAGCGCTGAAAAAAACATTAATAAATTGTTAAGTATGATGAAGTTATTTCCGAACAGAAAAGCCAAATTCAAGACTGTAATAGCACTAATTTTAAATGGTGAATTATCAGTCTTTACTGGTATTTGTGAAGGGGAAATAGTTTTTACTAAAAAAGGATCAAAAGGATTTGGATATGACCCAATTTTTAAACCCATAGGTCATGAATTTACTTTTGCAGAAATGGATATGGAAATGAAAAACACAATTGGTCACAGAGCAAAAGCTATGAATAAATTAATAGAATTTCTTAGCAAAAAATAATATCCATTAATTAACACTATATTTGCACCTTTAAATCCTTAATCGATAAGGTAGTGTTTCAGAGGTCTCAGTTTAAGTATGTCGATAACAACTTCGTTAACACATTATATAAATCGAATATTTAAACAAAATTATGAGTGAATTCAAAAAAATTGGATTAGAAGAAAATTTATTACTTGCTGTTGAAAAAATGGGATTTGAAACTCCTAGTGAAGTTCAAAGTAAAACAGTCCCTGTTCTTTTAGAAAAAGATACAGACTTAGTAGCCTTAGCTCAAACTGGAACCGGTAAAACAGCTGCATTTGGATTTCCAATGATCCAAAAAATTGATATCAACAGTAAAAAAACTCAAGGACTTATTCTATCGCCTACCAGAGAATTGTGTTTACAAATCACTAATGAATTAAAGCAATATGGTCAGTTTTATAAAGGATTGAACATAACAGCTATTTATGGTGGTGCAAGTATAACTGACCAAGCTAGATCAGTAAAGAAAGGAAGCCAAATAATTGTTGCTACACCAGGTAGAATGAAAGATATGATAAACAGAAATCTGGTAAATATTTCTGAAATAAAATACAGTGTTTTAGATGAAGCTGACGAAATGTTAAATATGGGTTTCTATGAAGACATAACTGATATTCTCTCTTTTACTCCTAAAGAAAAAAACACCTGGCTATTTTCTGCTACTATGCCTAAAGAAGTTTCTAATATTGCTAGAAAATTTATGAGTAGTCCAGTTGAAATCACTGTGGGTACTAAAAATGTTGGTAGCGATCAAGTATCTCATGAATATTATTTAGTTAATTCCAGAGATAGATATGCTGCTCTTAAAAGATTAGTTGACGCCAATCCTCAAATATTTTCAGTAGTTTTCTGTAGAACTAAAAGAGATACACAAAAAGTAGCAGAAAAACTTATTGAAGATGGATATAACGCTGGAGCCTTACATGGTGATTTAAGTCAAAGTCAAAGGGACCTGGTAATGAAGTCTTTTAGGAACAAACAAATACAATTTTTGGTAGCGACTGATGTAGCTGCTAGAGGAATTGATGTGGATAACATTACTCATGTTATTAATTACCAATTACCTGATGAGATAGAAACTTACACACACAGAAGTGGAAGAACTGGTAGGGCAGGAAAAACAGGTATATCTTTAGTAATTGTATCTAAAAGTGAATTAAGAAAAATTGGTCACATTCAAAAGAAAATAAAAAAAGAATTTATAAAGAAAGATATCCCTAGTAGCGAGGAAATTTGTAAAATTCAACTATTTACATTAGCCAACAAGGTAAATAAAACTGAGGTAAATAATAATATCGACGAATATATTGAGGAAATTAATAATTTATTCAAAAAGACTAAAAAGGCTGATCTTATCAAAAAGTTCTTTTCTGTTGAATTCAACAGATATTTTGATTATTATCAGAAATCTAAAAATTTAAACGTTGAAGGTGGAAATCAACACAGTTACTCTGATTTTTCAGATTCTGACGAATCTAGCTCCACAAGATATTTTATTAATATAGGTCAAAAAGATGGCTACGACTGGATGAGTCTTAAAGATTTTCTTAAAGATGTTCTTGAACTTGGAAAAGACGATGTATTTAAAGTAGATGTGAAAGAAAGTTTTTCATTTTTTAATACTGAAGAAGTTCACAAAGAAAAAATACTTGCATTTTTTACTGATTTTAAAGAAAACGGTCGATTTGTAAACGTTGAAATTTCAAAAGATATAAAAAGAAATCGTGGTAAAGGAAGATCAAATAGAGGGGATAGACGCGGTGGAAATAGAGGATTTAAAAAATCTAATTCAAGAAGATCTGACTCAAGAAATTCCGAAAGAAGTTCCAGAAGAAGAAATAGGTCAAATGAATCAGACAGGGGTTCAAGAAAGTCTAGTTTTAGTGCATCTGACAGAGGAAGTAATTCTAAAAGATCTGGCTCAAGAGAGTCTGAAAATAATTCAAGTTCTAGAAGGTCTAAGTCATTTAATTCTGATAGCTATTCCAGACCTAGGAGAAGCAGAAGAAAATAGCATATGTTAAATCATAGTTAAGTTGGTGATATTTAATACATATAATTAGTTTAGTTTATTATATTTATTATTCAATGATTAAAAAAATATTATTTAGTTTCCTATTTATCATAAGCAGTTTTTGTTTCTCTCAAGAAATAACTACTGTAAAGGGTGCTATTATTAATGCAAATAATAACACTCCTTTAGAAAATGTTAATATTGTTAACTTAACTCAAGTTATAGGAACATCTACCAATAAAAAGGGAGAGTTTTCAATTGATGTTAAAGCAAATGATACACTTCATTTCTCTTATTTAGGATTTAAATCTTTAAAAATTAAGGTCACTAATGATTGGATTAAGTTTGGTTCAGAAACTACAATTGAATTAACTGAACTAGCACTAGCCTTAGAAGAAGTAGTTGTAAGTCAAATAAAGCTAACTGGATATTTAGAGGTAGACATTAAGCAAGTTCCTATAAACAATAATTTTAGATACAGTATTTCTGGATTACCAAATGTAGGTTATGAATCTAAAGTTAGACCTGCCAGCGCAGTAACTCAAGCATTAAATGCGATTTTCAATCCATTAGATTTTTTACATAAAGTATTTGGAAAAGAGCCAAATCAGCTAAGAAAGTTAAGAAAAATGAAAAGAGATGATCAAATTAGAGACATCCTTTCCAATAGATTTGACAGAGAAATGTTAATGGTTCTATTACAACTAGAAAAAGCAGATTTAGAGCTCCTTATTAGTGAATGTAATTATTCAGAAGAGTTTATAAGAAAAGCTAACGACTTACAACTTTTGGATGCAATTAGCGAATGTTATGAGGAATACAAGGTTTTAAATAAAACTGTGAAATATTAAGCATTTGCTGCTTTAACTTGTTCATAAAACTTAGCATATACAACATACTGATATGGAATTAACCATAAAAAACCAATTCCTAAGGTGAATATGCATAATATTCCAAGCACAAATAATCTTAATCCAATTTTAAAATATTGCCATTTGTAGCCATTCATCATGTCCTTACTTTTAACAACTGCACTATATGAATCCATTGATGGATTCTCTGCTAAAATAAACCAGGTTTGTGAAAGAGCTAATGCAACAATTATTCCTGGAATAATAAGTAATATAAATCCTATAAAAGCAAAAACAAAAACTAATAAGTATGCAAGTATTGAATTACCTAAATTATTATTAAAACTAAAAAATAAATCATCAGTCTTAGCTTCTTGATCTCTAGATATTTTTAATGCAAAAAAAGCGCCACCTACCGATAATGGGCCGGCTATAACCATTCCTATTATTTGTCCAGCATAGGGAATTAGAGAAGCACCCATAGAAATTAAAATAAGAATTAAAAATGTGCCTATAGCAAGTGGCCATTTACCTGTTAGTGATTCTCTTGCATCACTCATTATTTCTGAATTATTTATCATAAAGGTAATTTTTCTAAAAATACATTTATTAAATAGCTAATCCAAAATTAAATGAAATAACTATATTTGTAAATTATTTCAATTTAAAAAAGTATGTCAAAATTTTCACTCAATGCCATATCTCCTATCGATGGTAGATATCAAAATAAAGTTTCTCAATTATCGGACTACTTTTCAGAACATGGACTTATAAAAAATAGAGTTATTGTTGAAGTAGAATATTTCATTTCTTTATGTGAAATCCCCCTACCTCAATTACAAAATTTTGACAAGTCTTTCTTTACTAAATTAAGAGACATTTACAAGAGTTTTTCTTTCGAAGACTCAAATAACATAAAAGAAATTGAAAAAACTACAAACCATGATGTCAAAGCTGTTGAGTATTTTTTAAAAAATAAATTTGATAGTTTAAAACTCTCTGAATATAAAGAATTTATCCACTTCGGATTAACTTCTCAAGATATAAACAATACCGCAATACCATTAAGTTTAAAAGAAGCTATTGAAGATGTGTATTTAATTGAAATTTCAAATCTTGTTGACAAGCTTGATGAATTAAAAGTGAAATGGAAAGATATTCCTATGCTCGCTAGAACACATGGACAAGCAGCTTCGCCAACTAAGCTCGGTAAAGAAATAGAAGTTTTTACAGCTAGGTTAGAGCAGCAATTAAATTTACTGAAACTAATACCGAATTCCACAAAATTTGGAGGAGCAACAGGTAATTTTAATGCTCATTATCTTGCCTACCCAAAAATAGATTGGGTTAGTTTTGCTAAAAAATTTACTGAAGAAAGATTAGGCCTTGATTATTCATTTCCAACAACTCAAATTGAGCATTATGATAATATGGCCGCAACTTTTGATAATTTAAGTAGGATAAATACCATACTAATTGATTTAAACAGAGACTTTTGGACCTATATATCAATGGATTACTTTAAACAGTTAATCAAAAAAGGAGAAATTGGAAGCTCAGCAATGCCCCATAAAGTAAATCCTATAGATTTTGAAAATAGCGAAGGGAATTTAGGTATTGCTAATGCAATATTTAATCATCTTTCTAATAAACTACCTATTTCTAGACTTCAAAGAGATTTAACTGATAGTACCGTTTTAAGAAATATAGGAGTTCCTGTAGCCCATTCAATTATTGCGTTCAAATCAACGCTTAAAGGTCTAAACAAGCTTATACTTAACAACGAAAAAATAAATTCTGACCTAGAAGATAACTGGGCTGTAATTGCAGAAGCTATTCAAACAATTTTAAGGAGAGAAAATTACCCAAACCCTTATGAAACTTTGAAAAATTTAACTAGGACTAACGAAAAAATTAACAAGGAATCCATAAGAAGTTTTATAGAAACCTTAAGTGTTAGTGAATCTATCAAAGACGAGTTAAGATCTTTAACTCCTCAAAACTATACGGGTATTTAGCGGATTTTTTTTAAAAAGTCTTTTCCAGGAACATTTAATTCACTTGCAACACTAGCTATTTGCTCAAGATCAATTTCTCCCCTTATCTGCAAATAAATTGTTTTAAATGATCCCTCTTTTTTTACAATCATAGATAATTCTTCAATTATAGAATCTTCATTTTCTAAAGTATAAATATTAACCTGATATTTATTTTCAACAAATTGAATTAATTGCATCAATTCAGAATTTAATATATAATCATTAAATGATGATTCAATCTTAGATGATCCCGATAAACTATCACTAGAGTAAGCAATAATACTAGTTAACTTTTTAAGCTGATCTGAAATCTGTTGTAATCCTTTATCTCCAAATGATATTTTGAATTTAGACATTAAATCAAATACATTTGAACCAATCTTAAATTCAGTAATATTTTCAGTTGAACTTAGTTTAAATTCAGACTGAGAAAACAAACTAAAATTGAATATTAAAAAGAATATTGTTATATTAAATTTCATAGTTGTAAAATTAGTTGAAA
>Ga0206127_1000404_pt1 | contig 54462 bp, 48 predicted proteins | sample Helgoland_Spring_6_FD_148646 | JGI IMG/M metagenome (GOLD analysis project Ga0206127, IMG submission 148646) | Pelagic subsurface seawater microbial communities from Kabeltonne, Helgoland, North Sea - Helgoland_Spring_Bloom_20160419_1 | ecosystem: Environmental > Aquatic > Marine > Epipelagic ...
ACTAAACAACAGAAGGAAACTTAGTATAATTCGTCTCATTATAAATGGTTTTGTTAGACACAATTTAAGACAACTTTATGAAGCACCGTATTAATTCAATATCAACTTTGAGTCAAAACGTTGTCTAAAATGGGCAAATACAGTAATCATACCGTAAAAACGTCTCATTAAAGAGATTTTTTTTACCTACGTTAATGGACCAACATTTCCGAAACTTATAGATGAGATGCTAAAAAAAATCCGAAAATCGCTTATTACCCTTACCATAGTATTGCCAAACCACTGATTCTGGGTAAGTCCCCTTCAGGTCACTGAAACGTTTAAATGGGTATTTAGCTGTTCGCGCTCTTGAGCGCTGAATACTCGTGAACTTGCCGTAGAAAGCGAAGTGAGCTCTGATGATGGCGAAGGTATGCTTTGGTTTGCCGGCCAGTAAGAACTGGATTCCCGCGAGTCCATCGAGTAGTAAACGAAGAAAAATGACGCCCAATGCTGAAAAATGGGGTAAATTTTTCATAACGATAATCAGGTTATTTCTGAAGTTTAAGAATGTCTTCTTCGGATTATCTACGCTTAATGTGGCTCCTCCCAGGTGATAAACGGTACTTTCAGGCTGAACCCATACTTCAAAACCCGCGCGTTGCATTCGCCAACATAGATCAATCTCTTCCATATGCGCGAAGAGCATGGGATCTAGACCTCCTAAGGTTTTAAATACCTCCGTACGGACCGCTAAACAGGCCCCTGTGGCCCAAAACACTTCTTTTGGGGTATTGTATTGACCTATGTCATTCTCGAGCGTACCAAACACCCTACCGCGACAGAAAGGATAAGCCCACCGATCCATGAATCCGCCGGATGCTCCTGCATATTCAAACTGCTCGGGAGAACGGTCCCAACGTATTTTCGGTTGTAAAGCTGCACAGTCAGGATGATTTTCAAAGTGCTCAAGAATGGGGTTAAGCCATCCAGGAGTTGTTCGAACATCGCTATTTAATAATATGGAAATAGGCTCCTGAATTGCCTTTAAACCTTCGTTGTATCCCCCAGCATAACCAAGGTTTTCACCAGTCTGGATGACGGTTATCTCGGGGTGATTCTCATTTAAATAAGCAAGGCTTTTATCTGAACTGTTGTTGTCTATGACGTAAACTTTATGAGGAGCACTGTCTTTAATTACGCCCGGTAAATACGTTTGAAGCAACGATTTTCCATTCCAATTTAAGACGGCTACGGCGATGGTAGTACTCATCCTGTTAATTATTGAATTGGTCAAACCAGGTACCCTGATTCCCAATAATTAATGAATTTGAAATTCGCTCTCCAAAATTATCTCTGCTGTATTGTGTAGACGTCGCATCGATATCTGGTCCTGTATTTGAATGACGGGACAAATGAAATTGCCACTTGTGATCTTTTACTTCACCCATAGCGCTGCTATGTATCAATGTATATTGACGGCCGACCAACTCTTGATCAACAAATACAAACACTTGGTTTTGCTGTATTGGAGTACTTGAGCTCACCAGTCTGTCGTATTGCCAGATTTGATAGGGGTAGTTCTTTCCGTCGAATGGACGTTCCTCAACTAAAGAAGGTGCACCGTATTGCAAAAAGACGCGACCCATTTGGGTTCTATAGCCAGGTAAGGTCTTTGACCCAAATTCAGAATCTACCTGATCCACAACCCTTTTGTAACCTATCCAAGATTCTAACGCTTGGTCTGGTGCTTTCTCCTGCCAAAAACGTGTCAAATAAAATGCTGCCCTAGCGGTATCCATGGACTCCTTTAGATTCATTAACAACCTGCGCTCAGCCAGCGACGCCAGTGGAGCAATCATACTAAGGTATTCAGGTACTTCGTCCCAATTTCCCCAAGATTTTTCGAAAGTTGCTCTCGTTAATACACCTTCTAATAAAGATGCATCAATCAACATTTCATCACTGTACCACATCAATGACTCCGAGGCCTCCTTAATCACTGTACCACTAGCATCTAAAAGTTCAGTTTTGATGGCATAAGCGCCGCTATTTTGTCCATCCATCGCGTAGCTTATGCGAATTGGATTTACCCCATCCTGTAATCTTTTGAATCCTTGCGTACCACTTACAGCATCGCCTGAAGCATTTTGAAGTTCGTACCTGAGGACATATTGTCCTTCTTTAACATAAACCTCAGAATACCATTCAATGGGGACATTTTCGAATACAGGTAACCCCAAGGATGGCTTAGGGATGACTGAACTACCTGATTTTTGGTAGACTGCATCATCCGTTTGCAGCGTATCTAAAGCGATAGGATCGGAAAGATAATAGGCCACCTCTCCTTCAAAATGTAAGGTATCTTCCACTTCAATGAAATCGCCGGTAATGTCATCTGTGATAACTATTTTCAAGACCTGATTGGTCCAATCGTCAAAAGCGAATGTGCTTTTTTGAAGTAATAATGGAGCTCCAGAGGCACTGTCTTCTTGCGCGTAGTTAAAGGTAAAAGCATCTAACTTTCCACCGGTTTGCACGACAACTTTAAAAGAGGTAACCCAATTACTATCTACATTTAATTCAAACCCTATTGTACTGGCATCTAGCGTCGTATATAGATCTACATAAGGTTTACCTTGAGCCGTGACATACACGCTCGGATCTAGCGATAACCTCGTATTCTGAGCGTGTACAACACAAGTCGCAACGAGAGTTACTAGTACAATTTTTACTTTTAGAAGCATACCTCAAATATAATTGCATAATTATCCTTGCAAACAATCAATTCCTGTTTAAATTTGCCGCCCACTCGAGAAGTTTTAAAAGCTTCTCATCGGAGAGATGGCAGAGTGGTCGAATGCACTGGTCTTGAAAACCAGCGTACCGCGAGGTACCGGGGGTTCGAATCCCTCTCTCTCCGCAAGTTCGGACATAGAATCTTGGCAAAACCCTGAAAATCAACGCATTTTCAGGGTTTTTTGTTTCCTCCGCTTGGCAAAAAAACGAAGGTTTTGGCACTTTAATAACGCTAAATCGTAACCCCACCCCATTTAGGGGTTACGATTTAGAAATTGGAAAAATAAAAAGTGTACTTCCTTAACTTTCAGGATTTTGCGCGGTCAGGTTTCAGGACGATGTCCTATTATTGTAGTGCGAAGTGAGGGCGACAACTGTCGAAAAGGGTTGAAAATCGTAACCCCTGCCGTAACCCCTAATCGTAACCCCGGCAGGTGAACGAAGATTAACACTTAAGACGCTAAAAGACAATGTTTTATGTCGTCTAGGAACACCTTTAGAGTCTTGTTTTTTTTGAACAAGTCAAAAATCAACAACGACGGAGCGCCTATTATGCTTCGTATTACCATTAATGGTCAGCAAGTGGCCTTAAACGTACGGCGAAGAATTCCGATCTTTGACTGGGATCAAAAACGCGGATTGCCCTTGGTAAGAGATGCCTTCACCCGTGATTTAGATTTGTATCTGGAAACCATGCGAAATAAGGCCTTTCAAGCCTTTACAGAGCTGAATCAAGAATACGACGATGTGACCGCAGCCATGGTGCGCGACTACATTCAAGGCGTGAACGGCACCAGCTCGAAAACGATTATGGAAATTTGGGAGCAGCACAACAGCGAGTTGAAAAAGAACATCGGGAAAAGTTGCTCTTACACCCTATGGCAGAAGCATAACACGGCCAAAAATCATTTTGAGAGCTTCTTATCCAATCATTACCGAGTTGTCGATGTTCCTGTCAAACAAGTTCGCTATGAGATGATACGAGCCTACAAGGAATACTTGACCGGAGAAAAGGACTTGGGATACAACACGACCATGAAGTTCTTACAATTCACGAAAAAGATTACTCTACGTGCTATTAGGGCCGGATGGTTAAAAATAGATCCCTTTGACGGTATGAAGTTAACTCTAAAAGAAACCGATCGCCCTTACTTAACCGAAGATGAGTTAAATCGCATTGAAAACAAAACATTCAGAATTAAGCGATTAGAGCTTGTCAAAGATCTATTTCTATTTGCCTGTTACACAGGTTTGGCTTATTCCGATGTCAAGAAGCTACATAAGGCAGAAATCGAAAAAGCACCCAACGGTATGTGGTGGATACGTACTCGAAGACAGAAAACCAAAGAGCGTAGTCAAATCCCCATTCTAGCCCCGGCTATGAGTATCATTAAGAAGTACACTGACTTGAATAACCTATCCGCAGAGGATAAGCTCTTGCCCGTTTTGAGCAACCAAAAGCTCAATTCGTACCTTAAAGAGGTCGCTGATTTTGTGCAAATCGAGAAAAAGCTCACATTTCACGTAGCTAGACACACCTTTGCTACCACCGTGACTCTATCCAACGGCGTCCCGATTGAAACTGTCAGTAGAATGCTCGGCCATACCAATCTAAAGACTACCCAACACTATGCACGGATCGTGGATGAAAAGGTGGCACAGGACATGTTCAACTTAACACAAGGTGGGAAATTTCAACTGGCTCGATAAATCATAAGCATTTCATACCCATCCGCTTGAGTGGGCCACGCTTATGGGTGGCCCATTTTTTTTGCGTAGTGGGTGCCTTGTCAATAAGTTTTAGTTTCTAACAAATTTTGGAGGAGAAGTAACGCCTCTGGAACTTTACTGAAAATCCCTGCTATGACAACAATAATGATTACCGAATCGCGCTTCGATGCCATGACAGTCTTAACAAGTTATATGATTGAACTTCCAGACGGGTCCATAAATCATCATGTATTATTGGAAACAACTGAAGGTGTATTCTTAGACGACAACGAAAGAGTATTATCGTTCCTTTCATTAGACCGTGAGAATCCCTCAATTTCATTGAGAAAAATTGTATCCAATTAGAATCCGCAAGTCTACATTTTTTGGCTTACCTATTGAAGGATGCTGACTTCATTTTAAGTCTCAGTCAATTCCTAAAAGTTAAAAACAGGCAAAAAAAAAAGCGCTGCCCGAGGGCAACGCTTAACCAAACCAATAAACCTAAGCTTAAGTCTCTTAGATAGTTAAAGTTAATCGGCATAATAGGGTATTCCAAAGAAACCAATGTGAATTTTTCGTAGTCAAACTGCTCCCTGTGGACTTAATCACAAAAAAAGACGCCACAAGGCGTCTTCACTGAGATGTAACCTCAGGTTTGTTGGTTTAATAACTTTGCAAATCAAAAAAAAAAAAAAACACTCGCAATAAGTGTAATTACTTATTTTATATTTTTTTTAGTCGAAGTAGTTATCGTAGCCCCTCTGCTAAAAGGCATTTATCCGTTCAAATTGGTGATGATGTTCGAGGTAAACCAGCCATCTAGTCCTTTGAAGATTTGAGGTTTACTGCGAACACCGTCTTTCTGAATTTGGATCCCATCTGAGTAGGTGTTAAGAGCGACAATTTTGGAGTACGGCACTTTGAAGCTGGTTTGACTGGCCCCAAAGTAAATGTGTTTAGAGGTGAGCGCTACGATGCCCGTTCCGATATTTTTGAGCTCCTCCACCTCCACTCGTCGTCCTTTGAAGGCTCCTGTTCGATAATACACCCCTTTAGTGATACGTATCGATACGCCCTGACTACCTCCTTGGTATTCCATGCGAGTGCGCTGTTCCAAATAGTCGACATCTTGAAATACCCAAATCAGTTTTTCACTCTTTTGGAATAGAAAAGGCAGATTACCATCGATAGTGAACTTGGGACCTGGAACTTGACCTCGGCTAATACTGCGTATAATTGACGCCTTTACCAACTTTTGTGAAAGGCCAAAGGCACTTAAAGCTTCCGCAGAAATGGGGAGAACCTTCAGGTACCTGTCAATCGATGACTCTTCTTGTTCACTAAGCACATTGTCGTCAAGAAAATGTTCAACAGCACTTTTAATACCTTCACCAACTGCCGTCCCCAATTCTTGTTTACTCACATGTCCTTGGAGTTGTAGCTCCAAAATCAAGGAACGCGTTTCGTTCTCATCCATGTGCTCAATTATAGCTTGGCAACTTAACGCAGAAATATCGGCTAAGGATTTTACATTTATTTGCTTGCACTCCTTGTGTTCATCTCTAAACCAACCGGCGGACAAACCACAATATTTACACTTTCCCATGAGGTTTAACTTTTGTCTTTTCGTCTAAAATAAGGTGCGCGATTTAGGATCAGAAATTTGAATACACTATTGACCCTATTTGTCTGTATTAGTATACCTATTGATCGAGAATGACCTCCACAAGCATTTTAAGCCTAAAGCCTTGAAAAACAGAGTTGTAACTAAAATATGTGGCTCCAGCTGTTTGGTCAGTGACCAACTGGCTTTCAGGCGACCTCAAAATTGACCATTGAGATGATTTGTAAAACCATGTAAATCAATGCGTTACTATTGAATAGTATTCAATATCACCTGGTAGGTCAGTTGGGCAATCTATATATAGATATAAGATTGCCCAACTGACCTTACCTAGATATATGATTTGAAGCCGCGAAAGCTTGAATAAAAATTTTGGCACTTCTAACGAATAGGTAAGCATACTTTTTCGAGGTATACGAAAAGCCGTAGATTATGAATCAGGAGGTACCATGTGATTGGCAAAGTTGCGTAGTTATTGGCAAATAATTCAACCCATTGGGTTACTATCAAAAACTATTAATACTATTGCCGTGATGAACCACCTTGAAACAGATATAAGGATCAAATCCTACGGCTTTAAAGAGCTGGCTACACTCTATTTACCCGACATTCAAGCAAAGAGTGCCTCACGTAGACTGAGGGCATGGATACAAGGGAATATGGCCTTATCTAAGCGATTAAACGAACTGGGCTATTCCTCTCAAACCAGGGTGCTAACCCCTGAAATGGTTAAACACATATTTAAAAGTATCGGCTACCCTTAAATGTAAGTCGCACAAAATCGATTTAATACGCATTAATGATCCTTAAGTATTCCTAAGGATTCACCACCGTTAAGTCTCCACGCATCTTTGGCTTCACATTCAAGTGAATAGCCGTAAGATGCAGCATGATCATAGTCTTTCTTTAGCCACCACAGCCTCAGGCATGGTCGGCGGCGTAGGCCGCGCCATCGCCGAGCAACATTCTCTCTCATCTATTTCCCTACACGGCGTTATTGACGTCGCTTTTTATGCTGTTGTCTCTGCATCGGTGGGTTACTGTGTGAAGGTCGCTTGGGACACTTTGTTCAAACGTTACAGCAACCGAAAAAACAAAGGCCTATGAAAAATCTGTTGGCCATAGGAATTACGGGCACGTTGTTCTACCTCGGTTTCAAAGCCTTTGGCTTGAACCGCTTCAATGTGTATTCGGTGGTGCGTACGCTTAACCCGCGCATTACCAAGGTCACTTTGACGGGACTTTCCTTGGCCACCGACATTTCCATTGACAACCCCACCAACACGAGCCTAAAAGTATCCAATCCAGTAGTCACTATTACCACCGGTGGAAAATATGCTGCTAGCAGCGTTCCCAGTACCGAAACCTTCACCATCGCCCCCCAAACGCGCTCGGCGTTGGGAACAATCGAAGTGGAAGTCCCTTGGACGTCACTGACTCCATACATCTCGAACCTAGTGAACCGTATTCCATCGCTGATTGACAAAACAGGTCAATCACCCGCTGCCCTGGACTTGCCCATGGAATATTACTACACGGTGTATGTGAACGATCTGTTTTATCAATCCTCACCTGAAAAGATCGCCTAATGGAAGAACGCTATCAAATAGGATCCATTACCAGCGGTTATCGGGTGATTCGTCCGGGCGGTGAGTACGACAAGTACTTCCCTAAACCCCAAGCCCAGGATCGCATCATCATCGAAGACGGTGAGGTTAGTGATACGGTCGACTTGATGAAACGTGTCGTTTGGAAATACATCGACGACACCAATGGGATTGCACCAGTGCTCAAAGGAAAAACTTTGAACGAGACTTGTGAGAACACCTGGAACTTCCTGTACCAGCATATTCAGTACAAGTTGGATGAACGCGGTTTGGAGCAACTGCGAAGACCGGCACGCAGCTGGTCGGACCGCAAGAGCGGTATCGACTGCGATTGCTTTTCCATTTTCGCCAGTTCCATCCTGACCAACCTCCAAATCCCGCACTCGTTTCGCATTACCAAGTACGGCGGAGCCCACTTCCAGCACGTGTACGTGGTGGTTCCCAACGGATCAGAAACCCTGATCATCGACCCGGTGCTCTCCAGCTACAACTATGAAAAACCATACTCAGAACACAAAGATTTTGCTATGAATTTATCCGGAATAGATGTGGCCGTCTTGAGCGGTCCGGGCAATGACTATTTGCATGAGGTGCTTCTAGGCATGCCTGAATTGGGCGACCTAGAAGAAGTGCCTTCTGACAGGCAAATGGATGCCATTTACAACTACCTGGTCTCTACGCGCAATGCCGTAGCGGCCAATCCCGAAACCATTTCTCACATCGAGGACCCCGAAGCATTTTTAAAAATGCTGGACTACGCCATCACTTACTGGTACACAGATAAGCGCGATGAAGCCCTGGACGTATTGGCGCGCAATGAGGAAAAAATCAACTTCCAAAACGGGTGGAACACCTTGGAAGCCGACGACTACCGGAACGATGATTATTTAGGTGCCGTCAAACGAGGCTTTTTTCGTAGAGTCGGCGATGTGGTCAAAAATGTAAGTACTGGTGCAAAGAGCGCCGCGACCAAAGTGGCCAAGGCCGTAATCCGCTACAACCCGTTGAGTGTGACTGCTCGATTGGGATTCCTCGCGGCCATGAAGCTCAACCTTAAAGGCATGGGCTCCAAATTGAAATGGGCGTATGCGAGCCAACAACAAGCGGCCGCAAAAGGCATTTCGGCTGGGCAGTGGCAACGCGCTAAGCAAGCACTTTCAAAGATTGAAGCTTTATATGCCGACAAGCTCCAAGGCAAGCGCGATGCCCTTCGTGATGCGATTCTCAAAGGAAAGGCCGGAGGATTAAGCGGCGCGGTAGAACCCGATGCTTATGAATTAGGCAGTTTGGGTGAACCGGTCACCATTGGTGCTTCCATTGCCGCAGCAACGCCCTTGATCATCGCGGCGGTTAAAATCTTGAAAGACGCCGGTCTTTTTGCCGTTGGCGAGGATGCCTCAACCAAAAACCTAGCAGCTGAGGCTTTAGCAGCTCAAGCAGGCTCAGGCAATGCAGGGTCTCAAACGATTATTCCTAACATGACAGAACAAACAACTATACCCCCTGCGACTATGAATACTACGATGCAGGCCAAAGGCATCATGGCCTTTGTCAAGAAGAACCCAGCGGTAACGGCCTTAGGTGCCGGTGCAATCGCACTGGGCGCTTACATGATGCTCAAACCCAAGAAGAAAACCCGTGCCGCTGGATTGTCCGGAACACGAAAAACAACACGAAAGACGACACGAAAAACCTCGAGTACTGCCCGCGGTAGATCGCGCCGCTCCTCTATCCCTAAACTGAATCTTAAATAACCATCTCATGAGAAGCAAACAAGTATCAAGTAAGGCTATGATGGGCGAATTGCGCTCACTGGCCATGATCAGCGGAGGCATGGTCCTCGGATCAATGGGCGGAAAGGCCATTGATAACATGCTGAAAGTCGATGAAACCACCCCTGGATTCCAAGCCAAGAAGCTGGTCCGTCCAATGGCACTGTTAGGTGCCGGCGTGCTGGGCAGCTTGAAGCTCAAAAATCCAGATGTTAAAATGGTATCGGCAGGCGTCGGTGCTGCAGGTGTGGTATCAACGGTGAAAGTGGTCTTGAAAAAGGACTTGCTCGCTGGCCTTGACGGCGGCGTGGCAGGACTTGGAGAGGCCATGAGCGTGTACCACGAGCCGGTGCGCACCATCGCGCCTTACGAGCCCAATCTACCGGCCCTTTCTAGTGGCAGTTACACCCCGATAGAAGAGCTATCCAACGCTTATGTCTCTGGCGAAGAGGTAAGCGCTTACCAAGACGCCGAATTCGAAATCATTTAACCATACTAACCCAGAATCAACATGATGACTTTAGGAGAAATCACTCAGAGCGAATTCCAGCTGCTCGGCGCCGTGGGCGACGAAGAGCTGCTCATGGCTATGGAAGGCGCTTCGCCACAGGCCAAAAAAACCTTTAGCAAGGCCATTCGCACTTTTGCTAGAAACCGCAACCAAAACCCCTCTCGCGGGTCGCGCGGCGAGCTCGAAAAACGCTTGCACATGCTGCCCAAAGAGATCCAAGAAGGACTAGCGCGTCAAACCTTGCAAGCTGTAGACGCGGCGTACTACGTGGTCAAAGACATTTCAGGAAGCCGAGTACAGAAACTACTTAAAGACGACGATAATAAAGTCGTGGGAATGAGCAATATATCTTCTGCTAAATTAGAGAAGGGCAACCTGTTCCTTCTGAACGGTCTTACGCTTCTATCTGGTACGGCTGGCGACGGAGATACGGCCATGGATGTAAATTTCACCGTGGTACCAGACTACTTGCGCAACGGCGAGTTTGAGTTCATCGCCAACGGTTCAACGCTCATTCAAAACGCATCCAACGAATTGTTCAACACCACCGGTCAGGTGATCCCCGTGGGACATTACCGCTTGGACAATCCCAAGCTCATTAAAGACCAGCAAACCATTGAGTTTAACCTTGAATGGGGGGCCAACGCACCGGCAGGCACTTTTGTGAAAGCCATTTTACGCGGTACAGTCATCATCAAGGCATAAAACTAAAATGATAAGCCATGAAAGATCATAAGTTTCAACTGATTCGCATTGGTGTCGGAGCCTCGGGAGCTTCGGTCCGCTATACCGGCGAGACCGATAAGAGCTTCCGCCGCATCCGTGGCATTTTCGTGGCCTTACCAGAACCAATTTTGGAGTATGGTGCCACGCTCAGCCTTAAAGTGGGAGGCGTTGACGTATTCGACGAGGATCACGACGTCAGGTTACTGACCTGCGGGCAGGGTGTAGCGCCTAACCAAAAGTTCTTCCTCTTTGAAGAATATATCGAAGCAGCCGGAAATGCCTTTGAAGGGCGATTCCGTGACGCCGGTATCCAAGGAGCCACCTACCCCTACGAGGCGAAAGTCTTTTTATGGTTGGTCAACGAGCAAGAATCGTGAACGGAATCCGAAGGTTAAATAAGACAATCCAGGTGTTTCGACCCTTGCAGGTTGTGCCTATTGATTTTCGCTTTCCCGGCGATGTGAGTGCGTGCTTTGGCTTACAGGCAACAGTAGTGGGACGCTTTCCCGTGGATAGGCCGGTAATCCCCGCCTTTGGTGAATACTCACTGGAGTTTGAGGGCAAGAAAATCCATCCGGTCAACTTTATTGTGCCTTGGGTAAGCCAGGAGGTATTCTCCAATGCATCACTGCAACGTCCCGGTATCTTGCCGTTGGCTGTCCAGGTGGGGACCTCGCGTATGATCAACGGGTTTTACCATGACCTGGATCGTCAGCGATTGGATGCGCCGCCGCGCACCAGCGACCTACAAGAGGAACCGGTATTTCAGCCGTACAGTGTTCGTTTCACCTTTCACTGCTACCGCGCATGATCTCTTTAGAGGCCATAGGATACATCGAACGGCTGCTTGCCACGCGAGGCATCACCAACTACTACCTGGACGTGTACTCCCTGGTGTTGGATCCCCTGAAAACGGATTTCTACACCGAGGCCAATCGAGGCTTTTTGTACCTGCTCACCCATGAGCTGCAGGAAGGCACCCGAATCGCAAGCGAGACCAACATCCTAGAGATTGATTCAAGCTGGTGGCCCAGAGGGATCACCAAGATCCAAGAGTTTGGCGGTCAAATCGCCGTGCACTTCCCCTCACCGGGCAGTGTGTACCAATTAGAGTTTATACGTGCAATACCTAGACCATGAGCAACGATAAAAGCAAACGCTACAACATTGCCGCCACCGTGCGCAAAGCCATCCATGCCCAAGCCATGCTTGGACACCAGGACGTGGTATGTAGTGCCCTATTATCGCGCCGCGGGAAAAAGCTCAACAGCATCGACCGATCCCCGAAGGAGAACTTTACCCGATTGATGCACCAGTACATTCAGTCGGAGCAGCCCGATAAACTTAGGATAGAACTCCGCTCGGGTGGCGACGCCTTATTATGGAGCAAAACCTTTTCATTCGAAGTAGATCCCGTAGAAATTCCAAGAGACAGGGAGTTTCAGGGTTTAGGTGAAGTGCAAATCGGTGAACTGCTCAATCAGAAAATGACCGAACTGCGCAAGCAAGAAGAGCTCGAGCAGCTGCGCAGCGAAACCGAACATCTCAGCCAAGAGAACGAGGCCTTGCGCCGTCAGCTCGATGGCCTAGAGGAAACCGTCGAAGCGAAGAAAAAGGTCGAGTACTACGCCAATATCCTAGGGCTTGCCTTTCCAGGATTGGCCAAGATGCTCAGCACCACCCCGCTGGGAGGTACCCTTGGTGCCCTGGCCGGACTTGACACCCCGGACAGTCCATCCAGCGAATCCGAAAAAAGCCAACGCAATACCATTATTGAACTGGTGAGTGAATTTATGGCCAGCCTGGACGATCAGGCCTTGGGGCAGCTCTACCTCGTCTTTATCGAGCTGAGCAACAACCCTGCGCTGATTGGAACCCTGCTTGCTAAAATCCACGAACCTACTGAAACAACAAGCGCCCAATGAACTACCAGAAAACCATAACCATCAAGGCCAACTCTGAAGCAGAGGCCCAACAGATTGCCGATGCGATGAGCAGTGCGACCGGTGTCTTTAACGGCAAAGAGTGGCAGGCCATCGCCAAAAAGATTCAAAACAAGATTGTACAAATGCGTATACGACTCTTGATTCAATGATTCCTTCGCTTCCCATATCATTCCGAAACCAGCAAAAGGTCATCCGCGGTCTATTGATTACCGGAGGGCTCTATCTGGGGTACCGCATTACCAGTAAGACATTCAAGGGTTTTAGAGCACGCAATACTTCAGCACTCGCCGATGAGCGACCTGAAGTGCGTCAAGCCATGGGCCTGCGCTCAGCGATGAACCCAAGTGGGATCTCTTGGCTGATGTGGAGCGACGGCACGAACGAGGACGCCATTGCGCAAATTGCGGCACAGATTCAAGATCTGGACACTGTGGCTAGGGCCTACCGAAACCTCTACAGCGACGACTTATTGAAGGATTTGCAAAGTGAGCTTTCCACCGCCCTGTTCAACTCCTTCTTACAAACGGTTTCCAACAACCGCATCAACAGCCAGAGCGGCAACCCCAGCGGACAATCCTCCACCGGTGCCTATACCACTCCACAGCGCTTGGTCGTAGCCAAGCAAAGTGTGTTTGTACGCACCTCACCGGATGCGTCCTACCACGGCGGATGGTACGAGATCGGAGAAAACAAAAACATTTTCAAAACCGCAAGTGCCGGCGAGTTTATCGGCTATGCGACAGGCAAGCAGCATTACGACGCCAAGAACAACGTGAAGTTCATTGAGGTGGCCTACAAAATTGGTCCACTGGCCCCAGCAAGCCTGCAATCCCAGATAGGTCTTACCCGCCTGTTGTGGATTTCCGCCTCGGCCACCTATACCGATCAATTTAACTCGGTCGCCGCCATGGAAGCACGGTACCCCGCAACCAAGGGCGTGACCAAGTACTACCTGCCCATCAGCGGATTGGGTTGGTTGTCTGCGCCGGGGTCCCGAGTAGTCACCCTAGCAGGTACGCGCGTCATGGACGAGCAGTTTCAAACCATCGGCCACGTAAAATCCGGTGTGCTCATGGGCTATCCCGTGATGAGCTTGGACGGACACGACGCCCATTTTACCCTGGTACGGACCCTGGAAGGCCACGACCGCTGGTTGGCCTCTAAAGACATTCAAACCCAATAGGACATGACCAAAGAACAATTTACCACCACCTACTACCCCCTTTCCAAGAAGGCCGGTGAGCGATTTGGGATGAACCCCGAAATCATCCTGGCCCAAGCTGCGCTAGAGAGCGGCTGGGGATCGAGCTATGGCGCGCGGGTACGCAAGAACTTTTTCGGCATCACTGCCGCAGGATCTCCCAATGAATTTTGGGACGGAAGCTTCTCTGTCGGCCAGAACCAGTACGCCCTAAAGTTTCGGGTGTACAAAACTGAGCAGGACAGCTTCTACGACTTCGCGCGATTGATTTCCAGCAAGTACAAAACCGCACATGCCGTTAGTAGTGACTCCACCGCCTACGCCCAGGCTATTGCCTACAGTCCCTACATCGCTGAGGCCAATGGAGACTCCCGGGAAGGCTACCGCAAAGGCATCATTTCCACCTTCAACAGCATCAGTGACATTGTAAAAAAAAAGGCCTTGCAGTGATTCAATCCCCGGCGGGCCTTTCCATCGGAGCCTTGATCGTTTCAGGAATCGTAGCCTGGTTTTGGATAGCAAAAAACAAGAAGAAAAAGTAGCATAGATACCATGGCATTTACCCTTAAAGAAGTAAGAACCGGACAACAACATACCTTTTCAGCAAAGGAAATCCTCGAGCTGATAGGTGACCGCATCAACGACGAAATCATCATACGTGATGAAGTGTATAGCATCTCTTCCTGCGTGGACTTCTCCCTCGGTGGCGGTGATAGCACCTCTTCCGGAGTCATCGACTGGATCACCCTGGAGCTGTCCATGGAAAGCAATGGAGAAACGGTCTTTTACAACCCCGAGCTGATCAACGACACCGACTCGGTCTTTCTCACGGTCAACAGTATACTCTACCAATACGGCTTAAATCGCGACTTTCACATCGAAGGCGATCGCCTGTTTTGGCACGGCGGCTTTGATCTGGAGACGACCGACCGCGTGGTGCTTCGCTACCCCAAAACCACCCCAACATCATAAATCCAATCATTAATAATCAATTAGCATGAGTGAATTCATCAAACAAAAGCAGGTCGAAGGCTTAGTAAGCGCCTTGGCAGCCAAAGCCCTTGACTCCGCAGTAGTCAAAAAGGCCAACAACCTTTCGGATGTGAACGCCGCTTCCGCGCGCGGTAACTTGAGCGTCTATTCCAAAGCAGAAGTGCAGAACTTGGTTGCCGGTGCCGAAAATGCGTACAGCGTAGCCTCCTTAACCGCCCGTGGTGCACTGACCGGACTGAAAGTATCGGACCGCGTATTTGTTACCAACGACGGCGACGGAAAATGGGCGTTATACATCGTCACAGCAGTCACCGACGGCAAGGGATCTTCCTCGACGTTCACCAAGGTGGCCGATGAGGACCTCTTCACCAACGCCTTGAGCAAGGAAGCGGTAAAGAGCGCCTATGAAAGCAATGCCAACACCAACGCATTTACCGATGCGGAGAAAACCAAGGTGGGACACCTATCGGTTAGCCAAGCTGTCAACCTCGATACGATGGAAAGTGACTTGGCTGGCACAAAAACTACTGCTACTTCTGCGCTAAATACTGCAAATAGTGCAACGACCAAAGCGAATGCTGCACAAACCACAGCGAACACTGCCGTAAGCGATGCAGCTGCTGCTCAAAGCACAGCAAATAAAGCTGCTAGTGATGCCGCAGCGGCACAGAGCACCGCGGACACGGCAGTAGCAGAGGCTGGTAATGCGCAAGCAGCAGCAGAGGCCGCACAAACTACTGCCAACAGTGGCGTTACCAAGGCTAACGCTGCCCAGAGTACAGCCAATACCGCACGCAGCGAAGCCGCAGCAGCCGAAGGCACGGCGAATTCTGCACTCACTGCCGCCAATGCACGTGAGCTTGCCTTTGTAGAATTGGCTGAGGATTTTACCGGTCTGGATGGCGCCTCGGCTCAACCCGTCAACATTGACCTTAGCAAGCCCATCGCTAGTGGGTTTGTGCCTACAGTATTCTTTAACGGCATTCGTATAAAAAGCATCACATACACAGCCGGCTCACGCAATATTGCATACACCGTGCCTTATCAAACGGAGGCCACCGATACCATTTCAGTACACTACGTAAACCGCTAAGTAAGCACCAATGGATCGAATAAAGGTGAAACAAGTAGAGGGCGCTCTGGACACACAGTCCAAGCAAGTAGTGACGGGGAGTAAAGCTTTTGCTGCTCCCCAACACTTCCCAAGTGAAGAGCTCGTAATGACCATCGCAGAGGGATACCTCTATTGGTGCCAGAACCAAGGGCTCTTGAATGAACCCGGAAATACCCGTATTCGAGCCCAGGAAGGAACACTAATCATTGAATTCTACGACGGAAGATCATGGATAGCCCGATAAAAGATAGACGCACCAGGTTAAAGATCACCCTAGCAGCCGCAGTGTTCTTGGTGGTGACCACCTACGTGGCCATTTTCAAGGAAATGGAAACCGTAGCAACCACCTGCATTGCGGGGGTCATGACCGTGCTATCTACCTACATCTGGGCGGAAACCAAACGACCAAGTAACCCCAAGGAATAGATGATCTCGCGTAGAATTTTAATGGTTTTAGGGATAGGATTGGCGCTTTCGCTGATCCTATCTTTCTCATTATGGCAGCTCTGGACAGCCGAAAAAGACAACTACCAACGTGTCTTTACAGCCGGTGAAGTCTTAGGGCATGAGCTCACTGCCCTTCGTCTTGAAAACGGACAGCTCGCCAGTGAAAACCAGGTGCTTGAGCTTAAAAGCAAAGAGCTGGCCGCCTTATTGCCGGAGCTGGCCGCAGAGGTGCGAGCATTGAACGTTCGATTGGGTAAAGCCCATTCAGTGAGCGCCACCGGATTTACCGCGCAAACCCCGGCTACGGTGCTCTTGCGGGATTCGGTCATCTTCGATACCGTGAAGGTCCACCTGTTTAATTACCAAGACGGGTTCTTCTCCGTACAAGGAAAGGCCATCGGCAATAGACAGCACCTGGAACTCAGCTACCAGGACACCCTCGTTCAGGTGGTGTACCGCGGGAAGCGAGAGCGACCCTGGCTCTGGATTCTATCACCTAGAAAGCTCATGCAGCGCGTGAGCCTGAAAAACCCTAAGGCTAATATTCACTACACCCAACAAATTCAAATAATCCACTGACAATGAAACCCTATGTAATCCCACAACACAAAGGAATGATCGTATTAGACGGCGTTGATTTAAATGAACTGGACGCCAAAATGAAAACCCTACAAAAGGAATTCACAGTACGCGAAATTGACATTACCTTCAAAGAGGAGAAAATCGCCTTTAACCAAGTACGATCTTCAAGGGATGCCTATAACTTCATCAAAGACGTGCTATTTGACGGCATGGAGGTTCAAGAGCATTTTATTGTCTTATTTCTATCTCAATCCAATCAAATCATTGGATATTACCGACATTCCAAAGGAACCATCAATTCTACCCAGGTAGATATCGAGCTGATCATGGCTGTGGCGATAAAGTCCTTATCCAAGGCCATGATTGTATCTCATAATCACCCTTCAGGAAATAAAAACCCAAGTGAAGCCGACCGAAGAATGACCAAAAAGCTCAAGCAAGCAGCAGCGCTTTTTGACATCTCGGTTTTAGACCATGTCATTGCCACTAATGACGGTTATTATTCATTCGCAGATAACGGTGAACGCAGCCTCTCAGGATTGGATGGCGCAACACAAGGATTAGGAAATCCTAGCAAACCTGGAGATGAGTTGGAGTTTGGGGCACTTAACTATGCGGCATCATTATGACCTACACACCATACAATTACATAGAGAACAGTTGCTTTGTTCCCGTCACGAAGCTTCCTGAGCCGTTAAAAAAAGGGCACAAATTGGCGCTAAAAGCTTTTGATAGCAATGCTTCCGCCTATAAGGAGAATGACATTGTTAGAACCAGCATGGATCATTATTTGACTGCCTTAAATGAATTCGTTGCTAAGGAGCACTTTGCGACGCCGCTAAGCAAGAACTCCAATGCCGTAATATCCTCCAATGAAACTACCATTTCACCGGACGCTAACCCTAAAAAACAGAAGCCTACTGCATCAAAGGCCAGAGCTACCAGGGCGAAAGCACCGGCTAATAGCACTCCTAAGCCCGTGGAGCTTATTCCCGAAGAGATCCGTTTTCTTAGGCGTTATGTGGCCATGCACGGCAAGGTCAAAACGCGCATCTCCGTAGTGCGACTGCTTTCATCCTTGCAAAAGGCCATGATGGAAAAACGCATTCGAAAAACGTCTCCCTATGCCAAGGAGATCATGCAGATGCAAGATCAGCTCATTAAAGCCGCCAACCGCATGGGAGAAGCCGCAGAGATTAACATCACCAAAGCCTACCTAGCGCATTACCGGGAAATTACCAGCTCCCAGCGCATCCGCGATTCCATTGCCTTGCTTAAGCGATTCGTGGCCATCCAAGGCCGTGAAGGGGCGCAAGACAAGGCAAAACGCCTCATTACTGCCATGGAGCGGATGGTAAAAAACAATAAAGTGTCTAAAGACGATCCTTATTCCGCACGCCTGAACGATGCGTACAAGTCGCTCAAACTCTACATCCGAGAGAAGAAGAAAACACCCGAGATTCAAACCGGGGAGCTGGGCAGCATCTACGGACTCTTGGGTATGGCGCCATCTTATACATCCCATACTTCGAAACGAAAACCGAAAGGACTGGGTAGTGTGATGTCGAGTGCCGATTTGGTGCGCATGGACTTTGATACCATCGGACTCAAGGGCAAGTTTCGTGAGCTCATTGGCGATCCATCGGTAGGATTTACGGCCATGGTATTTGGCCAGCCCAAGAGCGGGAAATCTACGCTCATGCTGGAGTTTGCGCATCACCTGGCAGTCCACCACGGTGACGTCTTGTATGTGGCCATTGAAGAAGGCTATGGATACACCTTGAAAGAGAAAATCACCCGGATTGGTGCCATTCACCCCAGACTGAATTTTTCAGAATCACTGCCCAAAGATGTGGCCCCTTACGACTTCGTATTCATTGACAGCGTGAGCCGCGCCGGTATGGAATTGGAAGACTTGGTGAAACTCAAGAACCGCTATCCGCGGACCAGCTTTGTATTCATCTTCCATGCTACCAAGGACGGGAAGTTCCGAGGCGGCAATGAACTGGCCCACGAAGTGGACGTGATCATTGAGGTAGAAAACAAAATGGCCACCGCGTCTGGAAGGTTTAACGCTGGTGGCCAATTGAAAATCTAGTTTATTGGTTTTGCATGATGCTCTTTAAGAAGTTTTCGAACTCTAAAACAGATCGGTTCAAGCAACTCTCAAGTAACTTGGATTTCTGTTGAGTTGGATTTACAGCATTCGAGGTATAGGCGATACTTCCTACAGTACCTGTACGTACATCGTTATATTCAGAGACGTTGACCGCAATATCCTTTTCAAAGACCTTTCCCCGGAATTCTACCTTGACGTAAAAATCACCAATGGCCTCAACATTCATTTGGGACGTTCCAGTAAGTGCCGTCATACCAATAGATGTGGTGTTATTTTGTCGAAGATGTAAACTTTTTAACACCACATCTACCTTCATTTCTTCCTTTGCGTAGGCATTGAACTTACTGGTAAAGTACGACTCCCAAACTTTCGAGAATGCTGTGGCGCTAGCATACTTATGCGTCGCGTCATAGGTTGTCTCCGTTCCATTCTTAAGTACGTTGATATATTCAATGTAGCCATCTGGCACTTCAGATTCTAAGCTATAATTCACCTTAATATTGCGATTTTCGGCTAGTAAAAGGGTTTGTTCGCTCAAATTAGTTTGTAGCGGAATAGTAACCGTACATGAGGCTAGAAACAGAGCTCCAAGAGAAGCAGAAAGTAATTTTTTCATAGTAGTAAATTGATTATGGCTTCAAATCAAACAAACTTTTCAGACAAGTAAGGTCATAACCTTTTATATATCAATCAATTCGCTTTAATTGGTCATAAAACCAAACCCATGTTCAATCAACACCGAATTTATAGGGTATTTCAATTGATAAACTCATTAAGGACCAACCCACCAAAATCCCCGAGGACATTGGCCAGTACGCTTGAGGTATCCGAAAGATCCATCTACAGGTATTTTGACTTAATCAATCAATTAGGATTTGAAGTCAAGAAAATTTCCGGAGGCCGATTCTACATCGAGGCTGACGAAAATGAAGGTATTCCGTTCACCGCCCAAGAGGTTGAATATCTAACAAGTATGGTACGAAGTGTTGGCAAGAATAGTGTCTTATCTGAAGCCGTACTACAAAAGATCGGCCATCATACAGAGCATGAAGTTGCAGCTCGAAACATCTATGATGCTAACCTAGGAAAGATTATAGAGCAGCTATCCATCGCGATCCAAGAGAAGAAACAAGTCATGCTGGTGAAGTATTTCTCAGCACGCAGTGAAACTGTTACAGATCGCCTTGTAGAACCCATGCAATTCACCGACAATTACGAAGCAATTTCAGCTTTTGAGGTGAGTACAGAGCAGAATAAGTACTTCAACATTGAGCGTATCTCAGAAGTACGATTACTTGACTCTGACATGTTTTTTGAGGACCAACACGAGTTCTTCAAACCCGATGTTTTTGGATTCCAAGGAAAGGAGATGGACAAAGAAGTGGAGTTTGAGATGTCGCTCCGCGCCAGCTTGCTTTTAAAAGAGGAATACCCAATGGCCAGAGCTTATATAAAAGCGCTCCCAGGAGGGAAGCGCTTTGTCTTTAAGGCTAAAGTGCAGGCTTATGAGGGGCCAGCGAGGTTTGTGAAGGGGTTTGCAGATGATGTTTCAATTATTGGTTCTGAGGCATTTATTCAATTCTTAAGGTAGTATCAAAGCTGTTTAAACACTTGTGCCAACAAGGCGCTTCATTGTATCAAAAAGGGCTTGATAAAACGAATCATCTTTTGCATACAGTTTATAAAGCTCTAATTCCTTTCTGCGTTGTTGCCCCATCACCTCGTCAAGTATCTTTTTGAAGGCTAAATCACGATTTTGTGCGTCTTTGTTCTCAGCCACTTTTTCCTGGTAGTCCGGATGTGCTTGAATGTACTTGCTTATTGAAACAAATTTGATTCGCTGATCCTCTGGTGTGGCATCCCAACCATGGAACCATCGTTCGTTAAACGTCTTTATTATTTCATCTAGAGGATTTTTTTCTTCAAAAGAACCATGTGCCCCACGAGGGTTTGGGTTTTGAGGATCTAATTCAGTGGCAGAGTTATCTAAGCCGATGGCATAATTTAGTTTCGTGCGCTCTAGACCGTAAGTGGATAAGTCGACCGTTTCCAATAACTCATCTATTAAAACATCTTCTTGCGTCTTTACAATCAGTTTTGGTGTCAAGAATTTAAGGAACCAAAAGAGTTTCTCCCAATCCAAGACCTCAAATGGCATTATAGATGCCATCTGGCCGTATATCTTGACGAACTGCTTTGCTTTGATTTTAAAATCTGCTTTTTCGGCATCCTCCAGGCCCAACTCTTCATTGAACCTATGTGCAGCATTGTCTATCAGAGGACTTAATTGCTGTGCGTCAACACCTTCAAAATACTTCATTACAAAATCCTCAACTTCGAACCATTCGTAGACACCGGTATCATCTAGCGTACCTTTAATCTCATGAAGTACATTGATATCAGTTGCACCACTTAAAGATGTCGAAGTATAAAAGTCATCGAATGCCTTTTTAATATCATCAACTTGATTGAAAAAGTCTAGAATAAACAGGGCTTCTGTCTTTTTTCCTAGCTTGTCGGCAGCACGGTTTAACCTACTTAAAGCTTGAACGGCCAAAACACCTTGAAGTTTCTTGTCAACATACATTGAACACAGCTTTGGTTGGTCAAAACCTGTGAGGTATTTATTAGCAACAACAAGTAGGCGATATTCATCTGAATTGAATTGATCCTTTGTATCCTTTTCAGAGAATTTATTCAGTTCAGCCTCTGTATATTCTATACCGTCTACAATCTTTTTACCAGAAAATGCAATAGCTACTTTGAATGGATTGCCTTTCTCTTTGAGAATACTCTCAATGGCAAAATAGTATCGTATAGCAGATTCAATATTTTGCGTGACCACCATACCTTTTGCTTTCCCTTTGAGCTTTTTGGTATTAAACACTTTGGAAATAAAGTGTTCCATCATGATTTCTGCCTTGGTGGCAATGGTGCGCTTATCTCTTTCCACATAGGCACGAAGTTTTTTTTGCGCCTTTTTGGTGTCAAAAAGAGGGTTGTCCTCTATTGACTTCTGAATCTCATAATAACTCTTGTAGGTCGTGTAGTTGGCGAGAACATCTAGAATAAAACCTTCTTCAATGGCCTGTTTCATTGAATACAAATGAAACGGCTTAAATGCGCCATCATCTTGCTTTGTACCAAATCGTTCAAGGGTAGCGTTCTTTGGTGTTGCAGTAAATGCCAAATAAGAAGCGTTTCCTTTCATCTTTCTGGCTTGCATTGCCTTTAAGATTTTATCTTGTGCATCTTCTTCATCTTCGCCATTTTCTCCCATTCCCATGGCCTGATTCATTTTTCCTGCGGCAGTTCCAGTTTGTGAACTATGAGCCTCGTCAATAACTACAGCAAACCGCTTCTCACTTAAATCGGCAATTTCCTTAACTATGAAAGGAAACTTCTGAATAGTCGTGATAATAATTTTCTTTCCTTGCTCAAGGCTGTCTTTAAGATCCTTGGAAGAGTTGGCTGGAGCCACAATGTTCTTTACATCTGAAAACTCTTTAATGTTATCCTTTAACTGTTTATCAAGTAATCTTCTATCGGTAACTACTATAACTGAATCAAATAATGGATTTTGGGTACCCTTAGCTCCAGGAAGATCATCGCGTTCCGGATACGTCTCAATAAGTTGATATGCAGCCCAAGTAATTGAGTTTGACTTTCCCGAACCTGCAGAATGCTGAATCAAATAGGTTTGTCCAACGCCATTTTTGGACGCATGCGCTAGTATTTTTCGGACAACATCCAATTGATGATAACGGGGGAAAAACAACGTGCGTTTGCCTAGAGGGTCAGTAGCTTTACCGTCAAATCGAACAAAATGTTGAATAATATTGGCTAAACTTTCCTTAGTAAAGACGTCGTCCCATAGGTAAGCTGTTTTATGACCCGATGGGTTTGGTGGATTTCCTTTCCCATTATTATTGCCCTTATTAAACGGTAAGAAGAATGAACTAGCACCATTCAACTTAGTGCACATGTAGACTTCATCAGTATCTACTGCCATATGAACAACAGCCCTCCCAAAATTCAATAATGGTTGTCTAGTATCTCGATCGTATTTATACTGCTTTATTCCATGGACTTTTGCTGTTTGCCCTGTCCAGGGATTTTTCAGTTCTAAGGTTGCCAATGCAAGTCCATTGACAAATACAACCATGTCAATTTCCTCTCTAGGGTTATCAATGTTGTACCGAATTTGGCGTGTGACGCTAAACTCGTTTTTATCAAAAAGTTCTTTGACTGACTTACTACTGCTGGCTAGGGGGAGCTGATAGAGCAGTGTAAAATGCGCATCCTCAACTTGCAAACCTTTTCTGAGAAGCCTTAAAATGCCGTACTTCTTGACAAGTCGATCATAGCGCTCTAGAATTTTCAATTTCCAATCTGGAGATCGTTGTAACTTTTCTAGTTCTTCGTTTTGAGTTGCTTCCAAGAAATGCCAAAACCGAGTTTCATCAACTGCATACTTTGGATTGAAGTCGTTCGTGTCTCCGATGTAGTATCCATTACTAAGACCGTACATGGTTTGTGCTTCCTGTACAGTTGTCGCAGATGCTTTTAAGTCTTCAAGGCAGGTACCTGTTAACCTCTTTTCGATAGCTGACTCCAGCGCTTGTTCATTAGTTTGGGATACCATATTAGCACACTTTTATTTTACCTGTAACTGCACTGTCTATGAGCGTAGATCTCAATTCTTTTAGCTTTTCGATTTGAATTTCTTCCTGCGAAATGGCTCGCTCTATTTTCATTGACTGATTCTCTATATACGCAATAGCATCTACTTGCTCGGATATTGGAGGAATTACTAATGGAATTTCCTTCATTCGTGATTTATTCAAATCCCATTGACCTATACGTACACCATCTGACGCGGCTGCAAAGAATGGCACGTACACTTTACTTCTGATTGCCCGGTGGAAAAAATTTGGGTTTATGTCTGATTTTAAATCAAAAACATAATAGGCTGGACTAATTATTCCTTCGAATTCAGAAACACCATATGAACCTTGCCAAGCCTTCATTTTATTCATACCAAATTGCCCCTTTCTTATCACCTTGTAGCCTGATAAGTCATCTGGTATAAAATTATGGTTAGCCTCTTGATCTTCCGTATCCCTGACTATGACACCCAACTCTCTGGTGATAGACAGTAATGGCAAATCAGGTCGATTTTTTTCAGAGAGAGCTTTGAGACATAATCCAAGTTTAGTAATTGAGTAATGCCCCGGTATCTCCCCAATCCAATCAACACCGCTATCTTTCATTTTTACATGTGGGTCTAGACCTTTAGTGACAGCGTTTTGTATAATGATCTGCTTACGCTCCTTAAGTAGCACGATCATTCGCTCCTTTTGAGCAATAGCTCGGTCAATCTTGGATGTTTTATCCTCTAAGAAATCGGCAATGGATTTTTGTTCTTGAAGCGGAGGGATAAATGTTTTAAACGCAAAAAAACGATCCTTGGAAATCGTATTTCTTAATCCTGTATAAAGAGGTCGTAGACGTTTAGCGTTGTCCAAATTAAGATAGAAATAGTACAAAAACTTTCTTTTAAATTCAGGTGTCGTGCGCAAAACAGTGTATGCACCGGTTATCATTCCGTTAAAAGATGACAAACCTACACACCGAGGCGTCTCTTCCACGTCAAATAAACAAAACACAAAATCACCATCTTGAACCTCCTGATAGGTATCAAATTCCGCTGGAAATTTACCCTGTGGGTTATCCATATCTCTTTTGACTATCCCAGTAAGTGTTAAGGAAAGTAAGGTGTATTTATCCGAGTTTTTACCTACAAGATTCTTTTTTAGTTCAAAAATAAACTTGTTCGGTATCATTCCCCAATGATTAGGTATGTCGCCAAGCCATTCTACCCCTGAATTCCGGTATGCTGGATATTTAGAAATAGCATTCATTTTATCTACCATTTCCATATTTCAACAGCTTTATCGGCCAACATTGCAGCACGTTCTTCAATAGTACTTTCATTCCAATCATCCTTGTCTAAAAACGCAGTGGTCATTTTTAAAGAAGAATACTCCTTCAAGGTTTTCTTTTTATCTAACCACGCTTGATTTCTTAGCTTGCTATTGAGATTCTTGGTAATCAGTGTGAGGTTGCCTAGTGTTAAGAGCTTTTGTTTGCGCTTATACTTGTCCAATTCATCAAAGTTTGGAGCACCCCAATTCTCTTCCCACTTCTTTGGCATCATATGTTCAACCGAAAAGGACTTTGAAGAGAGTGTCTTGGAATCGGAATATTCAGAATCAATATCCTTTAGTGCAATTAAGAATAGAATTTCACCTGCTTGTTTGTTCGACAACACGCTTGTGTTAACAGCTTCAACTACTTCAAGCTCAGTTGGGAATCTATTGCCAAACTCTGAAAATCCAGACAATATTTCTCGTAGATGGGCGGAGCTAATATCTATTGTTGTTGGATCAACCTTATCTACCGGCTTATCTAGGGTTCTAATAATCTGGATGAATAGATTGTTGTAGTTTTTCGTAGTGAATTTGCAGATTTGACGTAGTGCCAAAAATGACTCTAGCAGCGAGAACGACTTTAGAAGATCCTGTTTGTCCGTAATATTTTTACGGAGATGAAGCACCAATGGGAAGATGGTTGTGATTTCTAGGTTTTCCAAGAGATGGAAGAAGCGTTTCTCCTGATCACTATACTTAATCTCAATCAGCTCTTTTTCCTGAGGTATTTTTGAGTAAATGGTTGCCAAGTCACTTAATCGAAGTAAAAACTCTTTCTTCTGATCAACAGTCTTATCCTTCAAGTAAGCTTTATATTCTTTGAACAAACGCTCTAGACGGATTTCTTTTTTAGTTTCAATGATCAAGAAGCAGTAAAGCAACAATTCCATATTGTCGCGCTTAACCCGCCCAGAAGAGCGTTCCGTACCCCAATACTCAACTTGCTCTTCATCATTTTCAAATACAGCCAACCATTTACTCTCGTATAGCGCTACTAATGAGTCTTCTTTAAAGAGGTAGTTCTTAAGTAGTTCTCCAATGGTTAGCCGAACACCTAGTGAGTTGATGGTATCAAAAATCTCCTGCTCGTCATCATCTTTATCCAAAAGCATGCTAATTACAGGGATCTTGTGTAGCAACACCTGCTTGAGCATGTCTCTACTTTGATCAGTGTGATCACGAAGCTTTTCTTGAAAGTACAAATAAGCCTGAATAATAGAGCTGGTTTCATCCTCTGAAGCGGTTTCAGGTGATTCCATGACTCTTATGAAGTTTGGTGCATCAATCCTGCTATGGCGCATTCGGTAATGGCGTTTCCCATAGCTATCTTCAAACCAGAGTAACCCCTCCAAACTCTTTTTTAGGTTGGTTAGCTCGCCAGTTACAGTATCCGAAAGAGCTTTCAGAAAGATAGAAATAGTTGTCAAACGTTGCTGCCCATCAATAAGCTCAACAACGTTTTCGCTTAGATTTCGACTTTCCTTTTGTTTGGTTATGATGGTACCAATGAAGTGCTCACTATTTTCACCACGCTCATAAGCCTCTAACTCACTTGTAAGATGCTCCCAAAATATGGTCCAGTTTTCTTCCGACCACACGTAGGCACGCTGAAAAAAAGGAATCTCATATTGTAGATTACCTTGATAGAAGGATTGCAGTTTTGCTTTGTTTGCGTTGATCATTATAAAGCAAGTATTTCTTTAATGAGACCTTCATTTGATTCTTCTAATGCAAAGATTTCTGCACTAACTTCTTCTATTGATCGCAACGGCTTATGCTGGTAGAAGTACTTATTGAAACTTATTTCATAGCCTATCTTAGTCTTATCGAGGTCAATCCAGGCATCTTTAACGTGTGGTTTCACTTCCCGTTCGAAGTAGTCATAAATGCTTTCAGACAAGGGGACAGTTTCATTATCTCTCAAATCTGTTTGACTCTCATAAATGATGTATTCGTTCGGTTTACCACTTGGGTAATAGCCATAATCGGGAAGTTGCTCCTTTAAACAACTTAAGTGTAACAAGAGCTGAGCCATTTTGTCACCTGAAATCTTTAGCTTTCGTTTAATCACCTTGGTGGCGGACTCATCATACCAACTTACGGCAGATAGAATCTGATTCTTTTCACTTGCTGATAGTTTAGTGCCGCTAGCCTTGAGTTCCTGGTTGACTTCTTCCAAGAAGATATTATAATCCAGATACTCAGATGTTCCTATTGCTGACATAAGGTGATGAGCAACCACTAATATTTCTCGTTGTTTGTTCCAAGTGGTAAGTGATACAAGTGCTTTTCTTTTTTTTGAATTGAGATCAAGATTATTCTTCTCGCACCACTCCAAAAGTTCTTTTTCTAAAGATTTAAGATTACTATAAACCTGTTCGCCAAACCTTTCAAACGCCCATTTCATTGGCTCTATTAACGACTTATCAAAGCGTAAATTAGAAATGCGTTCTGCTGAAAATTGCGCTTTTAAACGAGCAGGACGTTCCACGGCAATCTTATAATAACCGAACTCTGAATTTGAGAAAACACGAGCAGTTATACCCTCATCTGACTGTCGAGGAATGTCAACAAAATTGAGATACGCCTCTTTGATTTCTTCTATATGCTCTGAAGTGAGCTCACAGTTCTTTTCACCCAGATTCTTTCTAAGTTTAGAATACCGTTGTGACGCATCTATCAACAAAACCTTTCCTTTACGTTGCTCTTCTTTGTTGTTATTAAGGAACCAGATGTAGGTCGTTATACCCGTATTGTAGAATAGGTTGTTGGGTAATTGAACGATACAGTCTAGCCAGTCATTTTCTATGATATATCTGCGTATGTTACTTTCACCTCCACCAGCATCTCCAGTAAACAAACTAGAGCCGTTATGAACAGATGCAATTCGAGATCCCAATGGGCTTTGGGACAATGACTTCATTTTGTTCACCATTTCCATCAAGAATAGAAGCTGGCCATCAGAAGAACGTGGGGCCGCATCTACTTCTTCACTGTTACCCCAATAATCTTTGAGAGTAACCACAAAACGAGGATCAATTATGTCTTTACCATCCTTGATATATTTTAAATCTGTATTCCAAGATTTACCATAAGGAGGATTAGAGAGCATAAAGTCGAAGGTGTTTCCGGAAAACTCATCAGTTGAAAGTGTTGACCCAACCCTGATGTTTTCTGGGTTATTGCCTTTGATCATCATATCCGATTTACAAATAGCATAGGTCTCATCATTAATCTCCTTTCCATACAGGTAAACGTCACCTTTTGCTTGTATGGCGCCTTCCTCGTCTTTGATAAAGTTTTGCGTCTCTGTAAGCATCCCTCCAGACCCACAAGCAGGATCATAAATTGTAAGCACCGGTGGCAATTGATCTTTGATAGGGTCAAATACAATTTGTGTCATTAATTCAATTACCTCCCTCGGAGTAAAGTGTTCTCCCGCCTCTTCGTTGTTTTCTTCATTAAACTTCCTAATAAGCTCTTCAAAAACATATCCCATTCCGAGATTGGAAAGAGGTGGCAGTTTTCTTCCTTCAGGATCTTCCTTTTCAAAGGGAGTAAGATTGATATAGGGCGAGGTGAATTTTTCTAACACATCCAAAAGGACGTCTTTGGATGCCATGTGTCTTATCTGACTCTTGAGTTTAAATTTCTCAATAATTTCTTTAACGTTAGGACTAAAACCGTTGAGATAGTCTTCAAAATTTGCCTGTAAGATTTGCTGGCTATTTGTTGCAGTGTCGTAAAGCCGCTGTAGGGTCCATTCACTTGTATTGTAAAATACATACCCACTAGCATCTTTCAGACCTGTCTCATCCCACTCTGTGAAACCAGCCTCATCTCGTTGAAAAACAAGCTCCTCCATTACGGCTTCTTTAGTAGGCTCTAACAGAGCGTCTAGCCTCCTAAGCACCACCATAGGTAGTATCACGTCACGATATTTACCTCTAACGTAAACATCTCGAAGACAATCATCGGCGATTGACCAAATAAAAGAAATCAGTCTATTGTGAACAGTTTGGTTCATTGATTGGTATATTTTTTAGTAACTAATTCTAAGGCCTTGGCTCCGCAAGATTCATCAACAATGATCTTATCAATCTTATCCGCAATCCAAAGAGTAACGAGTTCCGATTCTTGGACTTCGAACATGTCAGCCAGGGTCGGCAACCAACTCCGGCTAACCTGTTTGGTGCCGTTCTCCATCTTACTCACGTAAGCAGTGTCAACCTCTAATTTCGCCGCGACTTCTCGCTGCACAAACTGGTGTTCCTCGCGAAGCTCTTTTAGTTTTTGTCCTAACATTATTCCTTGAATTGATAAATCTTGTCCTGAGTAGGACAAATTAAGCCATAGTTTTCGAGATTACCTATAAACGAATAAAAGATTCAAGACACATAAGGTCAAAAACACAATTATTTTTTAGATCAGCCAAAATAAGTGATACTCTTAACTGAATTTAAATCCGAAAAATCCGGTGCAATAGTGGATTCTAAGCACTTGTTTAAATCAGTTTTCTCTCAAAACCGCCATTAACCCATTTGGAAACCTAGAGCCAAAGGTCTATTGCTTGTCACTTTTTAAGTAAATCGCCGTAACACAGGTTTTGAACAAAAAAAGACCCCAGAATTTCTTCCGAGGTCTTCAACAGTGCGAAGTGAGGACTAAATTATTCCTAAGCAGTACCGAATTGGCACCCAATTTTGCCGAGTCCTCGCGGCAAAAGCCTTAATTACATATAAAAGTGTTCCAAAAGTCGTCTCATTTTTTCCGGTTTTCGTCCGAGAGCAGGGTTTGTTTTAGGCGATAGGGACTCCCCCGTCCATCTGATTGCTCTAAAATTTCAAACTTTTTCAGATCGCGCAGGTAATTTTTAGCTTGGCTCTGATTGACATTGAATACCTCCTCTAAAGCCGAGACGATTTCCGAATAGCTTTTGGACTCATTTCCCTCAAAAATGGTAGCAGCCTTGTTCAATAGCTCTTCGTATTTGTGTTTCTGGATCATTTCTGCACTGGGTTGCTCCATGAGGACATGAAACTTCAGCTCGTCATCCCAACCTATGACCAGTTGTGGCACATCTAGAGGGCTACCATCACGGACTTTTAGGGCCTTAATTACCGAATTGACCTTATCATCGTCTTTTTCTATAGAGAGAATGCCTGCTGCTTTTCTCTGAATTTCACTACCTAAGTGGCCTCGAAGCTTGTACCCACTGGGACTCAGGTGCAGCACACAAATGATTACCGTTTTGTAAATACCGGCCAATCGGAAGAGTTCATCTATTAAGGCAACTGCCGATTCTTCATCGTTTACGCCATCAATTAAATCGGCTATACCATCGATAACCACGAGATGAATACCCCCGTATTCGTAATAATAACGATCCATAGAATGTAAAATGGAAGTCAAACGATCGTGCCTATTCATTCCTATCAAACCGTAGGTTTTGAACCAAATAGGCGGATGGTTGACCTTCGCCCGTCGAACGATTTGAGAGACATTTTTGTAGAGTTGTGCCTCAGATTGTTCGGTATCGTAGAAAAGCACTGCGCGCCCATTTTCGTTCGACTTAACATCACTGCCTAAGGTTTCAATTTCCGATTCGGGGTGAGCAATAGTACCTGCAAGAAGAGCGCCTAGGTAATTCGATTTACCACTCCCTTCAGACCCTGTAAGAGCCAGTAGATTTCCTGTAGACCCTACAGAGACCTCATTTATGGTGACAATAGATTCTGGCGGTTCTGGCGGATTGCCGTAACGGATCTCACAACTCGCCAACATACTCATGGTTTCTTTATAGTGCTCATCCAGCATATCGGTGAAAAGTTCCAGAAGCTCCCCCGGTTTATGCCCCAGTCGAAAGAAATCGCTGATGTCTTTCTCTTCCTTGCTACCCCTTAAAGGCAACAAAAGCTTTTTAACGTGGTATTCCTTCAGGCTCTCAACCGCTTTGTCCATGTGCTTTTGTCCGGTCGCGTCCACGTCGTAAAGCATTACTACATGTTTAAATCGGAAAGAAAGTCGGCGGATAAGACTTTTCGGGATTGTGGCCGATTCGGAATTAAAGCATATAGCATTAAATCCATGGCTTACTAAAGAAAGTACGTCCTTTTCACCTCCGGCGATAAACAAGGTGTCTCCGCGCAGCGGCAGCTGGTCCAAACCAAAGACATGTCCCTCCTTGGTATTGCCGCCGTAGAAAAAACGTTTTTTTGAAAACGGCCGGTATGCCTTGACATAATTATTACCAAGGTATCCAAACATCGGCTCACTAGTTTTACTCAGAATTTTATACGAAATCCCATCGCTATTCACTCCATTAAACTCTTGAAGTGAGGCCACCTGATAGCGTTCCAGCACCTCTGGTCGTATGCCATATTGCTGCCACCAAGCCAATTCTTCTTGAGTAAAGTCTTTTTGCTCTGGTGGAATAAATTGAACAGTCACTCGTTTGCTTTCTGGAGAAATAGTTTGAGGTTTTAGTTCGCTAGCCACGTTCAATTCCGGAATCTTACGGCGAATCTCGCGGATTCTATCGTGATTTTCCGATAACCCTAAAACCAACTCGCGATCTATGATTTCGAGGATCTGCAGAAATTCATCTCCTTGGCACTGTAGATTGAATACCTTCCCTACAAAGCCAAAACAGTCCAGCTGAAAATCCTGATCCCCAAAGTCCATAAAGTAAACAACACCCGAATCCATGTTCTCAAAGAGATAGCAGCTAGGCTTAGTATCGTCATAGAATGGATTGAGAAATGGCTTTTTCAATCCCGGAAAACGTGCACCAAAGAAATATTCAAATACCGCCAAACCGCCTCGAGTGGCCTCTAACACATCTTCCTTACTTAACGCCATGTGCCTTCCCTATTTTACTCGTTGGATGAACCCCATAGTTGGACTCCATGAAATTGCGGATGTCTTCAAGCTTGAAGTAATTCTTATGATCTATTCTCACGTATGGAAGTTTTCCACTAGAAGTATACTTTGTCAAGGTTCTTCTGCTAATATGAAGTATATCTAATACCGCATAGCTATCTATGTATTCTTTACTAAAATGATACGCCGGGTCTTTTAAGCGTTGAAGCTCTTGATAAATCTCGTCTATCTTTTTGATCAGCGTCAAATACGCGTTCTTTTCGAAGGTTATTACATCCATAGTACTTGCATTTATATTTTCTTCTGCAAGACTAGGAAGGTCCTCTATAACGTCCTATAGAGTATATATATAGTATATACACTTTGTTGCTTAACTTTTCTCATCCATCAGAGACTCAAATTCTTCCAAAAGCTTATTTAAAAACCTCACTTTGTGGATTTTACGAGCTTTCGCTTGGCCCATTAAATGTTCGATGTTTTTGAGCGAAATGTTCAAGTTTTTTGAGAACCACGCCGCGATTTCGGAACGAGCGACACCTTTACCAAAGGCCTCCATACGATCAAGCGCATAGATGAGTTCACCAAGAGCCGTAGCTCCTTTTCGCCATTCAAGCTGAACCTCCTTTTCATTTAGGACCGCCTTCAATTGATCAGGCCTCTTATTACGACCTTTTCTAAGGGGCTTAGGGATGTAGTATTCATAATATGTCTTGAATGTTTTCTTTAGAATTCGAACGACCTGGTACTTTACCTGAAGAAATAAGCTCGTTTTTTTTTAATCCGTTCCAGATATTCGTCTTGACTGAACATACGTACCGAACGATTCAATACCACTGGGACAAAGCGCAGCTCCTCGTGTGCAGGATCAAAAAGAGCCTCTAATTCGTCAATCTTCAATCGCAATACTCGCATTATTTCAAAAGTGCGCGCAAACTCATATTCCTCAAGTTCTTGAAGTAAATACTTGAAGCTTTCATGCGCATTGATCAAATGTCGCTGATACTCAGTAACGCTAAAAAACCCATTGAATTGAACTCGGTCATCGGGATGATGCTCCAATTCAATTAAGCTCAGCGGCTGTGCCTTTTTTCGGTTTGCTAAAGAAATCTCGGATCGATTGATTTCATTGATTATTTCAAGTAGATTTTCCAATACCATGTTTTCTTGTTTTCGTTAGATGTTCCAACAGCTAAACAGCAGCACGGTTACGAATCCGACTCTATTTGTCGCAGAAATTCGTTGACATGGATAAATACTAGAAATTAAGCGTCACTTTGAATGAGCAATGATTTGAAACCTATTTGTAGAAATCATCAGTTTGGAGCATTTTCCAGAGATGCCCGCTAAGCAGACAACTCATGAATAAGCGCAATACGGAATCAGTGATGATAAAAAAAAACTCGCATACAAGGTATACGGGTAGCTGTGCCCTGTAGGAACAGCTACTAGTCTTCGTCTATTTCAAATACCTTCCCTAATAATGCTGTTGCTCTAACATCGGATTTGAGTTCGAAGTAGTCAAAGTCAACTTCTGCTAAACCAAAACGCGCAGCAAATCCAATTAGCGCGCGAAGCACATAGCAGCGCTCAAAGGCATCAAACGCCTGATCCCCAAAACCTTCAAAGGGGCCTATCATAAATGGAAATGCTTTATGATATTGATGCGCATACACTAAAGCATCTCGCTCTTCTAAACCCCACTTGTTCAGCATGTACAAGGTAAAGCCCCAAGCGACTTGACCCACTGGATCCTCATCAGGGTAGCCGTCCATAAATCCCCAATTGAAATCATTTGCATAGGTTTCCAATAGCTTCTTAAAAAGCAGGGTACGATTGGATTTCAACTCGAAGTAGTTCGAGGTAACTCGCAGTCTTCCGTTTTCCACCTCGAGTAATTCACCAACAACCATAGCCATGCGTATCGAATACAGTGTCGGCCACTTCTGCTCACGATCAAGCTTCGAGATCCCAACCTCAATATCTGGTTCTAGTAAATAGCCCTTAGCGTAAATCTCATGCACTACTCTACGTGGAAGAAATTCAGCTGTAGTAAGCTTTATGCCCTTCGGCTCCTGTAAAATCAACTCAACCAAAGATTCGAAAATTCGTAACGCTGGTATCGCATCCAGGACTTCATTCGGTGCATGTCGACGCAGTCGCACTGGTGAATTTTCCGACAACGGATTGTATAATATGTGATGCATCTCTGTCGATGACAATCCTAAAAAATCATCGATTGGACGACTGTTGCGCTGGTATTTAAACGAATCAAGATCCATAGGACTTTCTTTATCTGCCCCCAAAATAGGTGATGACAGAGAATAACACTAATATTAATAGCAATACTTTATTGCACGCATTGTTTAGACCAAAGGATTTACGGTATTCGATATATTTCCAGGTAACATCAGTGGTCATCAGAATTCAAGGCGCATTACTTTAAAAACATCCCGTAAAGTCACGCAATTGGACGAAATGCCCTCCACGGCCAACAGGACTCGCCGCACAGTAAGGCAACCGAATCCACTACCCCACTTTACTTTGAGATCGAGACTTCGATTTAACCCAAACCTGAAAATACTGAAAACATTGAAGTTTTGTAATCACACGTGATTCCAAACGTGTATTCGGAATATTCCGAACACTACTTCCGCGATCGCCAGAGAGTAATCTCAAAAAGTACCTACCCTATCGCTTGGTATTATTATAATTTATTACCTTCACAATGGTTGGCAATTTGGCGCATCTTCCGGAGAAGCCCTCTGTCGGAGGACAAGTATCCAAATCGTAACCCCGCTTGGAAGCAAGCGCTGTTAATTATTGATTTTCAAGGAAATACAAGAAAAGATTCTAGTACCTCTCTCTCCGTGACAAGGATACACAGAAGACAGCCCTTCTTCATCTAATCACTAACGATAGCGATTCCGTTAAAGAACGATGGAGAAAGCTGCGCCCTATGTTGACCAGCGAAGAGGCTTTGCAATTGATAGAGCTAATAACAACGCCTGATTCCAACAACATGATCGACGTTAGTCGAGAAACAGTAGTTGTCCTTTTAGGCTCAGAGGGCTACCAGTCCAAGCTGATCGATTTTCTTAAAAGGAACATGAGCCCTGGCTCATTTTTGTTGGCAGAAAATTATTTGCCCGATGAAAAAGAATCCCTTGCTGAGCTCTGGAAACTGGAAATTCTTGATAGGATAGACTATTCATACAACTCTCAACGAGCACCTTTGTTGGCAGATTACCTAAAGTGTATCGTTCAGTTAGTTGGGGACGAGAAGGCTAGATTTATTAAGGCTGAAATACTTAAAGAACATCCGTTGAAGACTTCTTTGAGAGATAGGAATGATGAGGTTCTAAGTTGAAGTTTTCATCGTAGCTGTTTTGCGAGAGAAAAACAGTTGAAATTTTCATGAAAAAAGCCTACAATAGTTACAAACTAGGCCGGAGCTTTTAGTTAATAAAATTGAGTCATGAGTTTAGGAAAATTACCATTTTTTAACGCCGGACGAGTCCTTCGGGACGCCGAATATTGCGCATTGGACATTGTTAGGTGGAAAGACATTGGACTAAAGTCCTTTCAATTCAACTATTTATTTGAGGCATATTGCTTACACATTTATTCTTTCTGGGAAATCTTAGAAAAGGAACAGTACTTAAATCAGGAGTCAGTAGATATTTTCGAGCAATTTGAAAAACAAAGGCATGATTCGTCATCTCCTTTGTTTTACATCAAGACTGCCAGGAACCAATTGGTCCATGAAGGGCCTATTCTCTTTAATTCGGCATTTGATCAAGTGGAAAATAAATATCCATGTATTGACTTTGATATGGAGACTTCGACTTTACCATCTCAATTATACTCGTCAATAGTTTTGCCTTCATTCTCAATGTTCGCAGGCATTTCATTAAGTTTAAAACCTGTGACGGACCATTGGAGCTTCAAGAAATTAGGGAATGATGTTCCCGTACCTATGAAAGACAACGGAGACTTCATGAACCCAATAGAACTTGTTGAAATGACATATCATATGCATGGCGAAATGTTCACTAGGCTGATTACAGCATCTAGAAAAGGTGAATAGACACTAAGTATACGATGGTAGTCATTAGATTAAAGTTGAAGATTACTAAGTAGAGATTCTCAAAAGAATACGAACCATAGGGTCTGCAATTAATAAACTATTCAATTTGGCTACAATAGGAAACGAACCTTGGGTGAAATCCATAATATTCCCCTTGTTAAGTCAACCATTTGGGTGAAATGCCCTCCACGATCGATTGGGTTCTGCTTGTCTTCATATTCCTGATATCTAATTATTCTACCTTTCATCGAAGCTCATTTTCGAGGGAAATACATTATAGTTAATGAAAGAATTATTTAAATTAAAGCCATTGTATTTGTCTCAAAACTCGACAAATGCGATGATATATTATAACTAACCAATTCGTTTAAGCTCATGAAAAAACAAGCCTTAACCCTATTATTAACTTTTTTCAGCTCTCTGCTGATAGCACAAACCACACAAACACCTGAAAGACACTGGGTTAAGTTCGACTGGCCCCATGTCGACCCCGAAACTGGCGTAAAGTTAAATCAAGAAGATACTGGAGAAGACTGGTGGTACGACCACAAAAACACTTACGATCAAAACGGAAATCAAACAGGTTATATCGCCGTAGGATTTAACTACGGTATTGGAAGAATTACAGACTACGATCTTGCTGATATTGATGGAGACGGATATTCTGATGGATTTGAATATTGCAATTCTGATGACAGCCACTCAAAATATAACCAAGGCCCATATAAATTAGAGTTATTCGAAGAACCTGGAAGAATCAGACGATGCGGAAGAGCAATGATGATGGCTTACGATCTTCAAGGAAATGAAGTTTTCTGTCGGAACTATAATCAAGGGGAGTTTATATCGGTGATTCAAACCAGTGATGGTGGGTTTCTAGCAATGGGGTACACAAATTCAACTGTAAATGTGCCCAATTCACCTGTAGACGTTTATAGTAATCAACGACCAAGCTATATTGGATCAGGTGATTACCTCTATTACAATCCAGTATCGAGTACCAGCATGAATCACTTCAACGCTAAGGTTAGCTGGGACAACATTCAACAAACTTATGTTTCCAATAAGTATACAAAAAAAGGATCAAGACCATTTCTCGTCAAGACAGATGCAAACGGAGATATAATGTGGAATTTTCAGTATGGTGGGTTTGACTTTAACACCAATGAAGATGAAGCATTTGGGCAAAAAATGGTATGGGGAGATATTGTAAAGAACGGTACGGGATTCTTGTTAGTATACAGTACTCAAACTCATGATCTGAGCACCTCTGTACAGGATCATTTAAAGTATAAATCATTTGTCATCAGTATTGACAAAGACGGCTTCGTGCTATGGAAGCAGCAGATTCTTTCTGACGGCGACTTAATAGAATCGATTGCTAAACACCCTACACAAAACAAATTTGTAGTTTCAGGTAATAGACAATATGAAGCTGTTTTCGATGCTAATAATAGTAATTCACTATGGTTTAATCAAAGTGTAATAGTTACTGAATTCACTCCTAACGGCAGTGGATTCACATATAACTGGAATGTTAATGGCAAGAATTATCTAGAGTACGGCAGTGTATTAAATAGCCCAACAGTTTCTAGGTTACGTTCTAAATCAACCGACGTAGATTACAAAAACAATGGAGATGTGGTACTTCCCTACATCGATAATTGCAATTATTGTTTTGGTGCTTGGCAAAATATCGGTACTGGAAAGGTTGTTGTCATCAGTAACCCCAATGGAACACCAACTACAAGCAACATTGGCCTTTGTAATGCTTATGATTTCAAAATAGCCGTAACCCCGACTGATGATGGAGGGTTTGCGTTAGTTACGTCAAAAGGAAAGTACGACGCCACTGGCAACAACCTTAGCGTACTTGATCAAACCGATCCTGATTTAAGGAGCCTTTTTCCAGACTCGTGGTTTACCGATGCCTCGAGAACTGACCTAGGATGGTGGGTCGGAGATCAATTGCAACATTGGCTTGAATACTGGGATACTGACACTTACATAATTAAGTTCAACTCTTCTAACATTGAAGAATGGGATAAAACTTATGACAGCCATGATGAACCTCGTGCTGCTTATCCGGGTGATTTAAAAAAGCAAGAGTGTGTTTATGCTATTAGCCAAGCTCAAGACGGTAGCTTTGTTGTTAGTGGTAATTCTAGTCACAACTTTGACGATTGTATGCTTTTAAAGACCTTTAGCCCTTGTCAACAAGATCTTGCCTTCGATACTTCATCGGATTTAATTGTTAATAGCAACACCACATGGAGTACAAATAAGATTATAGGTCACAACATTATTATCGATAACAACAGCACATTGACCATTGACGGCGCCACTATTGAGTTCGGAGATTATCAGCAGTTGGGAAGGATGATTGGTGTCCATATTAAACCTGGGGCGAAACTTAAACTCATCAATGGTGCTAAACTTACATCTGTACAAAATTGTAACGACAGTAAGTGGCTTGGTATTAATGTCTACGGTAACAAGTCTCTTTCTCAGACTGAATCCAATCAAGGGACTATAGAAATTGTCGGAACAGCCTCTAATCCCGTTGTTATCGAAAATGCAGATGATGCAATTTCAACAAGAGGTTTTACTTCCTACACGACAAACAATATGGATTGGAACAGCTTTGGAGGGATAATTAAGGCTACCCACTGCGTATTCAAAAACAACCTTAGGGACGTGGCTTTTTGGAAATATGAAAATAAAGAAGGTGCCATAAACAAACCCAATATTAGCTACTTTGAATATTGCACGTTCACAAAAGATAGACCTTATGCTAACCCCACTGCATATAGAGCAGGAATGGTGAGCATGTGGGGGGTGAAAGGTGTTCGCTTCACGGCTTGTACTTTTGACAATGATTTTATAGCGCTTGAAAAACAGCAAAACACAAACGGTATATATAGTATCGATGCTCGTTTTAAAGTGGATTGGAAATGCACTGCCATGAATCCTACAGACGGCTGCACAAGCGCGGACAGCAGTTACTTCAAAGGAATGTATTGCGGTATAAGAATGCTTTACACGAACTGGTCATTAGTAGGTCCTTATACAGTGATCAATGGTACAGAGTTCAAAAGCATAAACGGAGTGTATGATGGCGGAAATTCCAACAACTCATTTACTCGTAATTCCTTCTACACCCCTAAAAATAGTCCAAGCACAGCCAACCAGCCCGCACCTTATGGGCTTTACCTAGATTATTCCTCGGGATATGTCGTTGAAGAGAATTATTTCAAAGGGTCTGGCACAGGACTATACAACGCTGGGGTTGTAGTCAATAACAGTGGGTCTCTACATAATAATATCTATAAGAACACTTTTGACAAAGAGTACATGGGGATAGATGCACAGGATCAAAATCGAAATTATACAGGTAAAAAAGGATTAGAATTACTCTGCAACGATTTAAGCAACGGGACTTACGACATCACTGTTCAAGGAAATATAATTAATCCTAGCCATGGGATTCAGTTGAATCAAGGTAGTGCTATCAACTTAGCTTCTAATACGTTCTCATTGTCTGGTGGTACTTATAGTGATTATTACGTTGAACCAGGATATATAAATTACCATCATCATAATCCAGCGTATGGTAGTAATCCATTAAATGTTAAGCCTCAGGATTACACTGGTAATATTTATTTAATTGGTTATGACGTGACTTATAACAACTGTCCTTCAAACATCAATACTGGAAAAACTATTGGCGCGTACAAAGAAGAATTAGCAGCAGCTCAACAGGCCGTTGATAATAAACAACTTACCTTAGAAGAGTTACTCAATACAGAAGACAATTGGCAGTTGGAAGCAGATATTCTATTTGCTAGTCAAAACAGTGACTGGTACAATGTTTATATGGACTTAATGGCGCAAAGCCCTTATCTGGATCACGGTATTATTGAATCCTTAATTTTAGACTCAACTTTCCCTGATTTGATGCTCCGTAACATTATGCTTGCAAATCCCGATGCACCTAAAGCCTCACATTTAATGGGTTTGATTTATCAGAGAAACATGCCAGCATGGATGGTGGCGGATATTGAAAACGGGACGAGCAGTTATGGCGCTAAAGAAAAGCTTGAGGGAGAAATCGCTGCTAACATAGGTATTCAACACGATGCGATCTCTTCAATTCTAGGATTGTATGCTGCCAGTGAAAGCTACAACGGATTAGATAGTATCGTTGATTTATTGGAATCACGAACTGAAATATCTTATCAATATATGTTAGCCGACGCTTACATTGACAATGGTCAACATAATTTGGTGAACACGTTGGTTAGCGGCATCCCTCAATTGGATGATTATTCTTCACAAGACGCCTTTGATTATGCTGATTTTCAATCATGGTACAACCTTCGTGTTTCTATGGCTGAACAAGGGCTTGCTTGGACAGATATGAATGAAACGCAAAAAGCAACCGTTCTAGCTTTAGCAAGTTCAGGAAATGACAATCTTCCTATGCTTTGGGCAAATACAGTTCTGAATTTGATCGATATGCCTAGCTATTATAGCGAAGAGGTGCGTATTCCTAATGTGCCTTCATTAAAAATGGATAGCAGCAATGATGAGACCGTTAGCCCTGAAACTTTGATTAAAGTTTACCCTAATCCCGCAAGTGACCTTGTTCAAGTGTATGTTGGTGACATATTGGATGGAACAGCGTTAATGTATAGTTTAGATGGAGTCCTAATTGTTAGTCAAGAACTGAAGATGGGAACCGCTATATTTGATGTGACCACCCTTGCATCAGGGACGTATATAGTTAAAATCCTTTCCGAGGTAACAGTACCAAGAAGTATCAAAATTGTTGTACAACATTAAAATATCAAAAGTCAAGAGGGCGTTTATCGCCCTCTTTCTACTTTTTCCATTCTTTGGAGAAGCGCAGGTCTATTTCAATAAACTCTATGCTCCTTCTTTAGATTGCCAAAGCATTGTTGCTTTGCCTGGTGGAGGATATTACACACCAAGTCAAATACAACCTTGGACAGGGGGAGTTGGGATTAGAGGTTTATTCTTAAGCTCAGATGGAGCTATTGCCCAAATGGATTCCATTTATGAGTATGCTAAAAATCATTATCCAAAAGGATCGGGAACAACAACCATACGAAATAAAATGACCTATTCCATCGTAGGTATAACCACACCGGACACTTCTTCTCGCTACTCTTTAATTCGCTATGATAAAACAGGTAGAAGTATCGGGCCACATTATCAAGTGAATGACTCTCTTAGAACATTTGCTAGATCATCTACATGGAGAGAGGATGAACTTGTAATCGTTGGAACAGCAGTCAATCACACTGGACGAACTTATCCTGTTGGAAGTTTATTCTTAAGTGGATTAGACAGTTTAGGGAATAGAATCTGGGAGAAGCTATACCACCCACCGGGCAGCATGGACGCCTATTGGTGCAACAGTATCATTGCGACCAGTAGAAATAGGTTAGTGGTAGGAGGTGCTAGATATCGCTCAAATGACCTCCAGAGTTGGGAATCCTACATCATGCTAACTGACAGCACAGGCAGAAAGCTTAAAGACCGCGTGTTTAGAAACGCGGAACACGGAAATACTCGTCTCATTGCTCGCGAATTAAAGAACGGGAACTTTCTAGTCGTTTATGGAAAAGGTACAGCAAGCAATGGCGAAAGCTACTATGAGCAAGCTTTTAATATAACAGTTGCTGAATTACACCACGCTACACTAGAGACGGTCTGGGAGAAAGAGTATTTTAATAAGCCATATGATAACATCTATGGACATGAAAACACAAGATTGACAACTGATGTTATTAGTTTAAATGATAGCACTTATGTCATTTCAGGGACGTTCGTATCCGGCAATTATTTAGCAAATGATTTGTCTTTCTTGTTCTCAATATCCGAAAAGGGAGATTCTTTATGGTATAGAGATTATATACCTAATTCGGATGATTTAAAGCTATACGACGCCTGTTATATCACCGACATTGATAAATCCCTAGATGGCGGAATAGTCTGTTCTGGCAGATATTTTAATATCGATTCAACCGGAAGGCCTCAAAGTAGAGGCTGGGTCTTAAAACTGGATAGCATTGGCTGCACTGAACCTGGTTGTGATACGGTCTATTTTAAACATCTAGATCAATTCTCATTTTACCCTAACCCCATTACGGACGGATTGCTCTCTATTGAGATTCCTGAAGCAAATAAAATTCAATTGCACATCTATGATCTCAGTGGAAAGCTTGTATTAACCCAACAGGCCTCATTAGAAAACGGCGTGCGAAGGGTAAATCTATTTGAACAAAAAATCATCCCTGATGGAATGTATGTCATTCGAATCCAATCAGATGATAACCGAGTATTCAGCGCCAAAATTCGAATACAATCTCAGTAAGAAAAGTCTTTTCCAGTATAGCTAGGTGAAACGAACCTTCGGCAAAATCCATTATATTCGACTTGTTAAGTAAAGCAATTGGGCGAAATGCCCTCCGCGGCCGATTGGGTTGCTTAGCGGGTTGACTTAGCGAAAATAATTCTCGTAAATTACTGATATTGAGCACATTGGAGAGTTAGGTTCAAAACCCTTCCTCTCCGCCAAAAACACCTAGAAACCAGCGCTTTGCGCTGGTTTTTTTTATACCCAAAACCGAAATAAGCTTGCTTAATTGAGGGTTTGGGTATAAAAAAATACAGAACGCCAAAGGCGGGCTGGTTTTCAAGGTGTTTTTGGAACGATTCCCCCTCTAGGGATCTTTTGAGCGAAGCGAAAAAAATCCCAGCCACCGCAGCGACTGGGACCTACCTATTCTCAGCTTCTTTCCTTTAAGCAAGAAGTCGTATCGCTACAAGAACAATTTGTACAACTTGAATTGCGGTTAAGTTTGAGACGTTTCTCAGCACCCTCCTTCAATGCAGACCTTTCATCGAACCAACCTGATCGTTTCATCATCACCTCACGAGGCGTGTAAATACCAAGCTGGGAATGAGGTCGATCCATGTAGGCGTTTATTGTTTGCGCCAATAATGCGTTCAACTCTTCAAAATCAGCAGCAAAGAGGATATATTTATATTCATTCTTCATCGTGTGAAAGACTCGCTCAATCATTGAATTTGACGAACGAATATTCTTCCATGCAACCAGATGATTAACTGCAAAATCTACTTTACTATCTATCTTTTTGTTTTCTGAACCACCATCGGTCATGTATTTAAGGACTGCTTGTTCTTCTTCACCGTTTTCAATTTTAACGATGGGCTGAATAGGCTTAGAATTTTTAAATGCTTCTTCTAAAACAGCTACCGATATTGAATTATCAATCTTGTCTGCGAGACGCCAGGCAAGCACTCCTCTGCTTTGCAGAGTTAGGTTCAAGACCCTTCCTCTCCGCCTCACGGATTCTTGATGGACATGGCGCCCATCGAGTTCAAAGAATACAGAAAATCCATTCCTCTAAGGCCTTTGAGTAAGGGATTAACAGACAAGAATTTAACTAACTTAGTGTAGCTAAGAAAGGGGGGAATACAATATCTAGGTTTATTTTTTGTTTCGGTCTTCTAGTGAAGATACTGAAAGCATTGGCATTATAGACTTTCACGTGATTACTTAAGCCTAATGTTTTCAGTATTTCTCTATGAGAATCTGAATCAAATTAAACGTGAATTACAACCATGCTTGGGAATACAGTTGCCACACTCTGCGGCTCGAGCTATGGAACATAATGAGAAGTATGTGTTTTCCCTGAGGCGTAAGAAGCAATCTTTCCCCGCTTAGGCAGAAACACCTTATTAATTTCTCCAAATTCTCTTCGTACAGGAGCAAACAACTTAATCTTTACATCTGGATAAACATCAGTTAGTTCGTGATAACATGCCGTTGAAGTTCTGCCCTGAGTCACGAAATCATCCACGAGTATAATACTCTTAAAACTGCGGTCAAATAAGGTGGGTTCTAGCTCCAATGATGCGCGATGTTCTGGGACTTTGAGTCGATCATTCGCACTCGTCTGAAGATGGGCCTTTTTAACAGCATATTTTCTTCGAATAAGGTGAACAATGGACGTGCCATAACCATTTCGTTGTAAAACTTGACAAATTTCGTCAGAAGGCCAAAGTGCACCACTTACAAACGGTGCACTCTTAGGTATTGGTACTAGAATCGAGTTTTCATCGAAAAAATCGTCTAACAGGACCTTAGTATCACTATTTGAAAGATAGTACTCAACATGTTTGTTTCTACCGTACTTAGCATCGTTAGTAATCATGATGCAATGTTTGCGAATTGTTGAATTTGCAACAATTGATGATGTCTGAAACATCGTACAACATTGGAGCTCGGGATAGCTCATTTACTCACTCAATAATACCGAGGTTTCACATAACTCTTGGATCAACCACTCAATGTTATCTCTGGTCATTATATGAGCTCCATAGGAAAGTGCCTTTTTTGCCCACTCAACATTAGAATCCTTGATGACATTCTCTAAAATAAACACTTGTCGACCTAACTTGATTGCTTCCCACGCTTGATGACGAGTTCCACTTTTTTCTGTCGCTTCAATAATTATTGTGGCATCAGAGAACAAGGCCATTGTCAAGTTCCTTTTCGGGAAATTAGAAGGGAAAGTTTTTGACTCTTGAGGAAATTGTGAAACAGCAAGATGATGTTTTTTAATGTGATTAAGCAATTTCAGGTTCCTGCTAGGATTGCACTTATCTAGAGATGTTCCAAGCACAGCTATTGTTTTCCCGCCCTTTTCAATTGTGGATTCGTGCGCAATCGTATCAGCTCCTATCGCTAGCCCTGAAACTACGGTTACGCCCATTTTAACCAAATTGTCGATTACAATTCTCGTTCTACGTATTCCAGCTTCACTAAGTTGTCTTGAACCAACAACAGAAACTCTAATGCCCTCAAATAATAAGTTTAAGTCGCCTTCGAAGAATAATTCCTCCGGGGCTACCTTTCTTTCGATTGCATTTAGGCTGTCGAGAAAATCTGAATAATTGAGAGGGGACGTATACATAATAGGCAAAATACATAAATACCCGACTCGTTTCTCTGTGTTTCACAAAAAATATGAACAAATCTAAAATACAGCTTGATCCGACTCATATCGGACCCTAGATTCCGGAGCCCAGCTTCTGCTTGGATCAATTCCTCTGCTTCGCACGATCCACTTTAATCGTCGCACTCATACATCGCATTTATTGAGCCTCGAACAGCTTTTTTCATTTCATGAATACAGCGAAATCCCACGTCATCAGTGATGATTTCAACCTTGATAGAACCTCTGACGGTTCTGCAAGCCGAGTTCGAGACTTTTCGAACCAAACCGAATGTCGGATGAACGAGCTTACAAGGCTGCCTTGAAGAGATCGAGATTCTTGAATTACACATCATTCCAAACGTCTGTTCGGAATATTCCGTACAATACTTCCGCGATTGCCACAGGGTAATCTCAAAAGCACCTACTCTATCGCTTAACCTTAATATATTTTCTTACCTTCACCTTGGTTGGCAATTTGGCGCATCTTCCGTAGAAGCCCTCTGTCAGAGGACAAGTATCCAAATCGTAACCCAGCCTGAAAGCAAGAGCTATTAATCATTGATTTTCAAGGCAATACAAGAAAGAGTTCTGGTACCCCTCTCCGAAGGAGGATAACGCATCACGAACCAAATGATCCTCATTGGGCTTGGGCTTGTAGTAGTACACCGAAAAATGAAGACTAAACAGTATACAGGCCTGCCGTAGACTTATGCCATGAGCCTCACGGCTGTAATCCACCGGCTCCTGTTTCTCAGCAGGCCCTATAGCTTTTTTTTCAATCACATCCTTTAAGACTGAGTTTTGAAGCGTCAGCTCCGCCGCAATCTTCTTGTACTGCGAAAGCTCACTCTCCATCTCCTTGAGCTTCTTCAGTTGACTCACTTCCATGCCATAATACTTACTCTTCCATTGGTACATAGCACCTTGACTAACACCTGCCTCCCTGCATAGATCCGCCGTCTTCTAGCCTTGTTCCATACGGCGCAAATAGCCAATGACCTAGCTCTCTGCAAAATTGCTCTTTTTCATTTTGCTTCCTTCTTTTATAAGTTAACGATTTTCATTTTTAGCCGTTACTGTTTAAGGGGAAGGCCATTCGGTGACTTGGACATTGGAGCGGGTATTTTTAGATTTAGACACAAACAAAACACGGCAGAGAGGCAACGCTCCAATATTATGCCTTAGTAAATATAATACGCACACGTGTGATGTAAATCCATTATATTCGCTTTGTGAAGTCAAGCAATTGGCGAAATGCCTTCCGAGTTCGCTTGTCTTGCTTAGCGGATTGATTTAACGACAAGAGTTTCCGTATATAAGTTATTTTTTTCAATATTCGAGCGTTTAATTAATCCATATAATACCCATAATTGTTTACCCACCTTTTTGCTTATCAACGCAGTATCTCATTTATTTTTTTCAGGAAAACCAAGATAATTAAAACAATACAACCAGAAACATATTAACCACTTCTTATCAATAGAAGTTATAGAAACCGTAAAAATTAAATAATATAAGTAGTTTATGAAGTTGAATATTGAACTGCCCTCAGGCAAAGAAGAAATTTCCATTAAGCTTCACGAAGCAGAAGAAATCAGAGAAAAAATTATACAAAACTCTTATTTAAAATGTCTCGAAGTCGGTTTGGCATATGGCATGAGTGCTAATTATATATTAAGCTCTTCCGAAAAAGTGACTTTAGTCAGCATTGATCCCTTTCAAGAAAATGATTACAATAATCTAGGGCTTCAAAATATCTCCAACAATGGATTCTCGCATCGTCACGAACACATTTCTGAATTAAGTATTACAGCATTTCCAGAATTAATTAAATCAGGAGATAAGTATGACTTTATATTTATAGACGGGGATCATAAATTTGAAGGAGCTTTTATAGACTTCATATTTTCTACTTACCTTATAAATAACGGAGGAATGATAGTTTTCGACGATCTATGGATGAGAGCCTTAAGGTTAGTAAGAGAATATGTTAATAAGAATCGACCAGACTTTAAAGAAGTAGAGTTCAGTTCTGATAATATTTTTGGATTCAAGAAAGTATCAGACGACTATCGAGACGGAATGTACTTTAGAGAATTTTATACGCGAAAAGGTTTTCTAAAGTATCATATTAATCGTCTCGCTTGGGAAAACGACACACTGACTGGAAAACTATTGAAAAAATTAAAATCAACAATTAAAAACAGATGAAACTCTTAAGCTGCATTACATTATCTTTATACCTCATCGGTTCTAGTCTTAGTGGTCAAAATACTGCTGCCTCATTAACTAGTAATCAAACGATTAAAAACGACACTCTCATAGCGCCCCTCAATGAGCTTATAGAGATTAATATTAATCTTTATGATTTGCCATTCTCAAGGCAAGTGACTACATATTTGAACGACTCACAGAAATCGTATAACAGCTATTTAGGATTAAACCCGTTCAATTATAATGACATTCATGTAGAAATGACCCTCATAAATTCTCGAGGCACATTTCTTTTTGACGGATTTTATGATCAATCCTATTTTTATATCGACGCCTCAGGAAACCCAACAAGTAATGAGCAAGATATCAAGAATTGGAAGGAGGACACGTTAGGAAGATCGTTTAAGGTACGCTTCAGTCCCTTGGAGAAAGAGGTAATGAATTGCACATTGAATGTTTCGTACTATAATAAAAGATTAAATCAAACCACGACAATAAATGTCGAATTACCATTTAATCAAATTCAGGTTATAAATTCAGATGAACTTAGCAGACCTATTAGAAAAGGACAATCGTTAATACAATACGACTCTGACTTCAACGAAATATCACCGATATTATATCAAACTAATATTACTTATCAAAAACATGGATGGCCCACACCAGACATGAATTTCGGCAAAGGTGATCTGCAAATCCAACGAAACAGAGATTTATTGAGTTCGTATATTCAAGAAGGGTATAACTTCTTTAGATTACCCTTGATGAATTTCACCTACAACATGGAGAACTCATATTTAAATCAATATGAACACGGTCTAATGAATCTATGGGAACTTGATAAAATTTTCAAACTAGCAGAATCAAACAATGTACTTCTGTATTTAGATATTGATCACAATGTCAACACCATAGCAAAAAGCGTTGATAATAATAAAACTCAATGGGATCAAAGCCCTTACAATGTAAACGGTGTCAATCAATTCGGCAATAATACAAATGGACCGTGCACCAATAAAGCGGATTTTTTCACCGAAATTGATGCTAGCAATAGCTACACAAATAAAATCAGGTATCTTATATCAAGATACTCATATTCTAATTCATTGGCATTATATGAAATTATAAATGAATTCGACCACATGTATACCGATACGCTTACAAACTCATATTATTGGAGTAATAACAATAGCTTTAGAGATACGGTAAAATCATGGATTTATGAAATGTCAAATTCTATTTCAACATATGACTCTTACTATAGCAGAAGTATAGGCGCCTCATACGCAAAAGATGTTGCTGAGTCAATAATATCTGATAGTTTATTTGACGCTGCACATACTAAACTCGACGTTGTAATGTTTCACAAATATGGCGTAAAAGATATAGCTCCGTTAATGAGATATCAAGAACTGAGAAAATTGCGAGAATTCTATAGCGATAAATTAATACTTTTAAATGAGACAGGCGTTAATGCATTTGCTAAAAAAAATAAAGACTATTATTTAAAAAATTTACCCGATAAAATAACGGCAATAGCACTAAGACAGTCAGCTATTATTACATTTTTTGCTAATCCAATGATTACAGACGCTCATTGGTATTCAAAAGACGTTTATAATAACTCTGTACACATGAATTCACTTGTTGGTCTAAAAGGCATAGAGAACGTATTAAAAAGATATTCTAACTATTCACCTTCGTCATCTATAGATACATGCAATAACTATTCTAGTGCTTATTCGGTCCATTGTTCGTCTACTCATAACACAGATAAGGTCAATGCTTTCGCGCTAATTTCGGATGATAAAAACTTTGCAACTATCTATTTGCTTAATCATACAGCGAATTATCTGAACACAACTAAAATACAGAATGATACTACGTTTCAGCCAAACAACTACTATCCCGAGCATTACCACGACGCAGGTATAGTCACAACGACGATTAACGGATTTAAACCATTCCGGGATTATATTGTTAATTTCTACAATCCTTCTACTGGACGAATTATCAATTCCACTGAAATAGTTTTGACTACTGATCAATCAGGTCAATTAGCTATATCCGAGCCGTTAATTCCATTCGACCCAAATACAGAACAAGGCGGAGATTTGTTAATAAGTATTGAAGTGTGCTCTAATTATTATTCACAGACCAGAACATGCGGCTATGATGAAGTATTCATAAACTACTTTATGCCCAAATTAATGAATTCAAGATCATGGGACATCAATGGTAACGATATCTATTTTATTGATAACAATGGCAATCTAAACAGTTACATTAAAACCAATGGATCGTACGTTATTTCGAATGTTGGCTCAATACAGAATGTTCATCCCAATAGTCAGCTTCAAATTGGACAGTCCAATGTATTTTTTGTCGGAACTGATCATAATATTTATTTGATGAGCAAATCAGGAGGTCCAATATATCCGGTGACAAATGGTTCATATGTAGACACTTCTACTCACTTTGCTTATAACCCAAACAATCATAAATTATTTTTTATTGGATCGGATGGGCTGATATACAACTCTTATTACAACGGGTATGCTTGGATAACGAATAAATTAACTGCAAATGCTATGCAAGCGAAAACGGGCAGTGAAATTATCTTCAATGGTTCTGGCAAGGTATATTTCATTGGTAAAGATTCTAGAATTCATGAATACTATTGGTCACCGACACAAAATAAATGGTTTGAACAAATAACGTCCCAGAATAGTTCCATAATTCACGGAGGCCAATTTGGTTTTACACCTGGCAATCTATCTTATTTTAACAGCAATGGGAATTTAACCGTTTTAAAGTGGCAAAATAATTCCTGGGTTGAATATCCAGGTCCAATACCGAATACACCTGATTTAAGTTCTGACTTAGAGATATCAGGAGGTATGATTTACTATTTGTCTGACGGAAAACTTCAAAGCTTTTCATTAATAGACATGGAATATGAAATGGAACTAGACTTTTGTGCAGTTCGCGGAGACCTAAACGGTAAATTGAAAATTGAAAATTCAATACCTTTCATCACCAATATTGATGAACGCTTAAGTACGTACAATTATTTAGGCGCATGTAAAACTAATATCAATTTCGACTTTCACAACAATAGCGAAAACAATAGTAGTTTTTCTATTTACCCTAACCCTTCAACTAATAGAACATTCTTACTTAAAACTCATGACATTCCTTACACGCATATTTCAATTGTGAATAGTTTAGGAGAAGTTTTAATAAGAGATGTATATAACTCAGCACATGAGTATAGAGTAAATGAGATGAAAGCAGGTATTTATTTTGTTTGGATCTACAACCAAGACAAAGTAGTGGACGTTGCTAAACTCATCATAACGGAATAAGACCACTGAATATATACCTAGTAGTAACTATTATAACTTCTGTTAACAATAAGGCCCCGCATTTTGCGGGGCTTTAACTTTATCTATTTCTTCTTAGCAGCGCACGATCCACTTTAATCGTCAACTTCATTCATCGTATTTATTGAGCCTCGAACAACTTTTTTCATTTCATGAATACAGCGAAATCCCACGTATTCAGTGATGAATTCAACCTTGACAGAACTTCTGGCGGTTCTGCAAGCCGGGTTCGAGACTTTTCGAACCAAACTGAATGTCGGATGAACGAGCTTGCAGGGCTGCCTTGAAGAGATCGAGATTCTTGAATTACACATCATTCCAAACGTCTGTTCGGAATATTCCGTACAATACTTCCGCGATTGCCACAGGGTATTCTCAAAAGCACCTACTCTATCGCTTAACCTTATTATATTTTCTTACCTTCACCTTGGTTGGCAATTTGGCGCATCTTCCGGAGAAGCCCTCTGTCGGAGGACAAGTATCCAAATCGTAACCCCGCTTGGAAGCAAGCGCTGTTAATTATTGATTTTCAAGGCGATACAAGAAAAGGTTCTAGTACCTCTCTCTCCGCATAACTAGAGTACCAAAGTGTACCAAAATGCTCAAAACCAACGTTTTGGGCATTTTTTTTGCCCAAACGGGTGTAACAAAATGCACCAAAATGTACCCACATTGGGTGGCTTAGCGGGTTGACTTTTTGGAAGTCTGAAAAAGTCAACCCAGCACAGCAGAGGTCGTTTTGGTTTTATTCAAGATAACCAAAAGGACGATGCGCCCGGATATGAGTTATATACGTTGTTCTGCTCAGTATTAAAACAATGGGTAGGAGAGAGTCAATCCATAATTCCAAACTGGGAACGGATAATCACTAGTGTTGAATGAGTTAACTCTATTTGTAGCCATCTGAGACCATGCACCCACGAACGCATCATTTGGACCATAAATGGCTGATAATGATACCTGAGCTTTCTGATTCAATATGACAACTTGTTTCTTTAAAATTACCTCAAGAAAGAAATAGGTTTTAAAATTTGCCTTGTAAACAACCGCTACATCCTCGTAGGCTGCAGAGGACCATCGTCCTATAGGCTCGAAATTTAAATAATATGGCAGGTACCCTCTTACACCAAGAGCTAAAGACTTACTGGAGCGTCCAAAAAAGTAAAACCCTCCTAAAGTGGCGAATACATGGTCAAATGAAGTGTTCAAGAGGTCATATTGTTCCGAGTTGAATGCCACTAAAGATTCCAGGTCGAATTCACGATCAATTTGTTCAATAGCATTGGGGTCAAGGGACACTCCGTTGGCCTGAAGGCCAGCATTCCCTAGGCCTATTCCCATAATAATTTCACCTTTAGACCCAATCTCATATTCAAGCTCACTATTGACCCTAAGTTTGATGACGGGGTTAAACTCTATGAGATCTAATCCAACTGGAACATATAGGATCTGAAATGGTGGTTGATAAACCGTCGAGACCCCAAAGTGACCGCTCAACTTAGAGTTAACTTGAGCGGTCACGTTTAAGTATGAAAATACAATTAGAAGAATTAAATTTCGTAAAGGCTTAGTCACAGGACGATGTGCTTTTAACAGTTGAACTATCAATACTAAAATATCCATTGATATAAAGGACTGAATCAGTGTCAATAGATGCATTCTCCCAATTCAATAGCTCCTCTCCTGGGTTCATACTCGATATCATAAAACATGTATCCCTGTACTCGATAATCAAAGAGTCAGGACATGCTGCACAAGGAGGCAAGTATTTAATACTCAAATACTGATTTGGGGTATGACCAATAGAGCCAATTTTGAATGTGTCCGTAACACTAATAAATTCTCTTTGGGCATGTAATCCATTACGCCAATATTGAATAGCCACTTCATCATCAAGGTTGTTTATCCATCCAATCTCTACATCAAACCACCTCCATGGTAAATGATACTTTGGCTCCTCCTTACACGAATTGCAACCAAGCAAGACGAAGAAGGCTACTCCTAACTTGTACTTCATAAGTATTACATCTTCCATGCCGCAAACAGGTCCGATACCTTGTTAACAGTTGGGTTTGTTGATCTATTTGCTATGATTTCATCTCTCCAGTTGTTCCACGTCACCGGTTAGCTCGAATGAAAGTCAGCTTCTATTTTATCCAATTCAAATCCATTGCAATAATCTTCTTGACTGTTGTCGTTATCAACTAAATCTTGGACCAGACCGGTGTATCCTCCAGTCATAATTTCAACACCAGTAGCCCCTGGAGTGGCACTAATGACTGTCAAATTCTCATAGTCAGGGTAGTACTTTCTCGTCAAGAAGGTTTCAACACCAGTGGCTAAGGTTTCCGCAGAATAAACGTCAAGTGCACTAAGAAGACCCGAAACTCTTCCTTGAACTGAATGCTGCATTTCGTGAAAAGCAACGTAAGTCATAGTCTCAACATTATAAGTCTCTGTGTATAATTCTATTTTACGACCATTCTTATTTGGGGGTACGTTACCTTTTATTGACGAACCCAAAGACGGGTATAAAAATATTTTAATTCTATTTCCAGAGGTGTAAGGCCTTTCTAGGTTCAGAATATCAAAATTGTAGTAATGATAAACGGCCCTGTAGGTAATTGCTTGGTACAGATCTTTTTGATCCGTAATTACTTTGTTCCATGATCCTTTTTTACGAGTTGATACAACCTGATTTTTACCTACTTTATTCCTCAATACAAAGTGGTCACCTTTAAATTGTATTTTGTATCGCACTTTTCCAGAGAACTTTTTAGTCATGGTAAAATCGCCATTGCTGTCCGTATACGCTCTGGAAGATTTGATCCCTTTGTTTACAACGATTCTCATTCCTTCAAGCTTTACGCTATCTGGTGAGTTTATTTCTTTGTCATAGTATTTAATATTGCCGTTTGGAGTCCATCTGTTTAAAAGTGAAGTCTTGCCACTGGATTGCTCGCCGAAATGTACACCAGCTAAATTGTATGCCTCTTCTTCCATGCGATAGTAAAAATCTTCTATGGTACTTTCAGAAAGGAGACTGCTCCAAGATGGGTCTTCATCCGGAAAGTATACCATGTCTAGGGTATCCAGCACCAATCCTGATGGAAGAGAATGATTGAGGTCTACGGTAACATATTTTGGAGTTACACACGTATCACAAACATTATAAGGATTCCAGTCTGAATAGTCGCCTTCTAGGACGATATCCCTATGTGGAGGATAATCAAATGTATTTATAGATAAGTCATCGGCTAAGAGCTCTTCGTCATCCTCATCTTGAAGTTGAACTTCAATATATGCAGAATTCGGCGACAGTGATGTTGAAGGAAGACCAAACTCACTTGAAACCCTATCGAAAGCAACTTGCATATTTGAAATTTCGTAGGGATTCATTCGATCTGGTCCAATTTTATGAGGTGTTAGATTACTAGCCCTTACCTCAGGTAAGTCGTTCTCATTCTTCTCACAGCTTGTAAAGGTTACTAGAGCAATTAAAGCCGCTAGCATAATGGATTTTTTCATCCTCGGTAGGTTTTTATAGTTAAGCTCGTTTAAAATTACTTCATATTGAGCAGAATGTTTAGCTATGCGCAGTGTCCCGAAGGGCATTGCGTATAGGTGGTGTTGGCCACCGTTTTATTTTTTTTAGGACACCCACATTTCACGCTGTCCGACAATTTTCCATTCTTTTCCTTCTTTCTCTAT
>Ga0206127_1000405_pt1 | contig 54453 bp, 40 predicted proteins | sample Helgoland_Spring_6_FD_148646 | JGI IMG/M metagenome (GOLD analysis project Ga0206127, IMG submission 148646) | Pelagic subsurface seawater microbial communities from Kabeltonne, Helgoland, North Sea - Helgoland_Spring_Bloom_20160419_1 | ecosystem: Environmental > Aquatic > Marine > Epipelagic ...
GGCTTTAGAATGCGTGCTGAGTTTCGCGTATGGCATGAAAATGGTAAGGCTCATTATGCGATGAATAAGCCGGGTGAAAAACGTCCCTATATTATTGATGACTTCCCTATTGGTTCGGTATTAATTAATCGCCTAATGAAGCCGATTATGGAAGTGATCAATAACAATGCAATATTAAGCCAAAGGCTTTTTAGCATTGAATTTTTGACCACCACTACGGATCAAGCACTAGTCACCCTTATCTATCACCGCAAACTTGATAAGCAATGGGAAACCGTTGCCCATGATCTACAGAATCAATTCAACATTAAACTCATTGGTAGAAGTCGAAAGCAGAAAGTGGTTTTATCTGAAGATTTTGTTGTCGAGAATTTAACTGTTAACCAGCAGACCTATAGCTACCAACAGGTTGAAACCGGCTTCACCCAACCCAACGCCAAAATCAATCAAAAGATGCTTGGCTGGGCGAGTCATTGTCTTACTCATAGTGAGGGTGATCTTATTGAGCTTTATTGCGGAAATGGTAATTTTACTACTGTTTTAGCACAGCATTTTGACCATGTTCTAGCTACGGAAATCTCTAAGGTTTCTGTAAATTCCGCAATGATCAATTTCGCAGCTAATAATGTCGAAAATGTGACCATAGCAAGGCTTTCGAGCGAGGAGTTTACTCAGGCTTTAAATAGGGACCGTGAGTTCAGAAGGCTTGCTGAGGTAGATTTGAATAGTTTTAATTTTACTACTATCTTTGTCGACCCTCCCCGTGCAGGGTTAGACTCTGATACCACTAAACTTGTAACTGATATGGATAATATTCTCTATATTTCTTGCAACCCAGAAACGCTATCAGAAAACTTAAAAGAAATAACAAAGACCCATGAGATTGTTGCTACTGCTTTATTTGATCAGTTTCCTTGGACGCACCATATAGAATCTGGAGTTTATTTAAGGCGGCGCTAAACCGATTTGGCTAGCTCAGTTGCAGCAGTATTTATGGATGCTGCATATTTCTTTTCCAAGGATAATCGTTGCGCTTCAAACCTTTTCTTTTCAGAAGCAGGCAAGGCTTTCCATATATCTAGGATGGGTATATGGGAGGTTTCAAGAGCCAGAGCATCAAAGGTTTTTAAAGCTTCTATCTGACTATTATTTGCCTTGAATTGCTGCGCTAGAAAAGCAATACGCATTGCGGCCTCAGTGGCAGACAAGTCCTTTTGAATAAGAGCCTGAGCTATAACGCGAACGGATTGTTTTGCATCAAGCTGAGCCTTCGAATCACCACCGGAAAAATTAACAACTGGCTTACTTTTTTTTGCAAGCTTTGTCGCTAAGAAAATTGAATATAGAGCTAAAGCAGCTGTTAAAGAACCGCCAATAACGATTATAAATTGTAAATTAGTCAAAATAGTTCCCTTAAAGATAATGTAGTTATTTACGCGTCACTGGGGGGTAATAGTTTATTAGGTAATGCCTTTTTGGTTTTTGCACCCAATTTTTTAAGCTCTTCGCTGCGTTTTACTAAATTACCACGACCTGAAGATAGACGCTTATGTGCAGTTTCGTAGGCATCTTTACTTTTATCTAGATGCTTGCCAATATCCTCCAAGGCTTCAACGTGAAGAACAAATAGGTCATAAAGGGCCCCTGCTTTTTCGGCAATTTCCTGTGCATTAATATTTTGATCCGCGTAACGCCACAGATTTTTAATGGTTCTCAGGGTTACCATTAGGGTACTTGGGCTAACTAGGATAATGCCCTTATCATAGGCTACCCGCATAATATCTGGATCGTTATCCAATGCCAGCATAAAGGCTGACTCAACAGGAATAAAAATCAATACAAAGTCCAAGCTATTAACGTCTTCTAACTTCTCGTAGTTTTTAATATCCAGTCCCTTGATATGGGCGCGCAATGAGTTGAGGTGCTGTTTCAGGCATTGCTGCTGTGTCTGCTTATCTTCGGCATGAAAATAGCGCTCATAGTCAGTGAGGCTGGCTTTGGCATCAATAATAATATCCTTGCCTTCGGGTAGACGAACGATCACATCGGGATTGCGGCGTTTGCCATCATCATCTTTCAGTGCAACCTGAGTCTCATATTCCCTGCCCTTGGTAAGCCCCGAATCTTCTAATAGCTTTTCAAGTACAAACTCACCCCAGTTGCCCTGCTGCTTATTATCACCGCGCAAAGCATTGGCTAAATTGGCTGCGTCTGCAGAGACCTGCATAGTCTGCTTTTGCAATTCACTGATTTTGCCCGCCAAATGATTGCGATTAGCATTTTCTACTTCGTAGGCTGAAGAAACCTGTTTACGAAATTCACCAATATCATGTCGAAGTGGACTCAGTGAAACCTCCAAAGCCTGCTTACTCTGCTCTGAGAATTTGCTTTGTTTATCATCAAATATCCGATTGGCTAGGTTTTCAAACTCTTGGGTTAGACTTAGCCTTGCATCCTGCACAAGCTTCAGCTGAACCTCGAAATTTGCATGCTGACTGGAAAGCTTTTCTTCAAGTACAAGCTTGGATGCCTGCAGTTCAGCTACTTCGCCACTGCGCTTATTAAGCCCCAATAAACGGCCAATAAAAATGCCAATAAGCACTGCAATTAATGCAGTGGCGACAATCTCAGATACTGTAGTCGTAAACATGCTCATCTTCCTATTGTATCAGTCTGTCAGCAATCAATGGTTAAAATTATATAGGTTTGCCGATCAAAATTTATATCAGTCAATACCCACCTGTATAGAACCTAATGATACTGTACAAATATACAGATTTATATGGATAAAGGAACATTTTTAGATAGTCCCTTTTTTCATCTAAACTTAGGTAAGTTAGTTTATTGTTAGATAGGGAAATCATATGTATATATATAGGGAAATGCGTATTTTATTGGGCGTTTGTGGCTGTATTTTCTTTTGCAACGATTGGGGCGTACGCCGATAATTTTTGTGTTGGGTCAGATATTGAAGATTTAGGTATTCCAGAGCCTTTTCAGGTTGACTACAACGATATATTGTCCGCGCTCAAAGAGAAAAATTTAAGTCTTGCCTTAAATTTGACAGAGAATTTGGCTTTGCAGGAATTAAGAAAAAAACTTGCTGACACAGACTGGCTTAAAGACAAGATAAACCAAGGGTTAGAAAATAGTGCCAATGTAAATAAGTTTGATGGAATACTTAAAGATCCAGGAAAATCAGATGAAGAGAAAATACTAGAAATCTCTAAAATAATCGATAGCACATTTAGTGAGTACAGCAGTCAACAATCTGGTTCTCATAATTTAAGACTACAGCATTCTATTGAGTTAGGTGTTACAAGGTTAACATGGGATCGTAAAGAAGAAGAAGAAGAGTGTAAGGGACTGCAGTTGTATTGCAGTTATGCCATGGACAGAAATGGTTCGCAATGCGGGCTTAAAAGCTGGACTAATTATGTGCATAAAATACCAGACTACCGTATATACAAGGTAGTTAATGGACAAAAAAAACTAATCAAGAGTTATGGAGGCATGAAGATTATTCGTAGAAATTCTACAAATATTTCCTTAAGTGAGTTTGATCCTTGGTATAAATACGCCAAAAATATATATGATTACAACAAATTTGATGTGCCCAGCGTAGCACAGGATAGACTTTTCTTTGATGATATGTATTCTGACCTATACGAAAAAGGCGATTCCATCTCCTATAGAGTAGTATCTGACAATTCAGCTTACCGATTTGGAAAATGCGGTTCATCTGAGCATTACACTTCAGATGTAGTACTGGATGCCAATGGTGACTATATGGCTGATTTTATACCCAGAAAAGAATACGATGCCTTATTTGCCCAAAATAATGCATGGTTAGTTCCAGTGATAACTTTGCTGTTGTTATAGCATAATATGAAAGCTAAAGGCTTTGACCGTAAATTTGAGCAAAATACATCTGATATAGTTGATAACCTTGAGTTATCCACGCTTAAGCTAAGCACCCCAATCGCGAGCAGAAGCGCGTCAGTGCAGATTTTCCCATTTGGATGATCGAGTCTCTAGATAAAGAGGCCTCGCGTCTGGGGGTTACACGCCAATCATTTATTAAGGTTTGGTTGGCTGAACGCCTAGAGCAGACGCTTGATCGTGCAAAGAATTTGGGCGCTATTGGAGGCTTTGCCGAGGTTAGAGAAATAGATTGATATTATGCCTCGACTACGCATTGCAGTTTGACAAGGGTTGGGCTGTGAACTGAGTTCTATTATGTATAAAATAAGATGATTGAATTGACCCATAAAACAAGCCTAAATATGCTGCCATCACTTATCGATATCTCTCTATTTCGCGATGCGATTGAAAAAAATCAACTGATTTTAACGGCTAATCAACGTCTTGCCGCTCAAATACATCAGGCTTGGGGTCAGTCTTTGAGTGATAGTACAAGGGTTTGGCTTCCTCCCAAAGTAATGTCATTGGAGCACTGGCTTAGCTTCTGCTGGAATGAACTTCAAGATCAAAATCATTCACTGACAGAGGGACGGTCGCAAGTTGGTCGGCTGCAAAATCTTTATTACTGGGAACAAGCGATCAACAACCATGATTCCGCATTAGATCAAAGCTTTTCATCAATGGCTAATGATTGCTTTGAACTTCTTGAACGCTGGAACATAAAAGTCGATAGCCTTGAGGAGACTAGTACAGCTATTTATAAATTTAAACACTGGGCTGCTAGTTATGAAGATCTTCTAAAAAGCAATAATTTTGCAACATCAGCATTTACCTGGCAAGCAGTTGGTGAAGGTTTTTCGCAGCAGGCATTGGCAGATGAAACCTGCATCTATCTTTATGGCTTCCAATCAATAACACCATTACAGAACAATGTATTAAATAGTGCTAGCTCCAATCTAATACCTATAGTTTCAGAGAGCACTTTGGCTAATGTACTAAAAGTACAGTGTTATGATCCCAATGCTGAAATTGAAGCCGCCGCAAACTGGGCCGCCCAAGAGCTTTTAAAAAACAACAATCAACGCATTGGCATTGTTCTACCTGATTTAAACAATCGAGTGGAACAAACAGCCAGAGTTATAAATGAGGCGCTAGCGGCGAACAACTGTTCTACGGCTGTAAATATAACTGCAGGCATAAAGCTGTCTGAAACGCCTATTAATCAAGCCGCATTGAATCTTTTAGACCTCTTAAGCTACCAGTTACCCATGGAGCACTGGCTGAGTATTTTATATTCACCGTTTAGTATTTTTGAGCAGCTTTCTATTCAATTTAGGGTTGACTGCGAACATGCTATTCGAAGCCATAAAACTCATGAGCTAGGGCTAGACAACATTGTTCATATCATCAGGGGGCAACAGGCTAATCTTTCAGAACCAGATAGTATTCAGCATCAAATTCAACCCCTCTATGATATACAGCAAAATATTAGACAGACCGTTGGGCATAAATATTCATTTACAGTGTGGGCTAAGTATTTTAATAATTTTGTAACACAGCTGGGATGGCCGGGTACAGAGGAACCCACTAGCATTCAGTATCAGCAGATACAGTATTGGGATAAGTTATTATTACAACTATCAGAATTAGATAATCTGCAGATCAAAGTCGGTCGAGCTAAGGCGCTTAGTTATTTGCAAAAACTTGCTAATGAGCATTTATTCCATCCACAAACAGGTGATGCTCCCCTCCAGGTTCTTGGTCTTTTAGAGGCGGTAGGCTTACAATTTGATCAGCTATGGATCGCTGGGATGCACAGCGGCAACTTCCCTGCCTCTGGGTCAATGGATATTGTTTTGCCTGCTAACTTCCAGCGTATGCATAAAATGCCCTTTAGCGTCCCAGAAAAAGAACTAAAAATTGCCAAGGATCTACTTTTTGGCTTTGCAGCAAATACAAAGCACCTTTTTATTAGCTCACCAATAAGCGATGGAAAGACGCCTCTAGAAGAAAGCCCCTTAATAAAGGAAATTGAATACTGTGAGCTACAAACAATTCTTGGTGAGTTAACGCCTCCTCAATGGCTGGTACAAGCCAATCAAGTTGAATTAACAACTGACCCGGGTTTTGCATTTACAGCCAGTAAAGAGCTTATACGTGGTGGTAGTTCTATATTGAAAAATCAATCCACCTGCCCTTTTAACGCGTTCGCAGTTCATAGATTATGGGCTAAGGCGTTTGACGAACCCACACTTGGCCTTGAACCTATGCAAAGAGGAAGTATTGTCCATGAGATTCTTTATAGACTTTGGAGTCAATGGGAAACATCGGATGTTTTATGCACATTAGAAGATGATGAACTTAGCATTCAAGTTAGCCAAACTATTGAAAAAATACTAAGCGAACAGGCAACTAAAAATTCAATACTTCTGGGTGAGAATTTTAAATTTCTAGAAAAGCAAAAACTTAGTAAAACAATTCATCAATGGCTCAATATAGAAAAGCAGCGCCAACCTTTTAAGGTGATTGCCAAAGAACAGAAAAAACAAATAACTTTAGGTGAACTTAAGATTTCATTAATAATGGATCGGTTGGATGCCGTAAATAATGATAGCGTTGTTATTGACTATAAAACAGGTAATGTGAAACCTAATGCTTGGTTGGGTGATCGCCCTAAAGACCCCCAACTGCCACTTTACACGCTTGCGACCAACCCAAGTCCGCAGGGTTGCGCTTTTGCCCTATTAAAGGGTAATGAGCCTAAGTTTATAGGCCTTTCAAAAGAACCCATGGTTGATGGTATTAAAACCTGTGAAGACTGGCCATTACAGCTCAGGTTATGGGAGAAGGCAATTCAAAACCTGGCTGATGAATTTATTGAGGGGCAAGCTCTTTTATATAATTTTAATGATACTGAATTTAATTATCAGTCTGATCTTTTACCCTTTAATCGTTGGAACGAACAGCAAGAAATACAACGTTTAATTGAAGCTAAAAAGGGTAAATAATGAACCCGACTGAAGATAAAAATATTGAATTAAACGATGCCGCGGCCAGAGCCGAGGCGCTAGATCCACATCAGAGCTTTATTGTATCGGCACCTGCTGGTTCGGGTAAAACTGGATTAATTACTCAGCGGCTTTTAAAGCTTTTAGGTCTTGTTGATAATCCAGAAGAAATACTATGTATTACCTTTACCCGTAAAGCTGCTGCTGAAATGCGCCATCGTATTCATAGCGCCTTAGCTGATGCCAGTGAAAACCCTAGACCTACCGAGTATTTTGAGGCACATACATGGGATCTTGCTACTAAGGCTTTAGCGCGCAATTCTACCTTAGACTGGAATCTTTTAGATATACCTTATAGATTAAGAATCAAAACAATAGATAGTTTTTGTCACTATGTTGCAAAACAATTTATGTTCGATAAAGGCTCAGGAAGCTTGCCAGAACAAAGTGAATATCCTGATAATTTTTATCAAATGGCTACACGTGAGCTGTTAAAAAGATTAGAAGAAAAATCAGCGACAGGTAAGGCATTAACTATTATTGTGGCGCATATGGGTAATGATCTTCAGCGTTGTGAAAAATTGTTTTCTGACATGTTAAGCAAAAGGGATCAATGGCTTCCGTATATATATACAGCAGGAGACAATAGTGAGTATTTCCAGCAGGTTATTGAACGGTTAGCTATAGCTTCACTTAACAACATTCAGCAACAATTAATGCCACTTCGGGGCGAATTACTTGAGATGGCAGACTATGCCGCCACAAATGCTTCTTCGGAAAATAGTGGTCTTACAGCCCTAAAGGGAATTTCTGACTTACCTGAACCTAATCAATCTAACCTTAAGCAGTGGAAAACTCTGCTGCAGATGTTGGTCAAAAAAGATAAGGATTACTCTCCCAGAAAAACAGTCACTAAGAAGGAAGGTTTTCCTAAAGAAAATAAAGAGCAAAAGGCCCGTATGATCAGCCTACTAAATGATTACCGTAATGATCATAAACTACAGGCACTCTTATTGGATGTTATGCATCTTCCTGAACAGGAAATCAGCCTAGAACAACAGGAAATCCTGAATGCGCTGGGTCTACTATTACCTCAGTTAGCAGCTATTTTAAATATCATATTTCAGCAAAAAGGTCAGTCTGATTACTCTGCAATAACCATGGCTGCTTTACAGGCGCTTGAGCCTGATCCGCAACAGGAAACAATTTCTGATATTACACTTCAATTAGATTACCAGATAAAACATATTTTGGTAGATGAATTTCAGGATACCTCGGGATCTCAGATTAAACTATTAGAGCATCTGGTTGCAGGCTGGGAATATAATGATGGACGAACATTATTTCTTGTGGGTGATGCGATGCAATCCCTTTATAGCTTTAGAGATGCACGTGTGGGATTATTTATTAATGCGCAAAATAACCCTATAGGGCCTGTGCAATGTATACCCCTAGCACTGACAAGTAACTTTAGATCCAATAAAGGGATTGTGGACTGGGTAAACCAATGCTTCGAAGTAGCATTCCCAGTTGATGCCAATATCAATAGAGGCGCAGTACCGTACAACCAGTCAACCTCGGTAAAACCTGCAAAAGAGGAGCAGGCTGTCTTTTTTCATGGGTATAGTTCAAAGGAAATCAGTCACTATAACCAATCAGAAAGCTCAGATATCGCAAAATTGTGTGAATCAATAAGCCAAGAAAGCCCTCAAGAAAGCATTGCAATATTAGTTCGAAACAGAGGCCATCTAAAGCAAATAGTACCGGCTTTAATTGATGCCAAACTAAGCTGGGAAGCCGTTGATATTGATCCATTAGCTGATCGCATGCCAGTTATTGATGTAATGTCCATTACCCGTGCACTATTATCACCAGCAGACAGAATAGCCTGGCTATCCGTTTTGCGCGCACCCTTTTGCGGCCTTAATCTAAAGGATCTCGTTATTTTAACTAATGGCATTGAAAGCGTGGGTACAACACCGGATTGTCTACTTGAAAGATTACACCAATGGCAGCAATATCCGCACTATTTTTCTGAAATTAGTTCCCAAGGAAATCAAACCTTAGCCCGGGTAGCTCCCATTATTATAAAAGCCTGGCAGCAAAGAAATATAGACAGTTTACGTACTCTAGTTGAGACTTTATGGATGGAATTAGGAGGCGCTGCATGCCTTCTTCATGAAAGAGATATTTATGACATTAGGCGCTATTTAGATCTCCTAGAAAGTTCGCAAGAAGCAGGAACTATCAACAATTGGAAAGAATTTAAAAAAGCGGTAGATAACCTTTATGCCCTGCCAGTCAATAAGGCACATAAAGAATCGTTAAACGCCATACAAATAATGACCATCCACAAAGCGAAAGGCCTTGAATTTGACCATGTTATCTTGCCGGGTTTAACTAAAAGCCCACGATCAGATGATAACCCATTGCTACGCTGGCAAGAGCAGGTAGATGAATATAATGATTCATCTCTTCTGCTAGCCGCATTAGGCCCATATGACGAAGATAATGACCCCATCTATAGTTACCTTAAATATGAGCAATCTATCAGAACAACACTTGAAAATACTCGAGTGCTCTATGTGGCGGCAACGCGAGCTGTTCGCCAATTACATTTATTTGGCCAACTAAAAGAAAATAAAGAAGGCTGGCAAAAACCGTCAAAATCAACCCTTTTGGCACCTATATGGCCTACCCTAAAAGACCATATTGAACAGCCTGGTTATGAGGTAACAAAATTAGATAGTTCAGAATTGTTGCTTTCACAGCTGATGGAAATACAACCCACTCAGAATTATTATCGACGACTAGCTTCAACACATGAAGCGGTCACTATGCCCTCGAAAATGATGACGTTGGGTATTGGTAAACGTATCAAAAATAATAATAATTCAGACGCTATAGATACTAGATCGCGTCATTTAGGGACAACGTTACATCGAACTTTAAAACAAATAGTCTCAGAGGGGCTTGAAAACTGGCCGTTAGATCGCAGAGAACAACTCCCCTTTCATTGGGCTTCAACACTTAAGCAGTATGGCATTATAGTGACTAAGGCTGAGCTTGATTCACTTATCAATGGCATTGAAACGATGCTTGATGACTCTAGAGGAAAGTGGATACTTTCACAGCATAAAGACAACCAGTGTGAGCAAGCACTTGCTTATTTTGATAAAGAAACACAGAGGGTCAAAACATCTGTAATTGATCGCTCTTTTATTGATAATAATATCCGATGGATCATTGATTATAAGTTCTCTAAACCCACAGAGGGCGAAACTGAAAATAGTTTCATCCAACGACAAATAACTTCCTATCAATCACAGCTTAAACATTATGCTCAGCTCTATAAACAACTTGAGACAAAAACTACACGCTGTGCGCTGTATTATCCTCAAACAGCTGTATTCATTGAACTTACAGGCAATTAAACTTTCCCTTCTAAGATTTTCAAGTACAATATAAATATTGGGGTCATTAGTAAATAATTAGGAACAAATAACATGCAAACTCAAGAAGTCGAGAATATCAATATAGAAGCGCCAGAGATTCTAATAACACCTGCTGAATTAAAGCGTGAATTACCTCTTACAGACAAAGCACGAAAAACTGTGGCTGAAGGTCGTCTAGCTATTGAAAATATTCTTAGGGGTAATGATCATCGCTTATTAGTTGTGGTGGGTCCCTGTTCTATTCATGACTTAGATGCTGCACATGAGTACGCACTTCGTCTTAAAAAATTAGCAGATAAAGTAAGTGATAGCCTGCTTATTGTTATGCGAGTTTATTTTGAGAAGCCGCGTACCACAGTTGGCTGGAAAGGCTTAATCAATGACCCATACATGAATGACTCATTTAAAATTACCGACGGACTTCATATTGGACGCAAACTTTTGCGTGATATTTTAGAAATTGGCCTACCAACTGCAACCGAAGCCTTAGACCCTATCTCACCGCAATACATGCAGGACTTAATTGCATGGTCTGCTATTGGCGCAAGAACAACCGAGTCACAGACCCACCGTGAAATGGCTTCGGGCCTCTCATCAACTATTGGCTTTAAAAATGGTACAGATGGCGGCCTAACTGTAGCAATAAATGCTCTACAATCAGTAGCTAGTCCACATCGTTTTTTAGGGATTAATTCTGATGGAAAAGTTGCGGTTGTTACCACGCGTGGCAACCCAAATGCCCATGTAGTTCTCCGTGGCGGTAGTGGCAAGCCAAACTATGATTCAGTCAGCGTTTCTATATGTGAAAATGAACTAAATGCGGCCAATATCAAACCTAATATTATGGTTGATTGCAGTCATGCTAATTCTAATAAAGATCATAACCTTCAACCTCTGGTTTTGGATAACGTCTCCAACCAAATTATTGATGGTAACCAATCAATTATTGGCGTAATGCTTGAAAGCAATATTAATGCTGGCAATCAAAAGTTATCTAGCAATCCAGATGATATGGCCTATGGCGTTTCTGTGACTGATGCCTGTATCGATTGGGAAACCACTGAGAAATCATTGTTAGAAATAGCGGAAAAATTGCGTGGGGCTTTGAAAGCCCGATAGATTATATAAAGGTTAATGTATGCCAAAACTTATTCTGTTAATCGCCCTATTCGCTTGTATTTGGTACGGGTGGATCTATCAGAATAAATTAACCCAAAAAAAGCGTTTAACTTTTTTTTGGAAGAGCGGCTTTTGGTTATTGCTAGTTATTGCCATTTACTTAGTCGTTACAGGTCGGATGCATTGGCTTGGCGCGGGTATTGCTGCATTAGTTCCTTTTTTAAGGACCGTTTTAGTCTGGGGCTCAAGAGCCGTACCCCTATTACGCCTTTTGGGGCGTTTTAAAACCGCTCCCTCACAATTTAGAACTCAATTTTTATCCGTCACTATTAACTTTTCCAAAGGTCAGGTTTTCGGCGAGGTTCTATCTGGGGATTTCTCTGGCATACAGTTAGTTGATTTAAGCAAAGAACAGCTAGACACACTCTCAAGACAATATAAAATTGAAGACAAAGAGACATATATCCTGCTTCAAGCTTACCGTATTAGAAGTGGCACAAGCAAAGATCAATCATCCGATCAATACAGGCCAGAAAATACCACTGTTTCTGTTGCTGAAGCTTATGAAATTCTAGGCTTACCCACAACTGCTTCCAGAGAAGAGATTATAAAAACACATAAAAGATTAATTCAGCGGCTTCATCCTGATCGTGGCGGTAGCGACTTTTTAGCAGCAAAAATAAATGCAGCTAAAGATCAGCTTATAAAATAATTCTAATTTAAAAGCTTTCTAGCCTGAAAGTTAAATCAACTCTACAATAACTCATTAGTTTATAAGGGTTCAAATATGTCTACTGATAGTCCAACTGTTTACTTAACCAAACAGCTAATTTCATGCCAATCTGTTACACCAGACGATGCTGGATGCCAGCAAATTATGGTTAATCGACTATTGAAAATTGGTTTTGATATACAGCATCTCAGATTTGATGATGTAGATAATTTCTGGGCTATTCGTGGCGATTCCGGACCTATACTGTGCTTTGCTGGACATACAGATGTTGTTCCTGCAGGCCCAGAAAACAGCTGGGATACACCCGCCTTTGAACCTACTGTAAAAAATGGGCTTCTCTATGGTCGGGGCGCTGCAGACATGAAAGGATCACTAGCAGCAATGGTTGTTGCAGTTGAAAATTTTGTATCACATAACCAGAATCACCAAGGACGTATAGCCTTTTTAATTACCAGTGACGAAGAAGGAATCGCCGCAAATGGTACAGTAAAAGTTGTTGAGTGGCTAAAGCAACAGGATCTTATTCCCGAATACTGCCTCGTGGGTGAACCTTCATCTAGTGAAATTTGTGGTGATACTATAAAAAATGGGCGGCGCGGTTCACTCGGATGTACTATGAGAATAAGTGGCAAACAGGGGCATGTTGCCTACCCACAGTTGGCCAGCAATCCGATTCATAATGCAGCACCTGCATTAGCCGAGTTAGCCTCCCATGAATGGGACCAAGGCAATGAATTCTTTCCAGCAACAAGCTTTCAAATTTCAAATATTAATGCTGGTACAGGGGCTACTAATGTAATTCCCGGTGTACTTGAGGTGATATTTAATTTTCGCTTTTCTACCGCAGTGACTGATAGTGAACTTAGAAAAAGAACCGAAGAAATTCTTGATAATCATCAACTAAGCTATGAAATGAATTGGCACCTAAGTGGACAGGCCTTTCTCACACCAAAGGGAAAGCTTGTTGACGCAGCGGTTAAAGCAGTAAAAAGTGCAACGGGAATTACTACAAAATTATCAACCGCCGGTGGCACTTCTGATGGACGTTTTATAGCCCCGATGGGAACGCAGGTTGTTGAGCTAGGCCCAATTAATGCAACTATTCATCAGATAAATGAGTGTGTATCTGTGAAAGAATTAGACAGCCTGGTAGAAATATATCAAGCAGTCCTTGAGAATTTATTTAACTAGTACTATTTAAAAAGGTTATTTGGGTATTTTTTGAATGGTAAAAATATCATAACGAGTTGATTTACCCTCTAATGAATAGCTTGGCTTAATCATCCCTAGATAATTAGAATGAGCAGGCCTTTTAACAACAATCCTGTATTTTGCTTTGGTAAGCGCTCTTTCTAAAACACTGGACGCATCATCATCGCTACCTACTATTTGATGAAGTGCCTGCATCTCTTTTTTTACCTGAGCTGATTTCTTTCTAGCGGGAAACATAGGATCTAAATAAATAACATCTGGATAATCACTCTCGCTAAGAGTATCCAAATAATTGGCACTTTCGTTAGCTAATAAATTAATCCGCTGGATAATTTGAGCAAGCTTAGGGTCTTCCTGAGAAGCAACTAACGCACGATCTAAACCATCTCTGAGCAATAAATAGACAATTGGGTTGCGCTCTATTAATTGTAAAGTACAACCTAAGCTAGCTAGAACAAAACCATCCCCACCTAAACCGGCTGTTAGATCAAGTACTGAAGGCACAAATTTACCTGAAATGCCTATAGCTTTTGCAATCATTTGGCCGTTACCACCACCAAAATTTCTTCGATGGCGATGACTCCCAGAAACAAAGTCACAGAAAATTGGGCCATGTTTTTGAATATGGGATAAAAAACGAAGACCAGAAGAGGAAAAATTAACAGAATAATCTGCCTCAGAGCTATTTTTTTTGTCTTTATCTAACTGAACCAAGGGAAGGTGTAATAGTGAAGAAACTTCCTCTGCTTGTTGCTGAAAAAGGCTTTCAGTGTAAGAAACTATAATATCTGGCATGGTAGCTATTTAAACATAGATTTGAATTATTTTGGATAAATTACCTGAGTATAAAGTCTATATAATAACGATGATTTCCAAAGTATTCCCATCTAGCATTAGGGTAATAAAGGACTTAATTGATTATGAAAAGGGTGAATAATTGTTATATAAATAAAAAAATAAATCTATTACAAGATTACCCCTTAGATAATACTTAAGTATTAATTTTGTATCGAGTAAAAAAACAAAGCAAATCAGTTAAGTCTTAAAATATTTGTCCACATAAGCTGTGGATAACTTTGTGGATTACCTGCTAATCAACTCCACTTTGGGTAGCAAAATCAAAGGATTTTTATAGATTGTTTATTTTTTGTACACTAATAAAATATTATAAAAAACAAAGACTTATGATTACGCCTAAGAAAAATCAATAACTTAGGCCGGATATATAAAGAGAGATGACATGAAAATTCGCTATCTGTGGAAAAGCGTGACCATAACTAGAAAAAAAGTAGTAATACAAGTGTTTATTTTTTATAAAAAATAGGATAGAAATACTACATTTTGAACTATAACTTACTTAAATAGAGCCAGTCAAAGCCTTCTTCTTGGTCTGCATAAATAATTTCTGCCGGTCCATTATACACCTTGTCAATAACAGCTCTAACGGTATTAATATTATTATTACTTTGACTAATATGACCAATAACGAGATGTTTCAAACAATCTTGATCGATAGCCTCAATGAGGTCGGCTGTTTGCATATTGTTAAGATGCCCCCATTGGCTAGCAACACGGTCTTTTAGAAATGCTGGGTATTTACCCGCTTGAAGAATACTAACGTCGTGATTAGCTTCGATTAACAAACCATCACAACCTGAATATTGCTGCTTAATAAAAGGAGTGATACATCCAACATCAGTTAGTATACCTAGACGATGTTGACCCGCTGAAAATATAAATTGAACGGGCTCTCTCGCATCGTGTGGAACAGCAACAGGATCAACGCTTATATCACCAACAATAAAGTGAGTGTGGCTATCAATTAATTTAAAACCTTGATAGTCGGAAAAGGAGGTGCCAGTCGCACGAAGGCAGCCTGCTGTGACAAAAATATCTATTGAGTAGCGGAAAGCAAGAGGAAAGACACCCTTCCAGTGGTCACTATGTTCATGGGTTACTAATATAGCATTTATATCTTCAGGGCTTTTATCCAGCCTATTAAGACGACGTACGCTCTCTTTGATAGAAAAACCGCAGTCTATCATTAAACAGGTGTTACCAGATTCAACAAGGGTAGCATTCCCCTTGCTTCCACTGCCTAGAGAAGAAAATCGCAACTAAACTCTCCCCTCGTTAGGACATATTGCTTCTAATAATATTAAGAAGCTTCAGGGCTTGTTTATTATCCAAGCTATTACCATCGTAGGTAATAACTCGAACCTCAATATTAGATTCAACTTGCTGAAAGAGAATTCGGAAGTTTGCTTCTAGAATATCCTTTGTAGAATTCTTTCCAAACCAGCCTAGAAAACCAGATGATTTAACATCTTCAATTTCGTCGGTGAAATTAACTAGAAATAATCCTTGAGTTTGATCCTGATCAATTAAGCTAAAGCCGCCACGAGATAATGAGTAAAGAACTGAGGCCCAAGAACGATCATAAGAAAGTTTGACTAAAATAAAAGGATCAGAAATTTCTGGGTTGATAATCTCAACTTTCGACTCACCGCCTATCTCTTGAGCAAGTAATGATACAGAAGAAGAATCTTTTTGAGTCGCTAACTCATTAGCAATAAAAGAAACCATGTCCTGCTCTTTGGCATCAATATCTGATTGTATCGGCCAGTCAGCAACTATCTCTTGGCCTCTTGTACGTGACTGGTGAAGGGCTTTTATTTCAGTACTATTTAACTGAACACCAGGAGAAAGAGCTAAACGAAATCTATGTTCACTTTCTTCATCAGAATTATAAGTGAGCCATGTGGTTTCAATAATACCGGCAGATCCATTAACACTGGCTGTTGGAAAGCCATTTCTATTTAAAACATTGCGAACTCTTGGCCACAACTCACTGGGCGTATTATTAATTAAAACCCAACGCTTTTTATCAATTCTTTGTATTTTAACTAAACGCTCAAAGGTGTTAACTGATATGGGTTGGGGCCTAGGTACTCCAGCAGTATCTTGAATAAGTGTAACTGAGGGTGTTTGGGGCACCGGGTATAGCTGGCCCAGTCTAGATGCGTCCAGATGTTCGGGCAAGACAGTAACCTGAGTCTCCTGTGCTGATAGGTAATCGTTACTTCTATCCTTGATGCCTATCCAACTGCAACTACTAATTAAAAAAAAGATTACTAAAAATTGGAATATATTTTTCATTCTTATCTGCCCTGCTACCCTATTATTAATTTTGATATATTTAAATCAGTGATAGATCACTTAAAGCTTGCTTTACTTTGACCTGATTACTAGTAGATAGTTGCGTTAATGGAAGCCTAATGGCACCGCTAATAATACCTAACTGATTAACTGCCCATTTAACGGGTATAGGATTAGATTCAATAAACATTGCATCGTGAATGGGCAACAGCTTTTGGTCAATATCAAAGGCCTGCTGTGCATTACCGTTTAATGCGGCACTACACATCTGCGACATTAGCCTAGGCGCAACATTTGCAGTCACTGAAATATCGCCATGACCACCCAATAGTATTAATTCGCGCGCAGTATGATCATCACCAGAATAAATAGCGAAATCTTCAGGCGATTCATTAATAAGCTTTTTAGCGCGCTCCAGATCACCTGTTGCTTCTTTAATGCCGACAATATTAGGGATTAAACTCAACCGCAACGCTGTATCAGGCAACATATCACAGGCGGTTCGACCTGGCACATTATATAAAATTTGGTCAATCTCAACAGCCTCAGCTATCGTCTTGTAATGTAGATATAAACCCTCTTGGGTTGGTTTATTATAATAGGGAGTAACTAACAAACAGGCATTGGCTCCGGCATTTTTAGCTGCCTGAGTTAGCTCAATGGCTTCTTTAGTACAGTTTGCTCCCGTCCCGGCAATAATTGGAATGCGGCCTTTCGACATATTTACAGTCGTTTTTATGACCTGGCTGTGCTCATCAACATTTAATGTAGCTGACTCGCCCGTTGTACCGACGGCAACCAATGCGTGAGTTCCCTGCTCTATATGCCACTCCACAAGACGCTCAAGGGCATCCCAGTCGACTTTTAATGTGTCTGCGATCATGGGTGTTACAAGAGCAACAATACTACCTTTTATCATTTTTTCTCCGTGAGGTATTACACCTAAATAATATCTATATTTCTTTTTTAAAATAGCGCTTGAACAATAAGAGTAATCATAGCATTTTAATTAATTACTGTTCTTTGATGTATGACTTATCATAAATGTCCTGTTCAGCATTAGGTTGATTTTTAAATCGACGATGAACCCACAAATACTGTTCAGGTTGCTGTCGTATTTGGGCTTCAATAATTACATTAATACGAGTTGTGTCTGCTAAATCATCCCCTGTTGGGAAATCCTTTAAGGCAGGCTGTAAAGTGATTTTGTAGCCCCGAGCACCTGCCAGGCGAGTAAAGGTCACAGGCACTACAGCTGCATCAGTCTTAGCGGCAAAGCGCGCCGTTGCATAGACAGTAGCGGCTGGAATACCAAAGAAAGGAGCATATAATGCCTGGCGCAGGCCATAATCCTGATCTGGAAGATACCAGAGAATACGTCCGCTTGTTAAGCTTTTCATTGTACTGCGCATATTGTTGCGCTCAAGAAGGCGGCAACCCTTTACTGATTGGTTGAGTCGTCCTTTTAATTGAACAAATTCATACACTGGATTCTTATGAGCCTTGTACATCCCATCTAGCTCTATAACACTATTGAGTGCGGCAGCAGCAATTTCGAGTGTTGTAAAATGCATGCCAAGAAGAAGAATAGATTTATCAGCAGGACGATCGAGGTGCTCGATACCCTCAATTGATAACAGCGGTGCTAAACGCTTTTTTGACCACCACCAAGCCATACCAACTTCCATGAGGGCAATCCCCATGCTTAAAAAATTAGCCTTTAAAAGTGCATTCTGCGCCTTTAAATCTAGCTCTGGGTAACAGACTCTAAGGTTTGTTGCAGCTATATGTTTTCGGTGAGTTGGAAGGCTATAAAGAAAAAGGCCAATGATCTTACCAATAACAAGAAGTAAGCGGTAAGGCAGGAAAGAAACAAGCCTCCAAAGCCCAAGCCACAGCCAAGTTGTCCAGTAGCGGGGATGTAAGAAGCTAGCTTCAAAACTGGCCTTCATAGATGTCATAATATACTGCTCGAATTATGATAATTAAACCATCTGTGCTATTGCAATATCTGGATTAACATCAGCCTCATAATCAACGCCATCAATTTCAAAACCAAAGAGATTTAAAAATTCCTCCTTGTAGCCCTCTAAATCAGTTAATTCCGCCAGGTTATCATCGCTGATAGAAGCCCATGCTTCAGACACCTTGTCCTGTATAGCCGGATCAAGTTCTAGCTCATCAACCCGCAACCGACCTTCTTCATCTAACCGAGGCGAATCCGAATAAAGGCATTCAGTAAATAATCTATATAACTGTTCAATACAGCCTTCATGGGTGCCATTTTTCTTCATTTCTTTAAAGAGCATTGCCAGGTAAAGCGGCATAATAGGAATAGCAGAGCTAGCTTGGGTAACAACAGCCTTCAGAACCGAAACACGGGCATCCCCTTGTAGAGGCTTTAACTGATCTCTTATGGCCAGAACTCTTTTATCAAGGTCTTTTTTGGCATGACCGATAGTACCGTCCCAATAAAGATCCCAAGTTATTTTTTCACCAATATAAGTGAACGCGGTGGTTTGGGCGCCTTCTGCAAGTACGCCGGCATCTTGCAACGCATCAGTCCACATTTGCCAGTCCTCACCACCCATAACCGCTACTGTGTCATCAATTTCTTGCTGATTAGCCGCTTCAAGACTAAATTCTTGAATCTGCTCCTTATCAGTATTAACACCTAACATAGTGACATCTTTACCCACTGGCTTAAGTGTTGAATTGAATACTTCACCAGTATCGGGGTGCTGTCTTCGGGGAGCGGCAAGACTATAGATAACAAGATCAACCTGACCTAGGTCTTGCTTAATTGTTTCAATAGTTTTTTGCTTGATTTCATTGGAAAATGCATCACCATTGATACTTTTAGCATAGATACCATCTTTTTCAGCCATTTTATGGAAAGCTGCACTGTTGTACCAGCCGGCCGTTCCTGGTTTACGATCAGTGCCGGGTTTTTCAAAGAATATTCCTAATGTCGATGCACCACCACCAAATGCCGCTGAAATTCTAGCCGCCAATCCATATCCAGTAGACGACCCAATCACCAGCACCCTTTTTGGCATCTCTATAGCTGGTTGAGACTTAATGAAATTAATCTGATTAATCACATTAGCTTCACAGCCAAATGGATGAGTAGTTATACACATAAAACCGCGGACACGTGGCTTGATAATCATCAATAGATCTCCAAATAATAAGTAGATTAGACAAGATATTTTTGTCTATACATCAGAGGGCTATCATACCTTAAAACTCACTAAATCTCTTATATCTGAAAAAAAACTTCCGCAGGTAAATGTTGAAAATTAATTACTGAGCATTTAAAACCATTATTCTATTGCTTCTATAATATTAAGTATAAATTCACGCTCATCGAAGTTAATAACTTCGTCGATAGAGTCCTTACTTACACCGTTCATATAAACACCAGGAAGTGAGATCGGAACTATATTACGATGGGTAAGCTGCTCAATTGGACTACCAGGCAAATCAAGTATCCTTTCAAGTTGATTGGGCGGTAATGTTGCATATAAACTTGAACGAACGACAACTAAATCATTCTCAAAATCTATCATTATAAATTGACCGTCGTAACCTTTAGCATAATAAATAGGGGTATTATTTTTGGCATTAAAAGTCCAGAACTGCATTCCATAGCCACTGCCATCGTTTACATTTGGTGATTCTTGGATGTTTTTTATTTTATATATATAGTATCTAGGAATTACTTGTTCACCATCCCATCGACCATAATTAAGTATTAACTGACCAAATTTAGCAAAATCTCTAGGGGTTGCATCTATACAGCAATAGGTCAAATAATTTTTGTTATTGTCTTGCCACCAGTCAGCTTTAACATCGATTTTTGAAAAGAGATTTCTATCAGCAAAATCTTTTACATTGTAACCGGTAGCCTTTCGAATTATCTCCCCTAATAATATTGAGTCACAGTTGGAATAACGCCAGGTTTTCCAATATGAGTTTTGTTGAGGCAATTTAGAGTTACTTTTTGTTTCTATCTCGCGATCAATACAGACACTGAGTTGGTCTTTTGAAAGAACAATGCCACTATCATCTTCACAAGATTCGGATTCACAAAATGGAGATAATCCCGAACGCATATTTAATAAATCACGAATGGTAATAAGTGATCTTTTATCACTCTTTTCGTTCCATTGTGTTATGTAATCTGAGGCTTTGTCATTAAAAAATTCTGTAGGCCACTGATTAAGTGCTATGGCAACTAAAGCGCCGGTAATCGACTTTGCTATAGACCAAGATGTAGCTAGATCACGTTTATCACGCTCACCATAAATCTTACTCCACGAAGTACTGGCGAAGTTAGCGCTTAATTTTGTCTTTTCGTTGTCAGCAATCCCCCTATAACGCTCTGCAACTAGCTTACCATTCTTAATAATTACTATTGCTTGAGTATAGGTGCCATCAGCCATGGCAATATCTACCGCACTCTTTAACAACTCACTATTAAATCCCATAGATTTTGGCTTGGCAGTACGCCATGACCCGTCATTTTGTAATATTGTGTTAAAAGATCTTTTATCGATAAAATCAGTTGTTGTTTTTTTAGATTTAACCAATGAATCCTGTTGTTGTTTTTTGTTTTCATCAGGAGGCTTAAGATCAATATTACAAGATATTAAAAGAAAAATTGTAGCCAGTGGAATACAGGAGCGAAAAAAACCAGTCATAAGAGACTTCATCCTTTAAGTCTATTTATATATGAATAAGTTTAGACCAAAAAAAACCTCAACAACCAATTGAAGAGGCTTTTTTAGGATTAAAACAATCGTTACAGATTATTTTATAATGTCATATGACGTATATCGCTTAATATTTTTACAAGATAAGTCATAAATCGACCGGCATCGCCACCATTAATGACTCGATGATCGTATGATAACGCAAGAGGTAACATCAATCTTGGCTGAAATTCTGCACCATCCCAAATGGGTTTCATTTGAGATTTGGAAACACCTAATATACCAACTTCAGGGCTATTAACAATTGGAGTGAAACCATTGCCACCAATGGCACCTAAGCTAGAAATTGTGAAGCAACCACCTTGCATATCAGATGGCTTTAGCTTGCCTTCACGTGCAAGGGTTGCCATATTGATAACGTCTTGTGAAATTTCCCAGATACCTTTTTTATCCGCATTTTTTATGACAGGAACCACTAGACCACGAGGCGTATCAACGGCCATTCCAACATTGATATAATGTTTTTGGATATAATTTTCATCGTCACCTGCCAAAGAACGATTAAATTCTGGGTTTTCCGCCAAGGCTGCCGCGACTGCTTTGATTAAAAAAGCTACCGGTGTAACTTTAATACCTCGTTTTTCACCTTCAGCTTTAAGGGATTTACGGAAAACCTCTAAATCGGTGATATCCCCGTCATCAAATTGGGTAACATGAGGCACATTTAGCCAATTACGCTGCATATTAACGGCAGTAATTTTTTGAATCTTACTAAGCTTGACTGTGTCAACGGCGCCAAATTGGCTGAAATCTACAGCCGGAACCTGGGGTATACCAACGCCAGAAGAAGAGGAACCTGTTTGCAGTGCAGATTTAACGAAATTATTAACATCGTCCTTTTGGATTCTGCCACGAGGACCTGTTCCAGAAACTTTAGTCAGATTCACTCCAAGCTCTCTTGAAAGGAGGCGAACAGCAGGACCGGCATAAATCTCAGAAGAATCTGCACTTACAGCAACTGCTGTCACAGAGCTTGCAACAGCAGGTTTGGTTATTTCAGTAGGAGTTTCAACAGTTGGGGCAGATTCAACCACTGGCTGCACCTGTGGTTGCGTAACCTCTGCAGCTTGAGTTACTTCAATAACCGCAACCTGATCTGCAGTACCTAACTTATCACCCTCTTTTGCAATAATCTGCTTAACGGTGCCGGTAAGTGTTGAAGGAACATCCATAGTTGCTTTGTCTGACTCAAGAACTATAAGTGTATCACCCTCTTCAACCTGATCTCCAACAACAACGGAAATCTCGATCACCTCAACCTTGTCATCATTACCGACATCAGGCACTAAAGCAATCTGCTCAGAGGACACTGCTGGTGCAGATGCGTTATCTGGCGCGGGAGAGTCAACAGCAACAATGGGCGCTTCAATTTCAGCAGGCTCTTCAGCTGTGACTTGAATAGCATCGTCAGAAACTGCATCAGCAGTCTCAAGCTCGGCAATTGCATCACCCACTTTAACCGTGTCACCTTCTGCAACAAGGTAGGTAACAACCGTGCCGCTGAAGGGACTGGGTACGTCCATAGAAGCTTTATCAGATTCTAAAACAACTAAGGACTCCTCTTGCTCAACAGAATCACCAACGGTCGCACATAACTCAATTACTTCAACTGACTCTGCGCCGCCTAAATCAGGAATAGTTATAATTTCTTTCGCCACTTAATAAACCCTTTTATAGATAGTCTTACTCTTTGTTTAATACAGACTCAACTATTACAAATACAACGGGTTGGGTTTTTCTGGATCTATACCCAACGTATTAATTGCCTTTTCTACAACAGTCGTTTTGACCTTACCCTGATCTGCTAGAGCTTTAAGCGCAGAAATTACAACAAAATTACGATCAACTTCAAAGAAATGACGTAATGCTGCTCGACTGTCACTACGACCAAACCCATCGGTACCGAGAACATAAAATGGTTGCTCAATATATGCTCGCATTTGTTCTGAGTAGGCCTTCATATAATCAGTTGAAGCAATAACTGGGGCAGTACAGTCACCCAGCTGCTTAGTTATGTAAGAAGATTTAGCTTTCTTTGTTGGGTGAAGAAGATTCCAGCGATCAACCGACTGCCCTTCTCTAACAAGCTCATTAACACTTGTTAGACTCCAGATATCAGACTGAACATCAAACTGATCTTTAAGAATCTCAGCGGCTGCAATTACTTCATTCAAAATAGTACCAGCACCAATTAGCGTAACTTTCTTATCGCCTTTCGCTGCGTCTGCAAACTTATACATACCTTTTACTATGCCCTCTTCTACCCCCTCAGGCATAGCAGGTTGAGTATAGTTTTCATTCATTGTTGTAAGGTAATAAAAGCAATTTTCCTGATCTTCAAACATGCGCTTTACGCCATCTTGAACGATCACTGCTAGTTCATAACTAAAGGTGGCATCGTAGCTTTTACAGTTAGGAATAGTATTAGCCAAAATAAGACTATGACCATCCTGATGCTGGAGACCTTCACCGTTAAGTGTTGTTCGCCCCGCAGTGGCTCCAATTAAGAAGCCTCGTGCCTGGCTGTCACCAGATGCCCACGCAAGATCGCCAATTCTCTGGAATCCAAACATTGAGTAGAAGATATAGAACGGAATCATCGGGCACGAGTTAGTACTATAAGAGGTAGCAAGCGCCAACCAAGCTGACATAGCGCCGGCTTCATTAATGCCTTCTTCTAGAATGACGCCCTTCTTATCTTCTTTGTAGTACATAATCTGCTGATGGTCATGAGGAACATATTTCTGACCTGCAGCAGTATAAATACCGAGCTGACGGAACATACCTTCCATACCGAATGTTCTGGCCTCATCAGGAACAATAGGAACTACACGACTACCAATGTTTTTATCTTTAACCAATGAAGATAACACTCTAACAAAGGCCATAGTAGTGGATATTTCACGTTGGCCTGAGCTTTCAAGTTGCTTTTTGAAAGCGCTAAGCGGCGGCGTAATCATTGGCTCAAAGTCAGCCTTACGCGCCGGTAGAGGCCCGCCAAGCTCTTGACGACGACTCTTCATATAAACTAATTCAGGGCTGTCTTCTGCTGGCTTATAATAAGGAACTGTTTCAAGCTGATCATCTGGAATTGGAATTCCAAACCGATCACGGAATTTGCGCAAGCTGTCCATATCAAGCTTTTTAACAGAGTGAGTATCATTAGCAGCTTCGCCCGCATCACCAAGACCATAACCCTTAACTGTTTGAGCAAGAATGACCGTTGGCTTGCCTTTGCTCGCTGAAGCTTCTGAATAAGCTGCATAAACTTTGTATGGATCATGACCGCCACGATTAAGTGCCATAATCTGGTCATCGGTCATATCTTTAACCAATTCAAGCAATTCAGGGTATTTCCCGAAGAAATGCTCGCGAGTATAAGCTCCACCATTGTACTTGTAATTTTGTAACTCACCGTCGCATACTTCATTCATGCGTTTTAATAGTAAGCCTGATTTATCTTTTTCAAGGAGTTGATCCCAATGACGACCCCAAACTACCTTAATAACATTCCAGCCAGCACCGCGGAAAACACCTTCTAATTCCTGCATTATCTTGCCGTTACCTCGAACAGGCCCATCAAGACGCTGCAGGTTACAGTTAATAACAAAAACTAGATTTTCAAGCTCTTCTCGACCTGCAAGAGAAATAGCACCTAAACTTTCTGGTTCATCACACTCGCCATCACCTAAAAACGCCCAAACCTTGCGATCACCACGAGCAACAAGGCCACGGGCAGATAGATAACGCATGACATGGGCTTGATAGATTGCCTGTATAGGGCCAAGCCCCATAGAAACAGTTGGAAACTGCCAATAATCTGGCATCAGCCATGGATGCGGATAGGAAGATAGACCCTTTCCGTCAACTTCTCGACGGAAACTGTCAAGCTGATCTTCAGAAAGCCTTCCTTCTAAGAATGATCTGGCATACATACCAGGTGCACTATGACCCTGAAAGAAAACCAAGTCGCCTGGATTTTCTCCCTCATTGCCTTTAAAGAAATAATTAAAACCAATGTCATAAAGTGTTGCAGCAGAGGAGAAGCTAGCAATGTGGCCACCAATTCCTTCACTTTGCTTATTTGCACGCATTACCATTGCAAGGGCATTCCATCGGATCAAAGAACGAACACGACGCTCCATAAAGAGATCGCCTGGCATAACTTTTTCTTTGTTAGCGGGAATTGTATTGCAGTAAGGCGTGGTAATTGACTGTGGTAAGCCTACACCGGTGTTGGTTGCCCGGGCTTGCAACTCACTTAAAATAAATGAAGCTCTATCACTTCCTTGCGCCCGACAAATTGAGTCAAACGCGTCTAACCATTCTTGGGTTTCTGTTGGATCTAAATCCTGAGACATACGGCACCAATTAAAGTAATCCATTCTATATTTAAAGGGGTTGCTTCTATTATGGCCTAATGCCTTTAAAAGAGACGCATTGACCCCCTAATGAAGGCGCACATAATAATGTAGTGCAGCTAAAAAATCAATGAAATTGAATAGTAAAAACCCCCATTTAATATTTACACATTACTTGATATTAAAGATATATTCTATTGATAAATATTATATTTTTTTAAAATAAATTTAACATTGATTAACTAAATTTAACATTATCTACTCAGAATAGGGAAAGCTATACACCGGTTTTGGGGTGCCTTGGAGTTTAATTGTTTCCTCAGCAGTGAAATTATCACCGGTTTGCAGCCATAAACGTCGAGGGCTTTTTGCTATTAACCGCTCATAAGCTGACTGAATATCAGTGATGGTTAAAGCACTTAAAGCCTTAGCAAGCTTTGCTCTAAAATCGAAACTTGAATAACCCAGCCTTAATGATTTACTGAGCCTAACATTTAACTCTGCTAGGTTTTCTGGCATTTTCTCAACATTAACGAGCAGTGCCGATCTATGCCGCTCCAATTCATTGCTTGTAAGTTGAGCGATATAGGGCTCAAAACGCCGATTAAACGCTTTAAATTCCTCTTTAAGCTCATCCTCAGAAGCAATAGGCGACTGAACAATCATAGTGATACCAGGCACACGATTAGCATGAAAAGGAAATGTTGAGACTACATAACCTAACTGTTTTTCAGTTCGAAGTTCATTATAAAATGGCGCTGCCATCATATTAGCCAGCATGCTTAGTGCTGCTCTTTCAGCTAGGGTTGCATTATCCCCCTGTATGTATTGCACCAAAACAGCGTCGCCATGATCAACCATAACAGAATGACTACTATCCGCCTGCGGCAGCTTTGCCACTTCAAACTGTATATCGCTAGATACAAAATTAAGTATATTTAATTGCATTGCGATCTTATCAACTTCATTTTTTGAGTGGTTTCCGCTAATTAAGACTTTTGCATCAAAGCTCAAAAGCAAGTCACCTGCAAACTGCTGTAAAATATTAAAATCCATGTTCTCTAGCGCAACTGATTGCTCTAACTGTGTCGACTTCCCTTCAATTAGAGAGTAGAGCTCAGCAATAACCTGTCGAAAAGGATAATCTTTCTTAGCATTATTTTTTTCTCTAATTAAACGCTGGCGAATCAATTCAACGTTCGCTGAATACCATTGGGGACGTGTAAATTCAGACAAAATAACATCTAAAAGTAAAGCCTGATTATCAGAATAACCACCTACTACAATTGAAATACCCTGCTCACTCGCTAACAAGTTATAGCTTAAGCCCGCCATTAGTGCTGGATAAAGCTTATCATTAAGCCTGTCTTTAATATAAGCAACATAAAGCTCTGCTGCAGCTCGACCATTTATATCACGAGTTAATGTACTGCCCAATGAAATAATAATTTGCGCCTTAGGCACACCAAATTCAACATTCTGTAAATGCCAGAGCTGAAGTCCATCTTTAATTTTGATTGTTTCGGGAACTTTCAACTTAGATGATTTAATGAGGCTTAAATCCTTAGGAATATAGGGATTTTTTTCTGGCAAAAAAAGATTAAATTCTGGCGCAGCTAGGGAAAGATGACTTATTCGTTTATCACCAATCGGCGCTGTTAAATAGGGCGTTTCATAATATTTGGAAGTGTTTTTTACATCAGTTTCTTTAGCAGTGACCAGAAGAAGCATATTTTCTAGTTTCAGCTTAGCCATTACATCTTTAATAATAGAATCGTTAAAAATACTTGCATCATAGGGGGCTTGCAATAAATCATTCTTATTGAAATGGTGCATTCTCCTAGCTAAATCGGTGACATAGCCAGCTGGGTCACGTTTTTCTTGAAATCTAAATTCAATCGCTGCCATTGCAGCCATTTCTTGATGCCGCCATTGCTCTATTCCGCTTTCTTCAATTACCTTAAGCCATTCAAAAAGTTCGACTAAAATTTGATCGCGAACACCGTAACCCTTTGGTGTTAGGCCTATATCAATTGAAAATAGTGATGCGTTTCGATCTGTAAGCGCGACACCCGCAGATAGGCTTTCAGCCCAACCCCTATCTTTTAAAGCCTGCAACAGACTACCCTTTCCCTCATAGCCAACTAAGGATGCCAAAAATTGTGCGGGCTTAGTCTGCCAGTAGGCATCAAGTTTGGGGGTTTCAAATAACAGGCTAAGTTCCCTAATATCTGCAAGTGGCTTGATATTAACTTCCATAGGAAGTTTTGAGGGCTCTATGTAGGGAGTATGGTAGGGTTCTATCTGCACCTCTGTATTATTAATATCAGAAAATTTATCACGCACAAGGGATTCAAGCTGTGCAATGGACTGGTTACCCAAAACAGCCAGGGTCATTAAGTTTGCAGAGTAATATTGGCGATACATGCTTTTAAGCTCGTCTCGCACATTTGATTTATTGGTATCACCTAGGGTTTGTAGATTACCCACTGTAAATTTTGATAAGGGATGCTTGGGGTTAGATATTTCTCTCAGCACATCCCACTGTCTTCGACCATCGCTTTTGTACTTCAATTGGTACTCAGACTCAACCGCATTACGCTCCCTATCAACATAGGCGCTATCAAATAAAGGATGAGTAAAAAAAGGAGCAAACCTATCGATTGCATCAACCAAATGATCTGCATCTATATCAAAGAAATAATTAGTATGCTCTAGACCCGTGCTAGCGTTATGTTTGCCTCCATGCTTGCTGATAAAGGTTTGATATTCATTAGCTGCCGGATATTGCTTGGTACCTAAGAAAAGCATATGCTCAAGAAAATGGGCTAGACCTCCCCTTGTATCAGGGTTCTGGTAGCTGCCCATATAAAGATCCATAGCAACTGCAGCCTTAACCGTTGTTGGATCAGAAATAAGGAGAACATCAAGTTCATTTTTTAATCGGATTCTTTTGTATTGACGCTGATCATTTTCACTTTTAATGATCTCTTGCGAGTGATTATTTAAAAAAGAACTGCATGAAAGAAACATCAGTGCGATAAAGCTAACTGAAACCGTAGTAATAAATCTATTAAAGGTTGATTGCTTAATCAATTTAATCATCAAACTATCCTTAGTGTTAAATTATCGCTCCATAAGCAAACATAGCACTTTTACTCCGACAAAACCGAGACTCTTGGCCAGGCGTTATATATTGCCTTGACAAGGGTTGCTAGGGGGATTGCAAAGAAAAGACCCCAGAAACCCCAGATGCCACCAAATATTAGTACAGCAATAACAATAGCAACTGGATGAAGATTAACCACTTCAGAAAATAATAGGGGAACTAGAACATTACCGTCAATAATTTGAATCGTGCCATATAAAGCTACTAACCAAGCGAATTCATTGGAAAACCCCCACTGCAGATAACCAACAAGGAATACCGGAATGGTTACTAAAGTGGCGCCAATATAGGGGATTAAAACGGATAATCCAACGAGGAATGCTAAGAGAGCAGCATATTTAAGATCAATAAGTAAAAAGGCAAGAAATGACACGGTTCCTATTATTAATATCTCAATAGCTTTTCCACGAATATAGTTTGCAAATTGAATATCCATTTCTTGCCATATTGTCGTCAACACTCGGCGTTCCTTCGGCAGCATATTGGATATAAAAGCCAATAGAATATCTTTATCCTTTAACATAAAGAATACCAATAGAGGCACAAGAAAAAGATAGATCAATATAGCTAACAAGCTCGGAAAGCTACTAATAGAAAGCGATAGGAGTTGCTCTGCAATATTTGCTAGCTCTTGGGAAACTCGTGCAAGTAATAACTGCAATTGCTCAGGGCTAATATATTCAGCTGCTTTTTCTGGGAGCGTATTAAGCATTTCCTTTAACTGTACAACCATATTAGGCAGTTCTTTTAGTAGTAACGACGTCTGTCGTCCAATTATAGGAACCAACCCCACAAGCACTGTGATAAATGCGATCAAAAATAATAGGTAGGTAGATAAAACAGCAACCGCCTTACTTAGACCAATATTAAGTAATATATTCACAAGACTTTGAAGCAAGAAAGCAAAAATCAAGGCTGCAATTACAGGCCCCAAAACATCACCTAATGTTGCAATAACAACAACGGATACAATAAGGAAAACACTTAAAAGAACCGATTCTTCAGTGCTGAAATACTGTTCTAACCACCTTTTTAAAACTTTCTTCATAACTACTCGCAAATAAAAAAATAATCTTATGGATTCAATATGTCATATTATTGCCAGATAATACAGCTATCCGAGATGAAACCAATCTGTTTTTAAACTGTCGAAACAGCCCTATCATCCGTTTTATGAATTTTGAGGCCCTCATAACTTGAAAAAAAACACCAAAAATAAACAAAGCACGCTCAATAATAACTACCTATCAGCCATTAAAGCTGGGTTTGTTGCTTTGTTTTTCTTTATTTTTAACACTAACTCGTTAGCGGCTGATATTAAGTTACCTGTACTTGGCGACAACAGTTCTGGAATTGTTTCAATACAGCAAGAATATAGCTTAGGCCAAGCATGGCTAAAAGCCTTTAGAGGCTACATAAAGCAGCATGACGACCCCCTACTTCAAACTTATTTAGAACAGTTAACTTTTAGTCTTGTTGCTAATAGCGATTTGGATGATTCACGCTTAACACTTGTATTAATAAACAATCCAACCATAAACGCTTTTGCAGTGCCTGGTGGTGTTATTGGAATTCATACGGGTATCTTTTCATACGCAGATAACGAGGATCAATTAGCCTCAATACTCAGCCATGAAATTGCTCATTTAAGTCAAAGGCATTTTGCACGAGGCATCGAGGCTCAGCGCAATGCATCTATGATAAGCCTAGCGGGATTATTGGCTACATTTGTCGTTAGCTCACAAGGAGGAACAGATGCTGGCTTAGCAGCCCTTACAGCTACACAGGCTTTTTCTATTGATCAGCAACTTAGATACAGCAGAAGTAATGAGCAAGAAGCAGATAGATTAGGTATAAAAATAATGGAAAGAGCTGGCCGAGATCCTGAGGCTGCAGCTGACATACTTCAAAAGATGCTTGCCCAAACAAGGTATAAAACTAATCGATTGCCAGAATTTCTTCTCACTCACCCGGTTACAGACCGGCGAGTTGTCGACACCAGATCGAGAACCTTTAAAGATAAGCAGCGTCATTATCCAGATAGTTATGACTATTACATCATGAAAGCAAGAGCCCTTATAGCTCTTCAAGATGATGCAAAATACTCTGTGAAGTTTTTCCAACAACGTATAGAGGCTAATACATTGCAACAGGATGCTGCAAATTATGGCTTAAGCCTTGCCTATTTGAGGCTTAAAAAAAACCAGCTTGCGAAAAGAATAATAACTGAATTATTAGAAAAAAAACCATTTTATCCGGCATTTATTTTTACTGATATTAGCGTAGATATCGCTATGAAAAATCACCCCGTTGCATTTAAAAAACTTAACGCTCAAATTCAACTAAACCAAAATAACTTTCCTCTACGAATGCTGCAAGCGGATGCTCTTTGGAAAACCCACGAATATGATGAAGCAGCATCTATTTTAACTAAGATAAGTCGTCAAAGACCACAGGACCCAACTGTTTGGTATCAACTAGCAGAGGTTAGAGGGCTTGCCGGAAATATATCTGGCGTTCATGAGGCCAGAGCTGAATATTTTATTTTGATTGGCGCTCTCGAAAGCGCAAAACAGCAGTTAAATTTTGCGGCAAACTTATTAAAGGCCGACTTCAAGAGGCTATCAATTGTAAAGCAACGCTTAACCGAAATTGATAAGATAGAGAAAAGCCTGAAAAAACTTTAGCTATTGGATTTGAATGACATCATTCGATCAAGGGCGTTTGTCGCTCGCTCTGCAATCTTTTTATTGACATTAATTTCTCCACTACTCTGCTGTAAACAGGCATGAAGGTTTTGTAGGCTATTCATCCCCATCCATGGACAGTTGGCACAGCTTCGACAGGTAGCCCCGCTGCCACCCGTTGGCGCTATTATAAGCTGCTTATCAGGAACAGTTTGTTGCATTTTATAGAAAATCCCCTGGTCGGTTGCAACAATTAACCGCTGATGAGGTAAATCCTTGGCAGCAGCAATTAACTGCGATGTTGATCCAACTACATCTGCTACTTCAACAACAGACTGTGGTGATTCGGGATGGACTAATACCGCAGCATCTGGATAAACCTGCTTGATATCAACTATGCCCTTAGCTTTAAATTCCTCATGTACTATGCAGCTGCCATCCCACATTAATATATCGGCACCGGTTTGATTTTGAACGTAACTGCCAAGGTATTTGTCTGGAGCCCAGAGTATCTTTTCACCCAGGGCATCAAGATGCTCAACTACATCTACAGCAATACTTGAAGTAACCACCCAGTCAGCACGTGCCTTAACCTCTGCTGAGGTATTGGCATACACGACAACCGTTCTATCAGGATGCTGATCACAAAAGTTATTGAACGAATCAGCAGGACAGCCAACATCTAACGAGCAAGTAGCTTCAAGTGTTGGCATTAAGACTGTTTTGTTGGGGGTGAGTATTTTTGCGGTCTCGCCCATAAATTTAACACCTACAACTATAAGTGTCTCGGCACTATGCTGACTCCCAAAACGCGCCATTTCTAAGGAGTCGGCAACAATGCCTCCGGTTTCTTCTGCCAGCGCTTGAATAAGCGGGTCGGTATAATAATGAGCGACAATTACAGCATTTTTTTCTTTCAGCAGTTGCTTTATTTTCAGGCGATATGCGTCTTGCTGATCAGCCTCAAGGGGCTGATCAAAGGAAACTTTGTTAAGGTATTGCTGCACCAATTCGGTTGCATCTTCACCTAACTTAATATTGGAATCATACTGCATATTAATGGCGTCTAAAAAGAGGATAACCAGTAAATAACACCAGTAATCACAATGACCATTACTGCAATAGCTGCAATAGCATCCGCTTTGCCATCACCTTCGTTTTGATTGTTTTCGTCAGACATTAAAAAATCCTCAAACCAGTTGTAGGCTCTATTTATGGAGCCAATAAATTTTGGCGCATTTTATCAAGCATTTATCGAGCTGTCTCTTCAAAACTCTTTGCTATTAAGATAAAAACACATATTCCTTTCAATTTATGCGCTGCAGACAAATAATAATTCAAAAGTATCGCCTCAAACTGTATCATAGAGGCCTTTCCACATACTTAGCCATAGAAAGTAATAGATGTATAAATACGATAATTACGACCAAAAAATTGTTGACCAGCGAGTGGAACAATTTCGCGACCAAACCGAGCGTTATTTGGCAGGGGAAATTGCAGACGAAGAATTCTTACCGCTGCGCCTCCAAAATGGTCTTTATGTCCAGCGTTTAGCACCCATGCTTAGAATTGCTGTTCCCTACGGCATGCTTTCAAGCCGCCAAGTTAGAAAATTAGCTCATATTTCCCGTGTTTATGATAAGGGCTATGTGCATTTTACTACGCGTCAAAATGTTCAGTTAAACTGGCCCGCTCTGGAACAAGTTCCTGATATCTTGGCAGAACTTGCCAGCGTTGAAATGCATGCAATACAAACTAGTGGTAACTGTATTCGTAACACAACCACAGATCAGTTTGCAGGTGTTGCCTCAGATGAAATCGAAGATCCACGACCCTGGTGTGAGCTTATAAGACAGTGGTCTACCCTACATCCAGAATTCGCTTTTTTACCTCGTAAATTTAAAATTGCAGTGTGCGGCTCTGAAGAAGATCGTGCTGCATTTTTGCTTCATGATATTGGCCTACAATTAGCCAAAAATGAACGAGGTGAACTTGGTTTTGAAGTGTTCGTAGGGGGTGGGTTAGGTAGAACACCCATTATTGGCTCATCCATTAGAAAGTTTCTTCCTAAAGAACATCTATTATCCTACCTTGACGCTATTCTTCGAGTTTATAATCGGTTTGGAAATCGTGATAATAAATACAAAGCACGTATAAAAATATTAGTTAAAGCTTGGACCTCCTCTGTTTTCGCCGAGCGCGTAGAAAAAGAATGGGACGCCATTAAAGGTGGCCCATCAACACTTACAGATGTCGAAATATCTCGAGTTAAAAGCTTTTTCCCAAGCCCAGACTACCAAAAGGTTGATCAGCAAGCATCTACCGATGAACTAACAAGCCTAGCCTCTGAAAATCAAGCCTTTAAACGCTGGCTTGAACGAAATACTCAAACCCAAAAACAAGCGGGCTATAGGTCGGTAACACTTTCATTAAAACCAGCGGGTGTTGCCCCTGGCGATGTGACTGACAAACAACTTGAATTAATTGCTGACCTTTCTGATAGGTATTCATTTGGCGAGTTGCGAGCAACTCATAACCAAAATTTAGTATTAACCGATGTAATTGAAACCGATCTTTTTGAGCTGTGGCAACGGGCTAAGCATTCAGGTCTAGCGACACCGACTATTGGCACAATTAATGACATGATTTGCTGTCCTGGAGGAGACTATTGCTCACTTGCTAATGCAAAGTCTATTCCAGTGGCTGAGGCTATTCAGCGCAAGTTCTCAGATCTAGACTATGTTTATGATCTTGGGGATTTGGAGCTCAATATTTCTGGCTGCATGAATGCCTGTGGGCACCACCATATTGGCCATATAGGTATTCTTGGGGTCGATAAAAAAGGCAAGGAGTGGTATCAAATACAACTAGGCGGTAGTGCCAACAAAAATGCATCACTTGGTAAAGTACTTGGCCCTTCGCTATCAAGAGAACAGATTACAGATGGTATTGAAAAACTTTTGGATGTGTATGTGGACAATAGAATCGCTGATGAAAGTTTTCTTCACACATACCAACGCATTGGCATAGAGAAATTTAAGGAACGGGTATATGGCTCTACTTCTTAGAGATAAGCAGATTACTCAAGATAACTGGCTTGTTGTCGATGAAACAGCAACCACCCTTCCCTCAGGGGATATCCTACTGTCATTTAATCATTGGCAGCAGCTTGAAAATAAACTTGAGCAGCATAATGGGGCCATTGGCGTTTGGATTGAAGGCAATGCTGAAATTGAAGATTTTTTAGAGCCCCTACTTAGCCTCCCCCTTATCGCAATTAACTTTCCAAAATTTGCTGATGGACGCGGCTTTTCTCTAGCAACTTTACTTCGCGATCGATACCAATACAAAGGCGAACTTCGCGCTATTGGTAACTTCATTCGCGATCAGTTATTTTTTCTCACTCGTTGTGGTTTTAATTCTTTTAAATTTCCAGACGGAACCAACCTAGAAGAAGTCGCTAATTCACTTACAGACTTTTCTGAAAACTACCAAGTGAGTGCAGACGAAAATCAACCTTTATTTAGAAGACGCTAACATACTATACACAATCAACAAGCAGGTTTAGCCAATGGATCAGCACGTTGTTTTTATCTTTTTTATTATCTTTACGGGTGGTGCGCTAGTCGCCTCGCTTGCTCTTTTTGGTCGTCAACCACTTTTAGTTGCTTACATAGCCCTTGGCGCCCTAATGGGCCCCTATGGTCTTGGTTGGGTAACCGATTTAGAGTTAATCGCTCAAATATCTTCTATCGGCATCGTGTTTTTACTTTTTCTTCTTGGGTTAGACATGCAGCCCCAATCATTATTGAAGGTTTTAAAACAGGTTGCCCATATCACTGTAATCAGCTCATTACTTTTTGGGATTCTAGGTTTTGCCATAGCCTATGTATTTAATTTTACTGTGGTTGAATGTGCAATTGTTGGCGCTGCTATGATGTTTTCAAGCACCATTATCGGAATTAAATTATTACCCACCACAGCTTTACACCACAAGCATTCCGGTGAATTAATGGTGGGCATGCTATTAATGCAGGATTTTTTAGCGATTGGAGTTCTATTAGTACTACTTTCACTAAGCTCCCCTGAAAACAATATGTCTAGTCTAGCAATGAGTGTTGTAGCTTTACCCCTTTTAGTTGCCTGCTCTATGGTCCTGGTGCGTTACCTATTACAGCCACTTTTTACTCGATTCGATCGAATTGGCGAATATATATTCCTTCTTACTATTGGCTGGTGTTTAGGCATAGCAGAACTTGCTGAGGTGATTGGCCTTTCGAAAGAAATTGGTGCTTTTATCGCAGGCATCTCATTAGCGACTAGCCCTATCGCCCAATATATTGCGCTGAACCTAAAGCCACTAAGAGATTTCTTTTTAATTCTATTTTTCTTCTCGCTAGGTGGTGGATTTGACCTTTCACTACTAGCTTCAATAGCCGTACCCGCGGTTATTCTTGCTGTAGCAATGCTGACGCTAAAACCTATTATCTATCGCTACCTTTTACGATCACAAAGCGAAAACAATAGTCTATCCTGGGATTTAGGCTTTAGGCTGGGGCAAAACAGTGAGTTTTCACTGCTTATAGCCTATATGGCCTTCAGCACACAGCTTATCGGTAATGATGCCTCACATTTAATACAGGCGACTGCAATCATTACCTTTTTGATATCAAGCTATATTGTTGTATTTAACTTTCCAAATCCTATTGCTGTTAGCGAAAAATTACGTAGAGATTAAATAAACTACTTATAGCTATTAGAGCTGTCAGTTAAACGGTTCCACCATCTTACTAACAAACGATCTGCGCTTTCTTCTGCAGCGATTCCCAAGCGCTGCGGAAGTTTCTTTTTCTGCACGAAGGCAATTTCATAGACTTTAGATTCTTTCGCTTGCTGAGTAAGGTATTCATCACTAGTCATCAAGCCATCCACTAATGACATATCCATTGCTCGGGAGCCAAACCAAACTTCACCTGTTGCAACCTTAGATATATCAATCTGAGGACGACGTTCTGAAACATATGATTTAAATAGTTCATGAGTATCCTGGAGGTCTTCAATAAACTTATCACGACCCTCTTGGGTATTTTGACCCAATATTGTCAAAGTTCGTTTGTGCTCACCTGCAGTTAAAAGCTCAAAATCAACGTCATGTTTCTTTAATAAACGGTGAAAATTAGGAATCTGAGCCACAACACCAATAGAACCAATAATAGCGAAAGGCGCAGCAAGAATTTTATCTGCTACACAGGCCATCATATAGCCACCACTAGCAGCAACTTTATCCACACAAATAGTGAGCGGAATACTCTGCTTACGCAACCTATCAAGCTGACTACTAGCAAGACCGTAGCTGTGTACCATACCACCTGAACTTTCAAGCTTCACAACAACTTCATCACTAGGTTTTGCCTGCGTTAGAATTGCAGTCACTTCCTCGCGAAGATTAGTAACCGCTGAAGCGCTAACATTTCCGTTAAATTTAACGACAAATAGACGTTTATTGGAATCATCTGCAAGATCTTTGCTTTTTAGCTTAGCGAGTTTTTTATGTTCTTTTCGAAGCTTTTTAGCGGCTGATTTTTGTTGTGCCTCATCCAGGATAGCCATGGACATTGAGCTACTAATCTCATCAAATTTATCATTAAGAATGGTTATTTCTAGTTGACCCTTATCGCCATTCTGACGATTTTTTTGACTCGCATTAGCAATCATTGCAAGTAAAAGCCCTATTGCCACAAGTCCAGTGATTGTCTTGGCAAGAAACAAACCATAATCTACAAAAAATTCCAAACTAATCTCCATTTTTTTAACGTAATAAACATTGCTAAGGGTGTAAATAATAACCCATTAGACAATGCAATATATTGGGTCCACGATTATAGACCAAATATATATTTGAACAATGTTCATATCTGAATACTTAACCTTATAATAATTACGGTTATTTTAAGGTATATAGTTGCAAATTTTTAACTATGGAGCTAAGGTTTGCAGACTTTTGTGTTAGATGGCCGCACAGCAAGCATTTAGTACTTATATACGGTATAAAGACATCTTAAGCCAATGCAAATTTCATATAAAAGGAACATATATGATGCCGACATTAACTCAGGCATTTACGCAGAATTTTTTAGGAAACTCACCAGATTGGTACAAAAAGTTAATTATTGGTTTTTTACTTATCAACCCATTACTACTTTTTGTCGCCACACCTTTTGTAATGGGCTGGATTCTGATTGCGCAGTTTATTTTTACCCTCGCAATGGCTTTAAAGTGCTACCCGCTTCAGCCCGGCGGTCTACTTGCGGCAGAAGCCATACTCATGGGGTTAGCTAGCCCTGAGAATGTTTATGATGAAGCTGTCGCTAATTTTCAGGTTATTTTACTGCTGATGTTTATGGTCGCTGGCATCTATTTTATGCGTGATATGTTGCTCTATACATTCACTAAAATTCTGTTAAATATTCGATCAAAAACATTACTGTCTTTTCTATTTTGTTTTTCAGGGGCTGTGCTATCCGCTTTTTTAGACGCGCTTACGGTGACCGCTGTTCTTATTACCGTTGCTGTAGGCTTTTATTCGGTCTATCACAGAGTTGCTTCCGGAAAGTTATTTAACGATGACAACCACAATCATGGTGATGAAGGAAGCATCAAAGAATCTAATCAAGAGAACCTTGACCAGTTTCGCGCTTTTTTACGCAGTCTAATTATGCACGGCGCTGTAGGGACAGCTCTTGGTGGTGTAACAACTTTAGTCGGTGAGCCACAAAATCTTTTGATAGCTGAAAAAGCTGGATGGCAATTTATCGAGTTCTTTTTGCGCATGGCCCCCGTGACTATGCCAGTTTTAGCCTGCGGCTTACTCTGCTGCATTGTTTTAGAAAAAACCAAAGTATTCGGCTATGGTGCACAGTTACCTGAAGCGGTTCGAAAAGTATTAACTGAATCCAGCGCCCACGACGATCAAAACCGCTCGAAAAAACAAGTAGCAAAATTAATCGCACAGGCGTTAATCGCATTAATCCTCGTGTTTGGTCTGGCTTTTCATTGGGCGCCAGTAGGTCTTATTGGTTTGTTGGTTATTGTTCTTTTAACAGCTTTTAACGGTGTAACTGAAGAGCATCAAATAGGTAAGGCATTTGAAGAAGCGCTTCCCTTTACAGCCCTCTTAGTTGTGTTTTTTGCAGTAGTAGCCGTTATTCACGAACAGCACCTATTTTCACCCATAATAAACTGGGTACTGGCCATGGATCCTGCTTCTCAACCAGGCGTTTTCTTCTTAGCTAATGGCTTACTATCAGCTATAAGCGACAATGTTTTTGTAGCTACTGTTTACATAAACGAAGTAAGAATGGCTCTTGATGCTGGAGTTATTGATAGAGCTCACTTCGATAAATTAGTGATTGCTATTAATACAGGTACAAATCTTCCAAGTGTAGCTACGCCCAATGGCCAGGCAGCATTCCTTTTCCTTCTGACGTCCGCATTGGCTCCATTGATTAAACTATCTTATATGCGCATGGTTTATATGGCACTACCCTATACGGTAGTGTTAACAACCTCTGGTCTGTTGGGTGTTCTTTACCTTTTATAATTAAATAGCCTTGGAGTTAAGGCTCCAAGGCTTACTTCCATTATACTCTTAACCCCCAGTAGTATTCATAAATCTAACAATATCTGTTTTATTCACGTTAAAATAATGTCTATCTGGTTTGTGCTTCAAAGCCTCGACAATTATCTGTTTAAGTCTTTCTCTATCCTGAGGGGCTTCCCTAATAATTGCCCGTAAATCTACGCTATGCTCATTGCCCAAACACAGCAAAAGTCGCCCCGATGCTGTCACCCTAATACGATTACAGGTTGAACAGAAATTATTAGATATAGGTGAAATAAAACCAACATTAGTTTTAGTATTGGCGATAGTGAAATAATTAGAAGGCCCCGATGTTTTATATAAAGAGGGTTTTAAATCAAATTTATAACTCAGTTTTTCTCGAATTTCCTCACTACATACTTGAGTATTTTGTCTTTGATGTGTGTCAATTTTTCCTAAAGGCATCTCCTCTATAAAAGCAATATCAATACCCTTATTAATTGCAAAGCTTGTTAAATTGACAACCTCATCGTCGTTATAATTTCTTAAAATAACTGAATTTAGCCTAATCCGATGAAACCCCGCCTGTATAGCAGCGTCTATACCCTGTTTTACCGCCATAAGCTCACCAACACGGGTTATTTCTTTAAACCGCTTAGAGTTCAAACTATCTAGGCTTATATTGATTCTAGTGAGTCCAGCAGACTTCAACTTATCAGCAAATTGGGACAAATTCATAGCATTTGTCGTTAGAGTTAGCTCAGCAAGCCCCTCTAGTCGAGCCAATGACTGTACAAGCCATAAGATATTCTTCCTTATTAAAGGCTCCCCACCCGTTAAACGGATAGTATCAACGCCTAACTGAGTAAATACTGTGGCGATAGAATAAATTTCATCAAGCGTTAAAATCTTGTCGCGAGATGTAAATTGAGCCTTCTCTGGCATGCAATACTTACATCGAAGATTGCAGCGGTCTGTAACCGACAGCCTCAGGTAATTAATAGTCCGTCCGAAAGGATCTTCAAACTTTTTTTCTTTAGGAGCATCCATACTCACATAACCTTTTTAAATTAAATTTAAACTCAGGTTGTTAAAAGTTATTACATCGATCATATCCCCATACAAAATTTCCACATTAGGGGGTTGTATTGCAAAAGCGTTTCCCCAGCAAGCTGATGACAAAACCCCACTACTCTGATTATTAAATACCTCGACCCCTTTAACCTCAAGTCGAGCCCTTATATATACCTCTCGCTGTTCTGAATGTCGTGAAAATAATGCTGGAACTTTATATCTAACAGGAATTATCTCATTACAACCCTGAGACTTTAATAAAAAAGGCCTTAAAAGAATAAGAAAGCCAACAAAAACAGAAGCTGTATTGCCCGGCAAACCTATATAAGGAACGCCATTAATCTGGCCAAATACCATAGGCTTGCCTGGCTTGATCGCAACCTTCCAAAAAAAAATCTCACCCAGAAACTCCACTGCCTTTTTCAAAAAATCACTCTCACCAACTGAAACACCACCAGCACTAACAACAACATCAGCCATCTCTGCGGCTTTAGATAGTGCCTCTAAAGTTTCATTCAGGTTATCTTTAGCAACGCCCACGTCAATCGGGACCATCCCCATTGATGTAATTAGAGTACTTATTAACGGCTTATTTGAATCATAAGTTTTGCCTTTAGTGCGCTTAATACCTGGTTGAATTAACTCATCACCGGTAGTAAAAAAACCAACCCTTAACTTCTTAAAAACAATGACCTTTTCCATACCAAGTGAAGCTAACAAGGCTAATTCTTGAGCCCGTAATGTTATTCCTTGGTTTAAAACAACTTTACCTTTTTTTAAATCCTGACCTCTATATCTAACATTATTATGTAACATTACCTGCTTATCTATCACTAAAAGTCCGTATTTCTCAGAGCAGTACTCTTGCAATGCAACTGTATCAGCACCAGCAGGCAATTCAGCACCGGTGAATATGCGAACCGCTGTTGATTTATTTAAAGGTTTTGAATGCTGCCCTGCGCTAATTTTTTGACTTAGTGGCAATATAAAATTTTCATTAACCGCATCTTTATAGCAAAAAGCATAGCCATCCATTGCGCTATTATTAGCAGGGGGGACATCTATTTGGGCGATTATATCTTCCCCTAATACACGCCCTAGGGCTTTTGTTACCTCTAGCTTTTCAGAACCCACTAACAATGAACTGCTGTCTGTTAATTTTTTTATAGCATCTGAAACACTTAGCATCATATATTTTTCATTGTGTGCTTTACGAAATTACAGGGAGTATGAGAACTAGAAAGTTGAGAGGCTAATATTTCATCCCATGCTGTTTTACAGGCATTAGTTGACCCTGGCAGGGCAAATATAAATGTACTGTTAGCAACGCCTCCTAAACAACGTGTTTGTATGGATGACGTGCCAATTGATTGATAGGAAATCTGTCGAAACATTTCACCAAACCCTTCAATGGATTTATCAAAGAGAGGGGTAAGTGCCTCTGGGGTAATATCTCGACAAGCAAAACCAGTACCACCTGTTGTGATAATGACATTAATATTTTTATCAGCAATCCACTCTGAAACCACATAACGCATTTGGTATATATCGTCTTTAACCCAACGGCGATCCACTAATAGATGATGTTCTGCCTCAACAGCTTTCTGTAAATATCTACCGGATTTATCGGTTGAAAGGTGGCGCGTATCAGATATGGTTAAGATAGCAATATTTAAACTCTTGTTCATGGTACTAGGCTCCCTGCTAATGTCTGTATTCCCTATTTTGTGCCACATACTGCACAGTCTTTTCTAGGGTCTACTGTCAGCGACAACCAACTACCCGATAGGGCATCATAACGCTGTAACTGGCCATGGCGTTTAAATTGACCGAGTAACATGTGCAATACGGTAATCGCTTGCATACTTCCTATCACACCAAGAACTGGGCCAATAACCCCAGCATTAGAGCAGTTTGTTACACAATCTTTTGATGTAAAATCCACAATACAGTTGTAGCACAATCGTCTGTAATCACTAAAATTGAAACTGACAAGCTGCCCTTCCCAACCCATTGCTGAAGCACTAATTAGGGGGATTTTTGCAGTAAAACAAAATGTATTTAGCACTTGCCTTGCAGCCAAGTTATCGGTGCAGTCAACAACTACATCAACATCAATACCGAGGTCCTCAGCACTGAATTTCTGCGGATAACAACTGATAGTAATATTAGGATTTAAACGCTTTAACTGATCTTTAGCGCTATCCACCTTTAATTTATTACACTCACTTGTTGTGTATAAAATTTGTCGCTGCAGATTTGTTATTTCAACAACATCCGGGTCACATAGTGATAAATGCCCGACCCCCGCAGCGGCTAAATACAATGCAACCGGTGAACCGAGACCTCCAAGGCCCGTTATAAGCACGTGTGCATTAAAAAGCTTTTGTTGACCCTTAATGCCAAAATCATTCAACAACAGGTGGTTGCTGTATCTTAAAAACTCCTCATTGGATAAGGGCATAAATCACAGCTAATTATGTTGCCAGTTTTTAGCTTTTAGTAGGTCTTCTTTATTCGCTTCAACCCAATAAAGCCTCTCTTTATGACTTACCTGCTTCCATAGAGTGACTTGAGTTTTTAGGTAATCCAGAATAAATTGAACAGAGAGAAATCCGTCTTCTCTCTGCTGTGATGCCACACCCACAAAAACTATTTGGTCACCAGGAAGGAGCTTTCCAATTCGATGGATCACTGTTACTGCCACAAGATTAAAGCGAAGCGCTGCTTCGTTAATAATGTTATCCACAAGTATTTCTGTCATTTTTGGATAGTGCTCTAGCTGCATATAATCAATCGATGGTAAACCCATAGTTGCCTGATAGTCTCTTACCAACCCAGTAAAGCTAACAACTGAACCCAAGCTATTACCTACTGCTTTTAAATTCTTATATTGCTCGGCTATATTAAAATCGTCATATTGAATACTTGAATGACTATGCATTACATCTAACCCCCAGTCACGGGTGGAAGAAATGCTACCTCATCCCCTGGCTTTATTACTGAATGCCAATCAGTTAATTTTTTATTTACCGCAACCATTACCTGTGGCGACTCTAACTCACGAACTAAAAGAGGGTGATTTGTTTTTAAAATTTCTAGTATTTGAGTGACATTAGCTGCTTCAATTTGCTTTGGTACACCAGAACAAAAATTACATAACCGACCAAAAAATAATAGATTAATCATCGGTATGTTGGCTTGTTGTGTTCCAGCGACCAGATTTTCCACCCGTTTTTTCAAGCAATGCAATATTTTTTATAACAATACCTTTGTCTACCCCTTTACACATATCGTACAAAACAAGTGCCGCAACTGAAGCGGCTGTTAAAGCTTCCATTTCAACACCGGTTTGTGCTGTGGTTTTACACTGCGCTGTTATCACCAAAAAACTAGCTTCAAGTACTATATCAATTGATACCTTAGTTATTACCAATGGATGACAGAGTGGAATGAGATCCGAGCATCTTTTAGCGGCCTGTATGCCCGCGATACGAGCAGTTGCGTATAAATCGCCTTTTTCAAGCTGGTCATTGTTAATTAAATGAATAATGGCAGTATTTATCTCTAAATAAGCACGAGCGACGGCCGACCTTTCACTTTTCAACTTATGAGATATATCAACCATATTAGCCTCCCCATAACTACTTATATGACTCAACTGAGGCATGATAAGACACTCCTTTTATTTTGGGTTTTTAAAATGAAAATCCCTCACGGCTATAATTATCTCTGCGGCTCTTTTATCATTGTGGAAATTCGTTTCTACGCCCAATTCACTTTTAGCAAGATTGCCAAGACAATTAATTAGATACTCTTTGTCATTTGACTTGATAGCCCATTTATAAACGATAGGTATATATCTATTATATTTATTATCGCTATACTCATTTTCAGAAATACCTAATGGATCCCATTGATTTAATAACACGTAGCCTATGGATCGAAAAAAATCGTTCTCCTCCTCCCATGCAACTTTTTGTTCTCTAGATTTGGCTTTATTTGAATATTGCTCTAAATACACAACTTAGACCTATTCAACATACCAACTAGAACTAAAAATGACAGCGTAATAACATGGGGTGGGTTTACCGCTATAAATAAACGTTGACTGGCACTACAGAGAAATGGTCGGGCGTCTTTTTTGATTAAAAGAATAACCCTTTTATCTTTTGAGACACCGCTCATTTGCACTAAATTCCTTTTTCTATGACTGGGTGCTTATCCATTAAGCTCTATCTTCGTAATTGCAACTACTTCTATAAAATTAGACCAATTTGATACTGATTACACATATATAGTTAAAATAAACTGAAGTAAATAACTATTGTTAAAATAAACTGCAGTAAATAACGATTAATTCATTTTTTAAATTCCAAAAAAAACACCCTTTCGAGTGTTTTTTTTACTTAAGGCACAATTTAACTAGTCTTCTGGGTACTGCCAAAAACTTGGAATTACCTCGTCTCCATTGACATAAAAAATAGAATTACCATGGAAGAAAGCCCTCTGGCGATCATTATTCCAAAAATTATTAAATCCGCCTGAAATATAACCTGAACTCATAAAGGTAGCCATATCTGATTGGTCTTTATTAAACAGATTAAATAGGTAAAGACGATCTTCCTGAACATAACCTGAATCTGAGGACGAATAAGATAAAGATACCGGAACTGAAAACCTATCTGTACTTTCATTAATTTGCTGATAGGTGAATGCATGGCGGTTATATCTAGCAGGCGAATGACTCCAATCTGAACCCAAACCAATACTAGTGGTAGAAAGTGACACTGGGTTTTCAATTGAAGCTACATTAAATAACTCAAGTTTAACCAACCCATCTTCATCCTGTCCTAAACCGAGTAATAAGTCATCGTTAACAGGATGTAGGAAATCAGAGAATCCGGTAACTTCTAACTCCCCAGCAATAATAGGATTGGTATGATCGGTCAGATCAAGTACGTATAAGGGATCAGTCCGCTCAAAAGTAACAAGATAAAGGGTGTCGCCAAAGAACCGTACACCATAAAGATCCTCATTAGGTTTACCAATCTCATTGGGGTAAGCGGCATTAGGTAATACTGCAACCGGCTCCAGAGAAAGCTCCTCAGGGGAAGCTTTAAGCACAGTGAGCATATGATCTCTTGTATCGCTTGAGTCTCCTGTCCACTGACTACTCACTACACGAAGATGCCCATCATGTTCATTAATACGGAAATCTATTTCACCTGAACCAAATAAAGAACCCTCAACTTCACCTGAACCTCTATAGGCAAGGTCAGAAGAAAGGTTAAAGCTATGTATAAGGGTTCGAGTATTAGTCCAGCTATATTCAGTTTGAATGAAATAAATAGCATTTTGACTAACATAAACACCTGATGTTGATTCTAAATAACAAGCACTATTGACCAGAGTCTTGTCAGCAATATTAACCGCTACTAATAAGGTCATTGTTGGATAACCGTATTGATCAGGGGCTAATTCGTGATCAGCATTAATCATCATGCAATCAGACGCTGAAAGGAAGTCTATTTGCTCACCATTAATGGTTGCCTTAGGAAGTAAATCTGCTGGCTCAACATTATCGATAGCCTCATCATTAAGATGCGTATCTTCAAAGGTCGCGTAATGGTTAAAATTATCAATAGTGGGTGTATGTCGCGCAACCAAGTAAAGAATGTCACCCTTTTTACGGCTGGTTACAAAACCACCTTCAATTTCTAACTCCCAATCTAAGGCTGGGTTAGTTGCATCTGAGATATCATAAACAGAAAGACCTGTAGTTTGTCCTCGCCAATTGGTCGCATCATTAAAGGCATCTCCATATAGTCCCCACCAACCTGAACTCTCAATAGCTGTTAATTGATCATTACTAGTATAAAGCCCCTCAATGGTTCGGCTACCTTCAATGGCAATTGTCCCAACCTCTGTAACTGTGGCTTGCTCAGAATTGGTTCCCATTATTTTAATAGCACGTTGTTCAGGAATAATCGGATAATAAAGCTCATCAGCAATGACGGGCTCTTCACCAACCTCAATAGCATCGTCTACCAAAGCGATAGGCTGATCAAACACGATACAACAGCTTTCATACATACTGTAACTGGGCGCAATGAAAATATTTTCACCGTCGTATTTAACAAAGTCATGTTCGTCAATAGTGGCTTCTAAAGTATAAGTGGTAGTGAAAGACGCACCCGCAGCGGCTCCATCAACACTATCCGCTGAATCCATCACTGGCATTGCTTCAAATTCCGGTAAGGATAATTCTAATGATAAGCCAAACATGCTTTCGTAGCTTTGAGTTAACTTAGAGGAAAATTCCTGATTATCTTTCATTGGTATTAAAAGACCTAGAGCTTGCGCTAACGTCTGGCCAGGCATCAGAGTATTAATATACTGTTCAATTAATTCTGCAGTATTACGAGTGGCGACAGTGGCAACAGCACCCTCAATTAGTGACGTGCCTGTAAGACCAAAAAGATACCTTAGAAGCAACAAGCCATCAGTTAATGCATCCATTTGACCATTGCCGTCAATATCAGCAATAGTTGAAATAGCGGACATTGAGCTCTCAATTTGTTGAGGTAAAATTGTGGCATTTGGAGCCACCGCGCCGTTAGTGAGCGCATCACCACGAATACCAAACGCATATCTAAGTAATAACAAACCATCAGTTAATGCATCTGTTGCACCGTTCTTATCAAAATCCCAGTTTAATACCTCATCAGTAGTATTGTCTTCATTTAAACTACCGTTGGAGTCAGTGTTGGCAACAATTTCAAGAGTTGAAATCATGTCAGAGTGCGCAAAACAATAGTAAAAAAGAGAGGCTTCACTGAAATTTTCGGGTATTGTGATAGTTAGCTGTTCGTTACCTGAAATAGAAGCAACGCCAGCCACATCAGTGCCTGTTCCGTTACTAACAATATCAATAGCCACATTAGCATCGCGCCAGGCATCACCTATGTTAAAAGGATGGCCATCATCAGTTCTGATAAAAGTATGCGATGAGCCCTTTTCAAGTGAAACAGAAATTGATTCGCCATTAGGGGCTGTAGAAAAAATATAATAAGGCGCAGCAAAGGGATTGGCGTTTAGTCTAACGTAAATAGTCGAGTCTTCGGAAAAGGCCGACATACTTATTGATGAAAGCGAAACAAGCGAAAAGAAAGTTATCGCCCAAAATTTTCTTAAGGATCTAGAAATTAACATTAAAATACCTCTCACTTATTTTATTATTTTTCTTGAACAAGGAATCAGGTCTATAAATTACATCATGAAGACTTGATTTAAAACATCACATGATAAATTAAATACATGCTTCTGACAATTTAAAGCTAATTATAACCTGTGTTTTAAAAAAAAGTTTGACCATTCCGTCAAGAAGAGGATGTAGGAAATCACCTTAGTAATTTAATTTAATATGACTCAATAAGTTTCAAACCTAATAGAAACCGACTTCTGCAACCTGAATATCAGCAGTATGATCCCGACCAAAGGCTACGATACCTAAACTCTTGATCGATGCAACTGTAACTTTTTTGAATAACCAACCGCTGGAGGCGGAAAAATTCTCAAGGGGGATTTCAAAAGTATGCCATGTATTGCTTGCAGCAAATTCAGCTTGATAATACTGCCATGGCATGATTGTTGAGCTCGTACGAAGGTGTACAAAATAAGATTGATTATTACCTCGAACCTTAAGATAAATCCCTTCAATATTTTTATTATCGATTGACGATATGGACGTTCTAAACTGGATAAAGCCACCATTATTTTGAGTACTAACTTTACCAGTAAGACGGGCAAAACTATCAGTTTTGTCACGGCTAAAAACCATAGAGCCTTCAGAAACCCCACCCATAACTTGATCACTTATATAGGACCAACGGGAATTTTCTTCTGAGGTAAAATCGTCAATTAACATTTGATCAGCACCTAAATTAGCAGCAAAAAAATTGCTGAAGAAAATAACGGTAATAAATAACTTATGTGTTTTTAACATAGAGCAACCCTATCTATTTTTATATTGCGTAGGACAGTACCCACGGCTTACATCTGGTGACCTCTTGGCCAGGTGTTTTGTATTACGGTTTGATACCCTTTTCCTCCAAATTTTGAAAGAGCGTGCACTCACCTGAGAGCGCATAATCTTGATTACCTCAGACTCGTTTATTCCATAATTATGCTGGATAGCTTCAAAGGGTGTTCTGTCTTCCCATGCCATCTCAATAATGCGCGAATAAGCTTCTTCAGAAAAATATTGTTTTTTAGTAATCAATTTAAGTTCCACGGGTTTAAGACTTTATACGATGTTTTACAATTTTCGTATCAAACTAGTTAGATCCAAAGCAGGATAAAAATCATATTTATATTGTTTTAATTGGCATATTACTTAGATTTTTTGATACAGTTAATGTAAGAGTATCTAATGTTGCTTATATTGGAGTTTAAGATAATTTATGTCAGTTCAAATTCATTTTTGCAATAAATAATCGAATAAACTTACATCACAAAAAAAAAAGAGGTTTCCATGGTTCGGCTTAACAAAATAGTGATTCTCATCCTTACACTTGTCGGCTTAAATGGATGCGGATCTGATTACACTGATAACGCTTCGCTGGATACTAATGATTCATCTCAGGATCGGAGAACATCTTACAAAACATCAAAAATCATGCCTGCTCAAGCCACTATGGGGCCCTCAGGTCAATTCTTAAGCTGGGACATAGACAAAGATGGTAATGCCGACGCGTTGACCGATGGGCTGTTAATTTTAAGGCATGGGTTTGGAATTAGAGGTGAGGCGCTTTTTAATGGCGCTATTTCATCTAGCTCAGCTCTTTCCTCTGCACAGGTTCAAACTCAACTTGAAGATACACAAGCAATAATTGATGTTGATGCTAATGGTGAGGTTGACGCATTAACCGATGGCTTAATTATTCTTCGCTATTTATTCGGCATTACAGGCAACACATTAATTGATGGAGCTGTTGCTACTAATGCTACAAGATCTAGCGCAGCCGAAATAACACAGCACTTGATTGACCATATGCCCGGTGCAGAGACAGGCTTACCCGAGACGCTTATAATTAATGAAGCCGCTTCGTCTAATTCTACCTATGAAGATGAAGATGGTGATAGCCCTGATTGGTTTGAATTATTCAATAATAAATCAACAGCAATAGATCTAACAGGCTGGAGTATTACAGATGATGTAGCTGTTCCGGCTAAATGGGTTTTTCCACAGATTGAACTTGCCGCAGGTGATTATCTTCGCGTTTGGGCATCTGATAAAGACAGATCTACTGGCGGGGTCTTTAAAACACTTGTCAATCAGGGTGACAATTTTCGCTACCTCGTCCCTTCGTCCAATCCACCCAGCTCCTGGAAAAGTCTAACGTACAATGACAGTAGTTGGCAGCAAGGTATTAGTGGGTTTGGATACTCTGATGGTGATGATGCAACTGAAATTCCATCAGGCTCCAGCTCTGTTTATGTTCGAATCCTTTTTAATGTTGATAATCTCGCCATCATGGACCAGCTATGGCTTGATATTGATTTTGATGATGGTTTTGTTGCCTATATAAATGGTACTGAGATTGCGCGTTCAAATATCATAGGTGACTCACCCAGCTTCGATTCGGTTACAATAACCGATCGTGAAGCACGCATGTATCAAAGTGGCAGTCCTGTTAGATTCCCAATTAACGATTTTCAAAACCTACTCAAAAGCGGTAATAATGTTTTAAGTATTCAGGTGCATAATCATAATGCCAATTCATCTGACCTTACCCTAATCCCCTTTTTATCGGCTTATTACTTTGGAAGCACTAGTGACGGAGTCCCACCACCCAGTATTTTAGGATTTAGTGACCCCAGCCTTCACACTAACTTCAAGCTCTCTTCAAAAGGAGATGCGCTTACACTGTTTGACAATAATGGTAATCAGATGGGCTTCCTTGATGTAACAGGCTTGTCTACAGACAATAGCATTGGTCGATCGCCAGCTGATGGAAGCATAGTTTTTTATGAATCCCCCTCTCCTGGCGAAGAAAATACTCAAAGCGGGTTCTCAGGAATAATTGAAAATGAAATTGTATTTTCTCACGACGGTGGTGAATTCACAGGCCAGAATGTCAGTTTAAGTGGTGCCGGTGAAAGTGAAGAAATTCGTTACACACTTAATGCAACAATCCCAACCCCCCTATCGCCTATTTATTCATCCCCGATTAATATCAATGGCAATACGGTTGTGCGTGCAAAAATCTTTAGGAATAACTTTATACCCTCGCGCACAGAGAGCCGCACTTACATTACCTCAGATACGCATGCTTTGCCGATAGTTACCCTTATTTCAGAACCAGATAACTTCTTCGACCAACAAGAAGGAATCTATGTCTATGGCCCGCAAGAAAATTACGAAAATGCGCTACCTTTTTTCGGGTCTAATTTCTGGCAAGATTGGGAGCGAGATATACATTTTAGTTTCTATGAGCCAACAGGTGAACTAGGAGTAGCAATAGATGCGGGTGTAAAAATATTTGGCGCCTGGAGTAGAGCTAATGACCAGCGTTCTCTTGCTATATTTGCTCGTGGGCGCTATGGATTTAGTAAGTTAAAGTACCCAATTTTCCCACAATTAGATTACGACAGCTTTGAATCAATAGTGCTGAGAAGTTCTGGTAATGATTGGATGAGAACCAATATAAAAGATGTTATTGCAACCAGCTTAATGGATGGCAGTAGCCTTGAAACCCAAGCTCATCGATCCGCTGTTGTTTACATTAATGGACAGTACTGGGGTTTTTATAATATTCGCGAAAAAGTAAATGAACACTTTCTTGACGACAAAATTAATGTTGATAAAAGCGAGATTAACATTCTTACTGCAAATGGTGAAGTTGTAGAGGGTAGCAATGATACCTATAACGAACTTATCAATTATGTTTCTAATAATACCCTTGCAGTTCAGTCTAACTATGACTTCGTGGCAAGCCAAATTGATATTGATAATTTAATTACCTACCAAATAGCTAATATTTATTTAGATAATACCGACTGGCCCGGCAATAATATTAAATTTTGGAATTCTCCTGAGACTAAATGGCGCTGGATTATGTATGACACGGACTTCTCATTTGGTAGACCCTGGGAAAGTGCGCCCTTCTATGACAACGATTCCTTATCATTTGCACTAAATGCTAATGGACCAGGCTGGCCCAACCCACCCTGGTCAACACTTTTAGTGCGAAAATTGATGGAAAATACTGGCTTTAAAAACCAATTTATCAATCAATTTGCGGATGAAATGAATGGCCGTTTTAAAGCTGATAACGTTAGACAACACATTAATGCTATAGCAGACTCAGTAGCGCCTGAAATAACCCAGCACTTTCAGCATTGGAGTAATTGGAACAATCGATCGGACTATTGGAGAAACCAAGGGATGTTATCCTCATACTTTGAGTGGCAAGCAGAGGTTAATAAAATTATAGAATTTACCAATAACCGCATACCTGCACTATCTAGTCATTTTAGAAGCTATTTTGGTATCAGTGGCACCTTCCCATTGACTGTTCAGATTAATAATACCGATGCGGGTTCTATCGTGCTTAATTCGTTAACCCTTACTAGCACAAGCTGGCAGGGTGAGTACTTTGATAATGTCCCAGTAACACTCAAAGCAATCCCTAATGAAGGTTTTGTGTTTTCACATTGGCAAGGAAGTATCAATGAAACAAACCCTCAGATACAGCTTTCAAGAACCTTTACAACATCAGTTCAGGCAGTTTTTTTAGCTGAATAATATTTAGTGCTAGCGCTTGAGAATAATATAAAAGGGTGCGTTAGGGTCCTACTTTAAGCTTAAGTAGGACCCTTTTTTATAGCCCTTTATCTTGCAATATACGTCAATTCAGAAATGCCCTTCACTATTTCTTTTATTTAAAAGTAACATCTAGCCATTAACACAAATATTAAACTATGGCGAATCGCGATTAACGGGCATGATCAAACCATGAATACTGGATAGGCTATTCTTAAATAACTGTAACTAAAGGGTGTTTAAAATGACAAGGGTATTGATTATTTGCTTGTTGTTAGGTGATTGATGGCGTTAGAAAATAATTTCATATGACAGAGGAAAAATTAGCTAAGAAACAGCACATATTGGCTTATCAAAAAGCCAGATGCACAAAGATAGGCTTTGATATTGAGCATACTGAATATATCAATTGTGTCTTGGCGTTAGATAAGGCAAGAATACAAGCTAAAGGCGAACATGATGCTGCTAGTTCGGCTGTAATATTACCAGCCCTACTCCCTCAAACTCAAAAACTATCAAAGATCATTGTTTTTCCAGATTAACAAGGCAAAAATAACCAGTAATGGCGGAAGTTTGAATAGTAACCTACTATTTTTTCGGCATCGATTTAGAGTTGAATGCATCAACTATCAACACTTTCCTGTGATGTATTTTACTTTGCCATATTAAAAGTAAATTTGTATCTAGCACCTTTAAATTCTTGAACCGAGCCACCTATAATTCTAGGCTTATATCTTACTTCTTTAGCCGCCTTTAACGCTGAACGGCCAAACCCCCAACCCACTGGGTATTCCTCAACAAGAATTGGATAACGCACTCCACCAAAACCGTCAATAGCGAACTCTACTATCGCATAACCTTCGGTACCTTTTATCTGAGCTATACGGGGGTATTTTGCTTGCTTAACATAAATTGGCCGCAAGCTATTATTTTTTGCAGAGAGATCACTGTCTAACAAAACACCACTTTTAAGCTGAAAGCTAGTGTTGGTCGTCAGATTATAAAAATATTCATGCCCTCTTGAAAAGATTCCCAGTACTACATTATTTTTCTGATCATAGAGGCCAGCGGCAATTATATTCGCATTTTTATAGTTAACCACAAGGCTAATCTGCTCCTGATTTTTTAGAGTAGTATCTTGTACACTAATAGTATTTGAGTAATTAGACATATCTGCCTCATCGAACCTCACCACTCTAACAATCACAACATCAGCATCATTTTTTTGCAGATAGGACTTATGATAGGAAAGTTTGATACGACTACTATTATTGCGCCAACCAAGATCAAACTTATTTATATTAAGGACATCTCTACTGATGATTCGATTGTTTTTTTCTACCTTATGATCTTTACTAATTTCTAATGGTTGAAAAGTTTCATAAATAAAATTGACCACTGGGGTATCATCTGGGACATCGAACTCAGCATCACTTATTACATGGTAAGTTTTCAATTTTTCCTGATAATTAATCTTTACCCGAGTGTCAAATTCAGTCTGCGACTCGTACTTCCCTTTTATCAAACCATTATCAGGCTTAATGAACGAAGAACTCTTTATGTTTTCAAAATCTCGATAGTTTTTAATCAGACTTTCTTGCTCTTTAACCCAATCAGCATCTGCTAGTGGAGACGTTACTAGAATATCAGCATTTACTAACGAAGCCATAATCAGAAAGAACGCAATAAATATCTTTATAGAATAGTGTTGTAAATTCATCAATAAGCCTCTGCATCGTATACATATAGGCGGATCCATTTAAATAATAAAGTAAACCTATAAATACCTAAATTTCAATAATAATTTAATCATCAAATAAATATAGCATAATAGAATTAATCTGCTCTCGATACATTACGAGTAGTCATTAGTGAGGCTTCAAATAACAAGTATTCTATTAGTCTAAATTTCCTTAAGTGCAATCGTAGGCATATTTTTTAGATCCTTATCAGGAAAATTGTGTTTAGCTGCAATCAGAGTTCCAAAGACTATACTTTGCCACTTAAACACAAACAGTAGCCTCGTTCTTCTCCTTGGTAAGATAGTGAGTTTAAATGCTTTTCGTATAGTCCGTCGAGGAACATAAGTCACTTTAAAAAAATCATGCACCCTCATTATGTGAAACAACGGGTAAGGCTTAACTTTATTGACTTTTATTAAAGCGGGAATCCGTTAAGGAAATGCTTATAGCAGAATAAGATTAAAAGGGATTTTATTGTCCACTTCCCCATTATTGAGACAACTCTAAAGTAGAGTTTTCCACCATTTTGCGATACACCGCTGGTGGTATATCGCCTAAACTTTCATGGGGTCGTTCATCGTTATAATCTAGCCGCCAGAACC